>Ga0209919_1001586_pt1 | contig 10904 bp, 9 predicted proteins | sample SalPon2A_C_D2_MG_FD_185721 | JGI IMG/M metagenome (GOLD analysis project Ga0209919, IMG submission 185721) | Soil microbial communities from South San Francisco under conditions of wetland restoration - Salt Pond MetaG R2A_C_D2_MG (SPAdes)... | ecosystem: Environmental > Terrestrial > Soil >... | reverse complement strand
CTGGCCGAGCTCTATGAGCGCATCCGTGCCGGCTACGAGCGCGCTCTCGACATCCGCTACGGCGCCGCCCGGCTGTGGGTCGACGCCGTGGTGATGCCGTTGGAGCTGCGCGAGCGGCTGGTTCGCGCGCTGGAGGCGTGCGCCTTGGAGGGCGCGCTGCCGGCGTTCTCGACCGGCGTGTTCCAGGTCTGAGCGGCGCCGCGCCCGGGCTCAGCCGGGCGGCCAGCTTCCCAGCGCCCGGCGGGCGTCCACGATCTGGGCGGCGTGGTAGGCGGTGTGGTCGGCGAGCAGCATCAGCTGGCGGAAGAGGTTGTGCTGGCGGGCGTGCTCCAGCGGGGCCGTGAGGTCCCGCCCCGCATCGCGGACCAGCGCCAGCGCCCGGTCGCGCCCGGCGCGGTAGTCCTCCAGGCTCCTGCTCCAGGCGCGCTCCGAGGACGGCTCGGGGTCGGCGGGCCAGTAGCCGGCCGGCCAGTCGGGCGAGGCCCAGTCGGGGTCGAGGGCGTACTGGACGAGGTCCTCCTGCGCGATGCGGACGTGCTCCAGAAGCTGCCACACGCTATGCGGCAGGCCGGGCGGGACACGCCCGCGCAGCTCCGCGGGGAGGTCGGCCAGTGCCCGCTCGAGCGGTACGTGCGCCCCTTCGCCGAGGACCAGCTTCTCGAGCTGCTTGCGGATGACGGCGTCGTCCATGGTGCTCCTTTCCGGTCGCTGGGATGGAGGGCGGGGCCATGCTGCCGGCGCCGCCGCGCGGGCGGCTCGAGGCCGAGGTGCGCGGGCGCGCCTCAGCCCACCTCGGGGAAGTTGCCGGGCCTCCACTTGACGGTGCACCCCATGGCGAACGTCTCCGGTTCGGCGATGGCGCGCCCGGCCAGCGCGGCGTCGAGGGCGGCGCGCAGGGTCTCCTCGGTCACCGCGGCGGGATCCTTGGGGCTGTCGTCGATGCGGCCGTGGTAGCGCAGCCGTCGCTCGCGGTCGAACACCAGCACCTCCGGCGTCCGCTGGGTGCGGTAGGCCTGCGCCACGGCCTGGTCCTCGTCACGGAGGTAGGGGAACGGCAGGTCGTGCTCGGCGGCGAACGCCGTCATGCCGGAGACGCCGTCGTCCGGGAAGGCCTCGGCGTCGTTGGAGTTGACGAACGCGAAGCTCGCCCTCCCCTGGTACGCGCGCGCCAGGGCGACCAGCCGGTCGACGTTGGCGAGCACGTACGGGCAGTGGTTGCAGGCCTGCACGTAGACGAACAGCTCCCCGCCGAAGTCCTCGAGCCGGTAGCGACGGCCGTCGGTGGCGGAGAGGTCGAACGGCGGCGCCGAGGCTCCGATGGGGAGCGGATCGGGCTGGGTCTTCATGGCTCACCTCCGGTTCGGGTGTGGGCGGCGGCCCGACGGCCGCCCGCTGCGCCGGCGTGCCCGGGGACCGGCGCCTGGCGCGTGTGCTGGGCCCAAGCCCAGCTATACCGGGCTCGTGGTGCGTGGGCTGTCGTGCACGCGCCGAAGCCGGGCTAGACTGACGCCAGATGGGCCTTCCCCGTGTCGTTGCCGGCGTGGCGGGCGCGGCCCCCCGCCTCGCTCGAGGCCGGGCATGCCGCTGAGCTTCGCGGCGCCGCAGTTCCTGTGGGCGCTGCTGGCGTTGCCGCTGGTGGTGCTGCTGCACTTCGTGCGCTCGCGGCGCCGGCGCACCGAGGTCTCGGCGCTCTTCCTCTGGCAGCGCGCCCGGCGTACCGCGGAGCGGCGCCGGCGCATCGCGCCGACGTGGCTCCTGGTGGCGCAGCTGCTGTTCACCGCGCTCGCGGCCCTGGCGCTGGCGCGCCCGGAGCTCACCGGGGGGCCGGCGGCCGACCGCATCATCATCGTCGACGCCTCCGCGAGCATGGCTGCCCACGACCCCGACGGCGTGCGGCTGGACAAAGCCCGGGCGGTGGCCGCGCACCTGCTGTCCGGGGCCGGCCGCGTGGCGCTGGTGCGCGCAGGCGTGGACGCCCGCGTGCTGGTGCCGCTCACCAGCGACCGCTCGGCCGTCCGGCGGGCGCTGGCCGGCCTGCGAGCCGGCGACCACACCGCCGACCTGGCCCGCGCCGTGTCGGTGGCCGAGGGCGTGGAGCCGGGGGTGCGCGTCGATGTCGTGACGGACCAACCGCCTCCCGCCGGCGATCAGCGCGTGCACTACCACGACGTCGCCGGCGGCGGCATCAACGTGGGCATCAGCGCCTTCGACCTGGGCATCCAGCAGGCCTACGTGGGTGTGGTATCCAACAGCCCCCGTCCGCTCGAGGTGGGGGTGCGGCTCACACGCGACGGCGCGCCGATCGCCAGCGGATCGGTGCTCGTGCCGGCGGGCGGCGTGGGCAGCATCACCTTCCCGCTGGCCGCGGTGCGCGGCAGCTACCAGGCCAGCATCACGCCACCGGCCGGCACGTCCCCGGGCGACCCCGGGGGGGACGCCCTCACGCTGGACGATGTCGCCTACGCCGGAGCCCGTCCCATCGGAGCCGTCGTTCAGCAGCGGGACGACGCCGTGATCAAGGCGCTCTCGGCGGTGCCGGGCGTGACGGTGCGGGTCAACCCCCGCGCGGCCGACGTGAGCGCCGACCTGCGCGTGCTCACCGCCAACGTCGATCCCGCCGGCCTCGCCCCCGGGGCCTACCTGCTCTTCCCTCCGGCGGCGTCCAAGCCCGAGTACCAGCTGATCCGCGACTTCGACCGCGGCTCGCCGCTCATGCGCTTCGTCGACCTGCAGGACGTGGTGGTCGGCCTCGACCCGGCACGCACCCCGTGGAAGGCCGGTGGCGGCTGGCAGGTGCTGGCGAGCACCGGCGACCTGGAGCCGGTGCTGCGCTACCGCGACGCCGGCGGCGTGCGTGTGTTGCAGGCGGCCTTCAACCCCAGCCAGACGGACCTGGTCCTGCGGGTGGCGTTCCCGGCGCTGGTCGCGAACCTCGTCCGCGAGATCCGTGGCGACGACCGGGTAGCCATGGGCAGCGCGCTGCCCCCCGGGACGGTGCTGACGTCCGCGCCCCAGGGCGCGGCGGGCTCAGGCGGGGCGGGGCATGCGGGTCAGGCGGGCGCGGGTCAGGCGGGCGCGGGGCAGACCGGGGCGGGGCAGACCGGTCCGGGGCAGGCACCGGCCTCCGGCAGCCAGCGCTACGCGCTCGAGCCCGGCATCTACCGCACTCCGGACGGCCGCCTGCTGCTGGCGAGCCTCGACAGCGAGGCCGAGTCGCGCCTGCCGGGGCCGGCGCCGGCGGCCGGCGGTGGCGGCGGCTCGCAGCGTGCGCCTGCCGCCGCCCCGGCCGCCCAGGGCGGCCCCGCGGCGGGCCACGCCATCGTCACCTCGCTGGCGGCCGCCCTGCTGATCCTGGCGTTGCTCGCGCTGGCGGCCGAGTGGCTGCTGTACTCGGGCGGCGGCCGCGCCGCCCCGTGGAGCGTGCTGCGGCGGCGAGGACGAGGGTGACCCGGCCCCCACCGGGGCGCGGCGCCTGGTTGGTAGGCTGGTCGCGCGGGTGCCGAGCCCGCTCGCGAGGGAAGGGGAGCGTCGAGGATAGCGCGGGTCGAACTGAGTCTTCCGGCTGTGGTGCTGCTGCTCCTGGCGGCCGGGCTGGCCACCCTCAGCAGTGCGGCTCCGCCCCACGAGCTGCTGCGCCAGGTCGGCTTCCTGGTCGTGGGCCTGGTGCTCGCGGGCGGCGTGCTGTGGCTGGGCTGGCGCCGCCTGTCGCGGCTCACGCCCTACCTGTACGTGGTGAGTGTGGTCCTGCTGGCGATGGTGCAGGCGATGGGCCGGACGGTGAACGGCGCCAAGTCGTGGCTGTACCTGGGGCCGCTTCCCGGCTTCCAGCCGTCCGAGCTCGCCAAGCTCGCTCTCATCCTGGCGCTCGCCGGCGCCATGCACGAGCGGCCCTTGCGTGCGCCGCTGAGCTACGTCCGGCCGATCGCGTTGCTGCTCGTGCCGCTCGCACTGGTCGTGGTCGAGCCCGACCTGGGCACGGCGCTGGTCATCGTCGCCATAGGCGCGGGCATGATGCTGGTGCGGGGCATCCCCTGGCGGCATCTGGCGGTGATCGTGGTGCTCATCGGCGTGGCGGTCCCCACCGTGGTGCTGCCCCACCTGAGCGCCTACCAGCGCGCCCGCCTGGTGTCGTTCATCAACCCGTCGGCCGACCCGCAGGGCAGCGGCTACCAGGTCATCCAATCGACCATCGCCGTGGGCTCGGGCGGGCTCTTCGGCAAGGGGTACAAGAAGGGCACGCAGGCGCAGCTCGGCTTCATCCCCTTCCGCCAGACCGATTTCATCTTCCCGGTGCTGGCCGAGGAGGGCGGCTTCGTGGCCTCGGTGACGCTGCTCCTGCTGTACGGGGTGCTGTTCTGGCGTCTCGCGGCCATGGCGGGCGACTGTCCCAAGGACCGGGACAAGCTCGTGATCATGGGGGTGATGACGCTCATCGCCTTCCAGGTGGTGGTCAACATCGGCGTCACGCTGGGCCTGGCCCCCGTCACCGGCATCACCCTGCCGCTGGTGTCCTACGGCGGCACCAGCCTGATCTCCACGGTGCTGGCGCTGGCGCTCGCCCTGGTGGTGCACCGCGACCGCTTCGCGGAATGGTGAGCTTCGCTCCGGTCTCCGGAGCGTCCTGCTAGAGTTCTCTCGAGATGACGTTCCGCGGCATCGTGTTAACGCTCGTGGTGGTGCTGGCGCTCATCGTGGCCGCGCTCGACTGGCGCGAGCTGGTGAAGCCGGTGCCCGTCAACCTGGTGCTCGCGACCCCGCAGTGGCCGCTGGCGCTCATCCTGCTGGTGGCGGTCGTGGCGGTGGCGGCGCTGTTCTTCCTGGCGGCGCTGGTCGACCGGGCGGGGCAGCTCCGGCAGCTCACCCGCCTGGAGCGGCAGGCGGCGTCGCTGCGGGCCAGGTTGGAGGCGCACGACAAGGAGGAGGCGAGCCGCCTGGAGGGCCTCCTCGACTCGGCGGTCGCCGATCTGCGCTCGCGCGTGGGCTCGCTCTCCGGCGGCCTGGAGAAGCGGCTGGACGGCGCCTTCGAAGCGACGGAGAAGCGCCTCCTCGATCGGGTGGCTGCAACGGAGGCGACGCTCGAGCAGGCCCTCGTCGCCATGGAGGCGCGCGACCAGGAGCGCCTGGCGGCGGTGAGCGAGCGCGTGGTGAAGGTCCGCGACGAGCTGGCGGCCGACATCGCCCAGGCCGAAGACGCCCTGGCGCGCCGGCTCGCCGGCGAGGGGCCCGAGGAGCCAGGCTGACCCCGTCGCCGCCGGCCCGCGCGAGGCGCGCGCCTGCCGGCGTCGGCTGGGCCGGCTGGCGGCGAAGCGCTACGCGGGGCGGGGCCGGCGTCTGCTAGCGTGGGAGGCATGGACGGGCTCGACAAGGAGCGGTTGAGGGACCAGGTGCTCGAGGCGTTGAAGGTCGTACGCGACCCGGAGATCCCGGTGAACGTGGTCGACCTCGGGCTGATCTACCGTTGCGACATCGATGACGAGGGGCACGTCGACATCGACATGACGCTGACCAGCATGGGCTGCCCCGTGCAGGACATGATCCAGTCGGACGCCGAGATAGCCGCCATGAAGGTCGACGGCGTGACGCGGGTGACGGTGGACTTCGTGTGGTCGCCCCCCTGGACGCCGCAGAAGATGACCGACGACGGCAAGAAGCAGATGCGCATGTTCGGCTTCAACATCTGACGGACGCCGCCGGGGCGACATTATGAAGATGCCGACCCGGCGCGAGCGTGGCGCCGTGCTTGAATGGACCCCATGCTGTTCGGGTCCCGCCGACGCAAGCCTTCGCGGCGGCAAGAGTGGCGCGAGTTCGCGCGGCGCCTCGAGCTGACCGACGCTTCCCAGCAGGACGCACGCCTGCGCGATTGGTTCGATCTCGGGGACAGCCCGCTGTCGCCGCTGTTGAGCCTCAGGCGGAAGGGCCAGCCGACGCTGTTCTTCTTCGATCAGGAGCGGGAGCGGAGCGGTCCTGCCGGCACCGTCACCAGCCTGGTGACGGGCGCCCTGTTGCGGGCCCCCGAGCCGCTAGCGGTTGCCTCGCTGCGCGCGCTGCCGCGAGGCAACCCGGTGTTGGAGTCGATCGTGGCGGGCCGCACCGGCAGCCGCAGGCTCGACCTCGGCGAGCTTCCCGACTTCGACGCACAGGTGAGCGTGTTCGCGCGCGACGAGGAAGCGGCGCGGGCGTGGCTCACCAAGCCCGTGCAACGGGTGATCCAGCGCATGCTCGTCGGGCGGGGCGTCACCCCCACGCTGGTGGTGGGGGGCTGGCACATGCTGACCCTCTGCGAGGGCGGCGATCCCGCCGGCTTCGAGGCGCTGGAGTCGGTCGCCACCGACCTGTTGACGCTCTTCGTGATGGTGGAGGGGACGGTGGCGGCGGCCGCGCCCCGGGCGGGTGCCGCCACCCCGCAGCCGGATGACGGCACCGGCACCGGATGAGGCCGCACGGGCGCACGCCGGGCAGCGGTGCCCGAGCGCCCCGTCGGGCTCGAAGGGCTCAGCCGCGGTGGTAGGGGTGGCCGGCGCGCAGGGTCTCGACGCGGTAGAGCTGCTCCAGCAGGACCAGTCGTGCCAGCTCGTGCGGCAGCGTCAGGTCGGAGAGCCTCCACACCTCGTCGACGCGGTCCAGGAGCCACGGCGCGTGGCCCTCGGCGCCCCCCACCAGCAGGCTCAGGCGGCTGTCCCCGGCCAGCTCGAGACCGTCCAGATGCGCCGCCAGGTCGCGCGTCCCGAAGCTGCGCCCGTGCTCGTCGATGGCCACCGTGCGTGCCGCCGTGCGGCCCTGCGCCGCCTCCAGCAGGGCCGTGCTCTCGGCGTCACGCACGGCGCGGACGTCCCCGCCGCGGCCCTCCTTCAGCTCCACGACCTCGAGCCTGGCGAGGGCCTCCAGACGGCCGGCGTAGTAGCGGCAGCCGTCGGCATGGAAGCCGCGCTTGAGCCGGCCGATGGCCACGAGCCGGTAGCGCACGGCCGTCCGTCAGCTCTCGCTGGGCCCGCCGACGTCCTCGGGGGGCGAGGCGGCGGCGGCCCGATCCGGCGCGGCCGCCTCGTCGCCCGCGCGGTTACCGGCGCCGTTACCGTCACCGTCGGCCGCGCCGTTGTCGAGCGCGACCCCCAGCTTCTCCAGGAGCTCCCTGCGGCGCGACGTCCGCAGCGGGCTCGCTTCCAGCGCCGCGGCCAGGCGGTCGGGGTCGAGCGCCTGCCGCAGCACCTCGAGCTCGCTGCCGGAGAGGGTGCGGCCGTGGAGCTCGTGCTCCTCGAAGGCCTCGAAGGCCAGCGGACAGACCGCTCGCACCATCGTCGCCATGGCGTCGCCGTAGGCGCGGATCTCGTACTGGGCGTGCCAGTCCAGGCGCAAGCGGAGGAAGTGGAAGAGGTTGTTGAGGTCGATCTGCCAGTACATCTCGGTGTAGAGGCTGAGGGGCAGGTTGATGCGCGCCAGCTCGCGCGCGACGCCGTCCTCGAGGAACGCCTCGTAGTGCTGGTAGACGGTCTCCTGGTCGGCCCGCAGCGCCTGGATGGCGCGCGCTCCGACGTCCTCGGAGGCGACCTCCTCGCCGACCTGGCGGTTGCGCCTGCCCTGCGTGCGCACCTCGAAGGGCCGGGGCAGGTAGAACTCGTCGCGCATCACCGAGTAGCGACCGCTGATCTCGTTGAGGCGTGCGGTGCGGTGACGGATCCACTGCCTGGCCACGAAGATGGGCATCTTGACGTGGAAGGTGAAGATCACCTGCTCGAAGGGGCTGGTGTGCCGGTTGCGCAGCAGGTAGTCGATCAGCGCGCGGTCCTCGCGGACCGTCTTGGTGCCCTCGCCGTAGGACACCCGTGCGGCCTGCACGATGCGGGCGTCTCCGCCCAGGTAGTCCACCAGGCGAACGAAGCCGTGGTCCAGGACGGGAAATTCCTTGTCCAGCAGGGCGTCCGCTTCCGGAACCGAGATCCGCGCCATGCCCGGCATCATACCCGTGGGCGTTCCTCATCTTGGCGGGCCGCGTCCCTGACCGGCCCCGCGGGCTCTCATGAGAAACCGATGAGTGTCAGACTTCACAATCTCGATAAACGCGATTCTGGCCGCGAATTCGCGCTCTCATAATTGGTTAATTCGCCTTGACACCCCCTCATGGTTGTGGGATACTGAGCCGGATTTGTCCACGGCCTGGGGCCGCATTGGGAGGGAGGTGTACACCTTGAACCGGTCCTTGAGCATGGCGAGTCTGGCGGGCAACCACAGCGAACGCAGGAACGGCGAGGAAACTAGGACACTCCCGTAGGCCTGCTTTTCGCGTTTGGTACCCGCCGCAACGGTTCCGATTCTCAGAGTTCAAGGGGTACCCAAGCATGAAAAAACTCGTTCTCACGCTCCTGGCGGCGACGCTGGTGAGTGGCGCGCTCGCGCAGAACAGTAGCACGTCGTTCCCGGACATTCCGGCGAACCACTGGGCTGCCGCCGCCGTCTCCCGCATCGCCAACTTGGGCATCGTCATCGGCTTCCCCGACGGTACCTTCCGTGGCAACGAAGCCTTCACGCGTTACCAGGCTGCGCTCGTGATCAGCCGACTGCTCGACGTCGTGAACCAGAATGTGAACAGCTCTCTGGCCATGACCAAGTCGGACATCCAGTCGCTGCGTAACGCCGTGCAGGGCGTCGCCTCGGACGTCGCCTCGCAAGGGGTGCGTCTTTCGTCGGCGGAGAGTGCCATCGCCAGCCTGTCTGACGATGTGACGGCGAACAAGTCGTCCATCGCCAGCAACTCGTCTCGTCTAGACAAGCTGGAGCAGCAGATCAGCAGCCTGCAGAGCAGCGCCGGCCAGCAGAACAACACGGCTGGGGCGGCCAACCCTGCGGTGCTCCGCGACCTGCAGAACCAGATCGCGTCCCAGCGCGTGGCCATCGACACGGCACAGGCTCAGGCCGATGCCGCGGCCAAGCGCGCCAACGACGCGCACGATCTGGCCCAGCAGGCCATGTCGAAGGCCCAGCAGAACGCCGCCGACATCGCCGCGGCCAACACGGTGCTGCAGCAGCTGACCGACAAGGTCAACACGCTGAGCAGCCAGGCGGCCGCGCCCGCGCAGCCGCTCCCGCAGGCTCCGCCTCCGGCGACCTCGAGCCAGCCCGGCCTCCAGGGTGATGTCCAGCGCAACACCAGCGACATCGCCAACATCCGCGAGTTCGTGATCCTCCTCCGCCGCGACCAGGTCGCCCTGCGCGACCGCGTCTCCGCGCTGGAGACCAGCGACACGCAGCAGAGCAAGGACATCACCAGCCTGCAGAAGCGCGTCACCGCGCTCGAGCAGAACCCGCTGGGGATCTCCGGCTCGATCGAGCTGTCGTACTTCGTCGGCCGCGCCGGCCCCTACTACTTCGACGTCGACCGTGCCTACGGCGTGGGCAACACCCGCTCCATGGGCTCGTCGGTCTTCAGCTCCGGCGCCGCCGAGCTCACGGGTGACAGCCCCGGCGACAGCAGCTACCAGACGGACGTCGGCGAAGTCGCGCAGGACCGCCAGGACATCACGAACCAGGCGGGCGCGCTTTCCACGACGTTGACCATCAACCTGAGCAGCAAGCTCAACGGCGTAGGCAGCCCGAACGCGCTCAACAAGTTCGACGCGGTCCTGCAGCTGAGCCTGTTGAAGACCGGCGGGCTCACCATCTCCAACCCCGATGGCACGGCGCCGACGAACAGCTCGGGCACGCCCGCGCTCGATAACGGCGGCAGCACCACCGAGGGCTACGTCATCCACGTCGACGACTTCACCACCACGTTCGACGGCATCGGTGCCGCCCCGCTGAAGTTCAGCTTCGGCACCAACGTCGCCACGACCTTCACCCCGTACCTGGTGAACACGGACGATCCGGGCTTCGTGGCCACGCTGAGCTCGCCCGACATGCTGTCGTTCATCAACCCCAGCCTGACGGCCGTGTACACGGCCCCGACGACGGACCAGGCGGGCAACACCATCAGCAACGTGTACACGCGCGGTGCGCACCTGAGCCTGAACCCGCTCCAGGGCCTCACGCTCGGCGGCAGCTTCGTGCAGGCCGCGGCCAACGCCGGCGACAAGAACAACGTCAACGCCAACAACAACACCGACACCGTCTACGGCGTGGACGCGAACGCCAGCGTCAGCATGTTCAACCTCGGGTTCGAGTGGGATCAGGGCAGCAACACCAACCAGACCGGCGCCAACGCCGCGACGGACAGCCTGCTCTACGCCAAGCTGAACGTGGACGGCAAGAGCCTGCCCATCCTGAACAGCCTCGACGTCAATTACCGGGACATCCCGCAGACCTGGGAGACCGGCAACAACATCAACTACGCCATGATCTACGACGGCGGCAGCAACAGCTCGAACTACCCCTTCGTGCTGGCCGACGGCAATGGCGATAACGTCGGGCAGAAGGGCTACGGCGCCAGCGCCGACCTGAGCCTGTTCATCCTGGACGTCTCGGCCTACTACGACAACTACACCTACGACCTGAACACCACCCAGCCTGGCGGTCCGGACGCTGTGCAGGCGTACGGCGCGGACGCGACGGCCAACCTGTTCGCGGGCTTCAGCCTGAGTGGTTTCTTCCACCACGTCACCATCAACGGTACGGTGGTCGGCGACCTCACTGACCACTACACCAGCACAGGTGCCGAACTCGTCACCTCCACGACCAGTGACTTCGGTGCGGGTCTGGATCAGTCGATGAACCACAACTACGACACCGGCTTCGGCGTCACGCTGAAGCACGATGGCTCGGCCTCCAACGCGCTGATCAAGGGCCTCAACCTCGAGGCCACCTACAAGCAGACCGGCGCGCAGTACGGCATCCGGACCATCGACGTGAAGGGTGACTACACCCTCAACGTGTCGATCCTGACCTTGACCCCGTACGGCGAGTACGAGACCGTC
>Ga0209919_1001585_pt1 | contig 10906 bp, 7 predicted proteins | sample SalPon2A_C_D2_MG_FD_185721 | JGI IMG/M metagenome (GOLD analysis project Ga0209919, IMG submission 185721) | Soil microbial communities from South San Francisco under conditions of wetland restoration - Salt Pond MetaG R2A_C_D2_MG (SPAdes)... | ecosystem: Environmental > Terrestrial > Soil >... | reverse complement strand
TTTCTGGTCTGGAGATCCGGCGGATTGATCGTGGTGATCAATCCGCCGGATAGGCGAGAGAGCAGTTCCGGCTCGATTTTTGGAATGTCCCGGGCGCGTACCTTGCTGGTGAAAATGATCCTTTTTTCCTGTCTGATCAGGATATCCAAAGCCGCGGCCAATTCCTCCTGGGTTTTAAGCCTGCCGGATAGTGTATGGATGTCCTCCATCAGCAGCACGTCGCAATGGTGGTATTTTTCCTTGAAATCTTCCATCGAGTTACTGCGGATCGATTTGACCATTTCGGCGGTAAGCTGTTGGGCGGTCAGATATTGTAGCCGGGTCGAGGGTGATTCGGCCATGATCTTGTGGGCGACGGCGTGAGTCAGATGGCTTTTGCCAAGACCCGGTGCCGATTCGATAAACAGGCAGCGCCCCAAGGCGGAATCGTCGTTGGCGATGGCCTCGCAGGCCGTTTTGGCCATGGCATTCGACTCGCCGACCATGAACTCGTCAAAGGTGAAGCGCGGATGGAGGGCACGCACGGTTTGTTTGACTTGGGGGACACTCGGCAACCGTAACTGGGCGTCGCTCTTACCCGGCGGTAACATGGTTCGCTGGAGATCGGCAGCGACCACGAGCTTCAGTTCGAGGTCCTGCATCTGCAGGGCATCGAGGCTGTTTCTGATATCGGTATAAAAGTTTTCTTTTACCCAAGTGCAGAAAAAACGATCAGGCGCAACCAGCTCAATAAGCTGCTCCGAAACTTGCCTTAGCCGTAGCGGTTGTATCCACAGAGACATGGTGCTCTCCGGCAGAACCACAGCCAGTTTTTCTTTAATCATTTCCCAAGGCATATCAAATATCACTCATCATTTATAATTTGGATTGAACAGGACGAAAAACAAACCCCCCAATCAGTGTTATCTTTGTATTGAAATGGAGGTGAACAGTCAAAAGTGGTTTGGAGTGATTTTTTGGAGAGCCCGAAAAGTTATCAACAGCAATAAATACCGCGCAGGATCGGGAGATGTCCTGATTTATTTGCCTAACACCCTATTTTTGCATGGTTTTTAAGGTGTTGTTTAAAAAAGCATATGATTATGTAGGGTTATGCTGGGAAGTTATGGCTTTTGAAAGCTAAAGAAAATGTTTAAACGCCGTTTTTCTCTTAATATCTCACTTTTACTCGTTATTACTCTTATTACTATCCAAGATGTTGAACTTACATAGGAAATTTTTTTGGGAGCCCGGAAAATAAAAAATGGTTGGCTGGGAAGCGGTAAAACAATCGAGGCGTAATCATCAAAACAGGGATTGACAGGAAAGGGAAAACCCGCAGGGTGCTGATTACGGTAAGGGAAAATGCTCGCCAGTAAGTGCGCCGGTTACGGGATGTCCGGGAGACAATAGCGGATGTTTTCGGGTCAAGAAAAGGCTTTCTTTCAGGCTATTTTGCGATAAAAATCCTGCAGGTCCTGGGAGATGAATCGGGTGATTTTCCGGAGATTACCGTGGTGGGCGGCAAGGATTTCCTTGAGGATCGCCCCTTTCAGCAGCATTTCGACATGGGAGGCGACCTGGGTCCATAACTGTCGGCGGTAAGCGGTATCGAGTTCGATAAGCTGTTCGGGATTGGCGGAGGCTTGTTTTTTCAGGCGGGCAAACTGGAATCTCGAGAAAAACAGAAAAAACAGGCTAATCACACATACCCCTCCTGTGACAGGGATCAAGAGGTTGGGCCAGCCGGTTGAGCCGTCCAGTAGTGATGAGATCAAGGTTGTTTCCGGCAGGCCGGTGAATTCACGGATGATGATATCGAGGAACAGGAAGCAAAACAGGGCGGAAAGGGTCGCCAGGCGTCCGGTTTTCCGGAGAAGCCGTCGTGTTTTATCTCCGAAAGAGGCCATGGTTTCGGCCACCATTTTTAGTTCATGAGCCTGCTTGTCGATATGTTGGAGGATATGGTTTACCCGTAGTTTAGGCGCGGTCAGGATCTTTTCCTTGAGCTCTTCTCGTTCGGTAGCCCAGGCCGCCATCGATTCCGGAGAACGGGAAAGAGTTGGCGAATAGGTCATGAAAATCCTGGGGATGTCCTTCCGTCCGGTCATCTGGGAGAGATTCCAGCAGAGGGTCCCGTAGGAACGGACCAGGTCGGCTGGATTGTCGCACTCGTCGATCCGGCTCATTACGAAGATGATCCGGTCTTCGCAAGATCTGCCCGGCAGGGTGTTCCGGATCGTATCGTATACTTCCCGGACGGTCCCTGCCTTATGCGGATCGAACATCAGGACAACCAGGTCGGCCAGAGCGGCCAGATCGCCGATCACGCCGTTATAGTCGTAACCCCGGTCCTTTTCGGTGATCGCGTCCAACATGCCGGGGCTGTCGATTATCGCCATATCTTCCAGAAGAGGAGAATCGAGCTGCTTCATTGAAAAATGGGCCGCAAATTGCCCGCCGAATTTTTTGAAGGTTGTAAAGGGTAATCGTTCGTCGTTAATTACGCTGGAGCCGGAAATTTCGCGGGGCGCGGAATCTTTGTCGGGCGCGGTCAGGATGGTGAAGGAGTCATCGGTCGGCGATTGGCCGGTCCGTTGGATGTCCATCTCGAAGAGCTCATTGATCAAAGTGGATTTTCCGGAGGAAAAGTTACCTAGAACTAGAACGATTGACTTCCATTTAAGGGCCGGTTCCAGGTAATCCAGACTGAGCTGATAGCGGGTGAACAACGGGGCCAGTTTGGCCATGGCCTGCTTCTGGATCTCATCTTGTAGTTTCTGCGATTCGGTCATCTTATTGCATCGGTTCTGTTCGAAACCGCTCCGGTAAGAGGTTTGGGGTTATAACGGCGGCGTACTTCGGGTTTGCAATCTCCGGCCGCCTCCTTTGCTGACCTTTGATTGCATCATAAAACCTTTAGCGGTCATTTGGAAGGTCAAAATCTCCTGATCCAGCTGATAGCTTCGGCTTCATCGGCTTCGAAAAGGGGAGAATAGCCTTTGTCGACAAGGAATTAGTTGACTAGCGGCGGAGCCTTATCTATTAATGTATGATTACTCTAACTTTGATTGTAAATTATCGCGGACCTTCGTCCCGTTCACGCTGTTCGGGCGGTCCGGTTGTATATGTCAGGAGGAATTGTGGGCCGTATAATGCTTAGGGATATGGAGAGGGGCCAATCGGGCACTATCGCCAGCATAAAAGTCGCAGGTGAACTTGGCCGCAGGATCAGGGAAATGGGCTTGGTGCCGGGCACCTCTATCAAGATCCAGGGGCGAGCGCCCCTTTATGATCCCGTTGCCTTGAGGGTGATGGGGGGGACTCTGACTTTGCGGAACAACGAAGCCGACTACATCGAGGTCGAGGTTGAAGATCGACAAGATAAGGACGAATAACAAATGACGAAAAGTTTTAAGATAGCCTTGGCCGGCAATCCCAATGCCGGCAAGACCACCCTTTTTAACCGGTTGACCGGGGCCAGGCAGCATGTCGGCAATTATCCCGGGGTCACGGTCGAAAAAAAGGAAGGGATATACAACAGCCCCTCGGGCGCCAGGATCAATATCGTCGATCTGCCCGGCACTTACTCGCTTACGGCCTATTCCGTTGAGGAGGTGGTTGCCCGCGATTTTCTGATCCATGATAAACCACGGGTGGTTGTCGATATCACAGATGCCTCCAACCTGGAGCGGCATCTCTATCTTACCTGCCAGTTCCTGGAAATGGGCGTGCCGGTTGTGATTGCCGTGAATATGATCGATGTGGCCCGGGACCGGGGCATTACCATCGAAGTTAAGAAGCTGGCCGAAATGTTGAATGTGCCGGTGGTACCGATCTCGGCCCGGAGTGGCGAAGGGGTCGATGAATTGATGCGGGTGGTTGAGGATGTCGCTAGGGCCGATCTGGCCTGGAATCCCGTGTATATTGCCTATGGAGAGGACATCGACGGCGCTATCCTTGAGATGGAAGAGCGGATTGCGGCTAGCTCCTTTTTGACCGAACTCTACTCTTCTAGATGGCTGGCCCTGAAGTATCTGGAAAATGACGAGCAGATTGTCGAAAAGGGCCGGAGCTTCGCCGCCGAACACAATTTGGCGGAGGTGGCGGAATATCTTGAGGGCAAGGTCGAGGCGGTCGGCAAACATCTGTTTGCCACCATGGAGACCTATCCCGAGGCCATTGTCGCCGATCATCGCTATGGTTATATAAAATCTATTTTGCGCCAGGGGGTTATTACCCACACCTACGATGAAGATCGGCTCTACACCTCGGACCGGATCGACCGGGTGGTGACCAGTCGGGTCTTCGGCCCCGTTATCATGCTGGCCGTTCTTCTCGGTCTTTACCATTTTACCTTCACTTATAGCGAACTGCCGGCGGGTTGGCTGCAGTCGCTCTTCGAGATGATGAGCGGTTTCCTGGACCGCACGATGGCCGACGGCCATCTGAAATCCCTGCTTATCTCCGGGATCATCGACGGGGTCGGCGGGGTAATGGGTTTCGTGCCGATCATCATGTTCATGTTCTTCGGGATCGCCATTCTCGAGGATTCCGGTTATCTGGCCAGGGTCGCCTTCATGATGGACCGGATCTTCAGGATTTTCGGCCTGCACGGCAGTTCGGTCATGGCCTATATCCTCTCCGGCGGCATTGCCGGCGGCTGCGCGGTGCCCGGGGTTATGGCCACCAGGACTTTGCGCTCGCCCCGGGAGAGAATGGCGACCCTGCTGACCGCTCCTTTCATGAATTGCGGCGCCAAGCTGCCGGTCCTGGCCCTGATGATCGGCACCTTCTTCTCCAACAACCGGGCCCAGGTCATGTTCATGCTGACCCTGCTGGCCTGGGCGGTGGCCCTGATTGTGGCCAAATTCCTGCGGATTACAGTCTTAAAAGGGGAGCCGACCCCCTTTGTCATGGAGCTGCCTCCTTATCGTTTGCCGACCTTCAGGGGGTTGATGATCCATACCTGGGAGAAGACTTGGCAGTATATCCGCAAAGCGGGGACCGTTATCCTGGGGGCCTCGATCCTGATCTGGGCTACCATGACTTTTCCCGGACTGCCCGATGCGCAAAAGGCGGCATTCGAGAACCAACGGCATGAGGTGCTGGCAAATTATACCGATATGACGACAAAGCCTATAGTCGAGGCGGGCAAAGATACCTATGCACCGGAATTGACCGCAAAGCTCGCGAAGATCGATGCGGCCCAGGCCGAGCAGGCCCTGCTTCATTCGCTGGCCGGCCGGTTGGGCAGTGCCCTCGAGAGTATAAGCCGGCTGGCCGGTTTCGATTGGCGGACCAATATAGCTCTGGTCGGCGGTTTTGCCGCCAAGGAGATTATTATCTCGACTATGGGCACGGCTTACTCTCTGGGGGTGGTCGACCCCGTGGAAGGCGACTCGCTCTCGAAGACCCTGGCCGCTGATCCGGGCTGGAACAAACTCAAGGCCTTCAGCCTGATACTGTTCATCATGTTTTACTCGCCCTGCTTCGTTACAGTGGTCTGCATCATCAAGGAAGCCGGGTCTTGGAAATGGGGGGGGTTCTCGATGGTTTTCAACACGGTTTTCGCGATGCTGGTTGCTACGGTCGTTTATCAGCTGGGCCGGGTAATGGGGCTGGGCGGCTGATGAGAATCTTTCCCCAAATTATGTTGGTTGTGATTGATGTTTGAATCGTTCGAAAAGTGGCTTGCAGCCCAGGAAGTAAGCCAGCCGGTTGTTGAGGTAGCGGTCCTGGGCGCGATGTGGCTGGCGGTTATCGTGACGGCGCTGTTGACCGCAATATTCGCCAGACGGGTCCTGGCGCCCTTGTTGGAAAAAGGGGTAAAGCGCAGCAGTAACCGCTGGGACGACACCCTGGTAAATCACCGGTTTTTCCGAAGACTGGCCGGTGTTTTGCCCCTGATCGTCGTGGTCGTCGCCATCGATTTGCTCTTTCCGGCCCAAGCTCACTCGGTCGAGGTGATAAGGCGGCTGGTCCTCTCTTCCATAGTTCTGGTCGGGGTCAGGGTTGTGATCAGCTTTATCGGCGCGGCCCTGGATATTTACAACTCATACGATGTCGCCCAGGAGCTTTCGTTGCGGGGCTATGTCGAAGTGCTGAAAATAATCCTCTGGGTGATGGCCGCGATCTTCGTGGCGGCCCTGTTGGCCGACAGGTCGCCCTGGGGGATCATGAGCGTGCTCGGCGGCTTGACCGCCGTCCTCCTCCTGGTTTTTAAGGATACCATTCTCGGTTTCGTGGCCAGCATGCAGATCTCGGCCAACAACATGGCCAAGATCGGCGATTGGATCGAGATGCCCGATTACGGCGCCGATGGTGATGTGATCGATGTCTCTATCCACACCGTCAAGGTGCAGAACTGGGACAAGACGATAACCACCATCCCCACCTATGCCCTGGTCTCCCACTCATTTAAGAACTGGCGGGGCATGAAGGAGTCGGGCGGCCGCCGAATCAAGCGTGCCGTCTATATCGATATGAACTCAATCCGTTTCTGCGACCGTGAGATGCTGGAAAAATTCGGGAAATTCGAACTTCTTAAGGATTATCTGGCCGCTAAACAGGAAGAAATTGAGAACTCCAATCGGGAGCGCAACTGCGATGTCGACTCCTGTTCGGTAAATGGCAGGCGCCAGACCAATATCGGCGTGTTCCGGGCCTATCTTATCGCTTATCTCAAGAAAAATCCCAATATCCATCAGGACATGACCTTCCTGGTCCGTCACCTGGCTCCGACCCCGCAGGGCTTGCCGGTCGAGATCTATGTGTTCAGCAAGGACCAGGTCTGGGCCAATTACGAGGCGATCCAGGCCGATATTTTCGACCATCTCCTGGCAGCGGTCCCGGAATTCGGCCTGCGGGTTTTTCAGTATCCCTCTGGAAGGGACCTTGCCGGGTTCATGGCGAAAGCGCAAATCGAGCCGGTAGCCTAAAGTCTTCCGGCTCGATTTGACGTTTGTAATTTGGGCTTGATGGATCGGGGATTTTAAGTTATAGAGATTCCTTCCATATAAGCACCCGTAGCTCAGCTGGATAGAGTACCTGACTACGAATCAGGTGGTCGCACGTTCGAATCGTGCCGGGTGCACCAGAAACTTCAAGGACTTACGCAAGAGCGTTAGTCCTTTTTTTATGCCAAGTAAACTAGTGGTAAAAATTCATCTAATATCGGAATCGTCCACATGCCGGACAAATAATGGCAGCTTAATCTTTTTCGGTAGGTTGGCTTTGCGCCACTTTTCGTCATTGACGAAAAGCATCTTTCCGTTACTCACCATTTTGGCCATAATTAAATGATTACTAGACAATTTTTGTATTGGCGCAACAATCACAGGCATATTTTCTTTCTTTATAGCTAATTGACGAACCCTGCTAATGGTTTCAACCATTGATACGGGACAATCCTCCGAGACAAAGGCGATTAGTTGATTGACCCTGAAATCACCCAGTTTTATTTCTTTATTGCCATCAGCATCTGTAATAAGGAGATCACCAGGTAAACTGACTGTTTCTTGATCCGCCCCTGGACAATAAGCAACATCTCTGAAGTTTCCAATTATCCGGGAAGCAAGAGTGACCATGCTTCTGTTGTAATAGAGGGATACACAATAATTCAATATTTCCTGTTCCGGTAGGTGAGGTTTTAACGTCTCAATCCAACTCCCAACCCCTTCTATGACCTCTTTCTGATATCTGGTGCGGATGTCAGTTGCAGGGGCTCCTTTGGCGCGATAAGTGACATACTCGTGCATTACGAAATATTGAGCAATAAGGCGTTTAATCATATCGCTGTGTTTGAGCTTAGCGTAATTTTTAAGAACAAATTCATGAAACTCTTCTTTTTTGGCTTTTAATTCTTTGACGGTATTTATGGCTTGACTTGATTTTAGCAGATCTATTGCCTGAATCATAAGGAGTGCGAAATCGTATTGCTTGGGAGGAAGATCGCCTCCTTTTAAAGAGTTATAAAAATAATCATTTTCAACACTGCCAGCAAAAAAAGGCGGCTTACCTGGATCAGCAATCTTTAAGGTAAAAGATTTATCTCCGATAATAATGGGATACCGCTGACCGCGAGCAACGACCAGAACAGCAAGGCCATGATAGTGTGTATTTACTTCGTGTTTGCTGCCTGCTTCCAAATTACCCTTAAAAATGGAATTTTCGGCCAGTCCGTTATAACTGAGTAGTTCAAGTTCAACAGAAGTTAGAGAATGAACAACGAGCTTTGCCCACGCGGAATTAGTGTAGGAGGCTATGGCAAGAACTAAAAAAAACATGTAATTATTGATTTATAAGCCATATCGAATTTTTAGGTAGTTAAGATAATGGATGAAATCTTGGCGACATTAAAAACAGAGAAACATCCAGACAAGACATTCGGGCCTTAGCGGTTTGAGAATTTCTCTTTCATTGTTTTTTTTCTTAAACACATGGAACTTGGAGCTGCCCCAACAATTCTTAACAATAGAGAAGAACTTATTGCATGGTTTTATGAGCAAAGTGCTGGCTTAGCCAGTATGGGGAAATACGTTCTATATGGTTGCGATAGCTGTAATGAGTGTTGTGGGTAATTTGTTAAAACTTATTACGCATATTATATGACGTAACCCACCGCACCCAAACTGTTAGATGCGGTGGGATAGTGTGAATAAAGTTGAAAATGACCATGTAACTCTAGTCCATTATACACCTTACGCTGAGCCCCATAATACGTATGGCACTCATAGCCAAAGGATATGTGGAAGGACCCCATACATTGAAACCCATGCTCCGATCATATTCGAGATTTAACCCTGAGCCTGGAGTGTTTGGTGTTGAACTCCTGTAGATAGCGGCACTTCCTGCATAGGTTATAGCCCCATTTGGGTCCCACCCACTCCGGTAACCAGGCATTGGTAATTTTAATGGTGAATTGAAAGCTGCCTCTGGATAATTTCCTGATGGCCATGATTGTACTTCAATCTCTAGCTCCTGTAGCGTTGGAACCCTATATCCGGCAGGGCAAGGGTTGTTTATACCTGACACCCCTTGCCATAAATTACTGTCTCTAACTATCAACCAGTCTGGCTCAACTTGTGGCTCACCCAATATAAAATCACCATGACCTGGATTAGATGAAGCACTGCGCGTAGTAGTGGTCGCACTGTTTCGGCGCTGATGTCCATCCGGCCCTCTACCCCATTGGTAAAGATCACCATAAGCTGCTGAATCCGTCGAACTTGTGGCAACTTGAGTTGCGCCGAGGTTACGATCCATCCAAATCTGACCAGCTGATGCGACGGGATTTACTACCGTACACTCGCAATTTGGTGAACTGGGGTAACATAAATCCCAACCATCATCACAATCACCCCCACCATTTATCTGAACACCGAACCAACCACCAGCGTCAATTCTGCATTTTACGAAACCGTCGCCATCGTAATCTAACTCTTCATCAGGCAGGGCTGGGTAATCAAGAGCGTTGCAATCGTTGGCTTGACCGTCGCATAGTTCAGGAGCACCCGAATAGATAGAACCAACTGTATCGTCACAATCAGTGTGATTAAGAACATAAGTGTTGTCAGGAGCTTTGTTCGAAGAAACAGGTGTGGCAAACATATCACCTTGTAGATCCCCATCAAGGTCAGGATACCAATCGAATTGTTTTGCAATAGCCCCGTTGGCTACGACAAGAATGATCGCTATTGCGGACATTAAGTTGAAAAATTTCTTCCTCATCTCTTTACCTCCTTATGAATTGAAAGTTGAAACCACAGTGGGACAACAAGTGAGCAATTTAACCGTTATCTGATTTTTGTAAACAATCAATATGTTTTTTAGTCGGGCTAACTTCTGACCACAAAGCAGTATTAGTTCGCTTGTTATTCTAAGTAAATATTTGGGCAGAGTGTTGATCACTTCCTAATGTGAGAGCGCCTTGCTGGGGCTTTCATATTAGATCAACTTGGAACTTTGGGTAAGAGAGAATAGAGGATAAAAGCTTCCGAAAAAGATAATTTTCTGAACGTAAAATCAAGCTCTTAGCAACAGGGTAGTCCGAAAAGGAAAGCTGGTAACATATTGTAATAGAAGAAAAACATCTCAGCCTACGAATCAGGTGGTCGCACGTTCGAATCGTGCCGGGTGCACCAGAAATTTCAAGGATTTTCGGCTTTGCCGGGAATCCTTTTTTTGTTTGGGCAGATCTTGGGGCGACTCCTGGAACTAGTGCTCTTTCTCAAACTTTGCTGTTGAACAATAGATAGAAGATCATTCCGGCCATGATCAGGCCGACGGTAAACTCGAGAAACAGGGAAAGCAGGGCGCCGATCAGGGCGCCGGCTCCTGATTTCATGGCTTGGCGCAACTCTTTCAAGTCGAAAATTATCTCGAAGGCCACCGCCCCGATAAATGCCCCAGCGAATATTCCACCCGGGATCGGCAGGATAAATCCTGCCAACATGCCTAGACAGGCCCCGAGAACGCCGGATTTTGATGCGCCCATTTTCTTGCCGACTGCGCCGGTGACCAGATATTGGCCTAGATAGCCGGCCAGACAAAGTATGGCGAGAAGCAGAAGGCGTTGCCAGCTGAAAGGGCTGAAATCGGTTAGAACCCCATGGAGCAGTGCACCGAGCAGAATAATGCCGGTGCCGGGCAGGCTCGGCAACAGGGTGCCCGCCAACCCTACCAGCACAATCAGCACCAGCATGATGTTTAATGGATCGTTCATCTGAAAACTTCCTTTGTTGTTAACAGGCTGTTTCTTGCAGTTCGTTGAAATGTCGCCTTTTTGTTTACTTTTAAATGGTCCTTTCGTATAGTGCCCCCCCATGAATATTGTTTATGCTATAGTTCTTGGTTTCGTGCAAGGAGCCACTGAGTTTCTGCCTATTTCAAGTTCCGGACATCTGGTTCTGGCCGAGCATCTCTT
>Ga0209919_1001582_pt1 | contig 10918 bp, 11 predicted proteins | sample SalPon2A_C_D2_MG_FD_185721 | JGI IMG/M metagenome (GOLD analysis project Ga0209919, IMG submission 185721) | Soil microbial communities from South San Francisco under conditions of wetland restoration - Salt Pond MetaG R2A_C_D2_MG (SPAdes)... | ecosystem: Environmental > Terrestrial > Soil >... | reverse complement strand
GAAGTTCCCGGCCAACGTGCATCAACTGGTCGCATCACGTATCAAGATTATGTCGAGCCTGGATATTTCGAACTCGCGCTCGCCACAGGATGGCCGTACCCGCATCAAGCTTTGGGGAAAAAGCTACGACATGAGGGTGTCGACCCTGCCGGCCATGCATGGAGAAAAAGTCGTCATCCGGGTTCTGGATAAAAGCGGGCTATCGCTTAGTCTGGAAAAGCTTGGCTTTGCACCGTCAGCATATCAGCGTGTTCTTGAGTGCATCGAAAGGCCCACCGGAGCCGTACTGGTAACCGGCCCGACCGGAAGCGGAAAGACCACGACCCTGTACTCCTTCCTGCATCATGTGCAAAGCGATGAAAACAATATCATCACCGTTGAGGATCCGGTTGAGTTCCAGATCAAAGGCATCAATCAGGTGCAGGTGAATCCGAAGGCGAACATGACCTTCGCCTCCGCGCTACGTTCCATTTTGCGCCAGGATCCCGACGTTGTCATGGTGGGGGAGATTCGCGATCAGGAAACTGCTGCCATTGCACTGCACGCCGCCCAAACAGGGCATCTGGTTATGTCCACGTTGCATACCAATGATGCACCATCGACGATTACCCGACTTGTTGAAATGGGGATAGAGCCAGCGCTTCTCGCATCATCGGTTACCCTTATTGTGGCTCAGCGTCTGGTGCGGCGGCTCTGCCCCAAATGCAAACAGGCCGTGAGTGTTGATGCTGAAATTTTAAAGCGTTTCGATATTCCGGATGACATTAAATTCTTCGCGGGTCAGGGATGTGAGTCGTGTGGAAAAACCGGTTATAAGGGACGGGTTGCCATCCACGAGGTTCTGGCGATGAGCGACCGCTTGCGTGCACTCGTGGCAGATGGCGCCCATGACCGCGAGCTGATGCAGGCGGCAAGGGATGATGGTATGCTGACTATGTTTACCGATGGCGTCGCCAAGGCTTTGCAGGGGTTTACAAGCCTACAGGAGGTGATGCGCGCTGCGCCGGCACCCGAAGGCTTTAGTTTGCGCGATCGCTTGGGGGATAACAAACAGTTATTGCCACTGGATGTCATGCGCAAAAGCGTCGAGGATGCGCACACGGTTAAGAGACAGGCTGATGGCAAGCCACTTGTTCTTGTCGTGGATGATTCAGGCAGCATCCGAAGTTTGGTCAAGTTCGTGTTGGAAGCGGATGGTTATGAGATAGCAGAAGCTGAAGATGGCCTGGAAGCTTGGAATTTGATGCAGCGAATGAAGCCGAATTTGGTTGTTGCCGATTGTGATATGCCGAACATGACCGGCCCGGAACTCGTGCGCCGCATGCGTGAGCAACATCAGTTCAATGACACACCCATTGTGCTGCTTACGTCAAAAAGGGGCGAAGAGGATGAAGTGCTTGGCCTTGAGGTTGGTGCCGATGATTATATTGGCAAGCCGGTAGAGCCGATGAAGCTTCAGGCAAGGGTGAAAAAAACCCTGGCAATGTATGCGCGCATACGTCAGGCCGTGCAGGAGGAATAGTCGATGGCAGATGATATTTATGCCGATGGCTCAGATGAGGATCTAACAGGCACAGCGGTGCAGGCCGATGATAGCGCTGTGCAGAAGCTGATTGATACTGAGCAGGAGGATATTCTGCTGATTGATGTGGGGAGCAGGAAGCTGCTGGTAAAAGCTGCAGATGTTACTGAAATTATTCGTCCTCTATCGTTAACACCCGTGCCTATGGGGCCGGATCATATATTGGGGCTGGCCAATGTGAGGGGTCAAATCGTATGCATCATCAATCCCAGCAAGGTCATGCAATTGCCGCAAATCAACCCGGATGTTACCCCGCATACTCGCTTTGTCTTGTTGCGGCACGCAAAAATGCATCTTGGCATGTGGGTGGACAAAGTGCATGAATTGTACAGGGTCAACAGCGACCTGATACCGGAGGCTTCCCATGTTGATGCCAGCGAACCAAGTTGCGGGACTATGGAAATAGACGGGCGCAGCTACGATATGTTTAATTGTGCAGGATTGTTTAATTAGCTAAAAATTGTGAACGGGCCTTTGCTTGATAAACGGGCGGGCTGCAGACAAAATGACACCGATACAGGCGCAGACAGTATAGAGGGGAAAGGGGAATCATATGGAAAGCAATTCAGGGAAAAAGAAACAGGCAACACTAAGCCAGCAGGCAAACAGAAACTTTCTTCTGTCACTCGTGCTTTTCGCAGTGTTGATTTCCACCGTGTTTGTAGCCTTTCAACAGGCGAAAGAACATATGAGTTCATTGGGCGGGTTATATAAAGATCAGATCAGGCTGGAACAGTTCAAAGGCTCATTGTCTAACGTCCTGTTGCCTCTGAATGATTTTACGCTGACGGCAAACAAGGAAGATGTGCCGAAGCTGAAAAAAGCCGAACAGGAATTTCAAACGCTGTACAGCGAGGTTTCATCGCTTCCCAGTATGACAACTGCAAACAAGAAGACCCTCGATCAGGTGCTTGGTTTGATGCGTGAGGTTACGAGTATTGCAGATGATATCGTGTCAGAAAAAATTCCATTCGGACAAGCAAATAATGTAGCCGTGGTGGCACAGAATCTGGTGTATGTGGCGCAGCAAAAGCTTGATGGCGTGGCTAGCGGAATGACGGCCAGCATGCAGCATGATACCCAGATCAGGCAAGATCAGGTGGATACACAATCCTATATCATTCTGGCCATTATCGTATTCATTATTCTGCTGCTGACATGGTTTAACCGGTCATTTGTGAACAATATTACAAGGACCATCACGGGAGTGGCCAAAAACGTGGCTCTTGCTGCCGGTGACATTTTGAACTCGGTGGAGCAACAGGCTGCCGCTGCTGATACGCAGGCAAAATCTGTTGAGCAGATCGCCCAGGAACTTGGGCTTATGTCCGAATCGGCGCGGAAAATTGCTGCCACGTCACTCAGCGTTGAAAAAATTGCTGGAGCCACTGCGAGCTCGGCTACCGAAGGTGTGAGCGCAGTGGGTCTCGCCATCGAGTCCATGGGAACGATTCGTGGTGAGGTGAATGCTATCGCTGATAAGGTGACATTTGCCGGACAAAAGGCCGAGCAGATTCTCGAGTCGATTGACGCAGTACAGGAAATTGCAGATGAAACGCATCTGCTGGCACTGAATGCATCCATCGAATCGGCTGCGGCGGGTGAATTCGGCAAACGGTTTGCCGTGGTGGCAAGTGAAGTACGGCGTCTGGCTGATCGTACCCGCCAATTTACCGAGGAAATTCAAACCATTGTGAACGAGGTGCACAGCTCAACTCAGGATTCGGTTGCTGTGACGCGCGAAGGGCTTGCGGAAGTCGGCAAGGGTGTGGATATTGCTCAGCGTGCTGGTGATGTGCTGCAGAGGATGCAGACCATGTCCGAGAAAACCAGTCAGGCCGTGCGCACCATTGCCAAGGCCACCAGCCGACAAAACGACAGTAATCAGGATTTCATGCGCGGCATGAAGCAGATTTCAGAACTCCTGCATGATTCTGCGCAGCAGATGCAGGCTTCGAGAGAAGCTTCCTATCGTCTGACCGAAGCCGCTGATGATTTGCAGCGTCTGATTTAAGACGATATCCCGTGTCAGGCTTTGATCTAAGTCAATTCCTCTCATCTTTCTTTGATGAAGCAAGGGAGCGCCTGACGTCGATTAATCGCAGCCTTGTCCGTTTCGAGGCTGGCTCGCTTGATGATGAAGGAATGATTGCCTTGCGCCGCGATGCTCACACGATCAAGGGCTCTGCCTTAATGCTCGGTGTGCAGGATGTGGGTGATATAGGCCATCTTTTTGAAGATGCCATGGAATATCTGATCCGCGTTCCCGAAGCTCGGAATGCAGCAATGGTACAGTTTCTTTTTGATCTTCATGATCAGCTTGAAAAGAGATTACAGGATCCCGAAGACGATTTCCGTCTCGACGTTGCACCGTTAAAGAACAGATTTGAAGTGCTGAAAGCTGGGCAAGTTCCCGAGTCGGAAGCATCCAGTGCTCCGGTTTCGGCGCCAGTTGTCCAGGAGCCCATGATCGGTGCCGAGGAAGCTCAAAGCTGGCGTCATGAACACCAAGGGTCAGAGGGTGAAAGCCCTGTTTTGGCTTCCGGAGAAGGGGTGCCTGCGGAATTTCCCAACGACGTGTCCGCTGAATTGAGCAGTACAGCTTCGATTGAAACCAGTATCCTGAAAACTGCCGGCATGATCGCCCACGAAGGCGCGCTACTGGATGATATGGACAACTTCAAGCCTGACGTTTCACAGGTTGAAATGAGGAATGCAGGGCAACGCAAATCCTCCGGGCAATACCTCCGTGTGGACGCTGAAAGATTGAATCAGCTCTCAAACCAGATTATCGAGTTAAGCACCGAGAAGGCCATGGGGGAGAGCAGCGAACAGCGCTTCGCCGGGATGCTGCAAGGTGTCCGGGGGCTCCATCGTGAATGGAGCGAGTTTGCCAATTATCTGGCGGATTGGAATGAAGAGCAGCGCCAGAAGGCCATCAGCAGTTTGCACGAAAAGATGGATCGTCATATGCGGCTTGCCCAGAATTTTGCTGAGGAATTGCGGCATAACCAGACACGAACCCATATCATGCTGGATGATTTGCGTGACCAGGTGCTTGGTTTGATGCTGAGACCTTTAAGTAGTGTCTTTTCGACTTTCCCCAGGTCCGTTCGTGATATTGCTGTTCGCTGTGGCAAAAAAGTAAATCTGCTGGTGGGTGGTGAATCGGTTGAGATGGATCGGGCTGTTGCCGAAACACTTGTCGAGCCGTTGGTGCATTTGCTCAATAATGCCGTCTCTCACGGCATTGAAAGCCCTGAGGTTCGGCGAGGGTGCGGAAAACCGGAAGAGGGGCAGGTGACAATTCTCGCCAAACAGAGTGGCAGTGAGATTGTGATCGAAGTGGTTGACGATGGACAGGGCCTGGATGCCGATGCCATCCGAAAATCTGCTGTCGAAAAAGGGGTTACTACAGAGGCTGAAGCCAGCCAAATGGATACGGCAGAGATACTGGAGTTGATTTTCCGCCCCGGTTTTTCAACCCGAGACAAGGTTGATGACGTTTCAGGGCGTGGTATCGGTATGAACGTGGTTCAGGATACAGTGAGAAAACTGACGGGCTCTATTCGAATTCATTCTGAAGTTGGGAAGGGTACGCGCTTTGTTCTCTCCCTGCCGGTCAGTATCGCAATCCAACAGGCTTTACAGTTCAGAATTGGCGATCAGCGACTGGGATTATTGACACATATGATCGAGCAGGTTGTGCCATTGCACAAGCAGACCATTGAGCGCGGCGCGGGTAACAAGGACTTTATCCGTTATGCCAAGCATATGGTGCCTCTGGTTGATTTGCGGGAATCATTGCTCGACCCCGGCCACGAACCGGCTCCGACAACGCCGTATGTCATCATTGCTGAACATATCGAGGGTTATGTGGGCATCCTGGTCGATGAAACGTACGATGAACGTGAAGTAATCGTCAGAGAAGTGGATCCATACCTTAAACGTTATCAAACGGTGGGCGTGATGGGTAATACCATCAACGCAGATGGGTCAGTATTGATCCTGATTGAACCGTATGGCATCAAGGAAATGGGGCGAACAGCGCCAACCGGTCAGGGCATGGTCGCCAAGACGGACATTTCGCCCATGCTGAATGCGTCAAATATGCGTGTGCTTCTCGTTGATGACTCCATTATCGCACGCAAGGTTGAGACAGCCATGATCGAGCGCCTCGGCTTTAAGGTTGATGGCGCCATAGACGGTATTGATGCGCGCGAGAAAATGCACCTGGGTGAATACGATATTTTAGTAACCGACCTGGAGATGCCGAGGCTTGATGGTTTTGGTTTGGTGCGGCAGTTGAGAAATGAAAGCAAGTTTGAAGATATCCCAATCCTTGTTATATCAACACGCGAGAGCCCGGAAGACCGTATGCGAGCCATAGAGGCGGGCGCGGATGCCTACCTAGTTAAGCAACAATTAAGTAGTGATACTCTGATCAACACATTGCAGGCCCTAATCGGATCATTGACTGATGAGGGTAATGACAGTACAAATCGCCCTCCTGAAAAACAGGCTCCCATCGTCTAGCGGTTAGGACGCTGGCCTCTCACGCCGGAAACAGGGGTTCGATTCCCCTTGGGAGTACCATTCCTTGAGGGTTGCGTCGCAACCCTCATTTATTGTCTGACATGGACGATCCAAGTCCTCTCATCTACACTGCTAGCTGAATCTGGAGGCAACCATGAGTGAACGCTTAATTTCCCACAGCCTGTTTAAGTCATTGTCCGAGAACTCCCTGAAGGCTCTAACGGATGTATCAGAAATCAGACACTACAAACCGAATGAGGCTTTGATTGAGGAGGGCCAGTTTAATGACAGGCTGTTTATTCTGGTCAAGGGTTCTGTGCGTGTTGAAAGCGCCGACGCCGGACTGATTGGTCACCTAAAGCCCGATTCAATCATTGGTGAGATTTCGACTTCCGGCATGAGTTCGCCTGTTGCCACTGTGACTGCCGATGAGGACGTCGAAGTTATTACCATTCCTATTGAGACTGTTTCTGAGATCGCTTTTGAGGAAGACGCATTTGCAAATGCCATGAGAGCTCTTGGCATGCAGAGGTCTGAGGCGGGGTGATTCCGGCTCCTCGATTGTGCTTTATTTTCCTTTCATTCATGGCGTCGCATAATGAATATTATGTAAAGTTATAGAAACAACGCATGCCAGATAGAATAAACAATAAGACAAACCATTACGAAAAGTTACACGCGCTTATGAAAGTGTTACGTAAAGAATGCCCTTGGGATGCCGAACAGACCATCACCTCTTTACGACGTTATACACTCGAAGAAGTTCACGAGGTTCTCGAAGCAATCGACATTGCCGAATCAACCGGCGACTGGCAGCCCCTGAAGGCGGAGCTTGGCGATCTGCTGCTTCAGGTGGCCTTCTATGCCTGTCTGGCTGAGGAAGCCGATGCCTTTGATCTGGGCGATGTCATTGACGGCCTGATCGACAAAATGATTTACCGCCACCCGCACGTGTTTGCTCAGATCGAAACAAATGATCTCTCCAGACAATGGAATGAATTAAAGGACAGCGAGCACAAAGACAGAGAGAGCCTTATGGACGGCATTCCGCCTCTCCCTGCTCTGAAATATGCCCAGAAACAGCAGCAAAGAGCTGCACGCGTTGGATTCGACTGGCATCAGGCCTCTGACGTGATTGAAAAAATGCGTGAAGAACTGGATGAGCTCGCATTTGAGGTTCGCAATAATGCCGACAAGGCGCGTATAGAGGATGAATTCGGCGATGTGCTGTTTACCCTGGCCAATCTGGCCCGCAAACTCGATCTGGATGCCGAATTAAGCCTGATGCACACCAATCGGAAATTCGCCCAACGCTTTCGCGCCATGGAAAAGCTGGCGTTGTCCAGGAAGCTTAATATGGCTTCGACCCCTTTGGACGAGCTCGAAGAGCTGTATCAGGAAGCCAAGGCCCTCAGTGAGTGATGTGAGCAGCCGATGGGTGATTGCGTGCCCTGCTTCATTTAGATTCTTCAATAAATGATTAAAAGGAATTTCCGATGAATGACGATTCGCACGACCAGCCAGAGCAATCTCAGGAGTTACAAATTCAGATGCCGCCCGATGTACAACGCGGCGTATATGCCAATCAAATGCTGGTTACCCACAGCCAGGAGGAGTTTGTCCTCGACTTTATTCTGGTCACTGCTCCGGCCGGCGTGGTGAATGCGCGTGTACTAGTTTCACCTTCCCATGCAAAACGCATTGTTGCAACGCTGCAGGAGAACGTGGCCCGGTATGAATCGACGTATGGTGAGATTAAACCATCCATACCTGCTGCTGTGCCTGGGAATGTAACCGCTCATTAGATTGGAGCTCTACCCCAGGCGCTTTTCGATCACCTCAGAGAGTGTACATCCCTCTTTCTCGGCCCAGAAATCAAGAATGGACCAGGCATTACGTGACAGGGTAACGCTTTTCGTTTCATGTTCGCGAGACCTGAGGCGCGATGCACGGATGGCATTTTTCATCTGAGTCCATTCGGCAGCGCCCAGCCAGTGCTCGCACCAGCCGTTCAGTGATTCGACAAGATCATCCAGTTGTTCAAAGGCCTGTTGAGCCAGATAGGTTTGCTGCGCCCCCAGCCATAGCGGATGAGCAAGCTTTTTTTCGATCCAGCGTCTGGCAAACCAGTGATCGGATGGGGTGATGCTATATTTCTCTCGCGCCATCGTTGAAACCTGCCCTTCTGCGATTACTAGATGAGTTGATTGCGTGACAGGGTAACGTTATGCGGCTTTCTGCGCTGTGGCAATGCCCTTTTGCACGGCTTTGAGAAGCTCTTCACCAAGAGCCAGATGTCCGGCAATGGCGGCGGCAAGACGGCAGCCGGTTCCATGTAACTTGTCCTCATCCCATGCCTTGCGGGGATGCTCAAACGCCTTGATGACTCCATCGGGTGCGGCAAAGACATCCTTCAATACATCCCCATCTGTGTGTCCGCCCTTGAGCAACACCGGCGTATCAAGTTGCCTTGCCAATGCCAGCGCATCTTCTTCTGCGATGTTTACGGGGTGTTTCAACCAGAATGCAGCCTCTTCACGATTGGGCGTGATCAGGGTGGCCAGAGGAACAAGCGCATGCGTGACTGCGGCGCGACCGCCTGTATCCAGTAGTTCCGCTCCTGAACTGGCAAACATCACCGGATCCAGAATAAAATGCTTGCCAACATGATTCTGTTGCAGCGAGGCAACCACGATAGCTACATGTTCCGCATCCAGCAGCATGCCAGTTTTGACTGTGGTCACGTCGTAGTAATCGAAAACAGCCTGTAATTCCGCATCCAGGTGCGCCAGCGATACGGATTCAATATGTGTTATTTCTTTAGGATTCTGCGCGGTCAGAGCCGTGATTGCCGAGCACCCCCTGATACCCAATGCATCAAAGACGCGCAGATCGGCCTGAATGCCTGCTCCGGAACAGGAATCAGAGCCGCCAATGGCAAGGCATACCGGATTCATGCTTTTTCCCATGTTTCGAGCATGGCTTTGGCTTCTGATTCGATATCCTGTGCCCCAAACAGTCCGGAAATCACCGCAGCGCAATCCGCACCTGCAGCTTTTACTTCGGCCAGCTTTGTTCGATCAATGCCACCGATGGCGCAGATATTCGCTTCGGGGAACATCTGGCGAGCCTTGGCCAGTCTTGCCAGGCCTATCTCAGGAACCTCAGGCTTTGAATGTGTCGTCCAGATAGCCCCAAAAGATACGTAATCAGCCCCGCCATCAAGAACAAACTTGGCAAATGCAGCATCGGCCCGACAGGTAATGCCGATCAGTAATTCCTTTCCCACTTCCTGACGCACTTTCGGTAGATGCATAGCTTCGTCTTCGCGCCCCAGATGCACACCATCGGCTCGTGATTCAAGGGCAATCTGCAGGGAATCATTGATGACCAGTCTGGCGTCATAGTGTGAAGTCAACTCGCGCAACTTCTGTGCCCGCTGCAGAGTTTTCTTGAAGCCAAGCTTTTTGTCTCGCAGTTGCAGGATGCGAACACCCCCTTTCAGGGCCTGTTCCGCTTTGCCGAGCAAATCCGCCGTATCAATACTATCCGGCAAAATGCCGTAAATACCGGTCAGATTTTTAGCCATCAAGCAAAGCCAGAAGTTCGGTAAAGACCTTGAGTCTCACAACCTTACCCTCAAACTCCTCAGGTAAATCCTGATAGCCGTGCTCGCAGTAGCATACTTTCAGGCAATGTGCATTGAAGCCTGCCTCGATATCGAAGCGGGTATCGCCAACCATCACGGTATCCGAAGCCGCGACACCCATCGCCCGGCAGCATTCATCCAGCATGTCCGGCGCAGGCTTCTTGGCAAAGCCATCCTCTGGTGATAATGCCAAAGTCAGATACCCGGTAAGCCCGAGCGCATCCAGCACCTTGATGCGGGCCTTTGCTGGCTTTGCGGTGACACAGCACATCGGGATGCCGCGAGCCCTGATTTCGTCCAGGGTTTCCATAACGCCGGGAAAAGGTTTGCTGAAATCAGCAGGATGTTTCTCGTAGATATCGGCAAAGGCATGGTAAAGAGCCATGGTATCCGGATCGTCCATCGGCCTGGCGAGTACATTAGAGGCAAGCTTTTGCGCTCCGCCACCGACATGCGGGCGAGTTTCATCCAGGGTGAGCTGAAAATCATAGCCACGCGATTTCAGTGCACGGTTCGCATTGGCCTGAATGTCCGGCAAAGCATCCACCAGTGTACCGTCGAGATCAAAAATAAATGCCCTGGGAGCTGTCATGATTTCATCCTTATGTTTCTGATAGTTAGATCAATTTCCTCACGTGCCTGTTCGTCCGCTTCGGATGATCTGGCCACTTCAAGCGCGGCTAGTATTTCTTCGCAATCCTTTGTATTCAACTGCTCCAAAGCCCATGCCGCATGCCCACGTACAAGAGGAGAATCATGTTTCAGTGCCTCTACAAGCATTGGCGCAAATCGAACATCTTTGGTATTGCCCATGGCGATGCATACATTGCGTTGCAGCACCACCCTGCCCGACCGTTTGACCGGACTTTTGGCAAAGCGGTTGCGAAAATCGACTTCGTCCAGCTGCAGGAGACTAACAAGCCCCGGCAGAATATTCTCCCTTTTTGGAGTCAGGAGATCGGGTTTTGGTGCTGTTGCATGCCGATTCCATGGGCAAATCATCTGGCAGTCGTCACAGCCATAGACACGATTACCCATCATGGATCGCAGCTCGCGAGGGATATAGCCACGGTACTCGATGGTTAAATAGGAAATGCAGCGATTCGAATCGACTACGAATGGCGCGACGATCGCTTTCGTCGGACAAATGT
>Ga0209919_1001581_pt1 | contig 10921 bp, 10 predicted proteins | sample SalPon2A_C_D2_MG_FD_185721 | JGI IMG/M metagenome (GOLD analysis project Ga0209919, IMG submission 185721) | Soil microbial communities from South San Francisco under conditions of wetland restoration - Salt Pond MetaG R2A_C_D2_MG (SPAdes)... | ecosystem: Environmental > Terrestrial > Soil >... | reverse complement strand
CAGGACTCTGAAGATCAACGTTGCCGGCAACGGCTTGATCAACCAGGCTGGAACTGATAATTTTTGCCCCAACCCGGCTGGCCAGACGAATTGCAACCATATCTCGAAGGCCGTTTTGAATATAGGACATATCCTCAGCAGCGTGCACAGTAAAAGGCAGCACAGCTATTTGCGGGGGTGAAGCGACTTCTTCAGCCCAGGCGGTAGAGATGCAAAAACTAAGCAGGCAAAAGAGAACAGTGACGGCGGCAAAAGAATTTTTTTTCGGCATAAGTCGCAGTTGGTTTATGATTATTGGGCAAAACTCCAGGGGAAGCGGCGGACCGGCACAAAGTAACAACAATGGCCGGGATTATATCCAACAAGAGCGGACAAAGCAAGGGGATTAGAGAATAGATAAAAAAACCCGTTCAGGACAAACCTGAACGGGTTTAGACAACAAATTACGAACTTAAAAAAATACTAGAAGCTAAGAGTCAAACGATGACGCAAGAAGTACAGATCGTCGGGGCTATCTGTAGCACTAATTTTGAAAACGTCACCTGTTGCCATCCATGCAGCTTCAACCATGTAATCCAAGCCTGGGGTCAGATGCCAGGTAGCAATCAAGTCAAGCTCGGTACCAACTTCATCTTCGTTCTGAGTGGCGTATGCAGTAGTTAATGCGTCGTTGCCGTCAGAAGTGGTGTTGAGGTCTTCGTTTAAGTGCATGTAGCTTACAGCACCCTTCAAATCAACATCCTTGCCGGAAATTGGGCAGGTAAATGAAGTTGACGCGTTGACTTGATACAGAGACAGGTTGGACAGCCCTGAATATTTGGTGAAGGTACCAGGAACATGTGCTCTGTAGTTGGCAATAATAGTATCGTAGTTGGTGTCTGTCAAGAAGTTCAAGAATGTGTCAACATCATTATCGTTCTCATTATCATCACCTGAACCATAGCCATAAAGCAGACCAACCTTAGCAGCGCCAAGATCCATGGTTCCGCCTACTCGTATGGCATACCCATTAGCGTCCATAGTTGTCGAAGGAGTAGCTGTGTAATCACCAGTCTGGTACTCAAGGTCACCGGTCAAGGAAATATTGCCGGTCTTGAAGTCGGTGGTCAAACCAATATTGGTCATGGCCATACCACCTACAAGTTCACCAAGGCCGTCATCAGCACCACCGATTAAATGGGTGATATTGGCGCCAAGAGTCAGGTTGTCACCGACTTTATGGGTAATAAGGGCAACATAGCCGTCGAGGTCATCAGTGCTGTCATTAGTGGCTTGTTCGTCAAATTTGATTGTCAGAGCTGCAACATGGGTATTCTCGCCAAAGCTGGTATAGCCGACGATGGCATCATCTCCGGAACCGGTGTGATCAAAGAAGACCTTGTTGCCAAGGGCCAGAGGCATATGCCCTGCCTTAACGCCCACACTGCCCGGCTGGTAGTTAATCCAGGCCTGGAGAATATCAAGCCCGCCAAGTTTATAGCCACCTGAATGCAGACCAACATAAGTATTACCATTTCCACTACCATCATCACCCCAACCGTACGTATCGTCCGACCCGGAATTTGTTTCTAACTGAATGTACGCAGAGGCGCCAGGAGCTACATTAGCCATAACACCAAACTGAACCCGACTATCATAGCCTTGAGCCGACGCAGAATCCTTCTCATCATCAGCCTTGTTGATGTAACCGCGCACACGAACCTGACCGTCAAGGGTAAGTTTTTCGGCCATAGAGACAACCGGACCCGGCTCAGCGGTCTCGGTCATGTGAATCGCCAGGGCAGAGGTTGCCATTCCAAACACAAATACAGAACTTAACGCAGCAATCGTTAACTTCTTTCTCATAATTTTACTCCTTTTCCAATTTTAAAAAATGTTTTCCGTGCTTCTGAAAAAATCCAACTTTTTCAAAACCACGTTTCGACGCCTGAGTGAAAACCCTATGTTTTCGACAAATTTCAGGGGTCGTCCCCGGTACAATCCGTAAAAAATCGCTGTTTGGACAGAGTCCTATACGGATTGAAGCCTATTATATTTTATTTTAAAGGGTGATTGTCAAGCAAATTTTTAATTTCATTGCATTTTTTTATTTTTTCAATGGTTTAGCTTTCGTCTAAAAAATCAATATATTGGATGTTTTTGGCCGGATTTTGGTCAAAAGGTACTTTCGGTGGTAGGATTTAGGTGAAAGTCGCAGGGGAGTGGGCGGGGAGAATCCCCGCCCACAATGGGTAGATTAGAAACGGAAATCTGTTTCCCAGAATACCTCTGTTGCATCATCCATAGGTGTTGTCGGTGTTGTTTTAAAGGCATCACCCGGAGAGAGCAGCGCTCCATACAGGGAGAAGCTCAGATTTTTGTTGTACTGATATTTGAGCTTGGCCTGGTAGTAGTCGCCAAAATCATCGTCAGCATTCGCCGCAACCTCATCAAATGTAAGCATCGCGTATGAGAGGTTTGCAGTTAGATTCTTCAGCAAATTCGCACTGGCGCCAATGGAGGCCATACTGAAATTGGAATATACAGCTTCAGCAGTTACATTACTGTAGTCATCGTAGGTGCTGTAGACGTTGTTAATATTGTTGGCGCTGCCAAGGTTTAAGTATTTCCAGGCAAGAAGATCACCAAACTGCGGCCAGCCTCCGTTAAAGACATCCCACTGCTCGCTTTCATTGGCACTGGAGGATTCATCCCCGCTTAAGAAGGCGTAGCCCAGATAGAGCCGAGGAGCCATGGAGGCCTCTTTAAAGGTATACCCGGCATCAAGTTTGTAGCCATAGGCGTCCTGGTCCACCGTTTTGGTGGCATCCCCTTTTTGAAGAGCGCCCTCTACAGAATAATCAAAGCCATTTGCCATTTTGTCAGAGAGGCGAACTCCGTACATCCAGATATCCTTGCCTATGGCCTCATCAGTCCGGTTCAAGACATAGAGTTCACTCTGGCCGACAACAGGGCATTCTTTGCTGGTCAGGTAGCCCCCAGTAAGAGTTACGTCATCTCCGGCATTGCCATTGGCATTGTTGCCCGTAGTGTTCTCCTGGTCCTTTACATAAAACAGGTCCAGAGAGGTTTTATCGGTGGCGTGCCAACGCAGTTTAACCCCGTCAAAATAGATGGAGGTGGAAGCATACTGAGACTGGCCGTCGAAGACGACAAAACCGGAACCATACATCAGATTCTGACGGCCAAAGGTCATATCAACGGGCAGATCAAACATGTTCCGGACATCGATATAGGCATTATCCAGAAAAATTTTATTATCATTGTTGTCTCCGGTGCCAACATTTTCTCCATAGGTCTGATCAGTGAGCTGAATGACAGCGGTCACATCATCAGTTGCCTTCACTGTTGCCTTCAGGCTTCCCTTGAGTCTGAAAAGATCCCGGTTGTCTCCGTCACTGTCATCGTTAAAATCCCAGACGTTCTGAATATTATAGCCTCGAAACCGCACCTGCCCGCCCAGGCTGACCTTATCGGCCCAGTCGACAACGGTGCTGCCCATCATGCCCATACCGGGGGCCATTTTCTTGCTCTTCAGGTCGGCGATCTCTTTCTGCATGGCCTGCATCTGGGCATTAAACTGCTCAGTCATCTCCATCATCTTCTTTTCCAGGTCGCTGACCCGATCACTGTCTGCTGCCATTGCCATGGTTGGCAGGCTAAGCATTGCCGCCAAGGCGATGGTTGAAATCTTCTTTACCATTTTCTCCTCCTCTCCTTTTTTTGATTTATGGCTCTTCGCTGTCTTTGTAACACCCCACAGCTTCTTTAAGGGAGTCACATCCCCGTGCGCAGCCTTCATAAAATATCCAGGTTCATCCCCCGTTTAGCCACTTAAAACGAAAACCAGTCATAATACCTTGGAAATTGTTTTGTCAACATAAATATGGGTAGTTCTGCCGATGGAAAAGGGAACAGAGAAACTCGAAAATAAGCAGGTTGGGAATAAGGGGACGGGAATAAGGGGACGGATTTATTTTTTCTCCATGTCGAGGACGCAGCACCCCGGGAGACAGAATGATTTTCGCTTACTGCAGCGGAAAAAATTCAGTTGCCTGGGTTTGGGGACCGGGTGGAGATGTTGGGGGAGGGAGGACGGTGGAGTATACTTTTTAACGCATGGTGATCAGGCGTCTTTGATGAAGCTTCTCCAGAAACAAGGCGACAAAAGTCTCCGCCTCCTTGGGCATTGTCTTGAATTTTTCAGAAAAATCCGCAGTAAGTCGGGCTATTGTGCGGTTTCCATTAATTGCATCCCAGACATGGGTTTCCCTGCTGTCAAGCTCAAGCTTATTTGACTGGACCGCCCGCCTCTTCAAATATAGAGCTGCCAATATACGGGCAAGCGGGCCTGCGAACTGCGGGTAGCTCAGCAAGGCACAGTTTCCCTCTCTGGATTCATGTACCACTGGGTTTTTAACTGGAATAGCGGATAGGGCTTCTGCTGCGGAAAAATGCGGCTGTCTGGCTGTAATTGTAAGCATTATGATTTTTGGTTTTCAAGCGGGGCGCTTTTCCAGGTCCCGGTGCTTTACTGAAACGTTTTCCTCCGGTCTCCGCAAAATTTGCTCAAGTTTTTGGGCAATGGCAACAGATCGATGTCTGCCGCCGGTACAGCCAATACCGATGGTAAGATGTGCTTTCCCCTCTTTTTTGTATTGAGGGATAAGAAAGCGCAGCAGAGGGATAAGCTTGTCAAGAAAATCGACGGTCACCCTGCTGTTCAGGACATAGGACGAAACGGGGGCTTCAAGGCCAGTATGGTCTTTAAGCTCAGGGACAAAATAGGGGTTGGGAAGAAAGCGGACATCAAAAAGAATGTCCGCATCAGCCGGAGGGCCATGTTTAAAACCAAAAGAAACAATACCGACCTGGAGCCTGTGATCCTTTTGCTCGACACATCGCTGTACAATTTCGGCGCGCAGGTCGTGTGGACTCATGGCCGAGGTATCGATGACATGGTCAGCCCTGCTTTGGAGCAGGGCTAGTTGTTTTCTTTCCTGGGCAATCCCTTCTCGCACCGTTGCCGCGAAGGGGTGACGCCGTCGCATTTCACTGTAGCGGCGCAATAAAACCTCTTCATCAGCGACAAGAAATATGATGGTCAGATGGAAAGGGCTGGCTTCAAGGGTAGCGACCACCTCCTGATGGCCATTCAAAAAATCCTGGTCTCTGGCATCCATCACCAAGGCAATTTTGTTGCGATTTTCCTGGGTTGCCGCCTGGCGCAACAAAACCTGAAGCATGGAAACCGGCAGGTTGTCAATGCAGTAAAATCCCGAATCTTCCAGGGCCTTGGCAACCGTACCTTTTCCTGCCCCGGAAAGGCCGGTAATAAGAATAAGCTGCAGGTCTTTTGAGGGGGCTGCGGTCATGTGAGACGCCGTTTAACGTTTAAATCCAGTCCGGCAACGAGTTATTTTAATTTCGGTTTCTTGCGGTATTTGGAAGGAAGGATGCCAAGCTGTTCCCTGTATTTGGCAATTGTCCGTCTGGCGATCTTGATACTTGTGCCTTCAAAAAACTTGGTAATGGCCATATCGCTCAGCGGCTTGTGCGGATCTTCCGCCTGGATAATCTGCCTCATTCTGACCTTAACACTTTCAGAGGCCATTGCATCTTCACCATCAGTACGCTCGATGGACGAGTTGAAAAAATATTTCAACTCATAAATGCCCTGTGGAGTATGCACGTACTTGTTGGTAGTAACACGACTGATGGTCGACTCGTGCATGCCAATATCCTCGGCAACATCACGCAGAATAAGCGGCCGCAATAGACTCGGGCCTTTTTCAAAAAAGTCATGCTGAAATTTTATCAGGCTTTCAACGACCTTGTATATTGTGCGCTGCCGCTGCTGAATACTTTTGATGAGCCACATCGCCGACTTCATCTTGTCCTGGATGTAGGTTTTCGTTTCACTCTTCACACCGGGCATATCTTTTTTATCTTTAAGAATGTCCCTGTAAAAATTGCTGATCCTGAGACGAGGAAGACCATCATCGTTAAGCATAATGACATACTCGCCATCCATCTTATAGACATAAACATCCGGAATAATATAATGGGGCTCTTCGTTGGAAAAGGCCCGACCCGGATGCGGATTTAAGGCCGTAATTACATCAACGGCAGCCAGAACTTCTTTTAATGAATATTTTGACGCTTTGACAATTGCAGCATAGTTTTTGGTTTCCAGGAGTTTTAAGTGGTCCCGAACAATTGCACCGGCGGCTGATTCAGTTAATTTCAGGTGCGAGAGCTGCAGGAGCAAACATTCCTTAATACCCCGTGCAGCAACCCCAGGCGGGTCCATGTCCTGTACCATTGCCAGTATTTTTTGCACCAGCGCCGGTGTTGCCTCGGTTTGCGCGACAATATCGTCATCATCAACTTCAAGAAACCCGTCACGGTTAAGGTTGCCGATAATAAACTGCCCGATTTCAAACTCGTGCTCCGAAAGATTATTAAATTTCAGCTGCCAGAGCAGATGGTCTTCAAGTCCGGTTTTTTTGACTAAGATATCGAGTCGAGAGGGCAGTTCATTCCCATCTTTTGACTTGAAAGAACTGGAAGAAGATTCATATTCATTTTCGTAGTCAGACCAGTCAATCTCTTTAAGGCCCGAATCGCCCTCCAAGCTGACTTCCGTGGTTTTTTCACCGGCAGCCGTCTCTGCAGTTTCACCGGGAGGGAGGTCCTGCAGGGACTCGTGGGTGCTGTCACCAGGCGAAGCGTCCTCTTCCAGCAGGGGATTTTGTTCTATTTCCTGTTGCAGGGTTTCAGATAATTCCAGCCTGGAAAGCTGCAGCAATTTGATGGCTTGCTGCAGTTGAGGAGTCATTACCAACTGCTGGGTAAGTTTAAGTTGTTGTCTTAGTTCCAATACCATAAAATCTTTAATTCACTATTTTTATTACAGTTTTTAATCTCGCCACACGCGGCAGCACCTTGAAAAAAGAAAAAGCATCTTCTTCATAATAGGCATTTTATAAAAAACTACATAGTAAAATTTTCACCAAGATACATTTTCCTGGCCGCCTCACTTTGAATAATATCCTGAGATGTTCCGTGAACAAGAATTTTCCCGCTGTTGACAATATAGGCATAATCGCAAACAGAGAGGGTCTCTCTGACATTGTGGTCAGAGATCAAGACCCCAAGCCCCTTATCGCGCAGTTCACCTATAATTTTTTGAAGATCAGCGATCGACAGTGGGTCGATTCCGGCAAACGGTTCGTCAAGCAGGACAAAGCGCGGTTTCGTGGCCAGGGCGCGCATGATTTCAACCCGCCGTCGCTCCCCGCCCGACAGCGAAAAAGCCCTGTTATCTGCGAGATGCATAATCCGAAGATCCTTCATCAGCTGGATTGTTCTGTGAACAATTTCCTCTCTGGAGAGCCCCAGGGTCTCTAGAACAATCTGCACATTTTCACGGACGGTAAGTTTTTTAAAGACGGAGGAGTCCTGGGCAAGATAGGACAAGCCTTTATGGGCTCGTTTATGAATCGGCAGCCTGGTAAGATTCTCATCGTCGAGGGTGACCGTTCCCGAATCGGGTTGAATGAATCCGGCAATCGAATAAAATGTTGTCGTTTTCCCGGCCCCATTCGGGCCAAGCAGCCCGACCACCGAACCCGTATCAACCTTCAGACTGATTCGGTCGACAACCCTTCTTTTTTTATAGTGCTTAATTATATTGTTTGTTTCAAGTACCGACACTCTATGCCTACTTCTGGTCTTTAGATTCCGGATAAAAAAAGGCCTTAACGCGTTCTCCCTTGTCAGTGCTTCGCTCAACAACGCTTTTGCCCTCATCAAGATACATGACGACCTTGTTGCCAGTCACCAGGTTGTTGTCCTGCCAGACCTTAGCCGCGCCCGTCAGAATAACCTTGCGTTCACTGGAAAAATATTCCGCCGTCTCCCCTGTTGCGACCCACTCCAGCTGGGTTATCTCAACACTGCCTTTGGCAAAAATGCGGTCGACATCCTTTGATTGCATCCCGCCTTGACCGGGGGTTCCGTCCTTCTCTTCTGTTTCATTATAGTAGACGGTCATTTCATCGGCGTGAATGACCAGCTCTTCCTGTTTTGCCTCAACCTTACCGGAAAAAAATACCGTGTTTTCCTTCTGTAGAGAGAGCATATGGTCTGCTTCAATCTGGATCGGTTTTTGCGCCCCTGCTGCCACTCCTGTGGAAGTGCCCAGCAAGCAATATGTCAAAATAATCAGAAAAAACCCTTTTATCATAATAACCTCGTATGTGGGACGGTGCCGGATGTTGAGCAGCAATCTTGAATTCGTGAGTTGACCGTCTTGCAGATTCTACTGTTTGCTGACGCCCTTGTAAAGTTTTGATGCAACTATTGATGGCTTCGTAAGAACTATTCTTCACCGCAAAGCCGCAAAGGCTTTTTTGTCGTAAAAACAAAATATTATTTCTGCGACCTCTGTGTCTTCGAAGACTACTCTATCTGCGGTGAATTTTTTGTTTTTTGCGAACGTATCAACTATTTAATCTGCTTGCGGGGATCCTAATGCTGCTGATAACAAAGCCGCCAGAACCGCAAAACCTGCTGCCATAAGGAAGCTGCTGCCAAATGATTGCGAATGTTCGGCAAGTGAGCCGGCAATTGCAGGCCCGGCAATCTGGCCAATGGCAAAAATAAAGGTAATGAGGCCAAAAATCCTGGCCGCTTTGTCCGGTCCTGCATAATCACCAACTAAAGCGGCCACTATGGACGGGACACTCCAGGCCACAATACCGTAGCAGCCAATGGAAATATACATAAATACGGAAGGCAACTTCAGGGCAGCCAGGAGATACGCCGTTGCCTGAATAGTAAAAACCAGGACCAGGCTCGCCTTACGACCGATCTTATCGGACAAACCACCAAATACCGGCCCCGAGGCTATGCTCAGCAACCCTACCCAAGACCAGAAACTGCCGGCGGCTGCTTCACTGAATCCTCTGTCCTGAATCAGGCTTGTGACAATAAAAGTTGCATAGATTACGTACGTATAGCCGAACAGGAAATAAATAGCACCAATGTGAGCGATATCCTTTTTGCTAATCGTCGTTTCGTGCTCTGAAGAAACGGCGCCGGCAGCCGGTTTATAGCCATAGGGAAGCAGACCCATTGCTTTTGGGCTGTTGCGCAGCACAAGCAAACAGATAAAACTCACCAGAACGGTGATTCCGCCCAATACCTGCCAGCTGGTTCGCCAGCCTTCCGGGCCAGCGCTTGAGTTGATAAATGGAATCAATTTTCCAGACAACAAAATGGCAAAACCACTGCCAATCACCATAAATCCAGTCCCCAGCCCTCTTTTTCCAGGACTGAACCAAGACGATACCAGAGCCATCATCGGGACATTGGCAGCGCCGCTGCCCATGCCCGTCAGGCAATACAGAACAAGGATGAGCAACAGAGACTGGGCCTTAGCAATGAAAATCATCGAGAGACCAATCCCCAGAAGGGCCGTAACAATAACCCTTCGGTAGCCAAACTTTTCAGCCAGAGGACCGCAGGCCAGCACAGAAACCAGATACCCGATAAAATTTACCGTGCCGATAAGCCCCATCTGGGAATAGCTCAGATGTAGGCTTTCTCCCATAGCCGGCAGAAGCATGCCAAGGGCAAACCGACCAAGACCCAGGCAGGCAAAAATGCATAAAAGTCCGGACCAGACAATATGCCAGCCGTAGTGTATTTTTAGGACATTTTTGGATATATGAGGCATCTCTGTTCAGGGGGGAGTAAAGGTTAAGACGAACGAATGGGGGCAGTAAGAAAGAAAAGGGTCTGTCTTATATGATAGCCAGTTTCGGAAATATCATTTGTGCTCCGGAAAAAGCGCAACAATATCTGATTCATTGGCCGGGGTAATGCCGCGTTCGGTAATCAAACCGCTAACCAGCCGGGCAGGTGTTACATCAAAACCGTAGTTGGCGCCCCTGGTGCCTTCCGGAGAAATCAATACTGTTTCCAGACAGCCGGAGGCTGTTTGCCCGGTAATGAATTTGATTTCATTGTCAGAACGCTGTTCAATGGGAATTTCTTTAACCCCGTCACGAATCTGCCAGTCAAAGGTTGATGAGGGCAAAGCCACGTAGAATGGTACATTATTGTCACGGGCAGCCAGAGCTTTAAGATAGGTGCCTATTTTATTGGCAACATCACCGCTTCGGGTAGTGCGGTCCGTACCAACAATGACCAAGTCCACCATGCCGTGCTGCATCAGATGTCCGCCGGTGTTATCAGGGACCAGAGTGTGAGGCACCCCCTGTTGGCCAAGTTCCCAGGCGGTCAATCGTGCCCCCTGCAACCAGGGCCTGGTCTCATCGACCCAGACGTGGACTGCAACCCCGGCTTCCTGGGCGGCATACACAGGCGCCGTGGCAGATCCATAATCAACAAAGGCCAGCCAGCCGGCATTGCAGTGGGTCAGAATGTTCACCGGAGCTCCTTTCTTTTTCTCACTGATTTCTTTAATAATTTCCAAACCATGCAGGCCAAGTCTGCGGCAAAAATCGGCATCCTCGTCTGCAATCCGGCAGGCAACCTCATACGCCTTGTTTCGTTTAGCCTCAAGTGTTGTCTCGCTCTTTATGGCGTTCTTCTGCCGCTCAATGGCCCAAGCCAGGTTTTTAGCCGTAGGCCGGGTGGCAATGAGTTGTGCTGAGGCTGATTCAATGTGGGCTTCAAAATCATCGTCCGGAGCGCAGAGCAGGGCGCTGTAAAATGCAAACCCGGCAGTGGCCCCGATAAGTCCGGCTCCACGTACGTGCATTTCCTTTATTGCTGCGGCAAAATGATCGACTGTGGCCAAGTCTTCGATAACAAACTGGTGGGGCAAATGCCTTTGGTCAATTATTTGAATGATTGTGGAGTCTTCTTTTTTGGGCCAAATTGTTCG
>Ga0209919_1001579_pt1 | contig 10925 bp, 5 predicted proteins | sample SalPon2A_C_D2_MG_FD_185721 | JGI IMG/M metagenome (GOLD analysis project Ga0209919, IMG submission 185721) | Soil microbial communities from South San Francisco under conditions of wetland restoration - Salt Pond MetaG R2A_C_D2_MG (SPAdes)... | ecosystem: Environmental > Terrestrial > Soil >... | reverse complement strand
CGACCTGGTTGCCGTCTATTCCCGGTTAAACCTGCAGGCAAAGGCCGGCGGGGAGCGGATAGTTGTCGACCGGCTTCAGCAACAGGCCGCAGCGCATTCCTCTGCGCCGGCAGTTCATAGTCTGGCGCCAGCTTTTGAATTGCCGGAATTGGGCACAACAAAAGACGTGAGTTTGCGCCAGTTGCGTGGCAAGAGCCCTGTCGTCCTGGTCTTTGGGAGTTACACTTGTCCCAATTTTCGCGACTCAGCAGATGTGCTCAAGTCACTCAACAAAAAGTATGGCAGCCGAATACCTTTTTACCTTGTTTACATCCGTGAGGCGCACTCCACGAACCAGTGGCAGAGCACCGAAAATGAGCGACAAGGAATCAGCCTGGCTCCAGCCAAGACCATGGCGGAAAAGGAAGGACACGCCAAGATGTGCAAGCTCAAGCTTCATCTGCATTTCCCGGCGCTGGTCGACGGCCTCGATGGGCGAGTAGAAAAGGCCTATGCGGCGTGGCCCAGCCATGTATTTGTGATTGGCACGGATGGCCGGATTCTATACACCAGCGGACTTGACCGGCAGGACTTTCACCCGAAAACCATGGAAGCGGTGCTTCAGTCCCTCCTGGCGGCAGGAAAATCCAATTCAAAACGAATGGCAACATTTCCCTGAATTCTGGTTTAGAATGCATTTCATGCCCCGATTGAGGATACACACCCCGGTCATCCTGGCGGCAGGAATTGCGGCCGTCTTGCTTTCGGGATCCCCAGGAATGGCAGCGTCACAAGCAGCCCATCCGGCGCAGTCAGGCAAGTCGGCAGCGCAGCAGGGAACTTCCGGGTCTGCACCTAGCCCCAATGCAGCTGACTCCATTCTGTTTCGCGCCATTCAGTTGCACCAATCAGGAAATTTCACTCAGGCCATTCGCGAATATCGCCTTTACCTGAAGCAACGGCCTGACAACTTTATTGCGCGTGCCAATCTGGGAGCAGCGCTGGCCCACGAAGGCAGGTACACGGAGGCCATCGAGGAGTACAAGCAGGCGCTGAAGATCCAACCCGGCAATCTGAAAGTGGAGTTGAACCTGGCGCTGGCGCATTACAAGGCTCTCCAGCTTGGGGAAGCCGTCCATGATCTGGTGGCCTTGAATGCCAGCGAGCCGGCAGACCTGAACATCGCTCTACTGCTGGGCGATTGCTACTTCCGCCTGGGAGAATACAAGAAGGCTGTGGCCCTCCTGGGACCTTTTGAGAAAACTCACCCGCAGGAGCGGGCCCTGATTTACCTTTACGGGATGTCGCTGATTCGCGATGGGCAAGTGGATAAAGGGGAGATCCAGGTCAACAAGATTTTGAGCCATGGCAACTCCGCGGAAGCGCATCTTATGCTGGGCGCAGCGCGTCTGGCCATCTATGACAATGCGGGAGCCATTGATGAGTTGAAAGTCGCCATCAAGCTCAACCCCAAACTGCCATTGGCCCATTATCTTTACGGACGCGCGCTGCTGACGCTAGGCCACCGGGATCAGGCCATGCAGAACTTCCGCGAAGAACTGGCCATCGATCCCAACGAATTCGAGCCCAACCTTTATCTCGGCGTTCTGCTGAACCAGTCGGAAGAATACAAGGAGGCAGCGCCTTATCTGACCCGTGCCATGCAGGTGCGGCCGGGCAATCCCGCAGTGCGTTTCCAGATGGCTCTGGGAGAAATCGGGACCGGAAAGCTGGAACAGGCGAGAAAGATGCTGGAGCAAATCGTCAAAGGTTCACCGGATTTTCTGGATGCACATGTTTCTCTGGCGCAGGTTTATTACCGGCTCCGAATGAAAAAGGAAGGCGACCACGAAAGGACGATCATTGCAAAATTGAACGCCGCAAAACAGGCCCGCGAACAGGCCCGCGGAAACAAGGCCACCCAGGAAGCCCAAGGAGATTTGCCGCACACCGGGCAGAAATCTGCACCACACGGACCGTAGCCTTGCGTTCGCACTTCAGTAACCATTCATGTCCGAAGCCAGGGGCGGCAGGATTTTTTGGGTTGCTTCGGGGGAGAACCGAGTCATGGGGAACAAGGGAAACATGAGGAACGCGGCAAAATCACGCCGCCAGTTCCTGAAAACTATGGGGATCGGCGGGCTTGCCGGTTACGGCATTGCCGGCCGCATCCTGAATCTGTCGGGCTCGACCGTTCCACAACCGCCCGGCGGCCTGCCTGCCTTTGAGGTAGTTCCTGCTTCAGCCAGTGGAATCACCTTTATTCATGAGAACGGTCGGTCTCCGGAATACTATCTGCCGGAAACGCTGGGTGGCGGCGGCGGTTTCATTGATTATGATAACGACGGCTGGATGGACCTTTACCTCATCAACAGCGGCAAGTGTGATTTCTACGATCCCAATCCCCCTCTGCGCAATGCCCTTTACCACAACAATCGGGACGGTACGTTTACAGATGTAACCGAAAAAGCCGGGGTTGCGGGCGGCGGGTATGGAATGGGCCTGGCCGTAGGCGATTACGACGGTGATGGCTGGCCCGACCTTTTTGTCACCCAATATGGCAAGTGCATCCTTTATCACAACAACGGCGACGGCACCTTCACCGACGTCACTGAGAAGTCTGGCGTAATCGCTGAAGGGTTGAACGCCAGCGCCCTCTGGTTCGATTATGACAATGACGGGCGGTTGGACCTTTTTGTTTGCCGCTCGGCCGATTTTCACAAGTCGAATAATAAATTCTGCGGCGTTCCCGAAACCGGCCAGCGCTATTATTGCATCCCAAACGTCTATCGTCCCATGCCGAGCTGGCTCTTTCATAATAACGGGGACGGCACTTTTACGGATGTCAGTAAGGAAACTGGAATAGCCAACTCGAAAGGTATCGCCTGGGGGGCCGTGGCGGCCGATATCAACAACGATGGATGGATGGACCTGTTCATCGCCAACGACACAGTGGCGAATTTCCTTTTTGCCAACCATGGCCACGGAAAATTTGAAGAGATCGGTCTGCCGGCCGGAGTTGGCTACAGCGCCGACGGCCGGGCGCGCTCGGGGATGGGCGTGGATGCTACTGACTACGACCAGGATGGCTGGATAGACCTTTTCCTTACTGACGTGGACGAGGAGATGTTTTCCCTCTACCACAACAACCACGATGAAACCTTCAATGACCAATCTCTCTCAAACGGCATCGGGATGACGGTGCGCACCATGAGCGGCTGGGGAGTGAAGTTCCTCGACTATGACAATGACGGGAACATGGATATCTTCATTACTTCCGGCCATCCTGATGACAAGGTCTCGCAGAGGTACAGTGAGGTCCACTACCTCGAATATCCCCTTCTCTGGCGAAACCTGGGCACTGGCTATCGGAAGACCTATCAGAATGTGAGCGACCAGAGCGGCCCGATTTTCAGACAGCGCATTGCCGGGCGCGGCTTGGCGATTGGAGACTTCAATAACGATGGCGGCATTGATGTGCTAATGGTCCCCAACCAAGGTGCTCCTATTCTGCTGAAGAACAACGTTGGCAAGCTCCACCACTGGCTGGGCCTTCATCTTAAGGGTACGAAGGCCAATCCTGAAGCGGTTGGAGCTCGCGTCACATGGCAGTCAGGCGACCTGAAGCGGTGGGTGCAGAAAGTTTCCGGAGGTGGCTATCTCGCTGCCCATGACCCGAGGCTTATCCTCGGAATCGGCGAACGTCCCAAAATCGATTGGGTGGAAATCAAATGGCCGGGTCCCAGCACCAGGATTGACCGACTGACGAAGCTTCCCATCGATCGTTACATCACCGTTGTAGAAGGTAAGGGCATCACGGAATAATCTTTTCCGGCCACTTTAAGTAGGCGTAACCCGGCAAGTCACCCAATGCCGCCAACCCCCGCGAAAGCCTTGAATATTGGAGGCGATATCTATTGCCTCCAAGCGTCTGACCGGCAATCAGGATGAATTATGTTTTAATGCCCAGGTTCCTGAGTGCCGCTCCGGCGCCAGATAAGTTTTCAAGCCGCATCTCAGAGTACTTCCGCGAAAGAATAATTCCCGGCGCGCCAGCGTTGAAAGCAGCCTTCACGGCATTCCGGACGTCCGAAGGCTGAGTCTTTTTTTGTCCCTTCCCGGTGGGGATGTCGATATCGATCCCAGGATAAATCAATGTTGTCCCGGCCAACCCGGAGACATCCTGCTCATCTGCGTGTCCGGCCAGATCGGTATTGGGAGGGGCGATGGAAATTCTGGCCGATTGAACATCGGTAAGAGCGCGCTTCGTTTCCCGGTAAACGTAGTCCGAAGAGAACCCCGCGGCACGAAGTTTGTCTAACGGTGCCTCCCCATGATATCCCAGGATGTGGTAGTACAGCTCCAGCACGGATTGCGCTGGAACATCATGCCAGATTGTTGAATGGACCCCGTCAATATAATCAGCCATGCGGGGGCCTGCGCAATTGTTGTACATGCAGATCTTCAGCATGTCGGCGTATGGGCTGAGCTTTCTGTAGTCCTGCTCGGCCCGATAAAAGGGATTGAAAGAGTTCAGGTGCATCACATGGAATCCAGCTTCCAGGTTGCTGTCGATGCTTTTGACCGTGCCGTAGATTTGGCCGTAAACTTCGCGCTGACTGTCGGTCCAAAATTTTTCCCACGCCAGGATCTCTGGATATTCCAGCAGCAGCCGCCAGAAGGTAACAAAGTAGCCGTCGCTTGGCCGGGGCTTGCTCCACGCCGCCCGAACCCACCGATCGAGTTGCATCATGCCCTGCCGCGCCCGCTCCACGTTGATGCCTTGCTGTTCTCCTTTTCGAGTGCAGAATTCGCAGAAGCACGTCAGGACGGCCTGCCCATGGTCAGCGTCAATGGCATTATTCAACGCTCCCTGGCGTTCACAGCACCACATAACTCCGTCGACGTCGTAGGACTTGGTCCAATCTTCGACCATCGAGCTCAGAAAATTCCGGAGGTGAGGATTATTAAGGCATGATTGGTCGGTCTTGCGCCCATAGACGTCGACTTCGGCCATCTTTTCAAAATTGTCGAGTAAGCGCGGATTGTAAACATCCTCAAACCAGCAGATGCATTTCATTCCGCGCTTCCTGGCTTTAGGGACCACCTCGCCCAAGACGTCGAAATTGCCCAGGTCTGGCGCCCGGAAGTTTTTGAAGATCGTTCCAGCGTAGAATTCCGGATGGACTTCCGCGTAGTCTCCTCCATGGAAAGTGTCCGTGTCATACTTCTGGACCCCATGGTCGGGAAGTGGGTGCCCGGGAATCTGCCTTCCCTCGATACCTCGTCCATAGCTGAAAACAGCGATCGACAGGGTATTAACGCCAGCTCGCTCCTGGACCGTATCGAGAACTTTGTCGACCCCTTCATCGCTGAAAGAGACCGCTGGAATTTGGATGGCCACAACTTTCTTGTCTGATTTCGATGGCCGGCCACCGACTGTGGGCACACCCGTTGGCTCCGCCGCCCCGCTGACGCTTATCTGGGCCCCGACAGCTGCCACGGAAGCGGCCGCAACATTCTTAAGGAAGGTTCGCCGGGACGGATCCGGCGTTTTATCCGCTGAAGTGCTTTCCAGCTTGCCACATTGATCAGTCTCGTGATTTTGCATTCCTTCTCCCCTTTATCTTGTTCCGCCGGATTTCCTGATGCCGTAAGCCAATAAGGCAGCCTTCCCGCATCTGCGAAAGTCCGTAGCCCTCACAATCTACGACTCCTGTTAGGACGCAGTGTCAGTGTGCCATCGCCATTCAGCTTCTGATGACAGGCCCAGCGTACCGGATATCGCATGCCTTTTACTTCGATTTCCGCTTTGAGCCTGAGTCCCTCCCACTTCTTTCCCTTCGGGAGCACCAACTGTGCCTGCCGAATCTTTCCCGGCAGTGGATACCCGGGGTCCAAACAACCGCTCCGCAGAACCGTTCCCTCCGGGGATTCCACGCTCACCCGCAGCACACCCGGAACGCCCGCGATGCCATCATTGGCAAAGCCGACGATCAGGCCAACATATCCTTTGTTCTCGTAGCTCCAGATGAACGACGGTCTCACGCGGTAACCAATTCGTCGGTTGATCCGGTTGAACCATTCAGGAAACGCCTTGTACCAACTCATCAGGTTCGCGGCGCTGATGTCGTGGAAATTCCACAGTGACCAATAGTTGGCGCCAATGTCCATCACGTGAGCAATGATGTTATCCGAAGGTGAAATTCCTTCTTCCAGATGCGCAGATTGCGGTGGTTTACCGGGCAGGCCTTGTTCAAGCAGTGCAGCAATCCATGGTGGGCGGTTGCTTAACTCCTCGATCTGCTGATTCTCGATAAAAATCGTGTCACTCCGGATCCAGTTGTTACTGCGGACCGTGTGGTCGAGAAGTTCCGAGTTTCCAACATGGCTGAAATCCGGCTGCGTGTTGGTGAGCAACGGGGTCTTCGTAAAATGCTTTAATTGGACATCCAGCATATTCATCCAGGTTCGCTCGGCCGTTTGATAGTCCGGGAAGGGCGTGTTGGTGAAGGGCCACGTGTGACCTTCACCCCAGAATCCGTACATGAACGTGTCCATAAACTCAATCAGGGGACTGCCGTTGAATTTCTCGGCCAGCAAACCAACCAATTCGTTGAAAGACTGCTGGAAGAACGGATGGTCAAATCGTGGTTGATAGTGCGCATTCGGATTGTTTTCCCGATTTTTCCCGGGCCACGTGGCGCCAGTCAGCTTCACCATCGGCACTTTGTCGAGGACGAATTGGGGCAGTGCGGGTCCATGGTAGTCGGGAGCGCTCATCTGAATCCGAAAACCAATGCGCTTGTCGTATTTCTTTGACAGATTGAAGACAAGGTTCAGGTAATCGGGAAAATCAAGGCGGCCCGGGCGTCGCTGGATTTCCCTCCACGTCGGACGAATGTAAAGCTTCTGCCCCAGGGGAAAACGAACGAGATCTTCAATCGCCTGCGGGATATTGTCTGACTTGATCTCCGCTGTCCCCATGTCCGCCGTGATGTACGTCACCAAGCCCTTGCCGTAGCCGGGGACAACGGCATCGGAGGGGGTGGTGGTCATCACCACGTCATCGTTGGGGATAACAGCATCAGGAGGGTATTGCGGAAAAGGCCCCTGGTTCAGCCGGTCCTGGACCGTGGGCCCTGACCCAAAATCGTACTTGCCCCAATTGTGAGCAGGAACGATGCCGCGTGCCGTTCCTATTCCCACGCCTGCGGCGGCTGCCAGAGCACTGCCATTCCTGAGGAAATCTCTGCGATTCATGTGAATGATGGCCTCCTTCTGCCATGTGGCATGAAAACGTTTAATACGAACCTTCGCTAAGAAGCTGATGTGATTTCTTGTGGATATTGAAACCCTGGCAACCTCAACAGGAAATCGGGAATGTCGGCCAAGGTGCGGCCAAAGACTACAGCCCGTTAGTTTCTGCCGCGCGGGGGTCCTTACGACTCGCATCAAGCGCGTTGTCAGTCTGTCCAAGCCTTAGATGGCAGTCGACCAGTGCCTGCCCGAAACCTTAGAGCCGTCGGCACTATTCTTTCCGGGTCGGATGGGGTGATCCAGCAAGAGTCGCCGTGCCTTTCTTTTCCTTCGCCTTCAGCTGCTGGAACAGGCGCATCTGCTCCATTCCCTCCGTGCGGCGGCCAAGACGGAGATATGCTCGAGCCAGGGCATAATGCGCACTGCTCGTTTTCGGATCGAGCTTCACAGCCAACTCGAGCTCAGGCAGGGCTTTTTCGGTCTGCCCTTTAGTCAGGGCAAGGTTGCCCAGCAGATAATGGGCTTCTGCCAGAGAGTTATCAAGTGCTATCGCCTTTTTTAGTAGGGTGACTGCGCGAACTTCCTTCTTGCTTCCGCTTGTACCACGATAGACCATTAGCATTCGCCCGTACTGCAGGTAGAGGTTTGCGTCGTTGGGGAAATAACCGATTGCCCTTTCAAATGTTGCTTGCGCCTCATCCAGTTTCCCGTCGTCCACCTGAGCGGAGGCAAGTCCGAGAAGCGATTCCTTGTCCTTTGGATTCAATGCTACGGCGTGTGTGTAAGTCTTTTCGGCGGCCTTCAGCTCACCTATTTTATATTGGGCGAGGCCAAGAAACCGGTATGCCTTGTACGAGTCGGGGGCTACCTGGACGGCTTTTCTAGCAGCAACCAGTGCCCCGTTGTAGCGATTGTCGTGGAGCAGCATCATCCCTACGTCCAGGTAATTTGACTCGCGGGAAGGATCAAGGTCGATGGCCCGGTCCATATGCGCCACTGCTTTCTTGATATGGTTCTGCTTGAATTCGCACCAGGCCAGGAGATCCTCGATGTCTGAGGTTTCATGTCCGGCGTCGAGCAAGCCCTGAAGCCTCGCCTGGCTATCCTTAATGTGGCCGGCGTGATATTGAGTAAGGGCGATGTTGTAACCGAGGTTCGGCTGGTCTGGATAGGTTGTCAACACTGAGCGGAACAGTTGTTCCGCCAGGCTGTAGTCTCCTGCCTGATCTGCAACCTGCCCGCCGAGGAAAATTCCCGCCGGCCCGTCGGAATGGCTCTCGAGTCCGCGCAGGACTTCTCTAGCTTTTTCAGCTTTTCCAGTCTGATAGTAGCAGCGCGCCAGCGCCACTTGAGCCTTGGAGTGTTTCTTGACTTCCTGAGGTACAGATTCCAGAAGTCCTAGAGCGTGCTGATAATCCTTGAGTCCTTCGTCCACCATCCCCAGCAGGAGGATCGAAGTAGTCTCGTGCGGCTCGACCTTCAAGATCCTCTCAAGATTCTTCTTGGCTGCCTGAAATTGTCCCATCTGGAACTGATTTGAGGCAAGATTTCGGCGGATTCTCAAGTTCTGAGGATCGAGGTGCAATGCCTTTTCCAGGTAGGAGGTTGATTCCGGCAGCTTCTGCTCCATGCCGAGAACCGCACCAAGGAAAGCCAGATATTCAGAATTTTCTGGAGTGAGGTCCACGGCTCGGCGTAATTCAGCCTCGGCGCTTTTCAGGTCGCCCTGCTGAACCAGCGCAGTGGCACGCGCTACATATTGCCTCGCGTCGACGATTTTGTCTGGAAATCCCTGAATGATTTGCGCGGAAACAGAGAGTAGAATCGCAATAAGGGCGCATATATGAAGTGTGCTTGGCAGTCTTCTCATCCCGAGCCCTTATTCATTGTTAAGAATAGCGGGAATTGGTTTCAGATTAAAGACGTGCCACCAAAAACCTTTCCTCCCGAATGGCCAAATACATGGGCGGGTTGCTGGTTCAAATGCGAGTGAAGCTTGGGCAGTCGGCTGGCCAAGCTTCACTCTTTCGTCAGAATACGAAGTGTATCCCGATTTGCCCGTGCCGAGGCTGGTTTTCCTGGTAGAAAATTCCACCAAAACCATCGGCACCCCAACCTGTTCCGTCGTTGGAGTTTGCGGCGGGAGCTCCGAATCGAGGGTTGTTCAAGGCGTTGAAGAAATCGCCTCGCACTTCAATAAACATATTCTCTTTGATGTTGAATTTCTTGGCGATTGATAAATCGAGGTTAGCGATGCCCGGCACTCGGCAGTTCGATAAGTAACGAGGAGCAGTGCCGTCGATCTGGTCTCCCGGATTTGCGAAGGCACTATTGTTGAAGTAGCTTGCCGTTCCATTGGCAATCGCGTCGAGGCTTGCGCCGCTGCACGGGTTGCCAATCAGATTGGGCCGCTGGTGGCCGTCGGCCAGCCGTTGGTTTGCCATATCCACAGAGATGGGCTGCCCGCTCTGGAAAGTGACGAACGGGGTAAGTCTCCATCCGCCAACCACTCCATCGACCACCCTGTTCATATTCGTGCCGAAACGCTGGCCCCGGCCAAAGGGCAGATCGTAAATCACAGCAAAGGTCAGCCGCTGTGGCGTGTCGTTGGCGCTGACACTCTTTTCCAGCGCAAGATTGGTGAAGTCCTGCGGAGAACCGACGAACCCGATGCCAGCGCCACCGCCACCGCCGATCCAGGCGTTGCCTCCGGCATCTGAGTTATCGAGGAACTTCGAGAACGTATAGTTACCTACAAATGACAACCCCTTCGCTGCCCGTTTTTCAAAACGTACCTGGAGAGAATGGTAGCTGCTGTTGGCAACAAAGAGCGGGAAGCCGAGGAAACCTCCGTCATATTGCGGATAAGGACGGAGAAGGTTGATTTGGGGAATCGTGGGATTGTTATAGATGGACCCTGGAGCATCGAAGAGACGTTGGGGCCCCTGGAAGAGGTAAAGGAAGGGATTTGGCACCAGGTTTGCCAACCCTGCTGATCCATACTTCACCCGGTTCACCGCGTTGATATAGTCGCGGTTCTCCGTGGAGTAGTTCCACGGCATATGCGTGCCGCGGTTGCCCACGTAGTCCGCTTCCAGCATCGTACTCCCCCACTGGTGCTGGATGCCCATGTTCCACTGGTAAATGTTGCTGACCCGGAAGGTATTGCTGCCATGATTCTCGGCATAGTAACCCAGAAGGCTGAGAGGGCCATATTTCCCCTGCTGGGGAAGGTTGAAGCCAAGAGGGAAAGGGTTCCCCATAGTGGCGAGTTGAGTGATTCCGCCATTCAGGGATGAGGGTGAATTTGCAAAGGACTGCCAGGCGCCTCCGCCGTATTGCCAGTTGGTGGCGAAGCTCATCCCGTGGTACAAGCCCGCGCCCGCGTGGATAACCGTGGTGCCCGTAAGCCGGTAAGCAAAGCTCAGGCGCGGCCCGAGGTCAAAAATAGAAGAGTTCGCGTGCCGATCGGTGGGACTGGCAAGAATCATGGTTCCCATCAGCGGACCAACCCCTGGAACGGTGATTCCAGACGCGCACGTGAAACAGGTGAACATGTTGCGATTTTGCCGCTCGCTATAGGGAACCGTCCATTCCCATCGCAGTCCCGCCCCAATCGTCAGGCGGGAAGTTGCCTTCCAGTCGTCCTGGACAAACACAGCGCCGGCGGACGATTTGTTGGACAC
>Ga0209919_1001578_pt1 | contig 10925 bp, 12 predicted proteins | sample SalPon2A_C_D2_MG_FD_185721 | JGI IMG/M metagenome (GOLD analysis project Ga0209919, IMG submission 185721) | Soil microbial communities from South San Francisco under conditions of wetland restoration - Salt Pond MetaG R2A_C_D2_MG (SPAdes)... | ecosystem: Environmental > Terrestrial > Soil >... | reverse complement strand
GCTTACACCGGTATAAAAAAGGATACGCTCGGTCGTCGTTGTTTTACCGGCATCAATATGAGCCATGATTCCGATATTGCGATAGCGATCCAGTGGGGTCGTACGAGCCACGTCGATACTCCTTAATCCATCAAATTCAAAAGAACAATAAACTACAAACTTACATCAAGACTTGCTTAAACAGTTCCTACCAGCGGAAGTGTGAGAAAGCCTTGTTTGCTTCTGCCATACGGTGGGTTTCGTCACGCTTCTTGAAAGCACCGCCGCGTTCGGCAATCGAATCAGCAATTTCATTACCCAGTCGCTCGGCCATGGTATGCTCTGAACGCTTGCGGGAAAACTCAACCAGCCAACGAACAGCCAGTGAATGCTGACGACGCTCGGACACTTCCATCGGCACCTGATAAGTTGCACCACCGACACGGCGAGACTTCACCTCAACCAGCGGACGCACAGCTTCCAGAGCCTGATGCATGACTGCCAATGGCTCGACGCCGGTCTTCTTGGCTGCGATATCCATGGCTTCATAAACAATGGCTTCAGCAATATTCTTCTTGCCGTCCAACATGATCTTGTTGACGACGTTTGAAACTTTTGTATCACCGTACTTTGCATCCGGAACTACCGGGCGACGGGGGGCGGGGCCTTTACGTGGCATCTCTTTAACTCCTCAATTACTTCGGACGCTTGGCGCCGTACTTCGAACGAGCCTGTTTACGGCCGTCAACACCAGTCGTATCAAGCACACCACGAAGAATGTGGTAACGCACACCAGGCAAATCCTTTACACGGCCGCCCCGAATCAGCACAACCGAGTGCTCCTGCAGCTTGTGTCCTTCACCCGGAATATAAGCGGTAACTTCCTGGCCATTGGTCAGGCGCACACGGGCAACCTTACGCAAAGCCGAGTTCGGCTTTTTCGGGGTAGTGGTGTACACACGCGTGCAAACACCACGACGCTGCGGGCAAGCCTGCAGAGCCGGAACCTTGTTAATCTTCCGCTTGTCCTGACGGGACTTGCGAATCAGCTGGTTAATCGTTGGCATTGTTACCTCTTCTCCAAACTTTCACATTCACCTAGGGCCGACTACTCAAAAGGCCCATGGCGAAGGGTCGCGAACCTTAATGTCGGACCATTTCACTGTCAACCGGCAAATTGCCCCACGAAAAAGGCCGCTCGAAAAAGTCGGCGACCTCATCCGCAATGCGGCAGTCAGGATGCCCTGCCCCGCACCTTTCAAGCAAACCGGATCAGTTCAGAACCGGCTCTGGAACAGGTCGGCTGCATAGGCAAGCTCAAGCTTCCCATTGACCTGGCGCGGCTCCACCTTCGGCGACGGCATGGCCAGGCGCAACTTGCCATCCTCGTACGAAGCCATGGCTCTTGAGCCGCTGTACATGCCATAGGCAGCGCCAGCAATAATACCAACTCCCGCCCCCACAACCGGATAATTCCAATGATCGGTTGGCCTGTTTGCAACCAACATGAAGCCCAACCCGACCAGCGCACCAATACCTGCGCCATAGACCGAATCCTCAAGCACATTCTGAACCTCAAAGTCAGCAGCAAGGCCCCTGGCCGGCATCGCGGCGACCGCAAACATCAACACCATCCCCATAGCCGATGCAACATACATGTTATTTTTCATCGTACACTCCTTAATCCAGTGCCTGCAGAATAGACTCACAGGCCTTCTTCGCATCATCAAACAGCATCATGGTCTTATCCATATAAAATAAATCGTTGTCCAGGCCAGCGTAGCCCGGCGCCAGTGATCGCTTGATGATAATTACATGCTCAGCCTTGCCGGCTTCAAGAATCGGCATGCCATAAATCGGACTCGCCGGATCGGTCTTGGCCGCCGGATTAACCACGTCATTGGCCCCGATCACCAGAGCCACATCGGTATCGGAAAACTCCGAATTGATTTCATCCATCTCATGCACGATGTCGTAGGGCACATCGGCTTCGGCCAACAACACATTCATGTGCCCCGGCATACGTCCGGCCACCGGATGAATGGCGAATTTTACATCCACACCCCTGGCCAGCAATGCATCCACCATTTCCTTCATGGCGTGCTGGGCACGTGCTACCGCCAGACCATAACCCGGCACAATCACAACACTGCGTGCATTCTTGATCAAAAAGGCTGCATCCTCTGCAGCACCGGAATGCACGGGCCGGTCACTACGCTGTGCTGTGCCGCCCGACGCCACCTCGCCGCCAAAGCCTCCCAGCAACACATTAAATAGCGAACGGTTCATCGCCTTACACATGATATAGGAAAGAATCGCACCCGATGAACCCACCAGAGCGCCGGCAATAATCAGCATATTATTACCCAGCGTGAAGCCGATGCCGGCAGCGGCCCAGCCCGAATAGGAGTTGAGCATGGAAACGATCACAGGCATGTCGGCGCCGCCAATCGGTACAATCAGCAAGACACCCAGCACCAGCGCGATCGCCAGCATCACCAGAAACGGCTCCCAGCCCTGTGTGGCACAGAACATTATTCCGGCGGCAATCATTGCCGTACCAAGAATCAGGTTCAGCCAATGCTGCCCTGCAAAGACCAGCGGCTTGCCGGACAGCACGCCCTGCAATTTACCAAACGCAATCAAGGATGCGGTAAAGGTGATGGCACCGATAAACGTACCCAGAAAAAGCTCAATGCGACTGGCCATATGCAGGCCGCCATCGGCAGCAGCAATACCGTAGGCCGCAGGATCATAAAATGCAGACACTGCAATCAGCACAGCGGCCAGGCCCACCATCGAATGCATGAATGCCACGGTTTGCGGCATATGCGTCATCGGCACCTTGCGCGCCGCCACACCGCCAATGATGCCGCCGACAGCAACCGCTGCCACAATCCAGGCATAGTTTTGCACGGCATCAAGCTGCAGGGTAACCAGTGCAGCAATACCCATGCCCATCATACCGTACGCGTTGCCGCGACGTGATGATTCAGGGCTTGAAAGTCCCTTCAGGGCCAGAATGATCAGAATAGAAGCGGCCAGGTATGCCAGTGCAACCATATTTGCGGACAACATCAGTCTCCCCCTTACTTCCGCTTCTTGAACATGGCCAGCATGCGCTGCGTAACCATAAAACCACCGAAAATATTGACCGATGCCAGACCCACAGCCACTAGTCCGAGCACGGTTGCCAAATTCATTTCAACAGGACCGGCCGCAAGCAGGGCACCGACAATAATGATACTGGAAATAGCATTGGTGACGCTCATCAGTGGCGTATGCAACGCCGGAGTCACATTCCAGACAACGTGGTAACCGACAATTACTGCCAGTACAAACACGGTAAAAGAAAACACAAAGGGATCGACCGGTGCGCCGTGAGCAGCCTGAGTCGTCGCTTGCGCCACATCATGGGTAAGCGTGTTCATGCCGCACCTCCTGCCTGGCTGGCCAGCAGCTGAGGCTTGAGAAACTCGCCATCACGGCAGAGCAATGAAGAAGAAATCACCTCATCCTCCATATTCACAGCCAACGCATGCGTCTGTGCATCCAGCATCGGCATGATAAAATTATACAGGTTGCGTGCGTATAGCTGGCTGGCGTCGGTCGCCATCAGCGACGGAATATTGCTTACGCCAACCAGTGTCACCCCGTGTTTCACAACCACCTTGTCCAGCTCGGACAATGGGCAGTTGCCTCCCATTTCAACAGCCAGGTCCACAATCACCGAGCCCGGCCGCATCGATTCAACCATGGCCTCAGTAATCAGTACCGGAGCAGGCTTGCCCGGTATCAAAGCCGTGGTGATGATTACATCGGCTTTGGCAGCACGTTCAGCAATCAGTTCACCCTGACGGCGTTTGTACTCTTCATCCATTTCCTTGGCATAGCCACCGGCATCTTCCGCATCTTCATTACTGGCCACTTCGACAAACCTGGCCCCGAGGCTTTCGACCTGCTCCTTGGCGGCAGCACGCACATCGAAAACTTCGACCTTTGCCCCAAGGCGACGAGCTGTGGCAATGGCCTGCAGACCCGCCACACCAGCTCCCATCACCAGCACTTGGGCAGGCTGCACAGTGCCAGCAGCGGTCATCAGCATCGGAAAGAAGCGCTGGTAATGCTCAATAGCCAGCAGTACAGCTTTATATCCGGCAATGTTGGCCTGAGAAGAAAGCACATCCATGCTCTGGGCGCGGGAAATACGCGGAACCATTTCCATGCAGAAATAGCTCAACCCCTGATTACAATATTCCTGCAAAAGCGGGTTGGTAAATGGTGCAGCCATACCTGCCACCGCACTGCCCTTCTTCACTTGCTTGATTTCAGCCTTGGATAACGGGCTGACCTTGAGAATCAGGTCGGCCTTTGCGCATGTGCTTTTGAAATCCTTGGCCAGGCTTGCTCCGGCTTGTTCAAACTCTGCATCCGGAATGCTGGCCGCCCCACCGGCGCCACGCTCAACCACCACTTCGCAACCGGCAGCAATGAACTTTTTAACAGTTTCTGGCGTTGCCGCAACGCGCTTTTCGTGCGCCTGGGTCTCGGCTGGAACCGCAATCAACATCGTTTCACTCCCCTAGGGGTATATATCCCTTGGAATTCTTCAGGCATCAGGGCCTCGCACTAAGCGCCAAACAGGGGGCGATTACCCTTCAAGAGCGGGAAAGTGTAAAAGTGTCAGCAGGTTTTACAAGCGCAAAGCAATCTTTTTTACCACTCCATCCCGGTCCTCGGGTAAATTCATGCCTACCAGTTCCGAGGCTGGCACGAAAGCATGCGCATAGCGCACAAGCTCATCATCCACCATCTCGCCTGCATACATCAGCACATCCAGATCCAGCGTTCGTGGCCGCCATGAGCCATGAGCCCGATCCCTGCCCTGAGCATCCTCAAGCGCCTTCAGGCATCTGCGCAACCCTGCTTCGTCAAGCTCGGTCCGGATCAGGCAACAGGCGTTGAGAAAATCATCGCCTTCCATACCCACAGCGGAAGACCGATAGACCGATGAAAAAGCAACATCGCCAAACATCTTCCTGACAGCAACAGCCGCCTGCTGCAGGTTCTGCTGCGGCTCGATATTCGAACCCATACCGATAAGCGCCTCGGCTTTCGCAGACATCAACGGACACCCCGCTCAATCAGTACGGCCACATTTTCACTGCCTCGCACCGCCCCCGGCTTGGACAGCTTCAGGCGCAGCCATGGCACCCTGAATTCATCCAGCAGAATGCAGGCACATTGTTCGGCCAATGCTTCAATAAGGCCAAAACTGGAAGCTTCGACAAAGGCTATCAGCCGTTTGGACACGGCTTTGTAATCGAGAGTATCGGCAATATCATCCGATTTTCCGGCCCTGGAAATATCCCAGGACATTTCCAGATCCAGGCGCACGGTTTGCCGAATTTCGCGCTCCCAGTCATAAATTCCTATAACCGTCCGAATCTCCAAACCCTCAATAAGAACAAGGTCTTTCACGCTCATGAGTCCCTCTCTTTCATATATTTCAAGGCCCAAAGCTTGACACATCTATCCCCGACGACAAAATTCGCCTCGATTTTTTGAGGTAAAACAGGGGATTCAAGCATGGGTGTCACTATCAAGGTTGCTGAAGAAATCGTTTCATGTTCAGATAACGGGCAGCATCCTCTGGTATATATCAATCTCAAATCCGGCTCCGGCCGCTGCCAGTATTGCGGGCAGAAATTCGAGCGCACCGGGCAGACTTCATCCCCGGAAGCCAAATCCGCCGCCTGACGATTCACTCGCTACAGATGCTCTAGACGGCCAGGCGCTGTCTGCAAACTTCAAATAACGCCACACCCGTAGCTACCGACACATTCAGGGACTCAATCGTTCCCGGCATCGGAATTCCGATCAGCTGATCGCATGTCTCGCGCACCAACCGCCGCATACCCTTATCCTCCGAACCCATCACTACAGCCAGCGAACCGGTCAGCTTTACTTCATAAATCGAAGCCTCGGCCTCTCCTGCCAGGCCGACAATCCAGAAACCCTTTCCCTGCAATTTTTCCATAGCCCGCTTGAGATTGGTAACATGCAATACAGGCAAGCGCGACAATGCGCCGCAGGCCGCTTTGGCCACCACCGGCGAATGGATATCGGCCGCATTGTCCCTGGGAATAATCATTCCGGCACAACCTGCCGCTTCCGCCGTACGAATGCAGGCGCCCAGATTGTGTGGATCAGTCACCTGATCAAGCAGCAGTACCAGTGGCGCTGCATCCATATCCAAAGCCTGCAGCCAATCATCGAAGGTATGCGCCTTGCCGCCCTGCTCCGTAGCAAGCCTTGCCACAGCACCCTGATGCGGCACGCCTGCGGCCAGCCGTTGCAACGCCTCGCGCGGCACAAAGGAAACGCGGATACGTGCCTTCCTTGCCAGATGAATCAATTCGTTCAGGCGCGGATGTCCCTTGCCCTTCTCGATCAGTAATTCATCAATCGATTCACCGGCCTCAAGAGCCGCCTTGATGGCATGGATGCCTGCCAGATCGCTCATGTCGCCCTCTCATATGCCCGTAAGCCCTAATATGGGCGAATCCTGTCTGGATAGTGCAAAAAAATATATGGCAAAATATTCCCGCATCCTCATTGTAGGCAAATGCATGGTTGAACACTCCACGATGGGAGGATGAAATGAGCAGCGAACTTAAGAATAACCTGTGCAAGGTTCCGGAAATCACGCTTATCTTCTGGATCATCAAAATTGCAGCCACCACGCTTGGGGAGACAGGTGGGGATGCCGTATCCATGTCGATGAACCTTGGCTATCTTGTTGGCACAGGTATTTTTGCTGTTGTTTTCATCGTCGCAGTCATCGCCCAGATTTTCGCACGGAAATTCCATCCGCTCCTCTACTGGGCAACCATCATTGCCACGACCACGGTAGGCACAACATTGGCTGATTTCGCCGACCGCTCGCTGGGCATCGGTTACGCTGGTGGCACCTTGCTACTGTTTACACTGTTGATGGGCTCTTTGTTCGTCTGGTATCGCACGCTGGGCTCAGTCTCGATTGATAGCATCAGCACCCCGAAAACAGAAATATTCTACTGGATGACGATCATGTTTTCCCAGACATTGGGCACCGCCCTTGGTGACTGGACTGCCGATACAGCGGGCCTCGGCTATACCGGCGGCGCCCTGCTGTTCAGTGCCATGCTTGCGCTGATTGTTATCGCCTACTACCGGACCAGAATATCACATACCATTCTCTTCTGGGCTGCTTTCATTCTCACCCGTCCGCTTGGCGCTGTTGTCGGCGACTTTCTTGATAAACCCGTCAGCTCGGGAGGATTGGAGTTAAGCCGCTACGCTGCAACGGCAGCCCTTCTTGCATTTATTGTGGCCTGCATTTTTATCTTCCCGCAAAGAGCTGCAAAGAAGGACCATTAAGCCGATATATTTTTGCTGGCCAGGCATCATACAGACCTCTCTTGCGATCGGGTGATAGCCCCAACCCTCCCGGAAACAATAAAACTGTTATACGGTGTCATATTCCTGCCGCATGTAGGCCCTCAGAGCCAGGCTTACGGCATAAGGCGAACCGCCTCATGCCATCCTCCCGTTAAGGCCGTAAGGCTGCATGTGCGGCCGCCAGACGCGCAATCGGCACGCGCGGCCCTGAGCAGGAAACATACGACAGGCCAATCTCATGGCAGAATCGGATGGACGCCGGATGGCCGCCATGTTCGCCGCAGATACCCACCTTCAAATCCGGCTTGACCTCGCGACCCCAGCCGACAGCGAGTTTCATCAGTTGCCCGACACCGTTGGCATCGAGAACCTCGAACGGATTGTCCTGCAGGATGGCTGCCTCGTTATACATCGGCAGAAACTTGTTTTCCGCATCCTCGCGCGAGAAGGAGAAGGTGGCCTGTGTCAGGTCGTTGGTGCCGAAGCTGAAGAACTCGGCCTCTTTGGCCAGTTGTCCGGCACGCATACAGGCGCGCACGACTTCCATCATGGTTCCGAACTTGAAGATCGGGGCAACACCTTCGCGTTCTTCAACCTCTTTCCTGATTCTTTCAACATGAACCTTGATGTTTTTCAGCTCTGCGGAGGTACACACCTGCGGGATCATGATCTCAGGATGCACTTCCAGGCCCTTCTTCTGGCATGCACAGGCTGCTTCGAGCACGGCACGAATCTGCATGGCATAGATTTCCGGAAATGAAATACCAAGGCGCACGCCACGATGGCCGAGCATCGGGTTCACCTCGAACAAGGCGCGGACCTTTTTAAGGATCGCCTCCTTCTTCTCAATAGCCTCATCGACCAAAGATGAATCAGCCAGTTGCTGAATCGGTGCTTTAATGCCACCTGTCGACGATAGCAGGCTCAGCGTTGCCGTAAGAACCTCTGAGCCACGCATGGTGTCCTTCAGGTGCCTGAGTTGAATCAGATCATCGATCAACTGGTTTTCCGAAGGCAGGAACTCGTGGATCGGAGGGTCAAGCAGGCGCACCGTCACAGGATTCGGCGACATGGTTGTAAACAGCTCGATAAAGTCCTGGCGCTGAATCGGCAGGAGCTTGTCGAGGGCGGCCTGACGTTGCTCGAGCGTGTCGGAAACAATCATCTCCAGCACGATGGGAAGACGCTCGGCGGCGTTGAACATGCGCTCCGTACGGCACAATCCAATACCCATGGCACCATATTTAAGTGCGCGTTCCGCGTCCTCAGGCACATCGGCATTGGCCATGACCTTCAGGCGGGCCCGCTCATCCGCCCAGGCCAGCAGGGTTTTCAGTTCCTCGGAGAACTCCGCCTCTACAGTCGGAACCGCACCCAGATAGACATTACCGGTGGTTCCATCAAGGGTGATCACATCCCCCTCTTTAATGACCACATCGCCGATATGAGCCCTGCGAGCCATCACATCCACTTCGATACCTTCAGCACCCGCCACACATGGTTTGCCCATGCCGCGCGCCACCACAGCAGCATGGCTGGTTTTGCCGCCACGGCTGGTCAGGATGGCTTCGGAAACAAAGAATCCATGGATATCTTCAGGTTTGGTTTCCTCGCGCAGCAGGATCAGTGGTTTGCCACTGACCTTTTTCTGCGCCACGGCACGGTCGGCATCAAACACGACATGACCGCATGCGGCACCCGGACTGGCCGGCAGGCCGGTAGCCAGCGACTGCACCCTGGCCTTCGGATCAAGACGCGGGAACAACATCTGCTCAAGCGATTCGGGAACGATACGCAGCAGGGCCTGCTCCTTGGTGATCAGGCCCTCTGCAACAAGCTCCACCGAGGTGCGAACCATTGCCTGCGTGTTCATTTTGCCGTTGCGGGTCTGCAGGCAGTAAAGAACACCCTTCTCAATCGTGAACTCAAAGTCCTGAATCTCGGAATAGTGCCCCTCAAGCTTGGCGCGCAACTCTTCAAGCTGCCGATAGAGATCCGGCATTTCCACTTCCATCTGAGCAATCGGCTTGGGTGTACGAATGCCCGCAACCACATCCTCACCCTGCGCATTAACCAGATATTCGCCGTAGAATACATTCTCTCCGGTCCCCGGGTTGCGTGTAAAGGCTACGCCTGTTGCGCAGTCATCGCCGCGGTTGCCGAACACCATGGTGCAGATATTGACTGCAGTGCCGTTGGCCTGCTCCGGCGTGATGTTGAATTCGCGGCGATAATCGACTGCGCGTTTGCCCGACCATGAGCCAAGCACGGCTTTAATAGCCAGCTCCAGCTGCTCATAAGGGTTCTCAGGGAAGGCGCGCCCGGTCTGGGCGTGGACCACTTCAAGGAATTCGGCTGAAATCTCCTTCAGGTTTTCGGTGGACAGGCCCACATCTTCTTTCACGCCCTCGCGCTTCTTGATCGCCTCAAAGGGCTCATCAAAATGCTCATCGGAAATATCAAGGGCGATTTTTCCGAACAGCTGGATAAAGCGGCGATAGGCATCATAGGCAAATCGTTCATCACCTGTCTGCTCGATTTCACCCTGCAGGGTATCGCGATTCATGCCGAGGTTGAGAATGGTGTCCATCATGCCCGGCATCGAGATGGCAGAACCGGAACGCACCGAGACAAGCAAGGGATTATGTGCATCTCCGAATTTCTTGCCGGTCAACTTCTCAAGGGCAGCCATCTGGGCCTTCACTTCATCCATGACCCCGTCGGGCAGCTTATTGCCCAGGGCCAGATACTCGAGGCATGCTTCGGTTGTGATAGTAAAGCCCGGAGGCACATTCAGCCCGATCTGTGTCATTTCACAGAGGTTGGCGCCCTTGCCACCAAGTAACATTTTGTTTTTTCCATCGCCTTCGGAAAAGGCGTAGGTGAATTTTTTCTGACTCATGCGGATCTCTCCAGGTTTTCCGAACGGGTGAGAAATAAGACGAACCCCCGGATATGCACAGGGATTAAAAAACATTGCCGCGTGGTTATGGAATGCATGAAGTCTTGCCCCACCTTGATGAGCAGGCATGGTATACGAAATGAAACGCTTTGTTTAGGGGGCATCGGAAATTTTTTCGGTGCCGATAATGAACTCGTGCGCGCACCCAGAATACGTTGCTGGAATGACTGCTTTCGGCATTCATGTCAAACGGTCGAAGCTACTGGCCGTACTGACTCCGGAACGCATCGACAAAGGCATCAAACATATCAGTCGGCAAGGCATTGATTCCGGCTGCCGCCTTGCGTCCGCCACCGGTCGGGAACTGCATGCACAGCTCGTCCGCTCCGGTTTTGTTCGCTAGCGGCGCGCGCACACTAACCCTGTAATCGCCATCAGGCAGGGTGGTAATCAGCGCATGTGCGCGTTCAGGTGCTGCGCGTGCCAGCTCGTTGCCGAACACGCCGGACACGCGTCGGGTCCACGCCGCATCGTCGAGCAAATAAACGGCAACCTTGCGATCGACGATTTCAGGCGCCAGGGCATTCGCCCGCTCCATGTC
>Ga0209919_1001577_pt1 | contig 10928 bp, 10 predicted proteins | sample SalPon2A_C_D2_MG_FD_185721 | JGI IMG/M metagenome (GOLD analysis project Ga0209919, IMG submission 185721) | Soil microbial communities from South San Francisco under conditions of wetland restoration - Salt Pond MetaG R2A_C_D2_MG (SPAdes)... | ecosystem: Environmental > Terrestrial > Soil >... | reverse complement strand
GCGCACCAAGGTCATGAGCGCCACCTCGCCCATCCACGCCCTGGAAGGCGTGTTCACCAGTCCGCCGCTCGAGGTGCCGGTGGGCGGGGCCATCGTCTTCGTGCTGTCGGTCGACGAGTTCCTGCGCCTGTGACGACCCGGTGACGGCTCAACCGCGCGTGCCGAGGGCGCGCAGGTCGAGCGCGCGCAGCTCGCGGAAGCGGAACGCGAACGCGAGCGCCAGCGCCCCGCTCACGCCCGCGGCGGCGAAGACGGTGCCGTAACCGAGCAGCGGCAGCAGCGCCCCGGCGAGCACCGGCGCCAGGCTCGGTAGGGACAGGAAGGTGTTGGACAGGCCCACGTACATGGTGCGTTCGTCCTCGGGCGCCAGCGCGTAGAGCAGGTTCCATGCGGCGATGCCGACGCTGGAGTTGCCCGCGGCCGAGAACACGAACACCAGCGCGAAGGGGTGCCAGCCGGGCGCCAGCAGCGCCGTGACGGGCGCCAGCAGCAAGAGCACGATCCCGAGCTGCAGGATGGTCACGTTGCGGGCGCGGTTGGCCGGTACCCGGAAGACGAAGTTCGCTGCGATGGAGGCGAAGGTCGCGACGATCACGTAGGTTCCGAGTACCCGCGCGGGCGCGCCCAGCACGTCGATGGCGTAGACGGCGTAGAAGGGGTCGGCCAGCTGCAGCAGCAGGCCGAGGAAGCGCACCCGCAGGAACCGCCGCAGGCTCACGTCGCGCCTGAGCACGCCGGGGATGCCGCCGATCATGGTCAGGAACGGTCGCTTGAGCGCGGGCCTGCCGGCCGGCTCCCGCACCAGGCTGAACGACAGGTAGGCGATGCCGGCCAGCACCGTCCCCAGCAGGAAGACCGTTCCGAAGTCGCGCGGGAAGGGGACGCCGCTGCCGAGGATGTGGCGCAGCACCAGGCCGGCGAGAAGCGCCAACGCGCCTCCGATGGCATTGCGGAGCGCCCAGAACGTACCCAGGCGCATGTGCGGCACCACCTTGGCGGTGACGTCGGCGAAGGGCACGCCGGTGACGCCGCCGGCGACCGCGTTGACCGCGATCATGGCGAGCACGACCACCACCACCAGGCCGGGCCTCCCCCCGAAGGCGAAGACCGCGCCCGTCATCACCGTCCATGCCGATACCCGCACCAGCGACATGCGCCGGTACCAGGGCATCTTCAGAGGCTGCGGAGCCAGCCGGTGCGCCACGAACAACTGCGGAAGGAACCAACCGCCGATACGCAGCGTGGGCACCAGGCCCACCACCACGGCCGGCGCCCCCAAGGCAGCGAGGAAGGGGGCCAGCACCAGGGTGCTGTGGAAGAACGCCTCGGAACCGTTGACGAAGATGCCGTTGTAGACACCGAGCCAGAAGTTCCGGTCCGGCCTCGGCGACTCCTGCACGAGAGCCATCGTACGCCGCGGGAAGGCTCTGCAGGACGCATGTCACTGTCGGCCCGACCCCTTCCCGCCGATACTCGAGGCAAGCATGACCCTGCCCGCCCTCCGTGGAAAGGGGGAACCATGCCGGTCTCCGTTCACCGCGTCCGCTACTACTACGCCACCCTCGAAGAGGTCCCCGGCCAGACCTACGGCGTGCTGGCCCAGCTCGCCGCCTGCGGCGTGGACCTGCTGGCGTTCACCGCCGCGCCGGTCGGGCCGACCCACGTGCAGTGGTCGCTCTTCCCCGCCGACACCAAGGAGTTCGAGGCGGTCGCCCACGACATCGGACTACCGATCTCCGCCGTGCAGGACGCGCTCCTCGTACAGGGCGACGACCGGCTCGGCGCGCTCGCCGAGCTCCACGAGCGGCTCTCCGATGCCCACGTCGACGTCTACGCCACCAGCGGCGTGACGGCCGGCTCGGACCGTTTCGGATACGTCATCTACGTCAAGCCGGACGAGGTGGAGCGGGCGGCCGACGCCCTGCACGCCGTGGCGACCTGAGCTCGCCGCGGACCGTCCGCGGGGGTTCCGGCCCGCCGTGCGTAAGGCCGAAGTTTGCGCCGTGGACGCTACCTTTGGCCTCCGAGCTTCGTTGACAACAGCGAGCGCGACCCCGTACACTACAGTCCGCTTGGGGCTGTGGCGCAGTTGGGAGCGCGCCTGAATCGCACTCAGGAGGTCAGGGGTTCGAATCCCCTCAGCTCCACCAAGCATTCCTCGGGACAGGGACGCGGCCGGCATGGGTCGCGTCCCGTTTTCGTGGGGGCACGGGGCCTCTCACGCCGTGCGAACGACGAACGTCGGGTCATTGTCGACCTGAACGCGCTCAGGAGCCCATGACGGATCACCAGGCGCTCAAGGATACGAGCGACGTCGTCGCCTCGGATGCTCTGCCGAGCATGGATCTCCACGCACTCCCGGGTGAAGGGACCGATGGCCGTGAACTCCCGCAAACGGCGCCGGGCGCGGGCCACCCCCGCCGGCGCCGGCGGTAGCGAAGCGACCGAGGGCGTGGACGCGATGGGCGGGCGTGGGCGTGGACGGGCATCCGGGTGGGGGCACCGTGCCCCGCGGGGCGGCCGTGCCGGAGCCCGCGTCTGGTCAGCCCAACGCGACATCCAGCGCCAGCATCACCAGCACGCCCGCCATGGTGCCGATGGTGGCGATGCGCTCGTTTCCGCGGCCGTGCGTCTCGGGGATGATCTCGTCGCTGATGACGTAGAGCATCCCGCCCGCGGCGAAACCCATGGCGTACGGCAGCAGCGGCGCGATGAAGCTGACGGCCCAGGCGCCGAGCACGGCCAGCGGGATCTCCACCAGGCCGGCGCGGATCCCCGTGAAGGCCGCGTACCACAGGCTGCCCATGCCGGCGTTGCGGGCCGCCACCGCCACGGCCAGCCCTTCCGGGATGTTCTGCAGGCCGATGGCCAGCATGAGCGTCACCGCGTCGCGCACCGCGCCGGCACCGAACCCGACGCCCACCGCCAGACCCTCCGGCATGTTGTGGAGCGTGATCGCCACGATGAAGAGGATGACCCCGGCGATGCCGCCCGAGCCGCCCGCGGCGGCGTCGGGCCGGACGCGGCCCGTGACCAGCACGTGGACGTGCGGCACCCAGGCGTCGGCCCGGTCGAGCATCGCCACGCCGATGACGATGCCGATCAGCACCGGAAGGAGCCCTCCCCGTTCCACCCCGGGCAGGATCAGGCTGGTGAAGCTCGCCGTCAGCATCACGCCCGCGGCGAACCCCAGGGCGCCATCGAGCGCCTGGCGCGTGGGTCGCCGCCACACCAGGATGGCGAGCGCCCCCAACAGGTTCAGGAAGGTGATGACGAGACCGCCCGCCAGGCCCTGCCATACAGGACCGGGCCCGACGACCCTGAGGAACAGATCCGCCAGGTGCTCCATGCGTGACGCCCTCCCTTCCAGCATAGGGGACCGCGCCCGCTCGTGGCGCGGCCCCCCCGCAAGCGGTAGGATCGAGCCGCTGTGACGCTGCTCCTGGGCCTCTTCGCATCCGGACTGGCGGCGGGAACGTTGGGGGCGTTGCTCGGCCTCGGCGGCGGCATCTTCCTCGTGCCGGTTCTGACGCTGGTGTTCGACCTTCCCGTGCGGGTGGCGGTGGGCACCAGCCTGGTGTGCGTCATCGCCACCTCCGCGGGCGTGGCTTCGTTGGCGAGCGAGGAGGGCGGCGCCGACGTCCCGCTGGCGCTGCGCCTGGAGATCGCCACGGCGGCCGGCGCGGTGATCGGCGGCCTGGTCGGCGGCTTCGTGCCGGCGCGCATCCTGAGTTACGTGTTCGCCGCCGTCGTCTTCGGATCGGCCGCCTACACCCTCTACAAGGCGGCCGGGCCGGGCGAGGCGATGTACCGCCGCGACTACACCCCCAGACGGTGGAGCCTCGGTTACGGCGTGGCCAGCCTGGCAGGTATGGTCTCCGGCCTGCTCGGCGTAGGCGGGGGCTTCATCAAGGTCCCCGCCATGTACGCCATCATGGGCGTCCCGCTCGGGGTGGCGACCGCCACGAGCAACTTCATGGTCGGCATCACGGCTGCGGCCAGCGTGTTCGTCTACCTGGGACGGGGCGACGTCAGGCCGGTCGTCACCGTGGCCGCGGCGGCGGGCGTGTTCCTGGGAGCCGCGGCCGGCACCCTGCTCCAAGGTCGTCTCAAGGTGGCCTGGCTGCGCTGGGCGCTCGTGCTGCTGATGGTGGCCATCGGCGTCCAGATGTTGGCGAGAGGGTTCTGACGCCGTGGCGGGCTCCGGCGCTCACCACCGCGATCCGGCGGGCATGGACGCGATGATGCGGCGGGTGTCGCGCCTGCTCTCAGCCTTCGCGTTCGCGCTGATGATGCTCGGCCTGGTGCTCTCCTTCGTCCACGGCCAGGCGGCGGGCTCGCCGATGCGCCTGGGGCTGTCGCTGCGGTCCCACCGGCTCATGCTCTTCGGCATCGGCGTCCTGGCCGTGCTGCCCGGGGTGCGGGTGCTGGTAGCCATGTCGTACTACACCGCCGCGCGCCGCGCCGCCGAGGCGCTGGTGGCGCTGGTGGTGGTGCTGGAGCTGGTCGCCTCGATGATCACCGGAGGCTGACGGCCCCGTCCGGCACGACGCCGGTCGCGGCGCTTCCAGGAACTCCCGGAACAGCCAAATGTCCCGTCCCTGTCGTACATTCTCACTACAACCGTGTCGGACTTTCGCCGATGCGCCCTTCCACCCGGCCGCCTAGGCTGCGGGCGACCCCGGCAAGAGGACCGGCACGTCACCCCCAGGGCGTGGCGGCCGCGCGGGCGTATGCCCGCAGGAGGTGACGGCACATGGAGGGAACGCTGGAATCCGCCAGGGGCTTCGACACCATCACCAAGCGCGAGGTCCGCGGCGTCCGCCCGAACCTCGTCGACTACGACGCCGTCGCCGCGGACTTCCGCTGGGAGTCCGTACGCCGCCACCTGGAGGGCCTCCCCCATGGAGCCGGCCTCAACATCGCGCACGAGACCGTCGACCGCCACGCTCGCGGCGCCTCCCGGGCCCGCACTGCGCTGCGATGGCTGGGCAAGACGGGCGAGGTGCGCGCGTTCAGCTACGGCGACCTCGCCGATGCGACCTCCCGCTTCGCGAACGTGCTGCAGAAGCTCGGGATCAAGAAGGGGGAACGCGTCTTCGGTCTGATGGGGCGGGTGCCGGAGCTCTACATCGCGGCGCTCGGCACGCTGAAGGCCGGCGCGGTGTTCTCCCCGCTGTTCTCGGCGTTCGGCCCCGACCCCATCCGCCAGCGCCTGCAGATCGGCGAGGGGCGGGTGCTGGTGACCACCCCCGGCCTCTACCGGCGCAAGGTGGAAGAGATCCGCGCCGACCTGCCCGACCTCGAGTCCGTGCTGCTCGTCGGCAGCGACAAGGAGCCCACGGGGGCGCCCGGCACGCGCGACTACCACGCGTTGATGGAGGTCGCCTCGACCAAGTTCATCATCCCGCCGACCGATCCGGAGGACATGGCGCTGCTTCACTTCACCAGCGGCACCACCGGCACGCCCAAGGGCGCCGTGCACGTGCACCAGGCCGTGCTGCACCACTACCTCACCGGCCTGCACGCGCTGGACTTCCACCCGGGCGACGTCTTCTGGTGCACCGCCGACCCCGGCTGGGTGACCGGCACCTCCTACGGCATCATCGCGCCGCTGCTCCACGGCATCACCAACGTCGTCGACGAGGGCGACCTCGACGCCGACCGCTGGTACGGCATCATCGAAGGCAACAAGGTGACGGTGTGGTACACGGCGCCCACCGCGGTGCGCATGCTCATGCGCGTCGGCGCGGAGGTGGCGAAGGAGTACGACCTGAAGAGCCTGCGCTTCATCGGCAGCGTGGGCGAGCCCCTCAACCCCGAGGCGGTGGTGTGGGGGAGGGAGGCGTTCGGGCTGCCCATCCACGACAACTGGTGGCAGACCGAGACCGGCGGCATCATGATCGCCAACTACCGCTCCATGGACGTCAAGCCCGGCTCGATGGGGCGGCCGTTGCCCGGCATCACCGCGGGCATCGTGCGGCACCTCGAGGGCGGCGCGGTCGAGGAGGTCACCGCGCCCGACACCGAGGGCGAGCTGGCGCTCAGGCCCGGCTGGCCGTCGATGTTCCGCGGCTACCTGCACGACGACGCGCGCTACGACAAGTGCTTCTCGGGCGGTTGGTACCTCACCGGCGACCTCGCGAAGCGCGACACCGACGGCTACTACTGGTTCGTGGGTCGCGCCGACGACGTCATCAAGTCGGCCGGGCACCTCATCGGCCCGTTCGAGGTGGAGAGCGCCCTGCTCGAGCACCCCGCCGTGGCCGAAGCGGGCGTCATCGGCATCCCCGATCCTGTGGTCGGCGAGCTGGTCAAGGCGTTCGTCATCCTCCACAAGGGCGTGGAGCCCAGCGAGAAGCTGATGCTCGAGATCCAGGGGCACGCCCGCAAGCGGCTGGGGCCGGTGGTGGCGCCCAAGGCCATCGAGTTCCGCGAGACCCTTCCGCACACGCGCAGCGGCAAGATCATGCGGCGGCTCCTGAAGGCGCGCGAGCTCGGACTTCCCGAGGGCGACACCTCGACGCTGGAGGACCAGGGATGAACGCTAGCCGTGAGCCCACCCCCGAGCTGACCCGCGAGCACGCGCACGAGCTGCTGCTCGACATGCTGCGCGTCCGGCGCATGGAGGAGACGTGCGCCGAGCTCTACCAGGCCACCAAGATCCGCGGCTTCCTGCACCTCTACATCGGCGAGGAAGCGGTGGCGGTCGGCGCCATGCGCGCCCTCACCGCCGAGGACGCGGTGGTCGCCACCTACCGCGAACACGGCCACGCGCTCATCCGCGGCGTGCCGATGGAGTCGATCCTGGCCGAGATGTACGGCAAGCAGGAGGGCTGCTGCCGCGGCCGCGGCGGCTCCATGCACCTCTTCGACGCCGAGACGCGCTTCTACGGCGGCAACGCCATCGTCGCCGGCGGGCTGCCGCTGGCGGTAGGGCTGGCGCTGGCCGACAAGCTGCAGGGACGCAAGCGCGTCACCGCCTGCTTCTTCGGGGACGGCGCCACCGCCGAGGGCGAGTTCCACGAGTCGATGAACCTGGCGGCGCTGTGGGACCTGCCGGTGCTGTTCCTGTGCGAGAACAACCTCTACGGCATGGGCACCGCCATCGAGCGGTCCCAGTCCGAGACGCACCTGGCGCTGCGGGCGGGCGCCTACCGCATGCCCGCCTGGGACGTCGACGGAATGGACGTGCTGGCCACCGAGGCCACCACCCGGAGGGCGGCGGAGGCGGTGCGCGAAGGCGGCGGGCCGCACTTCGTGGAGTACCGCACCTACCGCTTCCGCGCGCACAGCATGTTCGACCCCGAGCTCTACCGTGACAGGGCCGAGGTCGCCGCCTGGAAGGAGCGCGACCCCATCGAGCTCTTCCGGGCTCGCACGGCCGACTCCGGCTACGTGACCGACGAGGATCTCGCAGACCTCGAGGCCCTCGCTGCCGAGGAGGTGGAGCGGGCGGTGGCGTTCGCCGAGGCGGGTACCTGGGAAGACGTCGCCGAGCTGGAGCGCTTCGTCTACTCGGACCCCGAAGGTACGAGGGAGGTGGCGCGGTGACCGTCGCGACGCCCCAACGAACGCCGGCCGCACCCGAGGCCGAGCCCCGCACCACCACCTATCGCGATGCCGTCCGGGAGGCCATCCGTTCGGCAATGCGCGCCGACGAGCGCGTCTTCCTGATGGGCGAGGACGTGGGCCGCTACGGCGGCTGCTACGCCGTGAGCATGGGCCTGCTCGACGAGTTCGGGGAGGAGCGCATCCGCGACACGCCGCTCTCCGAGTCGGCGTTCGTCGGCGCCGGCATCGGCGCCGCCATGAACGGCATGCGCCCCATCGTCGAGATCATGACGGTGAACTTCAGCCTGCTCGCCCTCGACCAGATCCTCAACAACGCCGCCACCATCCTGCACATGTCCGGCGGCCTCTTCAACGTGCCCATCGTCATCCGCATCGCCACCGGGGGCGGGCGTCAGCTTGCCGCGCAGCACTCCCACAGCCTCGAGGGCTGGTACGCCCACATCCCCGGCATCAAGGTGGCCGCGCCCGGCACGGTGGAGGACGCGGGCGGCATGCTGGCGCCGGCGCTCGCCGACCCGGACCCGGTCCTCATCTTCGAGAACGCTCTGCTCTACAACGGCTCCGGCCCCGCCCCCGACCCCGAGCATCCTGTCGATCTCGTGCACGCGGCGGTGCGAAGGCCGGGCACGGACGTGAGCCTGCTGACCTACGGCGGCTCGCTGCACAAGACGCTGGACGCCGCGGAGGCGCTGGCCGCCGAGGGCATCGACGCCGAGGTGGTGGACCTTCGCATGCTCAGGCCGCTCGACGACGCCGCCATCGTGGCGTCGGTCGCCAAGACCCACCGCGTGGTGATCGTCGACGAGGGCTGGCGCAGCGGCGGCATCTCCGCCGAGGTGTCCGCCCGCATCGCGGAGGGCGCGTTCTTCGAGCTGGAGGCGCCACCCGAACGGGTGTGCTCGGCGGAGGTGCCACTCCCCTACGCCAAGCACATGGAGGCGGCGGCGCTGCCGAGCTCCGAGCGCATCGTCGAGGCCGCCCGGAAGGCGCTGGGCCGCCATGGGTGAGTTCACCATGCCCTCGCTCGGCGCCGACATGGATGCCGGGCGTCTGCTGGAGTGGTACGTCAAGCCCGGCGACCCCGTGAAGCGCGGCGATATCGTGGCGCTGGTCGACACGGACAAAGCCGCGATCGAGGTGGAGATCTTCGAGGACGGCGTGGTGGGCGAGCTGCTGGTGCCGCCGGGCGAGAAGGTTCCCGTGGGAACGGTGCTGGCGACCGTCCTGCCGCCCGGGAGCGTGGTGGAGGCGGCGCCGGCAGACGGGGGGGCGTCCTTCGAGGCAGCGGCGGCGACGCCACCGTCCTACCAACCGCCCCCGCAAGCCGTACCGACTCCGCCCCTCACCGCCGCAGCCGCGCCGGCGGCATCCTCGGAAGCGGCCGCGACGGCCGCGGCGCTGGGCGAGCGCCCCATGGCCACCCCGGCGGCCCGCAGCCACGCGCGTGCGCTGGGCATCGATCTGGGCGCCGTGACAGGCACCGGCAGGCACGGCGTCATCACCTGCCAGGACGTGGACGCGGCGGCGCGAGCGACCGAAGCGGCCGTGGCCACCGAGGCGGGCGCGGCCACCGACGCAGGCGCGGCCACCGAGGCGGGCGCGGCCGCAGAGGCGCCGACGGCCAAGGCGCCGGCCGTGCCGGGCCCCCCTCCGGCGCCGGCTCCCCACGCGCCAGCCGCCCTCGGTCCCGCCGCCACCGCGACCGTGCACACGCACGTGCGCGCCTCGCCGCTCGCGCGGCGGCTCGCCGCCGAGTTGGGCGTGGAGCTGACGAGCATGGCCGGCACCGGCCCGGGCGGCGCGGTGACGCAGGAGGACGTGCGCGAGGCGACCACCCGCGAGAAGGCGGCTCCCCCGCGGGCAGCCGCCGCAGCCGCCGCCCCCACGACCCCGGCCGGGGCGGCAACGGCCGCCAGGCCCGAGGACGCGCGCTACGCCGCCATGCGCCGCGCGATCGCCGCGGCCATGTCGAAGTCGAAGCGCGAGATCCCGCACTACTACCTCAGCCTGCCCGTCGACATGACGCAACCGCTCGCCTGGCTCGAGGAGGCGAACCTGCAGCGCGCCGTGACCGAACGGATACTGCCCGCCGTACTGGTCCTGAAGGCGACCGCGCTCGCGGCCAGGGACGTGCCTGACGTCAACGGCTTCTACCTCGAGAACGGCTTCCAGCCGAGCGAGGCGGTTCACCTGGGCGTGGGCATCTCGCTCAGGCAGGGCGGCCTGATCGCCCCGGCCATCCACGACGCCGACAGGAAGGACCTCGACGCGCTCATGGCCGACCTGCGCGATCTCGTCAAGCGCACACGCAACCTGCAGCTGCGCAGCTCCGAGCTCAGCGACGCCACCATGACCACCACCAACCTCGGCGACCAGGGTGTGGAGAGCGTCTACGGCATCATCTACCCCCCGCAGGTGGCGCTGGTCGGCTACGGCCGGATCCTCGAGCGCCCCTGGGCCGAGAACGGCATGCTCGCCGTACGCAAGCAGATGCTCATCACCCTCGCCGGGGACCACCGCGCCAGCGACGGTCACCGCGGCGGCCTCTTCCTCAGCGCAATCGAGCGCCACCTGCAGCACCCGGAGGAGCTATGAAGGCACCCATCGCCAGCGAGAGCGAGATGCGGGACCTGGTCGTCGAGCTGCTGTCCCACGTGGCGCCCGAGACCGACGCGAACGGCATCGACCCCGACGTCAGCATCCAGGACCAGCTCGATATCGACTCCATCGACTTCCTGAACTTCATCATGGCCGTGCACGAGAAGACGGGCATCGACGTGCCCGAGCGCGACTACACCAAGGTCGCCACCCTCAACGACTGCGTGCGCTACCTGGCAGGCAAGGCGGGCTGAGCCGGGCGGAGCGAGCTGAGCCGGGCTGGGCCGGGCGGGCTGGGCCGGGCGGGGTGAGCCGCGCGGGGTGAGCCGCGCACGCAGCCACGCGCCCACCCCCGGAGAAGCGCAACCGGCCGCCGGCGACGGTTGCCGGCGGCCGGTTCTCGCCTTCCCGAGGCGGGCCCGCCCGTACGCTTCCAGTTGACGCTCGCACCCGGGGCGAATTAGACTACCGGGCGCTGGCGCACGGGTCGTTAGCTCAATTGGTAGAGCAGCTGACTCTTAATCAGCGGGTTATAGGTTCAAGTCCTATACGACCCACCACAGAAGCCCCGTCCTAGACGGGGCTTCGTCATTGCGGCCGCGCCTCGCGAAATCCTGCAAAGGCGCTCTTGTGTGCGAGTTGTGTGCGGACCTTCCAACGGCACAGCCATCCGCAGCGCCGGGGAGCGCTGACAAGCCTCGCGCGCGCGCCAACCGTCCACGGGCTCGACGTTCCCACGCCACCGCGCTAGCGGT
>Ga0209919_1001574_pt1 | contig 10935 bp, 9 predicted proteins | sample SalPon2A_C_D2_MG_FD_185721 | JGI IMG/M metagenome (GOLD analysis project Ga0209919, IMG submission 185721) | Soil microbial communities from South San Francisco under conditions of wetland restoration - Salt Pond MetaG R2A_C_D2_MG (SPAdes)... | ecosystem: Environmental > Terrestrial > Soil >... | reverse complement strand
AGGCATCAAACTGCCTTCCTTGAAAAAGGTCCTGATGGCCGGAGCCCCTGTCTCCGGTGAATTGATTGAGCGGGTTTTGAAAATCCTTAAGAGTGACGCAGAGGTGCATATACCGTATGGCGCTACAGAATCGCTCCCCATTGTTTCGATTACCGGCAGTTATGTGGTAGAAAAAACCTGGCCTCTGACCTGTCAGGGCAAGGGCAGTTGCGTCGGCAGGCCGCTGCCTGGAGTTTCAGTTGTGATAATCAGGGTGGTCGATGGGCCTGTCGCCGATGTAAAAGGCCATAAGCTGCCGACGTATGAGATTGGTGAAATTGTCGTCAAGGGGGATGTTGTCACCGGGGCCTATGATAATAATGAGTCAGAAAACAGAGTGTCTAAAATTTATGATAACGACGGGGGCTTCTGGCACAGAATCGGTGATGTGGGCTATCTTGATGATGAGGGCTATCTGTGGTTTTGCGGGCGCAAGGCCCATCGGGTGTTGACCAGGCACGGTATACTCTACACAATCTGCTGCGAAGCCATTTTCAATCAGCATCCAGCAGTGTTCCGATCTGCTTTGGTTGGTGTTGGACCTTCCGGTGACCAGGAACCAGTTCTTATTGTCCAGTTGTCGGATATCAGGTATGATCAGAAGAAGTTCTTCACGGAACTCCGGCAAATGGCAGACCGGCATGAGCATACAGCCTGCATCCGACATTTTTTATGTCATCCTGATTTTCCTGTCGACATCAGGCATAATGCCAAGATATTCCGAGAGAAGCTGGCCGTTTGGGCGGCAGGCCATCTCAGGACGTGAGGCCCCATTCTATTCATCAACCGATATGCCAAGGCAGCAGATTATGAAGAGAGACGGAACGATCCTCGCCGCTGATATTGGGGCGTCTAAGACAATACTTGCCGTCTACCCTGATAATTGCAAGCTTTCGGCACCCCTTAAAGAAACCAGCTATCCAAGTGCTGAGTACAGCGGGGTTCTTCCCATACTTGATGATTTTCTTGGCGATGTGGATTTGCCGATACTTTCAGCCGCCTTTGGTGTTGCTGGTCCCGTTATGGAACAGAAGGCCAGGATTACCAAACTTCCGTGGGCCGTTGACGCATCAGAACTACAAAACCATCTAGATATCTCCAAGGTATTTTTATTGAACGATCTGGTCGCCAATGTCTACGGTCTGGACTCCCTGGCTTCTGCCGACCTGGTGGCCTTAAATGTCTCTGCACTCCAGTCAGTGGGGCCAAAGGCGATGCTTTCGCCGGGAACGGGTCTGGGCGAGGCCTTTTTTGTTGAAAGCGACCGAAAAAAGGAGATATTCGCCTCCGAAGGGGGGCATTGCCATTTTGCACCGGTTGGCCAGGAACAGCTCGGTTTGCTGAGGTTTTCGCAGGCAGTCTGGCAGACGGTGACTTTCGATAAGATCTGTTGTGGTGACGGCTTTGTGCATATCTATAACTATCTCAGGCAGGATTCCAGCCACTCCTTTGCTGCTGATGTTCATGATACTGTCCTGACAGCAAAACATCCAGCCGCAGTTATCACTGAAAATGCTATGCTTGATGATCCAGGTCGCCGCTGCCCTCTCTGTGTTCATACAGTTGAGCTCTTTGTGGAAATCCTGGCCGGTGAAGCCGCCAATATGGTTTTAAAAATGCTTGCCAGAGGCGGGGTCTTTGTCGGAGGCGGAATACCGCCTAAGATATTGCCCTATCTGCAGAAACATTTCATGCCGGCTTTTGAACGCCACCAGTCAATGGGCCATATCCTCTCAACTGTTCCTGTTCATGTGGTATGCAACCAGAAGACCGCTTTGTATGGGGCGGCTCTATATGCCATGGAACATTCCAAGTGAACTGCCCTGCTGAATAAACGTAAAATTAACGGCGCCGTTATATTGTGTAGGTTAAGACGAGGAGACCGAGCGTTACTTGAAGGCAGTAAAAGCAGAAAACTACTAAGCCCAATAAGGCATGATAGGAGCGCCAGGTGGAATTGATGCTCTTGATTTGTTTTGAACTGAAAAAGGTACAAACGAGTAAGGGGCCGAGAATAAGAGCAATGGATAAATGAATCCTTACATAAGGGTTATAGGTAACCGGAAATTGATGAAGGGTGAAGCCAAGAATGAGACCGCCAAAGACCCCCAGTATCCCCAGGGCGGTCAAAATCGGACCGATTTTCCGGTGGCTTTTAATAATTTGTGGAATTGGCGCTGCACCGGTTTGTCTTAGATGCCTTATTCTCCAGCCAAGCAACCCCTGCAGGCAGCAAAGGAAAAAGACCAAAGCATTAAAGGTTGCATGGGAATATTTCAAAAGAATAATGAGTTCTGCGTCCATCTGCACACTACTTCGCCTAAGTTGTATAATTCATTTATCTATCTTAAGCCATTTGACCGGTTGCAGCCGATTCGCATTCAGCGGTTGCTGTCGGGCTTACACAAAAGGGTGCCGCCTTTTTCGGTGAGGCGGTAAGTCGGCCTGACGCCACTGACATATTGGATCAAACCCTGAGTTTGCATCTCATTGATGACTTCCTCCAGGGCTTTTTCCTCTTTTGGACTCAAGGTAGGTAAATATTCATCATAGAGCCAGCTTAAAGGTAACACATCTCCAGGCTTGGCTTGCATCGAACTGAATTGACCTAGCAACTCGTCTTTAATGGCAAATTTGATTGAATTCTGATGTCTTCCCATCGAAACCACCATTTCCCAGTTGTTGATTACTGCATGGTTGGCGTCTGCCTGAAAATAAACCCCCTGCGGATGAGAAAGATTTTATAAGTTTGCTCCCATCTCCTCAACAAGTTTTTCAAGCTTGATGGCATCTGCTGTGAAGCTTCGAATACCTTCGGCCAACTTTTCCGTGGCCATGGCATCGCTGTTTAATTCCCACCTGAAATCATTTTCGGTCAAATGAATTTTTTCAGGGACGTTATCACCGACATTGGCAAGGTCCAGCTTTTTCGGAACATCACCTGTGGCATTCTGCAATTCCTCCATCAGCGACGGGGCAATGGTCAGCAGATCGCATCCAGCCAATTCCAGAATTTCTTCCGTATTCCTGAAACTGGCTCCCATAATCTCGGTTGGGTAGCCGTGTTTTTTGAAGTAGTTGTAAATCGCAGTAACGGATTTAACGCCGGGATCATCTGAACCTGGATAGCCGTCCACTCCCTCACTTTTCTTGTACCAGTCAAGGATTCTGCCGACGAATGGGGAAATCAAGGTAACTCCGGCCTCGGCGCAGGCAACTGCCTGGGCAAAGCTGAATAACAGTGTCAGGTTGCAGTGTATGCCAATTTTTTCAAGCTCGTTTGCGGCCCGGATTCCCTCCCAGGTGGAGGCAACCTTGATGAGGACCCGGTTCCGATCAATACCGGCGGACTCATAAAGTTGAATAATTTCTTCGGCTCGCTTGATAGTTCCTTTACTGTCAAAGGAGAGTCGGGCATCCACTTCGGTGGAAATACGGCCGGGAATAATGCCTAAAATTTCCACACCAAAATTCACCGCGAGTTGATCGAGGATCATCCTGGTCAGATCTTCTTTGGATTTAGCCTTGCTTTGAGCAGTGTGTATCGCCGCCTCAACAAGCTCCTTATACTGGGGGAGCTGAGCCGCCTTGTAAAGAAGAGATGGGTTTGTGGTGGCATCAGTTGGTTTATATTGCTTAATGGACTGGATATCGCCTGTATCGGCAACCACCGTTGTCATTTTACTTAATTGAGTAAGTTTGTTCACTTTCGTTTCTCCTTGTTTTTGTCAAATAACTGCCGTCTTGTTACTGAACAATAAATCCTCTTTTAGGAAGAAGGTCAACAGTATAAAAACCATCTTATTGCAAAATGGTTACGCTTGTCTTGGCCAAGCCTAATCCATTATCAAACTTGTATAAAAATATGATATGGATGCAAACAAAATGCGCAAGCCGATAAGGATATTGGCGCTGACTTTATCCTTAGCTGCGATAAATAAAAAAATCAAAAGGCGATTTTAATTATCTATTGCCATTGAGTCATAGACAAAATCGATATATGTCGCGTGGCAAAAACGCTATTTCCACACTTTTTAGATACCCGGATCCAATTCGTATGGCTGAATTTCAATTTAACATCATGAAATTTTTATGATACCTTTTTTAATGAAGGATCGTTTCGAGCAGCTGTTCGAATGAACACGAATTTTGCCAGACTTGAGCCTGTAAGATTTTAGAAAATGGGTTATAGCAAAGGTTGAATATCTTCAAATGTATGAATAAGCGAACGGGAGCACCACTCAATGAAAAAACAAACATATGGAATTTTAGTTACTCTGGTCTGTGTGCTCTGTCTTGCTGGTTCACTAACGTTTGCTGCAGACAGCACTACGACAAAAATAGAGAAAAAACGCATTATGATCGTCAGCAGCTACCATAAAGAATATCTCTGGAGCCAAGGAACCAATGACGGTGTTTGTGCCGCTTTTCTGGAGGATGGTTCGCTGGACAATAAGGAGCAGGTTGCGGAATTTACAAAAAATGATTTTGTTGAAAGCTCCAAAGCCATAGTAAAAAAGGCGTGGATGGACACAAAAAGAAGAAACAGTAGAGCCGAGATTGCAGAGGCTTTGGCCCGAATTGTTCAGCAAGTTGACCAATTTAGACCCGATCTTTTATTACTTGGAGATGACAACGCCGCAAATCTTCTCGGCAATCACTACCTTGATACCAAAATTCCAATAGTGTTCTGGGGGATAAACGGCTTGCCCCTGAAATACGGGATAATCGATTCACTTAAACGGCCCGGCCATAATGTCACGGGCGTCTATCAGAAAGGCTATCATATTCAGTGTTTTGAGTACCTTCAAAAAGTACTGCCGGGCATAAAGACAACAGCGGTCTTATCTGATGATTCTCCGACTGGCAGAGCCCACGCTAAGAGGCTGGAAAGGTATGCGGCAGACGGGACTCTGCCAGTCAATATTATTGAGATTATTATTACCAATTCTTATGAGGAGTGGCAGGCCAAAGCCCTTGAGTTGCAGCCAAAAGTCGATGCGTTCTATATCTCTACTCATAATACGCTCCACGACAAACAAGGTAACAATATAGACTATTTGGAAGCTGCTGCCTGGTATTTTCGCAACATTGACAGGCCGTCTACCACCCCGGCGAGATTTTTTGTAGAAGAAGGTTTTTTCAGTACGGTTGAAGATTCTGCCTTCAAACAGGGGTACGAAGCTGCCAAGATTGGTCATAAAATCCTTACATTGGGAGCTAATCCAGCAGAAATTGTCCCTTACTTTCCGGCACAGGGGCCTTTCATTGTAAACAGGAAACGTGCAAAGATGCTCGGTTTAGAAGAACAACTTAAGAGACATAAAGACATAATAGATGAATACATTGACACTATGGCTGCCCTAGATAAACAGCCCTGAATTGTTCCAAGGATTGTGCGTGCGGCAACAAAATCTTAAGCGAGGCCACGGCTTATCAATTTTTCACCGGTTGCTCTTCGGTTTCGTAGGGGTGAGCCTGTTCATTATTTCTGTAATGGGTTCAGTCTATTATTTTTATGCCAAGCAACGGGTAAATGATTTCCAAACAAAAGAGATTGAATACAGTCTCAGGAACGCTCTCGCTCATTTTAACAGTACCTACAATAGCGCCATATCGTCCGATCTGGTCCTGCTTGAAGCAGCGCCTTCTCTGGATAATTTCCTATCTGTCCGCAAAGAGGAAATACCCCTTGTCCGTTTTGATATTGAAAAGATGTTTTTTCGCTTGTCGAAAACTCACAATAATATTTACAGGAGGATTATTTTTTTCGATGCCTATGGCCAGGAAAAGATAGTTATCAATGACAAAAAGAGGATGCGACAATACTCAACGATTGACCAATATCGAGAAAATGGAGATCCTCTCCAGCAAGGAATAGCCCTCCTTTTTCGGCGCTTAAAAGAAGCATCTTCGGGCAGTATTCTTTTTGAAGGCCCTTATAGAGATTCGGAAAATCATCTGGTCGTTGCCATAGGCATAAGCAAGAGAGAACCTGAAATTGCCGGGTTCGGCGGCGTAATCATGCTTGTCTGCGATCTCACGGACTTTATAACCTACCTATCGAGAATAAAAGTTTTTGACGCACCTGTAGCCTGGGTCTTTGGAAGCAATGGCATGACCATACTTTCACCACCGTATCGTAATAGCCTGTCAGACCCACCTCAATATATGGAGGATTTCAACGACCGGGAAATGACTGTACACACCCATGGCCAGTATTTACACATCCTTTATCAGGGGTGTGTTTTTGGGACTGATTCCAAAAGTGTTTTTCAAATCTCTTTTACATTGTCTCCCAACATACATTCAACATTAATGAAAGAAGTTGTTGTCAGGGGATTATTGGCAACCATGTTCATTTTGATTGTTGCGGTTGGCATTTCCTTTCTGTTCGCAAATAACTTTACCAAGCCGATTATTGCGTTATCACGGGCTAGCCGGTCGATCAGCCGAGGGATCATGCCTGATGCACCACCCAAAACAGTTACTGGCGAGATTGGTGAGCTTTCCCAAAATTTTTACAGTATGGCCGTAAACCTTCAGGAATCAATAATAAAAAGAGATAGAGAGATTTCACAAAGGAAGAAGGCAGAGAACTTGCTGCAAAAAGCACATGATGAACTGGAAAAGCGGGTAGAAGAGAGGACCCTTGAATTGAAACAATCCCATCAACAATTGCTGCATTCCGAGAAACTCTCTGCCATTGGCCAACTCTCCGCCTCAATTGCCCATGAGTTCAACAATCCCTTGGCCGGAATTGTCAATGTCATTAATGGTATAAAGCGCCGGGCTTCCTATGATGAAGATGATGCAAAGCTCATTGACATGGCGCTTGAGGAGTGTGCTAGAATAAAAAATCTCATAAAAAGCCTGCAGGATTTCAATCGACCCTCCTCTGGAAAAACTGCTCTATTTAATATACATGCTGCCATTGACAGCCTTTTGATTTTGGGAAAGAATGAATTTAAGAAAAAAAACATTACTGTAATTACAAACTATGCCGATGACCTGCCGCAGATAAAAGCTGTTGCCGATCAGATAAAACAAGTACTTCTCAACATACTTCATAATGCTGTTTATGCCTGTGAGGAGGGTGGTGCTGTAACTATTAACACAGGCGTTACAGGCAGCAATATTTTCATAGAAATAACAAATACTGGTAAAGGAATTGATGCTGAACATATGGGTCATATTTTTGAGCCATTTTTTACTACCAAGCCTGAAGTCAAAGGAACCGGGCTTGGGTTGTCGATTAGTTTCGGTATAATTAAAAACCATGGAGGTGAAATTAAAGTTAGTAGTGAGCCTGATACAGGAACAACCTTTACGATAATTTTACCCCTGGAAGGTGGAAAGGATGCCTGATAAAACAATCCTGTTGGCTGATGATGAAAAAATCATATTGGAATCTCTTGCCCAAGATTTGAAAAAAGAAGCCTATTCTGTCGTTATGGCTTCAAACGGAGAAGAAGCCATTGCACTGTTGAAAGATAACCAGGTTGATCTGGTTGTGACAGATCTGATTATGCCAGATGTCAGTGGTATTGAGGTCTTGAGAGAAACCAAAAAAAAGAATTCTTTTATCGGAGTTATTATCTTGACAGGCTACGGGGATTTGACTTCTGCCATAGAGGCCCTGCGATTAGGCGCCGATGATTATCTCCTGAAACCCTGCCAGTTTGAGGAACTTATTCTCCGGATTGAACGTTGTCTGGAAAAGCAGGAGGCTTTGCAGAAAATTAAAATCTATGAAGAAATTCTACCTGTTTGTTGCGTTTGTGGTGATATTCGTGATGACCGTGGAACGGAGAAAGGAAAAGGTGTGTGGATGAAATCCGCTGAGTTTATAATTAAGCAAACGTCGGCTCAAGTTACCCATACCTATTGTCACAAATGCTACCAAAAGGCTATAGAAGAAGATTTCTGATCCTGTATTATTCACACATTGCCTTCAGCTTGAATTCTCAGGGAATTTTTAGTATGTGATGTATGATTGTTGCAGGTGGCCTGTGATTCTGCTCAATTTAGATCTATGAGCTGTGATCGGCTCGCGCACGGCAGGTAAAGCTAACCGTGTAATTTCATTACACGGTATAACCGCTACGAATAAAAAACAGAACAAGGATGATGGGCTCACACCTATTGAGTCGTATTTGTTGTTCCTGAATGTTCAATTCAGGTCTGAAATTCCTTACAAGCCATCTTAAAGTCCTGTGTGTCCTTAATAGGCTCCAACTCATTTCCATTTCGTGCCGCTGATTATTTCTGCAGTTTTATCAATAGCAAGATCTTTCATGATGTTCCTTGTCCCCTTGAGACCTGTCCATGAGAGAGTTTGGCATGGCATTGCAAGGAAGGTTGCTTTATGTTAAGTTAAATATTATCCCACAAAAATATATTCTATAAAACTAAATTCGCCTCCTAATAAGTAGTCATGTAAAGTTGGGAAAATCATCACATCAGCGTTTATGAATAAAGAGGAAACCATGCAACGCTCTAACCATATCAACATGCACAGATGGATCCTAGCAGATAAGAATAAACAGACAACAGTTCTTTGTTCACATTGCAGTTATGAGCAATACGACACGCTCTATATTCGAAAGCAATGGCTGGAAAAAGACTTTGGGAAAATTACAAAATGTGATAGGTGCGGAGAGTCGATTCTTCTCGAAGGCAGGCAAATTTTCTAAGTGAGCCTGGTACTCCAATCATCAATGAGACTGCCATTTTTACATCCAATGCAGTGTTATTCTAAGAAAAATATCTCCCCATCCCTGATGTTTCTGGCAGTTTGCCTGGGTGCTATATGGCTGCTTTTTCCGCTCCAACCGGCAGAGGCACGTAGCTCAGACCACTATGATATTGTCTATTTTAAGGACACTAATCTTGAGGCAGCCCTGGATTTTAAAGAAGAGCTTGAGACCCTCCTTGGCCCCGATATAGCAAAGTCTTTAAAGATAGTCGGTATGAAAACCGGCTATGGAGTTGTATGTGATCGAGGGGGTACCCCTTTGTCCTCTGCGCGTCTTGTGGTGCGGCATAACAGCATTTTAGAAAAAGCTGGAATGCCGCCAACCGCAGTCGTGATCGATAACCGACAATATTTTGATCTTTACAATGTCAGCTATGGCTTAGGAGTTAATTTTGAAAGACTGAAACGGCGATATGAAAAAATTTATCGCTATTTGGGGCATGATGTCGCTAAGGATCTTTTTATCGAAAAAACCGACCATGGCAATTACGTTCTTGTTTACCGGCGTTTAGGAGATAAGGAATCGACTCTGAAAGTCGCCAATAGGCATGCAAAGTTATTAAAAAGAAAAAGAATTTCGGCATCGATAGCACTCGAATATAACAATGAAATTGTTTTTGGTGAGTCCAGTTATCTGGTGATGAAAGACAAAAAAACTTCCCAAACAAAGGCAAAAACCGCCATTACCTCGATAACGGTACTGAACAACCCTTCAAAGAAGAAAAGCAATGAGAGATTGGTAAGCAAAAGAAACGAGCCCTCAACCAGGCTTGAAAAAAAGGTCGAAAAATATATCAAACAATTGCGGCGAAAAAACAAGATTGCCATGGATGAGCGAACTGCCTGGCTGGTTTGTGATCTAAGCACTGGTCGCAATATTATTGACATTAACATCGATGAACCTCTGCAAGCGGCAAGCATGATAAAGCCATTTGTAGCCCTGGCCTTTTTTCTCAAGGAACAAGAGGGCAAGTTGATCTATGGTCCGAAAAGTCGACGGCACATGGAGGCGATGATTCAGCGAAGCAACAATAAAGCGACAAATTGGCTGATGCGACATATCGGTGGGCCAAAATCTGTGGAACGTACGCTCAAGAAACATTATCCAAAGATTTTCCAATCTATCAAAATAGTTGAATACATTCCTGCTAATGGAAGAACGTACTGCAACAAAGTGGCGCCTCGTGAGTACGGCAGGTTTCTAGAGGCGTTATGGAACAAAAAACTGTCTTCAGGGCAGGAAATCCGCCGCCTGATGGCACTTCCCAATAGAGATCGGCTTTACCACGGGACGCCCCTTCCCAGAGGAACAATGGTCATTGATAAAACCGGGACAACGGCCCACCTGTGCGGCGATATGGGTATCTTGGCTCCGAAAGGCCGCGATGGTCGGCGTTATCCGTATATCCTGGTGGGGATTATCGAAAAACAGAAAAGAGCTGGTAACTACGGGCGTTGGATGGCATCAAGGAGCAACGTGATTCGGAATGTATCCAGTCTGGTGTATAGAGACCTCAAAAAGAAGTATGGTCTGCTCTAACAGGTTGCAGAAAACTTGGTTATCAATTAGGTGGGCAGACTTAAACACAATAGCAATATCTCCGGCAAGATCGAAAGCATGAATATATCTGGCGCAAAACTCTTCGATAGATATTTTTTTTCGTCACATAAATTGTTTCAGTATTTGTATCATTAAGTGTATTCTGTTCTGAACATTCCCCCACAATAAACAGCAGTAAAATTCATTAACACGGCGGTCCTGTAATGATTCAAAGAGACTTCTCGTAATCAATCCGTTGGAACATTCTGCAAATTATTGTTGGTTCCATTCTTTCTGCAATTGCCCTCAAGGCAATAGCATTACCCCACAAATTTATTCCAGGAGGGCTTTTCGGTGCATCATCGCTGATTTCTTTTGCCACTGATTTCGGCAATATTCCCGCCTTGTACTTGTTGCTTAACGCCCTAATGTTTATAATCGCCTGGCGTCGTATCAGCCGGCGTTTCCTCTGGTATAGCTTGTCTGCCATGTTGATTTTTACCCTGGCATATGCCTTGATCGAAGTTGACCTGCATATAAAAGATCAGCTTTATGCTGCTGTTGCCTGTGGTTTGATCATTATGACCTTTGTTACTTC
>Ga0209919_1001572_pt1 | contig 10938 bp, 10 predicted proteins | sample SalPon2A_C_D2_MG_FD_185721 | JGI IMG/M metagenome (GOLD analysis project Ga0209919, IMG submission 185721) | Soil microbial communities from South San Francisco under conditions of wetland restoration - Salt Pond MetaG R2A_C_D2_MG (SPAdes)... | ecosystem: Environmental > Terrestrial > Soil >... | reverse complement strand
CCCGGCGCCTAGCGCGCATGCCGCCGCCGATCACGGTCAGGTCGGCCGGCGGGTCGATCGCGCCGCCGGGAGCGCCGCGGCCCGTCCCCATGCGGTGGCCGTAGCGCCCTCGGGCGGCGAGGAAGCGGCCACTCTCGTCGTCTCCGAGCAGGCGCCGGCGAGGCCCCCCGGGGGCGTGCCGAAGGCGAAGGCCCCCTCCACGCACGGCGCGGCGCCCGCCGGCCCTTCGCAGCCGACCCAGCCTGCCGCTCAGCAGCCGCCGGCGACGCCCGCCGCTTCGCCGGCGCCGCAGCCCGCGGCAGCGCCCGCACCCGCCCCCGATCCAGCGCCGGCCCAGCCGGAAGCGGTCGCCTCGGAAGCCCCGCCGGAAGAATCCAACGTCCCCTCGTGGAGTCACGGCGACGGCCACGCCTACGGTAGGGACGGCGAGCACGGTGGAGACGACCACGAGCATGGCCACGGTTGGGGGGACGGCGGGCACTAGACTCGGCTCGGTGGCCGAGCTGCGCTCCCTCTACCTGATCGCCGGCACCGACGGGGCAAAGATCGACGCGACCCGGGCGCGCCTCAGGGCGCGCGCCGAGCGCGACGGCGGCGCCGCCGCTTTAGCGGTCTTCGAACCCGGCGAGGGACGCAGCGCGCCCGACCACGAGGCGCTGCTCGGAGCGATCCCGGCGATGTCGCTGACCGAGTCGCGGCGCTACCTGCTGGCCGACGGGGTCGAGCGCTGGCGCGAGCGCCAGCTCGACGAGGTCGCGGCCGTGCTCGGCGACCTGCCGCCCGACCTCAGCGTCGTGCTGATCGCCCGCGCCAAGGCGCCGGCGAAGCTGCTCAAGGCGGTCAAGGCGGCGCAGGGCGAGATCCACGAGTTCGAAGCGCCGAAGGCGCGGGAGATGCCACGGGTGCTCGTCGCCGAGGCGAAGCGGCTCGGCTTCCGGCTCGACCCCGCGGCGGCTCGCATGCTCGTCGACCGCATGGGCGCGAGCCCGCAGCGCCTGCACAACGAGCTCGAGCGCCTGGCGCTCTGGGCCGGCGAGGGGGGCGAGGTCGGCGCCGCCGACCTCGACGCGATGGTCGCCGATACCTCCGAGGCCGTCGTCTGGGCGCTCTCCGACGCGCTGCTGGAGCGCGACCCGGCCGCCGCGCTGCGGATCGCCGAGCGCCTGATCGTCCAGGGCGAGAACGTCACCGGCCTGATCTACGGCCTCGCCTCGCGCCTGCGCAAAGCCTGCGCCGCGGCGGCGATGCTGGAGGAGGGGACGCCGCCGCCGCAGGTCGAGTCGAAGCTCGGCATGCACCCCTACGCGGCGAAGCAGCTGGTGCGCCGCCTGCAGGACGCCGAGCTCGCCGACCTGCACGAGGCGACGATCGCCCTCGCCGACCTCGAGGTATGGCTACGGGGAGGGGCGGATTACGGGGAGGATCTGGCATTCACGCTTGCGCTGAGCCGCGCGAGCGCCGGTGCATAGCAAGGACGCAGGGAGCGTGGCGTGCTCTGCACGCGAGCGACCGAGGACGCCGCTAGGCGCCGGCGATTCGCGCGGCTCGGGACTTCTTGCGGGCGGCGGTGTTCTTATGCAGCGCGCCCTTCTGCACGGCCTTGTCGATGCGGGAGACGAGCTCGCGGTGGGCGGTCTCGATCGCGCTCGCGTCGCCGCCCTCGATGGCGCTCTCCAGCCGCCTGAAGTAGGTCTTGACGGTGCTGGTGAGCAACCGGTTCTCGGTTCGCTCCCGACCGCTGCGTAGGATTCGCTTCTTCTGTGAGGCAATGTTCGCCATGAGCGCGGCGCCGGACTATACCGAGGCTGCGGATTCATCCGAGACCCGATCCGAGCGCCGCCCCGGGCGGATCGCTCGCTCGACCGCTTTTTTCTCCGTCGCGACGGCCGCCTCGCGCATCGCCGGCCTCGCCCGGGAAATCGTCGCCGCGGGCTATTACGGCGTAAACGGGCCGATGTCCGCGTTCACGATCGCCTTCCAGGTTCCCAACCTGGTGCGGGCGCTTTTCGCCGACGCGGCTCTGCAGCCGGCCTTCGTCCCGGTCTTCACCGAGCAGCTCGAGCAGGGCAACCACAAGGAGGCCTTCCGCCTCGCCTCGACCCTGCTGCTGCTGGTGACGATGGTGCTGGGCGCGATCACCGCCTTCTTCGTCCTGCTGGCGCCGGTGATCATGCCGGTCTTCGCCCCGGGCTTCGAAGGACCGATCCTCGACCTCACGGTGACCCTCTCACGGGTCCTCTTTCCGATCCTGATCCTGCTCGGGATGAGCGGGGTCGTCGTCGGCATCCTCAACAGCTACGACCGCTTCGGCGCCTTCGCGATCTCGCCGCTGTTCTGGAACCTGACGATCATCGTCGTCGTCGTGCTGCTGATCCCGCTGTTCCACGGGCAGGACCGGATCTACGCCTACGCGATCGGCATCCTCGTCGGCACCCTCGTCCAGCTGACGATCCCGACCTTCGACCTGCGCAACACCCCGTTCAAGTTCGAATGGAGCTTCGATTGGCGCAACCCGAACGTGCGCCGCGTGCTGCTGCTGATGCTGCCGGTGACGATCAGCCTCGGCCTGATCAACTTCAACGTGCTGATCAACAGCATCTTCGGCAGCCTCGTCAGCGATCAATCGCCGGCGGCGATCGACAAGGCGTTCCGCATCTACCAGCTTCCACAGGGGATCTTCTCGGTCGCGATCGCGACCGTGCTCTTCCCGACCCTGGCCCGCTTCGCGGCGCGCGGCGCGCACGACGACCTGCGGGCGACGATGGCCAACGGGATGCGGCAGATCCTCTTCGTCCTGCTGCCGGCCGGCGCCGCGATGCTCGTGCTCGCGACGCCGATGATCCGGCTCGTCTACCAGCGCGGCGAATTCAACCCCGCGGATACGACGCTGGTCGCCACGGCGCTCTTCTGGTTCGCCTTCTCGCTGCCGACCAACGGCCTCTACCTGCTGCAGACGCGCACCTTCTTCAGCCTCCAGCGTCCCTGGATGGCGACCGGCCTCGCCACCGTCGACCTCGTCGTCTCGGCTCTCAGCGCGTTCGTCCTCTACAAGCCGTTCGGGACCGGGGGGGTAGTCGCCGGCACCGGCATCGGGACGACCGCCGCCGTCCTCGCCCAGTCGATCGTGCTGCGGCGCGAGCTCGGCGGGCTGGAGCTCGGCCGGCTGTTAGCCGCCGGCGCCAAGATCGCCCTCGCCTCGGCCGCCCTCGCCGCGGTCAGCTTCGGCGCCTGGGACCTGCTCGACGGTGCCCTCGGCCGCGGCCTGCTCGGCCAGATCGTCTCGCTGGGAGCGGCGCTCGCTCTCGGCGGGCTCGTCTACGTCGGCGCCGCCAAGCTGTTGCGCATCGCCGAGCTGGAGCAGGTGATGCGCCTGGTCCGGCGCCGCGGGTAATGCTCGACCTGGCGCGCTACCTGCTGGGCGTGCTGGAGCTGCTGGCCCTGGGCGGCTTCGCCTGGTTGGGCGCGTCGGCGGTGCGGGCTCGCTTGGCGCCCGACTTCACGGGAGCTCCCGCGTATCTCGCAACGGCCGTGGTCGCGCTGGCCCTGCTGATCTGGACCGCCGAGCTGCTCGGCAGCTTCGGGTGGTTCGAGGCGGGGCCGTACGTCGCGGTTGTGGCGGCGGTCGGGTTGGCGCTTCGGTACGTCTGGGGGGGAGGTCCGGGGGGTCCCTCCGTCTTGCTGGGTTTTTCGCCCCCGATGCTCCTGGTCGCTGTCATCACCGCCGCCGCGCTCTTCAAGTTCGGCATTGATGTGAGGTCAAAGCTCCTCACCGGGATGACCGGGTTCGATTCGACCTGGTACCACGGGCCGTTCGCTGCCGGGTTCTTTCAGAGCGGCGATACGTGGAGCTTGCATTTCATCGCGCCGCAATTCCTGGCGTGGTTCTACCCGGCGAACGCGGAAATCTTCCACGCGGCCGGGATGCTGGCGTTCGGCCGGGACTTGCTCTCGCCGCTGCTGAATCTCGGCTGGTTCGTCGGCTGCCTGCTGGCTTGCTGGTGCATCGGCAGGCCGTACCGCGTGGCGCCGTGGTCGATGGCGCTTGGAGCCATTGCGCTGAGCATGCCCGTGCTCGCGGACCAAGCGGGGGAAGCTCGCAATGACATCGTCGGGATCTTCTTCCTGCTTGCCGCCGTTGCGATTGCTCTCAATGCATGGTCGTTGGGTCAAGACGTCGATTCCGTTCGCGCTTCTCGTCGCATGCCGAGGGAAAGTGCGAACGCATTTCTGCTTGTCGGCCTCGCCGCCGGGCTGGCCGCCGGGACCAAGCTCAACTTCCTCCTACCCGCCGCAGTTCTCGTCCTGGGCTCCCCGTTTCTGGCGCCGGCCGGGAAGCGCCTGCGTGCCTTGGCGGCGACCCTCCTCGCCGCATTGGCCGGCGGCGGCTACTGGTACCTGCGCAACCTGATTCACACCGGCAACCCGCTGCCCTGGTTCGACCATGTCGGGCCGATTTCGCTGTCGGCGCCGCAACAGGCGCTCGGCGGACGCGAAGGGCACAGCGTGCTCGGCTACCTGACCGACGGCTCGGTCTGGTCCGAATGGCTCCTGCCGGGACTGCACGGCGGCCTGACGATCCTCTGGCCGCTGATCGGCGCCCTCGCCCTGGCGGGTTTGGCGCTCTGCATCGTCCCCTTCCGACCGCGGTCGAGGTTCGATCCGCATAGCGATGCAAACCTCGACCGCGGTCGGGACCTGGCGCTGCTGCTCGTCGGCCTCGCGGGCCTCGCCGCGATCGCAGCCTGGCTGATCGCCCCAACCTCAGCTTCCGGGCCGGACGGGATGCCACGAGGCTTCGAATCTGGCCTCCGCTACCTCGCTCCCGCCCTCGTACTGGGTCTCGTCGTCCTGCCACCAGCGCTCCTCCCGCGGGAGGCTCCGACAGGACCCGCGGGCCAGAACGCATGGTCCGGCTGGCGATTCGCGGCGATCACGGCACTCGCAGCCGCAATTGCGATCGGCTACCCCGTCCAGCGCCACTACCTGCGCGACCGCTACGCCAACCCAACCTTCGCCGCCCCCGGCCTAAACGCCGCCTTCAAGTGGGCCGACGACATCTCGAACGCCCGCATAGCCACCACCAGCACCCGCCAGTACCCCCTATTCGGCCGCGACCTCTCCAACCAGGTCCAATACATAGGCGAACACCAACCCCACGGCGGTTTCACCGCCCCAACCACCTGCCGCCGCTGGCGAGAACTGATCAACGAAGGCCACTACGACTACGTAATAACCACCCGAGACCGCCTAGAACCCGCCAAGCCTCCATACCCCACCACCGCCACATGGACGGAAGGGGTAGGCGCCGAATCAGTCCTCCGCAAGCCCCCCACGGTCGTCTTCAAGCTCACCAAACCCCTAGATCCCTCGGCCTGCCCGTAGCTGGCGACTGTCCCGTGGAATAGGAAGGGAAACCCGCCAGGCATCCGACCCGGCGAACCGACAGGAGGGGATCGGGACTCTCTCGCCGGTGCCTCCCCTCGGCACCGCGGAGTGATTCCAGCCGCGAAGCGGCACCAAATTAATCCGCCAAAGGCGGATTTAGGCATCCGGCGAGAGAGTCCCGATCCGCTCCCGGGCGCTGGCGAGAGAGTCCCGGAGCCCTCCCGCGCCTCGCCCTCGCCATACTCCGCTGGCCGATGGACCAGATCCGAAACTTCTCGATAATCGCCCACATAGACCACGGCAAGTCGACCCTGGCCGACCGCATCCTCGAGCTCACCGGCTCGATCGACCCGAAGAAAATGCAGGCGCAGATGCTCGACTCGATGGACCTCGAGCGCGAGCGCGGGATCACGATCAAGGCGCAGGCCGTGCGGGTCGAGTACGAGGCCGCCGACGGGCAGGCCTACCACCTGCATTTGATCGACACCCCCGGCCACGTCGATTTCTCCTACGAGGTCTCGCGCAGCCTCGCCGCCTGCGAGGGCGCCCTCCTGGTGGTCGATGCCGCGCAGGGCGTCGAGGCGCAGACCGTCGCCAACACCTACCTGGCGATCGAGAACGGCCTCGAGCTGATCCCGGTGATCAACAAGGTCGACCTGCCGGGCGCCGAACCGGAGCGGGTCGCGGCCGAGATCGCCGACCTGCTCGGCGGCGACCCCGGCGAAGCGCTGCGAATCTCGGCCAAGACCGGGGAGGGCGTGCGCGAGGTGCTGGAGGCGATCGTCAGCAGGGTGCCGCCGCCGGGCGGCGAGGAGAAGGCGCCCACCCGCGCCCTGATCTTCGACTCCGAGTTCGACCAGTACCGCGGCGTCGTCGCTTATGTGCGGATGGTCGACGGCGCCTTCCGCAAGGGCGAGCGGATCGTCGCGATGCAGAACGGCACCGAGGCCGACATCGACGACATCGGCTTCTTCCGTCCGGCGATGACCCCGGTCGGCGGCATGGAAGCGGGCGACGTCGGCTACCTGATCACCGGGATCAAGGACGTCGCCAAGCTGCGCGTCGGCGACACGCTGACGGCCCTGGAGCGGGCCGCCACGGAGCCGCTCGAGGGTTACCGCGAGGTCCGCCCGATGGTCTTCTGCGGCCTCTTTCCGATCGACACCGACCGCTTCGAAGACCTGCGCGACGCGCTCGAGAAGCTGGCGCTCAACGACGCCGCGCTGAGCTGGGAGCCGGAGACCTCCGAGGCGCTCGGGTTCGGCTTCCGCTGCGGCTTCCTCGGCCTGCTCCACATGGAGATCGTGCGCGAGCGCCTGGAGCGCGAGTACGGCCTCGATCTGCTCTCGACCACTCCTAACGTGCGCTACGAGGTCCACCTGACCAACGGCGAGCGCAGGGAGGTCCGCAGCCCCACCGAGCTGCCCGACCCGGGCGCGATCGAGGCGATCGAAGAGCCCTACATCAGGGCGACGATCATCTGTCCGACCGAGCATGTCGGCGCCGTGATGGAGCTCTGCCAGGGACGCCGCGGCACCCACATCGACATGCACTACCTGAGCCCGCAGCGGGTGCAGATCCGCTACGACATGCCGCTGGCCGAGATCGTGCTCGACTTCTTCGACTACCTCAAGTCCTCGACCAAGGGCTACGCCTCGCTCGACTACGAGCCGATCGGCAACCGCCCCTCGGACCTGGTCAAAGTCGACATCCTGCTGGCCGGGGACAAGGTCGACGCGCTCTCGATCATCGTCCATCGCGAATTCTCCTACGAGCAGGGCAAGCGCCTGGTCGCGCGGTTGCGCAAGACGATCCCGCGCCAGCTCTTCGACGTTCCGGTGCAGGCTGCGATCGGCTCCAACATCCTCGCCCGCGAGACGGTCAAGGCGCTGCGCAAGGACGTCACCGCGAAGCTCTACGGTGGCGATGTGACGCGCAAGAACAAGCTGCTGAAGAAGCAGAAAGCGGGCAAGAAACGGATGAAGCAGGTGGGGCGGGTCGAGGTGCCGCAGGAGGCTTTCCTGGCCGTCCTCGAGATCGGCGAGTAGGTAGGGTCTCGCGCCATGGCGATCAAGACTGAGGCTGTTGGCAAGGAATGGCCCGCCACGACGTACGAGGTGGGCAAGGAGAAGATCGGCGAGTACGCGCGGGTGCTGGGGATCGAGAACCCGGTGCATTTCGATCGCGAGGCGGCGAAGGCGGCCGGCTACCGCGATGTGGTGGCGCCGCCGATGTTCTGCGTCACCTACAGCGCCCCGGCGCTCGGCCCGGCGATGTTCGACCCCGAGGTGGCGATGAACTTCGCCGCGATGGTCCACGGCGGCCAGGAGTTCGTCTGGGGCGAGCCGGCCTGCTCGGGCGACGAGATCACGACCCGGGCCAAGTGCCTGGAGATCTACGAGAAGGACGGCAAGGGCTTCTACGTCTTCGAGACCGTCTCCACCAACCAGGACGGCGCCGAGGTCGTGCGCGGCACCTGGACCAACATCGTCAGGGGGGTCTGAGATGGCCGAGCTGAGCGCAGGCGAGAAGATCCCGGAGCTGAAGGTGACGCCGGACAAGTACCTGCCGCACCGCTACGCGGGCGCCTCGGGCGACTTCAACCCGATCCACATCGACCCCGAGTTCGCCAAGGCCGTCGGCCTGCCGAACACGATCCTGCACGGCCTCTACATGATGGGCCTGACCGCGCGCGCCGCCGCCGAGGCGGCGGGGGGCGACCCGAGGTCGCTCAGGCGCCTCTCCGTCCAGTTTCGCGGCATGGGCGCGCCGGAGACCGAGATCGTCGTCAGCGGCGAGGTCAAGTCGGTCGAGGACGGACGGGCGACGATCGACGTCGTCGCTTCCCAGGGCGAGAACCAGACGATTCGCAACGCAGAGGCGGAAGTCGAGCTCTGACGGCTCCTAGAATGGAGCCGATGCTCTCCGAGCGACAGGAGTTGATCCTGCGGCTGGTCGTCGACGCTTATCTCGCGTCGGGCAAGCCCGTGGCGTCGAAGCCGATCGCCGAGGAAGCCGAGGTGGAGTGGGGGGCTTCGACGGTGCGGTCGGAGCTTGCGGCGCTGGAGGCTGCCGGCTACCTGACCCATCCGCACACCTCGGCCGGCCGGGTGCCGACCGAGGTCGGCTATCGCTATTACGTCGACCGGCTGATCGAGTCCGGGGCGCCGCAGCCCGCCGGCGTGGAGCTGGAGCTGTCGCGCCTGCGGCGCGAGATCGACACGGCGATGCGCGAGACGACTGCGGCGCTCGCCCAGGTGACCGACCTGATGGCGCTGGCGACGGCGCCGGCCCCGGCGACGGCGACGATCCACCGGGTCGAGGTCCTGCGCCTGCAGCCGCACAAGGTGATGGCGATCGCGATCTCCTCGACCGGGGCGATCGCCAAGCGCGTCTTCGAGTTCGACGCGCCGGTCGACCCCGGCCTGGTCGAGTGGGCCTCGAGCTACCTCAACGAGTCGCTTGCCGGGCTCGGCGTGGGCGCGCGGATGATCGCCACCCGCCTCGCCGACCCGGAGCTGGACGAGCTCGAGTCGCGCTTTGTCGCCACCCTCGGCCCGGCCTTCACCGAGCTCGAGCAGGAGACCGGCGAGAGCCTCTACATGGAGGGCGCCTCGCGGCTGCTCTCCGAGGACCACCGCCGCGACCTGCCGGCGGCGGACCGGCTGATGACGGCGCTGGAGCGCCGCGCCGGCGTGCTCGGCATGCTGCGCTCGACGCTCGATGAGCGCTCGGTCTTCCTCTGGATCGGCGCCGAGAACCCGCAGCCGGAGCTGCGCTCGGTCAGCGTCGTCGGCGCCAACTACGGCCTCGCCCACCGCAACCTCGGCTCGGTCGGCGTGGTCGGGCCGCTGCGGATGGACTACGCGACCGCGATCGCCTCGGTGCGCGGCGCGGCGCGCGAGCTCTCGCGCTACTGCGAGTCGGTCTACGGCTGATGCCCCGCGACTACTACGAGATCCTCGGCGTCGGTCGCGACGCCAACAAGGCCGAGGTGAAGACGGCCTTCCGCAAGCTCGCCCGCGAGCTGCACCCCGACGTCAACGACCACGACCCCGAGGCGGAGGAGAAGTTCAAAGAGGCGGCCGAAGCCTACGAGGTGCTCTCCGACCCCGAACGGCGTCAGGCCTACGACGCCTACGGGCACGAGGGGCTGCGCGGCGCCGGGGCGGCGGGGCAGGCCGGATTCGGCTCGGTCGAGGACATCTTCCAGGCCTTCTTCGGCAGCGGCTTCGGCTTCGAGGGCCGGCGCGGGCCGATGCGCGGCCAGGACCTGATCCACCAGGTCGAGATCTCCGCCGTCGAAGCGATGCTGGGGGCGAAGATCAAGGTGCCGAGCCACGAGGGCGAGCGCGAGATCGAGCTGCCGGCAGGCACGCAGCCGGGCAGCCAGTTCGCCCTGCGCGGCAACGGCATGCCGGGCACCAACGGCGGCCCGCCCGGCGACATGGTGATCGCCATCCAGGTGATCGTCCCCGAGCAGCTCTCCGAGGAGCAGCGCGAGCTGGCCGAGCGGCTCGGGGAGACGCTGGAGCCGCACAACCTGCGCTCACGGCGCGGCGGCGACGGCTTCTTCAGCCGCGTCCGCCACTCCTTCTTCGGTTGATCCGGCTCGCGGTCCGCTGCCGTCCGGAGCTCGCCGAGCAGGTGCTCGCCGAGCTGACCGTCTTGGCGCCGAACGGGGTCGAGGAGGAGGCCGGGCCCGGCTACGTCGAGTACGCGATCTACGGCGGCGAGGGGGAGCTGCCGGAGCTGGGCGAGCTCGAGGTGGCCGCCGGCGACGGGCTGGTCGAGGTCGTCTCGACCACCGTGCCCGACGACTGGGCGGACCGCTGGCAGGACTTCCACAAGCCGCTGCTGGTCGGCGAGCGGCTCTGGCTGCGCCCTTCCTGGGAGCCGCCCCGCGAGGGCGCCCTCGACGTCGTCGTCGACCCGGGCCGCGCCTTCGGCACCGGCGCCCACCCGACCACCCGCCTCTGCCTCGAGCTGCTGCTCGAGCTGGCGGAGGCCGGCGAGGCCCAGGGCGCCCTCGCCGACCTCGGCAGCGGCTCCGGCGTCCTCGCGATAGCCGCCGCCAAGCTCGGCTGGGACCCGGTCTCGGGCTACGACCACGAGCCCGCGTCGATCGAAGCGTCAAAGGCAAACGCGGCGATCAACGAGGTCAACGCGGGCTTCGAACCCCTCAACCTGCGCGAGCGCCTGCCCGAGCTCGCCCCAACCGTGGTGGCCAACATGACGACCCCGGTTCTGAAGGCCGTCGCGAGCCTGTGGCCGAACGCTGAAGGGGGGCGGGGAAGGACTCGGCGGAGCCTCCCCGCTGTTGCTCCGACGGGTCCTTCCCCGCCCCCCGCAACCCTCGCGTGTTCCGGCATCCTCCCGTCCGAGCTCGACGAAGTCGCCGCCGCCTTCGCGGACTGCGGTCTCGCCGAGGCCGACCGCCGCATCGACGGCGACTGGGCCGCGCTGCTGCTCCGTCGCCGGTAGCGGATAATGTTCCCCGCGATGCTGGCGACGATCGTGGACCCGGGCTACAAGTTCGCCCTCTTCCTGCAC
>Ga0209919_1001571_pt1 | contig 10945 bp, 8 predicted proteins | sample SalPon2A_C_D2_MG_FD_185721 | JGI IMG/M metagenome (GOLD analysis project Ga0209919, IMG submission 185721) | Soil microbial communities from South San Francisco under conditions of wetland restoration - Salt Pond MetaG R2A_C_D2_MG (SPAdes)... | ecosystem: Environmental > Terrestrial > Soil >... | reverse complement strand
CGTCGTAGATGTACGTGGCCACCGTCGAGAGCGTGGCCTGGCCCTTCGCGGTGGCGCCGGGCACGCCGCTGACGGCGAGCTCGATGGGGCCGGTGGCGGTGTCGGCGTTCGCCACGGCGAAGGTGGTGCTATGGCCGGCCACGCTCAGCGTGGCGTAGCGTGCGTTGGACACCGCTCGGGTACCGCCGCCCGCCAGCTGGGACGCCTTCTCGGTCGCGACGACCTTGGCGCCGCTGCCGGGAGCGCCGGCGAGCAGCGTCACCTTCGTGTTCTTCAGAGCCTGGGAGACGATGCCCGTGGCGCCCGTCTGGGGCGGCATGGTCCGAGAGGACCCGGCCTGTGGCGTCCCGGGCGCCTGCGTCGTGTTCGTGGAGGTGCTGGTGGAGGACCCGGCTGCGAAAGCCGCGCCTAGGATGGCTGCCGTCAGCAGGACGGCAGTCTTGCGCAACGTTCCTGTCATCGTGCTCCTCCTTCCGAGCCGTCGGCGACCGGCATGGTCGCCCCCGCCCCGACGGACAGCGTCAGGCTAGGAGAGGAACCGGGATGGATGCGCAACGTGCTACACATGAGCACGGCGCCACGTCAGCCGGGCGGCGCTACCGAGCCCAGGTACGCGGCCTGGACGCGCTCGTCGCGCTCCAGCTCGTCGGCCGCCCCCGACGCGACCACCTCTCCGGCCTCCAGCACGTAGCCGTGGTTGGCCAGGCGCAGCGCGGCGCGCGCGTTCTGCTCGATGAGCAGCACCGTCACGCCGCGCCGGCGCAGGATCGCCACCACGCGCAAGATCTCCTGCACCACCAGGGGCGCCAGCCCCAGGCTGGGCTCGTCGAGGAGGAGGAGCCGCGGGCCGCCCATCAGGGCGCGGCCCAGTGCCAGCATCTGCTGCTCGCCGCCGGACATGGTGCCTGCGTGCTGCCGGCGCCGCTCCGCCAGCCGCGGGAAGGTCTCGAACACCCAGGCGAGGTCGCGCCGCACCGCCGCGCTCCCGTCCGCGCGCAGGAAGGCTCCCAGGCGAAGGTTGTCCTCCACGGACAGCGCCCCGAACAGCTCGCGGCGCTCGGGGACCAGCGTGATCCCCTTCCGCACCAGCGCCTCGGGGGTGGCGCGGCTGATGTCCTCACCATCGAAGAGGACCCGGCCTGACCGCTTCGGCACGACGCCGACGATGGCGTGCACGAGGCTGGTCTTGCCGGCGCCATTGGCGCCGATGACGGCCGCCACCTGGCGCCGACCCACCTCCAGCGTCACCCGGTCGAGGGCGCGCACCCCCGCGTACCCGACCTCCAGCCCTTCGACCCGAAGCAGGGCGTCCGCCGGCGCCGGTGCGGCCGGACCGTCACGCCCCGCCTCGCCCCGCAGCGCCCCGGTCATGCGGCGTCCAGCCCCAGATAGGCCCGGATGACCTCGGGGTCGCGTCGCACCTGCTCGGGGACGCCCTCGGCGAGCGTGGTGCCGTAGTTCATGACCACCAGCCGGTCGGCCACGGTCATCACCAGATCCATGTCGTGCTCCACCAGGAGGATGGCGAGCCCTTCCTCCTTGAGCGAGCGCAGTAGCGCTGCCAGCTCGAGCTTCTCGGCGTGCCGCAGCCCCGCCGCGGGCTCGTCCAGCAGCAGCACCCGCGGGCGCGAGGCCAGCGCGCGAGCCACTTCCACAAGGCGCTGCCGGCCGACCGGCAGCGCCTGGGCCCGAGCCTGGAAGGCGTCCACGCCCACCCGTGCCAGGCAGCGCGCCGCCTCGCGCCGCGCCCGCGTCTCGTCGGTCCCGCCCAGCCCGAGCAGACCCGTCCAGACCCCGCCACGGGTGTGGACATAGCAACCCGTCATGACGTTCTCGAGCACGCTCATGTCGAACAGGGCGGTGTTCTGGAAGGTGCGGGACAGGCCGAGCCGAGCGATGCGCTCGGGCCCCCGCCCCGTCACGTCGTGGCCGTCGAGGAGCACCCGGCCGGCCGACGGCGGGATCAGGCCGCTGATGACGTTGAATGCGGTGGTCTTACCGGCCCCGTTGGGACCGATGAGGCCGAGGATCTCCCCGCCGCGCAGCCCGAACGACAGCCGGTCCACGGCCTGCAGCCCGCCGAATCGCCGGCCGAGGTCGCGCACCTCCAGCCGCGGCGCGCCACCGCCCTCCGAGCCGGCAGCGGACGTGCGGTCCGCCGGAGCGCCCGTGTCCGTCGGCGTTCCGGGCCCGGCACGCACCCGCAGGCCCCACAGCCTGGACAACAGCGGCTGAAGCCCACGCGGGCTGACGAGCATCACCGCGACCAGGATGCCGCCGTAGGCGATCACCTGCACCAGCCCTCCCTGGCCGCCAGCGTTGGGGATGACGTTCTGCAGCACGTCGTCGAGCAAGGTCACGACGGCCGCGCCCACCACCCCGCCCAGCGGGTGGGCTCCGCCGATCATGGCCATGGTCAGGAGCCGGATCGACGCGCCCAGGTCGAACGCGCTGGGGCTGATGAAGGCGATGAAGTACGCGAACAGAGCCCCGCCCAGACCCGCGAGAGCACCGGCCAGCACGAAGGCCTGCAGCTTGAGCCTGCCCACCTCGACGCCCATGCTGGCGGCGGCCGCTTCGCTGGTGCGCATGGCGCGGACGGCGCGTCCGGCGCGGCTGCGGACCAGGGCGGCGAGCGAGGCGACCGCAAGGACCGCGAAGATCAAGGTCAGATAGTAGAAGCGCTGGGGGTCGATGAAGGCGACCCCGAAGAGGGATAGCACCGGCACATGGGTGTAGCCGTTGGGCCCGCCGGTGATCGGCGCCAGCTGCGTGAACAGGATGGCGGCCACGACGCCCCACGCCAGCGTGGCGAGAGCCAGATAGTGGCCCGACAAGCGCAGGATGGGCAGCCCCACCAGGTAAGCGGCGGCGGCACTCATGAGCGCGCCGAGCAGGATGCTCAGCCACGGGTCCACGCCGTAGCTGCCGGCCAGCACCACCGCCCCGTAGGCGCCGATGCCGTAGAACGCGGCCTGCCCCAGGCTCACCAGGCCGGCGTAACCGGTGAGCAGGATGAGGCCGGTGGCGACGCCGCCGTAGATCGCCGTGAAGCACAGCAGGTTGGCGTAGAAGGGGGGCAGGAGCCAGGGCAGCGCCAGCAGCGCCAGGGCGCCCAGCCCCGCAGCCGCGAGCCGCAGCGCCGGAGCGACCGCCCCGCTCGCGGAGCGGGTCACGGCGCGACCCCGCGCCGACGGATGGCCAGCACCCGCAGCAACAGCACGGGAACGATCAGGCCGTACACGATGGCCTCGCCGTAAGCCGAGGTGCCGTACGCGGCGAACGCCTCCAGCACCCCGACCGCCAACCCGCCGAGCACCGCCCCGGGGTAGCCGGCCAGGCCGCCCACCACGGCGCCCACGAAGCCCTTGAGCCCCAGCGACAACCCCATGTCGTAGGTGGCGTAGGTGAGCGGGGCGATGAGGACCCCGGCCACGGCCGACAGGCCGGCACTGATGGCGAACGCCACGAGCCCGGCCCGGGACGGCGAGATCCCCACCAGGCGCGCGCCGGCGCGGTTCATGGCCGCCGCGCGCAACGCCTTGCCGAACAGCGTGCGCTCGAAGAACAGCCACAGCAGCGCCAGGATGAGCAGCGTGGCGAGCAGCACCAGCACGCTCTGATAGGAGACGCGCACGTTCCCGGCATGGATGTTGCCGGCGTGCACGCTGGGGAAGCTGTACGAGCCGGGGCCCCAGAAGAGCAGGCCCAGCCCCTGCAGGCCGAGGTAGAGGCCGGTGGTGATGATGAGGAACACCACCTCGCCGGCGCCGGCCACCGGCTGCACGGTGAGCCGGTAGAGCGCGGCTCCCACGAAGGCGACCGCCGCCACGGCGACCAGCGCTGCCGGCAGCGGGGGCAGATGCCAGGGCGGAAGCGCGCCCAGCAGCCACCACAGCCCCGCTCCGCCGGCGAGTGGGAGCCAGACCCATCGCCACCGCCGGCGGCCGAGGAGCGCCACCAGGGCCCACGCGGTGCCGGCCAGGACCGCCAGGGTGAGACCCCCGGCGGCCCGGCCGGTGCTGAGCCCCACGGCGGTGAGCGCACCCAGCATCACGAACTCGCCCTGCGCGATGTTGATCACGCGGGTGACGTTGTAGATCAGCACGATCCCCAGGCCGAGCAGCGCGTAGATGGCGCCGTTCGTGAGGCCGTTGACGAGCAGGAAGAGCGCGGTGCCTATGGTCATGGCCTCTCCGTACGCCGTCGCCCGCGCGTCTCGACCCGGGGTATCCTCACGTCATCGTCACCGGACGAGCTGGTAAGCGCCGTCGTGGACAGTGACCATCACGGCCGAGGAGCTCCCCAGGCCGCTGTGGTCGTCGGGCGAGAAGTTGAACGTGCCGTCCACCGCCTGGAACCCGTGCAAACCCTCGATCGCGTCGCGCAACGCGCTGCGGAAGGCGGCCTTGTCGCCGGGCGAGGTCGAGGCGAGCACCCGCTCGGCCGCCGCCTGCAGGATGAGGCCGGCGTCCCAGGCGTGGCCGGCGAACGAGCTCGGCGCGGAGCCGTAGACCTTCTGGTACTGCGCCACGAAGTCCTGCACCGTGGACGCGAACGGCAGAGAACCCGGGAGCTTGTCGTACACGATGACCGGCAGCACCGACAGCCGCGTGCCGTTGAGGCTGGCTCCGCCGAGCCGCAGGAAGGTCTCGTTGGTCATCCCGTAGCTCTGGTAGATGACGCCCTGGTAGCCGGCGTCCTGGATCGCTTTCTGGGCGACGTTGCCGGCCGGCGGGATGGCCCAGATCAGCACCGCGTCGGGGTTGGCATTGACCAGATGGCTGGCCTGCGAGCTGAGGTTGGTGTCGCTGCGGGCGAAGGACTCGGTGTCGACGATGTCCACGCCGTGCGCGGGCGCCGCCTTCTTGAGCTCGGCCAGGCCGCCCTGTCCGTATGCGTCGTTGAAGCCGATGAAGCCGACGGTCTTGACGCCTTGGGCCACCATGTCGGCGACTTCCCTGGTGACCATCACGGAGTCGAGCGGCGGGGTCTTGAACACCCAGTGCCGGTCGGACGCGGGCTGCACGATCGAGGCGGAGGCCGCCAGCGAGATGTTGGGAACCCGGTCACGCTGCAGCGTGTCGATGACCGCCAGCGACTCCGGGCTGGTGGTGCAGCAGATCACCGCCAGCGCATCGTTCTCACTGACCAGCTTGCGGACGTCCAGGACCGCCTTCGACGGGTCGCTGGCGGTGTCGAGCACCACGATCTTCAGGTTGTGGCCCATGATGCCGCCGGCCTGGTTGACCTGTTGCTCGAAGAGCTTGAGGGCGTCGACCTCGCCGCTGCCGAGCGAGGAAGCCGGGCCCGTCTGGGCGATGGCCGCCCCGATCACGATGTCCTGCGCGTACGCCGCGCCGAAGAGTAGCGCGAACGCCGCCAGCATCCCCATGATCAACACACGTGTACGTCTCATATGCTTCCACCCCTTCCAAGGTCCCCGGCCGTCACGACCCCGTTCCCGCGCGCCCGGGCAGGACACGTACCGCCTCGCGGTCACCGACGTCCGTGGCCGCCGCCTCGGCCGCGGCGACCGTTCATCCCATGTGGACCGGGCGGGCCTGCAGCGTAGGCTCGTCCACGTTCACCCCCTCGAAGGGCGTGCCCTCCTCGAACCACGTCTTCGGAGCGGGCTGCCCCCATAGCGTCTGCCGCCGCGGATCATCGAGCGCCCAGCGGATGGGCTCGAAGTCCGGATCGACCGTCAGGTAGTCCCCCGTGAAGAGCTCGACGCGGTGGCCGTCGGGATCGCGCAGGTAGAGGAAGAAGGCATTGGAGATGCCGTGCCTGCCGGGCCCGCGCTCGATCGCCCCGAGCCAGCCGGTGCTGGAGAGCACGTCGCAGGCCCGCAGGATGTCGAGCTCGCTGCGCGTCCACAGGCCCACGTGGTGCAGGCGCGGCCCGCGGCCGTTGGTGAGGGCCAGGTCGTGGACGTTGCCCTTGCGCTGCAGCCAGGCCGCCCACAGCGCGCCTTCCCCGCCGTTCTCGGGCTCCGTCTCGGTGTACTCGGTGGTCCGGAAGCCGAGCCGGCCGGCGTAGAAGTCGTAGGTCGCCTGCAATCTGGCGGCGAAGCAGTTGCAGTGGTCGATGCGCTGCACCGCCGCGCCATGGTAGGCGCCGTAGCTCTGCAACAGCCGCGGCTGCCGGTCGCTGCGCACGTAGAACGCCAGCGGCACCCCGAACGGGTCCCGGACGTGCAGCGTGCGCGACTGGCCCTCGCTCGCCACCCACGCCGCCTCCAGACCCATGCCGGTGAAGAAGGCGTGGGCCTCGTCGAGGTCGTCCTCGCTGCGCAGGCGGTAGCCGAGGCGCGTGCACAGCGGGGTATCTCCCCGGCGCAGCACCAGCGAGTGGTGGCTGCGCTCCTCGAGCCCGCGCAGGTAGAGCGCGTCGTCGTCCCGCGCGGTCTCGACGAGGCCGAGGGCGTCGACGTAGAACGCGCGCGAGCGATCCAGGTCGGTGACCGTGAGCTCCACGTGCGCCAGCCTCACGATGTCGAAGGCGGGCGTTCCAGCGGCACGGATGGGCATGCGTCCTCCTGCGGCGTGCGGACCGGGTGGCCGGCGTCAGTCCGCGGGCTGGGCCGGGGTGGCGGCCGCCTCGGCCGCTCCGTCGACGAAGGCCAGCACGCGGTCGACGAAGGGCTGCATGTCGTAACCCTGGAAGAGCGCGCACTGGGTGCGAACCGGATCTCCGAAGAAGAACTTCTCGTACAGGTTCTGCCGCCCGCCGAAGGCGGAGATGGTCATGTCCCAGGCCAGGCGGTAGAGCTTGATGCGTTGCTCGCTGTCGGCGTTGCGCGCCTGCAGGTACTTGCCGATACTGTCCGCCATCGGGCCCTGGCGATCGGCGGCGGTGGGGATCATGATCATGCCGCTGGCCGACAGCAGCTGCAGGATCTCCACCATGCGCGGGTAGACCTGCGGGAAGTAGTTGCGGGCGGCGTTCACCGCCTCCTTGCCGGGGGTCATGGTGCCGTAGGCGTCGAGCTGGGCGGTGGCCTCCGCCTGGGTCTGCAGCGCCTTCATGATCTCCAGGATGACGATGAGCTCAGCGACCTTCTGCTGCACGTGCTGGAACTGCTCGCTGCCGATCATGTCGACGATGGCCTTGGCCGCGCCCAGGAAGGCTTCGGTCTTGGCGATCTTGACCGACAGCACCTGGTGCGCCATGTGATACACCGCGCCGGTCGACGCGTAGGCGCGGTTGGCGAGCTTCACGTCCCCCACGATGAAGACCCGGTCCCACGGGACCAGCACGTCGTCGAAGTAGACCATCGCGTCCATCTCGTCGAAGCGCGAGCCCAGCGGGTGGTCCTCGTGGCTGCGGCCGGTGTCCAGCGGCTCGCGGCACTGGAAGCTCAGCCCCGGTGCGGAGCACGGCACGGCGAAGGCGAGCGCGTAGCGCGTCATCTCCTCCTGCTCCTTGAGCACCGTCGATGGGAAGATCAGGATCTCGTCGGCGATCGGCAGGGTGGCCAGCATGCGGGCGCCCCGCACCACGATGCCCTCGCCCACCTCCTTCACCAGCCCCAGGGCGATGTAGGGGTCGGGGAGCTGGTCCGCGCGCTTCTCGCGGTTCACCTGCGGGTTGGTCAGGGCGTGGGTGAGGCAGAGGTCGTTCTCGCGCACGTGCTCGTAGTAGCGGCGCATGTTCGTGCCGAAGCGCGGGTCGCACTGCTCGAAGTAGGCGGCGGCGCGGGCGGCCGCCATCAGGTTGACGTTGAGGTAGTCGGGGCTGCGCCCGATGAAGCCCAGGCTGGCGTCCGCCCACACCTTGTGCATGCGCGCTCGCCGGTGCAGGTCCTCCCGGCTCTGCGGCTCGAGGAAGCTGAGCCCCACACGGTCACCGCTGGCCGGGCTGGGGTAGGTCATCGCGTCGACCAGGTCGGGGCGGTGCTGCAGGTCGTAGAGGTGGGCGATGGACCGGGCGACGTTGGCCGTGGCCGGATGCGTGGTGGGGTCCGCGACCTTCTCGCCATCGACCCAGATGTTGGGCGGGTCCCGTTGGAGCCCCTCCAGGAACTGCTTGCCGGTGCGTGCGGGCATGCGCTCGCCTCCCTAACGGCCCAGCCTGGGGATGCTGTGCTCCCCGAGGGCGACGGAGACGTTCTTGGTCTCCATGTAGAAGTCGAAGCTGTAGTCCCCGCCGTCGCGGCCGATGCCGCTGGCCTTCATGCCGCCGAAGGGGGTGGGCAGGTGGCGGACGTTCTGGGAGTTCACCCACACCATGCCCGCCTCCAGGTCGCGCGCCATGCGGTGGACCCGGCCGGCATCGCGCGTCCACAGGTACGCCGCCAGGCCGTACCGCACGCCGTTGGCGAGCTCCAGGGCCTGGGCCTCGTCCGTGAAGGCGATGGCGGTGAGCACCGGCCCGAAGATCTCCTCCTGCGCGATGCGCATGTCGGGCCGGGCAGCGGTGAAGAGCGTGGGCGCCACGAAGGCGCCGGGCAGGTCCGCGACCTGGCCGCCGCCGGCCGCCACGGTGGCGCCCTCCTCGCGGGCCAGCCGGAGGTAGCCGAGCACCTTGCTGACGTGCTCGGGGTGGATGAGCGGCCCCATCTCGGTGTCCGAGTCGAAGGGATCGCCGACGCGGATGGCCTTCGCCCGCTCGGCCAGCTTGCGGGTGAAGGCGTCGTAGATGCTCGCCTCGACGAGCACCCGGCTGGAGGAGGTGCAACGCTCGCCGTTGAGGCTGTAGATCATGAACACCACGGCGTCCAGCGCCCGCTCCAGATCGGCGTCGGCGAAGACGATGACGGGGTTCTTGCCGCCCAGCTCGAAGTGCACGCGCTTGAGGGTGGGCGCGCCCTGCGCCATGATGCGGCTGCCCGTCGCCGACTCGCCCACGAAGGCGATCGCCTTGATGAGCGGGTGCTCGGTAAGCGCCTTGCCCGCCGTCTCGCCCAAGCCGTGCACGGTGTTCAGCACCCCCGCGGGGATGCCGGCCTCGCGCACCAGCCCGGCCAGCCGGGTCGCGGTGAGCGGGCTCCACTCCGCGGGCTTGTGGACCACCGTGCAGCCGGCGGCGAGGGCCGGCGCGATCTTCCAAGTGGACAGCATGAAGGGCGTGTTCCAGGGGGTGATGACGCCTACCGGGCCGATCGGCTGCCTGAGCGTGTAGTTGAGGTGCTCCTCCGCCGGCAGGCTGAGACCGTTCGGCGCTTGCTCGGCGCGATCGGCGAAGAACCGGAAGTTGCGCGCCGCGCGCTGGGCCGCCCTGCTCATGAACCGCCAGGGCTGACCGGTGTCCAGCACCTCCAGCAGGGTGATCTCCTCTGCGTTCTCCTCGATCAGGTCCGCTACCCGGTGCAGCAGCGCCCGCCGTGTGGTGGGGGGCACGCGCCGCCACTCGCGGAAGGCGTCGGCGGCGGCCCTGGCAGCCGCGTCGACGTCCTCGGCGCCCCCGGCCGCGACGTCCGCCAGCCGCGTGTCGTCGACCGGCGAGCGCGTCTCGAAGGTGGCGCCGGAAGCGCTGCCGACCCAGGCGTCGCCGATGAGGTGGCGGACACCGTCGCCCCACCGCCGATACACGGCGTCCAGCGCGCGGTTGCGCCGGTCCTCGGCGACGTCCGCGGCCGGCCGGCCGGCGGGAACGCGCCCGCTCACGGCCGCGCCTCCGCCGCCGCCGTCGACCCGGCTGCCAGCATCTCCTCCTCCGCCACGATGTGGTTCTCGAGGCTGCCCACGCCGCGGATCTCGCAGCGCACGACGTCGCCGGCGTGGACGCGACTGATGCCCTTGGGCGTGCCGGTCAGCAGCACGTCGTCCTCCTCGAGCGTCATGAACTCCGTGACGTACTCGATGATGCCGGCCACCCCCAGGAGCATGTCGGCGGTGTTGCCCTCCTGCCGGACCTCGCCGTCGACGGTGGTGGTCAGCTGCAGGGCCTGCGGGTCGGGGACGTCGGCGGCGTCCACCAGCCAGGGGCCGAGCGGCAGGAAGGTGTCGAAGTTCTTGGGCTTGACCGGGGGGCGGAAGTGGTCGCTGACGAAGTCGCGCACGACGAAGTCGTTCGCCACCGTGTAGCCCTTGACCACCTCGAGCGCGTCCCGGGCCCGCACGCGCCGGCAGGAGCGACCGATCACCACCGCCAGCTCGTTCTCGTAGTGCATGTAATGGACGCCGCGCGGCTTGACGACCGCGCCCCGGTGGCCGACGAGGGCGTTGCGGAACTTGGGGAACAGCGCCGGCTGCTCGGGCCGCTCCAGGTCCAGCTCGCCGGCGTGCTCGCCGTAGTTGAGCGCCAGCGCCAGGATGGTGCCCGGCACCACCGGCGGCAGCCAGGCGACGGCGTCCTCCCGGTGATGCCGCCCCGAGGCCGTCACCACGCTGCCGTCGTCCTCCACTCGCACGTGCTCGAGCCGGCCGTCGGCGACCACGCGCGCCCGCCTCACGTGCCGACCCCCGTGCCCGCCAGCCGGTACCGCTCGAGCGTGCGCTTCAGCCGCGCCTCGTTCTCGGGCAGCATGGGGCCCAGCGGCAGGCGCCACTGCGCCCGGCACAGACCCATCATCGCCAGCGCCGTCTTCAGCGGGACGGGGTTGATCTCGATGAACAGGATGTCGTTGAGCTCGAGCATCTCGAAGTGCAGATCGCGCGCGGCGTCCCACGAGCCCGCCGCCGCCAGCTCGTAGAGCCGCGCGATCTGCCTGGGCGCCAGCACGCCGGTGGCGCTGATGTGGCCGCTGCCGCCGAGCGCCAGCATGGGGTAGGTCATGGTCTCGGCACCGCAGTACACGGCGAAGTCGCGGCCGGCGTGAACGAAGGTGTAGGAGACGTCGTCCAGGTTCTTGGTGGCATGCTTCACGCCCACGATGTTGGGGCACGCCTCGCGCAGCCGCCCGAGCGTCTCCGGCTCGATGTTCACCGCCGTCCTGCCGGGGATGTTGTAGAGGATGACCGGCGTCTCGGGGACGGCGTCCGCGATGCGCTTGAAGTAG
>Ga0209919_1001570_pt1 | contig 10957 bp, 10 predicted proteins | sample SalPon2A_C_D2_MG_FD_185721 | JGI IMG/M metagenome (GOLD analysis project Ga0209919, IMG submission 185721) | Soil microbial communities from South San Francisco under conditions of wetland restoration - Salt Pond MetaG R2A_C_D2_MG (SPAdes)... | ecosystem: Environmental > Terrestrial > Soil >... | reverse complement strand
CGGGCGCGTCGCCACGGGCGCCGGCAAGCGAAGCAGCGCGGACGTGCTCGACGCCTACGTCGAGCGCATCGCCGGCGACGTCAAGCTCGCGCGGCCGATGCGCGTCGCCGTCGACTGCGGCAACGGCGTCGCCGGGATGCTCGCGCCGCGCCTGTACCGGCGTCTGGGCTGCGAGGTCGAGGAACTGTACTGCGAGGTCGACGGCGATTTCCCGAATCACCACCCGGATCCTTCGCACCCGGAAAACCTCGCCGACCTGATCGCGCGCCTGAAAGGCGGCGCAAGCGAGATCGGCTTCGGCTTCGACGGCGACGGCGACCGGCTCGGCGTGGTGACCAAGGACGGGGAGATCATCTACCCGGACCGCCAACTGATGCTGTTCGCCGCCGACGTGCTGTCGCGCAACCCGGGCGCCGAGATCATCTACGACGTCAAATCGACGCGGCTGCTGGCGCCCTGGATCGAGCGCCACGGCGGCCGACCGCTGATCTGGAAGACCGGGCACTCGTTCATCAAGGCCAAGCTGAGGGAAACGGGCGCGCCGCTCGCCGGCGAGATGTCGGGCCACACCTTCTTCAAGGAGCGCTGGTACGGCTTCGACGACGCGCTCTACGCCGGCGCGCGCCTGCTCGAGATCCTTTCCCGGGACGCCGACGCGAGCCGGGCGCTCAAGGCGCTGCCCAACGCGCCCTCTACTCCCGAGCTGCAGTGGAAGCTGGCCGAAGGCGAGCCGCACGCGCTGGTGGAGAAATTGCAGCAGGCCAAGCCCTTTCCGGGCGCCGAGCGCGTGCTCACCATCGACGGCGTGCGCGCCGAGTACGCCGACGGCTTCGGCCTGGCGCGCGCCTCCAACACCACGCCGGTGATCGTGCTGCGCTTCGAGGCCGACACGCGCGAGGCGCTGGCGCGCATCCAGGAGGAGTTCCGGCGCGCGCTGGCGCCGCTCAAGCCGGAAGCGGCGCTGCCTTTCTAGCCAGGGCGCGGCGGTAGCGGCTGAGGTCCTGCAGGCTGCGCAGCTCGATGCCGAACAGCTTCGACAGGTTGAGCAGGATCATGTCGGAGACTTTCTTCTCCCAGCCGCGGTCGAAGCGGATCTGGCTGTCGAGCCAGTGCTCGAGCCACTCGGGGTCCGGCAGGCGGCTCTGCACCGTGTCGCGCGGGTAGAGCTCGCGGTTGACGTGCAGGTTGGTGGGGTGCAGCGGCTTGCCGGCGCGCCCCGACGCCGCCATCAGCACGCCGATGCGCGCGAACGCGGCGCGCGCCTCGTCGCCGTAGCGCTCGAGCGCCCGCCGCATGTACTGCAGGTAGGCGCCGCCGTGGCGCGCCTCGTCGCGCGAGATCAGCCCGTAGAGGTGCTGGATCACCGGCTCGGTGTGCCATTCGGCGGCGCAGCGGTACCAGTGATTGAGGCGGATCTCGCCGCAGAAGTGCAGCATCAGCGTCTCGAGCGCCGGCGCGGGGTCGAAAGGAAAGCGCACCGCGTGCAGCTCGTCCTCGCTGGGCGACAGGTCGGGGCGGAAGCGGCGCAGGTACTCGAGCAGCACCAGCGCGTGCTTCTGCTCCTCGAAGAACCAGACCGACATGAAGGCGCTGAAGTCGCTGTCGTGGCGGTTGTCGCGCAAGAACATCTCGGTCGCGGGCAGCGCCGCCCACTCGGTTATGGCGTTCATCTTGATTGTCAGCGCCTGCTCGTCGCTCAGCCGCGCGGCGTCGAACCTGTCCCAGGGGACGTCGCGCTGCAGGTCCCAGCGCACACGCTCGAGGGATTTGAACAGCTCTGGATATAGCATCGTTGGGGATCCGGTCGGATTTGTCATGAGATCACGGTCTGGTTACGCCGGCTCGCGCGCGTCGCGCCACTGTACCAGCGCGCTGCCGATCGAGGCGAGATCAGTGAACACGTGCACGCCGGCGGGCGGATTGCGCAGGCGCGCGGCGCCCGCGCCGCCGCACCACAGCGCGGTGGCGGCGGGCAGGTCCCGACGCAGCGCCTGCACGCCCTCGCGCATGGCGCCGGCCGCATAGCTGCCGCAGAACGACAGCCCCACCACGTCGGCGGCGTTGGCGCGCACCGCGGCGACGAGCTCGCTCGCCGGCGTCTGTATGCCGAGCGAGACGCACTGCGCGCCCTCGAGCGCGCAGGCCGCTTCGGCCATCAGCAGACCGAGGCCGTGCTGCTCGCCCGGCAGGGTCGAAAGCAGGACCTTGGGCGCGCCGCCGGCGGTCGGCACCTGCGCGATCGCCTGGCGCAGTACGCCCTGCATCTGCTCGGTGAACAGGTGCTCCTCGAAAACCTCGATCTCGCCCCGCATCCAGGCCTCCCCCACCAGCGCGGCGAGCGGCGCCGCGGTCTCGGTGATGAAGCGGAACAGACCGTCGCGCACCACCGCCTGCCCCAGCTCGCGCCGCAGCTCGGCAGTCTGGTGCGTCTTGACCAGGTACAGCGCCAGGTCGTGCAGCGTGCTGCGCGCGGCCGGCGGTGCGCCGGCCGCCAGCGCCTGCAGCTCTCCGGGCGGCAGGGCGAAAATTCGCCCGGGGCGCATTCCCTGGTCCATCAGACGGCGGATCAGCCGCAGGCGCCCGACCTGCGTGCTCGGATAGACGCGCTCGCCGAATGCGTTGCGCGTCGGCAGCGGAAAGCCGTAGCGCCGCTCCCATACACGCAGCGCGTCCTTCGAAATGCCGGTCTCGCGCTCGACCGCCGCAATCGAAAGACCGTCGCTGTCTCCTCGCTTCTTTATCATATTGTCTAAGACAAACTTCCTGCATCATCCCACAAGATTGCAAGTTTTGACTAGGACAAAATGACACGGCGTTGCGAACCGCGATTGTCGGCTCCGAGATTTCCGATCTTAGTCTAATCTAGTCTTTGAGCTCATATAGTGACGTAACTTTGCTGGAAGCGAACACTTACATTATAGGCTACCCAAACATGGCGGACGTTACCCTGGATGGGTAACGCACCCTATCGACACCGGGTCACGCTAGCTGAATTGCGGCCCGATGCGCTTGAGCGCGTCGGTGACCAGGCAGTCGACGCCCCAGCGCAGCAGCTTGCGCGCCGAGCGCCGGTCGTTCACGGTCCAGCACAGCAGCGCGTAGCCGGCGACGTGCACCGCCTGGGCGAGGCGCAGGTTGAGCGCGCGATAGTTGCAGTGAAGCGACACGCACTCGAGGTCGTGCAGCGTCTCGCGCCACTGCGGCGGAACGCGCCCGACCAGCAAGCCGCGCGGGATCTCCGGCGCGACGCTTCGCGCCGCGGCAAGCGCGACCGGCGAGAACGACGACAGCAGCGGAAGCTGCCCCGCGCCGCGCCAGAGCTCGCGCGCGAGGCGCGCCACCGCCTCGCCCGTGCGGCGCTCGTAGCCCGCCGCGGGCTTGATCTCGACGTTCGCCCACAGGCCGAGCTCGCGGCACAGCCGCGCCGCCTGCTCGAAGCTGGGGATCCGCTCGCCGCGCCACTTCGGCCCGTGCCAGCGGCCGGCGTCGAGCTCGGCGATCTCGCGGTAGGGCGTGCTCGCGACGTGGCCGACGCTGCCGGCGGTGCGGGTCAGCGTCTGGTCGTGGATCAGCACCGGCGTGCCGTCGCCCGCCAGCATGACGTCGAACTCGATCCCCTGGAACCCGAGCGAGGCGCCGAAGCGGATCGCGCCGAGCGTGTTTTCCGGGGCCAGCTTGCCGCCGCCGCGGTGCGCGAGGATGCGCGGGTAAGGCCAGTGGTTCATGCTCTCAGGCGAGCTTCATGACGACCATGCCGAACACGTTGGCCGCCGAGTCGGCGCGGTCGGACATGTTGGAAATGTGGCGGTAGACCTCGCGCCGGTAGAACAGCGCCGGCAGCGCCGCGGGGTCGGTCGCTCCCGCAAACAGCTCCTTGATCGCCGTCCTGTACTCGCGCTCGACCTTGCGCTCCTTCTGTCGGACTTCGCGCGCGTGGTCGCCCGCGACGCGCGGGTTGTGCGCCAGGCGCAGGATCGCCGCCTGCAGCTCCTCCGCCTCCTCACGCACCAGCCGCACCATGTAGCGGATGTGTGCGTCGGCATCGACCTTGAGGATCGCCATTTCCTCCAGCGTCGTCAGCGCGTAGGTCACCATATCGTCGTAGCAGTGCGACAGGTTGAAGATATCCTCCCGGTCGAGCGGGGTGATGAATGTCTTGTGCAGCTCGTCGATCAGCATCCGGCGCAGCTCGCTCGCCTCCTCCGCCAGTCGCCGCAGAGCCGCCACAGCGCGCTCGTCGACCGCCTCGATGTTTGCCTCGAGGAAGCGCACACCCTCGATCGTCTTCTCCGCCTGCTCGACCAGCATCGCGACGAACTTGTTTTTCTCGCTCAAGCCTCGTTCGAACCAGCTCATCAGCGGACCCCCATGCCGGCAACGCGACCCAGCAGCGCGGCGATCGCCCAGTAGAGCGGGGCCGCGAGGAGCGCCGCCGCCGGCACTGTCAGCAGCCACGCGACCCCAATGTCGCCAAGCGTCGCCCAGCGCACCTTTGATTTGCGCTCGGCCGCCCCCGCGCCGAGGATCGAGGCGCTCACTACCTGGGTAGTGCTCACCGGCCCACCCGCCAGCGATGCCCCGATTATCACCGCGGCGGAGGAAACCTGCGCCGTAAAGCCGTGGATCGGGCGCACCCGATAGAAGCCCACCCCGAGGGTGCGGATGATGCGCCAGCCGCCGAATGCGGTGCCGAGCCCGATTGCCGACGCACACAGCGCGACCACCCACCAGGGCACGACGAAGTGCCCGGTAAAGCCGAGCATAAGCAATCCGAGGGCGATGACGCCCATCGTCTTCTGCGCATCGTTTCCGCCGTGGCTGAGCGCGAGCGCCGCACCGCTGAGGATCTGGATGCGCGACAGCGTTATCGAGGCGCGCGGCGTCGCGTTGCGCAACGCCCAGCGGGTGGCCTGCATGACCGCGATCGCCACCGCGAAACCGATCACGGGCGAGACAAACAGCGCAACGCCGACTTTCTCCAGACCATGCAGCTGGATGGCGCTCGGCCCGGCGGCCGCGGCCGCCGCGCCGACGATTCCGCCCAATAGCGCGTGCGACGAGCTCACCGGAATGCCGAAATACCAGGTGACGAGATCCCACAGACTTGCTGCCGCGAGCGCTGCGAAGACGACCGCAATATCGATCGCCTCGGGTCGCGCCACCTCGGCGCCCACGGTCTCGGCCACCGCCACGCCGAGCAGGAACGGACCGGCGAAGTTGGCCGCCGCGGCAAGCAACAGCGCCCCGCGCTCGCTCATCGCCTGCGAGGCCATGAGCGTGGCGACGACGTTCGCGCTGTCGTGGAACCCGTTCAGGAAGTCGAACGTCAGCGCGAGCGCGAGAAGTGCGCCGAGCAGCAGGATCGATTCGGGGCCGTGCGCCATGTGCGTGCCGGCCGCCTATTTTGCGGTTTGCATCGCGATCCCCTCCGCGAAGCTCTTGCGGAACGCGATCAGCACCGCGAGCGGGGGGAGCATCGAGACGATGGTGCCTGCCATGATGACGTTCCACGCCGGCGAGATCTGGTCGGTGGCGATGAGCATCTTGAGCCCGATCTGCACCACGCGCATGTCGGCGGTGTTGGTCACGATGAGGGGCCACAGGTACTGGCTCCACATGAAGATGAACTCGATCACGAACAGCGCCGCGATGTTGGTGCGCGAAACCGGCACCAGAATGTCCCAGAAGTAGCGTAGCGGCCCTGCGCCGTCCACGCGCGCGGCATCGGGCATGTCGCGCGGCACGGTGAGGAAGAACTGGCGGAACAGCAGGATGCCGGTAGTACTGGCGAAGAAGGGGAACATCAGCCCCGAGTAGCTGTTGACCCAGTGGAAGTCTGCCATCAGCTCGTAGGTCGGCAGGATCCGCACCGGCAGCGGCAGCATCTGCGTGATCATGGTCATCGGAAACAGCAGCGCCCGGCCGCGGAAGCGGAAGTGCGTATAGGCGAACGCCGCCATCAGCGAGAGGACGATCTTCACCACCGCCGCCCCGACCGAGATGACGGAGGTGACGAAGAACAATCTGCCCATGTTGATCCGGTTCCAGGCGTCGACCACGTTGTTCCACAACTCGGTACCGGGATACAGACGCGGCGGGTAGATGTAGGCCTGCCGGAACGTCAGCGTGCTCACGATCAGCGCGTAGAACACCGGAAACGCGATCACCACCACGAGCGCGATCAGCGCGGCGTGGCTCGCGCCCGCTTTGATCTGCCTGGGGGTCATCCGATCCGCTCCCTAGCGCGCATAGATGGCCTTGCGCGTCGCGAAGCGCAGCTGGATGATCGCCGCAACGGAGATTACGACGAACACGACGCAGGACTCCGCCGACGCCGCGCCGGTGTCAAGGTAGAGGAACGCGTCGCGGTAGAGCTTGTAGATGAGGATGTTGGTCGCGTCGCCCGGGCCACCCTGCGTCATGATGTCGATCAGGCCGAAGACCTGGAAGAAGGCGTAGATCATGTTGACGAACAGCAGGAACGTCGTCGTCGGCGAGAGCATCGGGAAGGTGATGTCCCAGAACGTGCGCCAGGGGCCCGCGCCGTCGACGCGGGCGGCGTCGACGAACTCCTCCGGGATGTTCTGCAAGCCGGCGAGGAAGAACACGATGTTGTAGCCGAGCATCTTCCAGGTGGCGGCGGCGGAGACAACGAGCAGCGCGAGCGAGCCGTTGGTCATCCAGTTCATCAGGTAGCCGCCGGAGAGCTTGGCGACGACGTAGGGCACGAATCCGGTCGCCGGCGCGAACATCAGCGCCCAGATCGCGCCGGCGACGGCGGGCGAGAGCGCGTAGGTCCAGATCAGCGCGATCTGGTAGAAGCCCTGCCCGCGCAGCTTCTGGTTGAGCAGGTGCGCGACAGCGAGCGAAACGCTCAGTCCGACCAGCATCACAAAGGCGGCGAACAGCAGGGTCGCCACGGCGCTGGCGCGGAAATCCGGCGAGGTGAACAGTCGCTCGTAGTTGCGCAACCCGACGAAGACGCTCTTGGTGCCGAACGCGGTGGTCGCGAAAAAGGATTCCTGCACGCTCTGCAGGAAGGGAAAGACCAGGAAGACGACGATCACCGCCACCGAGGGCAGGATCAGGAGGTAGGGCAGCAGCGGATGGCCCGGGAACTTCTCCTCCTCGACGACGTTCTCCATGGGCGCGATGATAGCCGGCCGGGGCGCGCGCGTACGCCCGCCCCGGCGCGGGATGGATATCTACTTATTCATCTGCGCGAAGTCGGCGAGCAGCTGGTCGGCCTTGCGCGCCGCCTCGTCGAGCGCCGCCTTGGACGAGACCTGGCCAGAGGTGGCTTTCTCGATCGCGGTCCGCTCGAGCTGGCGGATCTGCACGAACGGTCCCATGCGCACGCCGGTCGCGGCGGCGGTGTCACGCCGCCCGGACAGCACCTGCAGGAACGCGGTGAGGTAATTCTGGTCCTTGCTGAACCAGCCCTCCCCCAGCAGCTCCTGCACCGCGGCATTGACGGCGGGGAAATATCCGGTCCCCTTGTGCCATTCGACCGCAAGCTTTGGTTGCGCGAGATACTTGAGGAATGCCCACACCGCGCGCAGCTGCTCCTTGCTCTGTCCCTTGGTCACCCACAGGCTAGCGCCGCCGATCACCGAGTTGCCTCGCGGGTAGCCTTCGAGCCGCGGCAGGAATCCGGTGCCGACCCTGAACGACGAGCCCTTCTCGATGCCGCTCAGCGACGAGGTCGACTGCAGCAGCATCGCGATCTGGCCGCTCTGGAACGCTGCGTTCGCCGAGTACTCGGCCCCGCCGTAGAGGAAGATGTTCTCCTTGGCGAGCTTCCTCCAGGTATCCAGGACCTTGACGCCGAATTTCCCATTGAACAGCGCCCGGGTGGCCATACCCTTGCGCCCGTTCTCGTTGTTGGCGAACAACTGGTTGTGGATCGCGAACTGCTGCTCGAGCATCCAGCCCGGCCAACCGAAGGACATCACGTGCTTGACCGCGCCACTCGCGAGCAGCTTCTTGCCGTAGGATTCGACTTCCGCCCAGGTCATCGGCGGACGCTCCGGATTGAGCCCAGCCTTGGCGAACAGATCCTTGTTGTAGTACAGCATCGCCGTCGAAGAATTGAACGGCATCGACCAGAGGTTGCCGGCAGTCGAATAATAGTTCGTGATCGGAATGACGTACTGCGCCCAGTCCCAGGTCTCGTCGACCATGCCCGGGATCTCGTACACCGGGATGATCGCACCGCTCGAGAGCATCTGCTGGGTCCCGACCTCGTACGACTGCATCAGGTTGGGCGCCGTCTTCGAGCGGTAGGCGGCGACGTACTTGGTCAACGTCTCCGCGTAGGTCCCGGTGTAGAGCGCCGTCAGCTCGATGCCCGGATGCGAAGCGTTGAAGTCCGAGACGATCTTGTTGACCACCTTGAGGCGGGATCCACTCATGGCATGCCACCAGGTGATCTGGACCTTGCCCGCGGCGAGCGCAGACGGCGCTGCGAGACATGCGCCGAGCGTCAAAGCGAGCACGGTCAACAGCCATTGTCTGACTTTCATTTCAGGCCTCCCATGTGTGCGTCGCCCGCGCGATTGCGCGGACCGGCTGGATCACTTATAGCCACCCTGATCTGGCTCCGTTTGACGCAGATCAAGCCTCGATCCGCTTGCCTGTGTCTGGGTCGAAGAAGTGCAGGTCCTCGGGCGCGAAGCGCAGCGGCAGGTGCCCGTCCTGCGGCTTGACCGAGGCGTGCAGCCGCGCGGCCACGCGCGGGCTCGCCTTGTCCTTCCCGACGTGCCCGTACACCAGCGAGTCCGAGCCCAGCAGCTCGATGAAGTCCACCTGCGGCACCAACAGCGCCTCGCTCTCAGCGCAGATCTCCAGGTGCTCGGGCCGTACCCCCAGCAGCACGCTGCGCCCGCCAAGCTGCGGGTAGGCCTGCGGCAGCTTCAGGCGCGTGTCGCCGTCGGCCGCTAGGCTAGTTCCGTCGGCCTGCAGCCGCCCCGCGATCAGGTTCATCGGCGGCGAGCCGATGAAGCCGGCCACGAACGTCGTCGCCGGCTTGCTGTACACCTCCAGCGGCGCGCCGATCTGCTCGGTCTTGCCGATGCTCATCACCAGCATGCGGTGCGCCAGCGTCATCGCCTCGACCTGGTCGTGCGTCACGTACAGCGTCGTGGTCGCCAGCCGCTTGTGCAGCGCCTGCAGCTCTTCCCGCATCTGCACCCGCAGCTTCGCGTCGAGGTTCGACAGCGGCTCGTCGAACAGGAACACCTTCGGCTCGCGCACGATCGCACGCCCCATCGCCACGCGCTGGCGCTGCCCGCCGGAGAGCTCCCGCGGCCGGCGCTTCAGCAGCTTCGAGAGCTCGAGAATGTCCGCCGCGCGGTTCACCCGTGCGTCGATTTCCGACTTCGCCAGCCCGCGGATCTTCAGCCCGTAGGCCATGTTGTCGTGCACGCTCATGTGCGGGTACAGCGCATAGTTCTGGAACACCATCGCGATGTCCCGGTCCTTGGGCTCCAGGTTGTTCACCACCTTGCCGTCGATCGCGATCTCCCCCGCAGTGATCGACTCCAGCCCCGCCACCATCCTCAACAGCGTCGATTTGCCGCACCCCGATGGCCCCACCATCACCACGAACTCGCCGTCGGTGATCTCCATCGAGATGCCGTGCACCACCTCCGTCTCGCCGAAGGACTTCTTCACGTTGCGGATCGATACGGTAGCCATTTACTTTTCCTGTTCGATGAGGCCTTTGACGAACCATTTCTGCATCAGGATCACCACCAGCGCCGGCGGCAGCATCGTCAGCATCGCCGCCGACATCACGAGGTTCCAGTCGACCGCCTGTTCACCGCCCGGCATCATGCGCTTGATGCCGATTACGGCGGTGTACATGTTCTCCTGGGTGGTTACCAGCAGCGGCCACAGGTACTGGTTCCAGCCGTAGATGAACAGGATCACGAACAGTGCCGCCATGTTGGTGCGCGAAAGGGGCACCACGACGTCCCAGAAAAAGCGCAGCGGCCCCGCGCCGTCCACGCGCGACGCTTCCATCAGCTCGTCAGGGACGGTGAGGAAGAACTGGCGGAAGAAGAAGGTCGCGGTGGCCGAAGCGATCAGCGGCAGCGTCAGCCCGGCGTAGGTGTCGATCATGTGCAGGTCGGCGACCACCTTGTAGGTCGGGAAGATGCGCACCTCGACCGGCAGCATGAGGGTAACGAAGATCATCCAGAAGAAAAACATCTTGAGCGGGAAGCGGAAGTACACGATCGCGAACGCCGAGACGATCGATATCACGATCTTGCCGATCGAGATCGACAGCGCCATGATCAAGCTGTTGAGCAGCATCCGCGCGACTGGCGCAGTGCTCGCGCCTTCGACGCCCTTGGTGAGCACGGTGTAGTAGTTCTCGAACATGTGGGTGCCGAGCCACAGCGGAATCGGCACCTGCCGCATCTCGTTTGCGGTATGGGTCGAGGCAACCAAGGTGATCCACACCGGGAACACCAGGGTCGCGACGGCGAACAGCAGCGTCGCGTGGCAGAACAGCGTCAGGCCGGGACGGTGCTCGATCATGCGTACTGGATCCTGCGCTCGATGTAGCGGAACTGGATCACGGTAAGGCTGATCACGATCACCATCAGCACCACCGACTGCGCCGCCGATCCGCCCAGGTCGCCGCCCTTGAAGCCGTCTTCGAAAACCTTGTACACGAGCAGGTTGGTCGCCCGCACGGGCCCGCCCTGGGTCGTGGTATCGATCACGCCAAAGCTGTCGAAGAACGAATAAACGACGTTGACCACCATAAGGAAGAAGGTGGTCGGCGCGAGCAGCGGGAAGACGATGGTGGCGAAGCGCCTGAGCGGCCCCGAGCCGTCGATCGCCGCCGCCTCGATCAGCGACTTCGGGATCGCCTGCATGCCCGATAGAAAGAACAGGAAATTGTAAGAGATCTGCTTCCAGGCCGAGGCGATCACCACCAGGG
>Ga0209919_1001569_pt1 | contig 10961 bp, 12 predicted proteins | sample SalPon2A_C_D2_MG_FD_185721 | JGI IMG/M metagenome (GOLD analysis project Ga0209919, IMG submission 185721) | Soil microbial communities from South San Francisco under conditions of wetland restoration - Salt Pond MetaG R2A_C_D2_MG (SPAdes)... | ecosystem: Environmental > Terrestrial > Soil >... | reverse complement strand
TCCGGCACGGAGACGCTCTGCTCGCCGAAACCGCAGGCGGTCAATGCGAACGCGGCCACGACGGCCGCCGCGATTGCAAGTAGGGGTCGCACGCGGCGCGCATCATATTGTCCAGGCTCGATGTCCGACGCCCGCTCGCCCGATTCCACCGGCTTCCGCGCCGCGATGGGGATGCTGCCCACGGGGGTGACGGTGGTCACGGCCGGCGGCCCGGACGGGCCGGCGGGCGCGACCGCGAACGCGGTCTGCTCGCTTTCGATCGAGCCGATGCTGATGCTGGCCTGCCTCGACCGCGGCTCGCGCACCCTGCTCGCCGTGCAGGCGGCCAACCGCTTCGGGATCAGCGTCCTGCATGCCGGCCAGGAGCCGATCGCCCGCGCCTTCGCCAGCAAGGCCCCGGTCGCCGACAAGTGGCAGGGCGTCGCCTGGAGCGAGCGCGACGGAGTGCCGGCGATCGACGACGCCCTCGTCTTCCTCGCCTGCGACCTCCACGATGTGATCGCCGGCGGCGACCACGTGATCGTCACCGGCGCCGTCACCGCCCTCGAGACGACCGAGGGCACTCCCCTCGTCTTCCACGGCAGCGACTACCGCCCGCTCGGCTGAGCATGTTTCTCCTCTAGGCGTGCGAAGGTCGCCCGTCGCAGCCGGTGGCGATCGCGAGGGCACGACAGACCTCATGCATGCGCTTTCCAGCAAGACTTGCGATCCGTTCCGTGAGCAGCACAGGAGAGACCATCCGGAGGTTGTCGAGGGTCACCGCGCACTCTGCGGGCATGCCGTCATCCGCATCTAGCCGAACCTCGGTCGGGATATCCCTGATGGTGCGCGTCACAAACGCAACCGTGATCTTTTTCAGCACGGGAATCGCCTCGTCACGCGTGAGAACCAGCACCGGGCGTCGGCCCACATCGTCGAAATCGACCCAGAAGATGTCGCCTCGGTTCACCATGGCTCTTCCCTGATCGCTTCGCGGACTTCTCTCTCCGTTCCGGCCATCTCCTCATCCGTCTGCGGAATCCGTTCGTATCCCTCGACGATCCGCCGGCTGATCTCGGCCTGTTCCTCGTCATGGAGGTAGTCCTCGATCGCGTCCCGAATCAGCGCCGACCGGGAGCGCCCCTCACGCGCGGCGCGCTCATCGAGGCGCCGCAGCAGCGTCTGCGTGAGCTGGACGAGCGTCTGCTTCCTCTCCACTGACCATATGGTATCCAATGCTGTCGCGCGCATCTCTCGTTCCCAAGCCGTCGGGCACTTCGATCTCTCCCCCATCGGGCGACGCGCTGTTCGCAACGTGCGCGAAATGGCATACCCTCGAAAACGATGGAGGGAAAGTTCCAAGAGCCGGGCTGGTTCACGAAGAACGTCTTCAACCGGCTGGTCGCACTGCTGACCAGGTTGGGCCTCAGCGTCGCCGGCTCGCGGGTGCTCGAAGTCAAGGGGCGCAAGAGCGGCGAGTGGCGCCGCACGCCGGTCAACCTGCTCGTCCACGAGGGCGAGCGCTACCTCGTCGCGCCGCGCGGCAACACCCAGTGGGTGCGCAACATGCGCGTCGCCGGCGGCGGCCGGCTGGTGCTCGGCAAGCGCACGGAGGAGTTCCGCGCGACCGAGGTCGGCGAGGACGAGAAGCCCGTCCTGCTGCGCGCCTACCTGGAGAAGTGGAAATGGGAGGTCGGCGCCTTCTTCGACGGCGTCGGCCCCGACGCCCCCGACGACGAGTTGCGCCGCATCGGCCCCGACCACCCGGCGTTCCGCATAGAGGCGTAGCTCCCGCCGATACCATGCAGTCATGGCGACTGGCGACGAACGTCCGCAGAACGCTGCCGCGAATGCAGGGCAAATAGGCGATCTCGCCGCCGCCGCGGCGGCCCGTCGGAGTGCAGACCAACGGCTGTCGATGAGCGAGCGGCTGACCCGCGTCCACTCCCTCTCCAAGCAGATGAGCGCGATCAAGGGCAGCGCCCGGCAACGTTGACCGAATTCGATCTTCGCGCGCTGCTCCAAGCCCTCGTAGATCGAGACATCCGCTTCGTCGTCATCGGCGGCGTAGCCGTCGGCGCCCACGGCTATATCCGGGCAACCGCAGACTTGGACTTGGTTCCCGATCCGGACCCAGAGAACCTCGACCGCCTTATCGACGCCTTGCGGGAGCTCAACGCCACTCTTCCCACCGCTGGTAACCGAAAGTTCAATCCAGCCGAAGATGCGAAGGCGATTCGCCGCGGGGGTAACGTGACCGCCGACACCGAATTCGGCGGCCTCGATGTGATCCAGCTCGCCCGTGGCGTCCCGGGCTATTCGCAGCTCGCAGCGAACGCAGTCGAGAGCGAAGTACTCGGCGTCCCGATTCGAATCTGTTCCTTAGAGAACCTGCGTCAAATGAAGCAGGCGCAGGACCGGGCGCAGGACCGGGCGGATCTGGAGAACCTTCCGGAGGACTGACCGCGCTCAGAACGCGCCGCTGGTGCTGGCGGCTCGCAGGGCGAGGAAGAAGATCACGCCGCAGCTGACCGCCATGATGCCCATCTCGCGGCGGACGATGGCGAGGGCTAGGGATTGCTGGTCCTCGGCGGGTAGGGCTTCGAAGTCGACGTCGCCGAGCTCGCGCTGGGCGGCGCCGGCGCGGGCGCCCTCGGCGAGGAAGGAGACGACCAGCGGCAGGATGCCGTAGAGGTAGTGCAGGTTGCTGTCGGGTTCGTGGCCCGTGATCACGAGCAGGCCGCCGAGCAGGGCCTGTAGGAAGACCGCCGCCTGGGCGCCGCGCAGCAGGTACCAGAAGGGGATCGAGGGGCGGCGGCGCAGCCAGGCGACGCCGCCGAAGCCGAAGGCCGCGAGGTTGAGCGCGATCAGCGCGCAGCCGACGACGAGATGGATCGCCGCCACCTAAATCCGCCAAAAAGGGTCGGGATTTCGCTTGCTGATGCGGAAAAGCACTATGTAGCAACTTGTCACAATGTGGTTGTATAACGACTCGCGCCCGTGCTGAAGAGCTACCTGCCGATACTCGTCTTCGCCTTCCTCGGCCTCGGGGTCGGCGGAGCCCTCGTGATGCTCAACCACCTGATCGGCCCCAAGCGGCCGGCGCAGGCGACCGCGGCGAACCGGCGTAAGACCGAGCCCTACGAGTCCGGCATCCCGGTCGGCGCCACCCACGGCCTGCGCTTCGACGTCAGCTTCTACCTGATCGCGATGCTGTTCATCCTCTTCGACATCGAGGTGGTCTTCCTCTACCCGATCGGCGTCATCCTCAAGGGCGCCGACAGCGTCTTCGTGCTCGGCGAGCTGATCACCTTCGTCGTCCTGCTGCTGGTCGCCTTCGCCTACGTCTGGCGCAAGGGGGCACTGAATTGGAGGTAGAACGACAGACGATGCGCGAGCGTCAGCTGCGCGCCCGCGACATGCTGCGCGGCGACCTCGAGGGCGAGGAGCTGGAGCGCCATGTCGAGCAGAAGGTCGTGCTGACCAGCTTCGAGAAACTGCTCAACTGGGGCCGGGCGAACTCCTGCTTCCCGCTCACCTTCGGCCTCGCCTGCTGCGCGATCGAGGCGCCGATCGCGCTCGTCGGCAGCCCCCGCTACGACCTCGCGCGCTTCGGCGCCGAGGCGCTGCGGGCCTCACCGCGCCAGGCCGACCTGATCATCCTCTCGGGCCGGGTCTCGATCAAGATGGCGCCGGTCGTCCGCCGCCTCTACGACCAGATGCTGGAGCCGAAGTGGGCGATCTCGATGGGCGCCTGCTCCTCCTCCGGCGGCATGTTCGCCAACTACGCCGTCGTCCAGGGGGCCGACAAGTTCATGCCGATCGACCTGCACATCCCCGGCTGCCCGCCGCGGCCCGAGGCGGTCATGTACGGGTTCACCAAGCTGCAGCGCAAGATCATGGGCAACCCCGACCAGGGCTGGCGCCAGCGCTACAACGCGGCCGGCACCGAGGAGTGGGCGCGGGGCGGCCCGCGCAGCGAGCCGAGCCCCGAGGCGGCCGCCGCCTACGAGCAAGCGCGAGGGCTGATCCGTGCCTGACGCCCCCGGGCTGGAGCTGATCCGGGGCGAGATCGAGCAGGACCACCCCGGCGCCGTGCTCGACACGAGCTTCGACCGCGACCAGCCGGCGCTCGTCGTCGACCCGGCGCAGATCCTCGCCGTGCTCAGCTGGCTGCGCGACGCGCCGGGTCAGGGCTACAGCTTCCTCTCCTCGCTGCATGTCGCCGACTACCTGCCCGCGTCCCCGCGCTTCGGCGTCCACTACGAGCTGCTCAACCGGGACCGCGTCGAGCGGCTGCGGGTGAAGGCGATGCTCGCCGAGCCGGGCGAGGACGCGCTGCCGGAAATCGACTCCTGCGTCTCGCTCTTCCCCACCGCCGAGTTCCAGGAGCGCGAGGCCTACGACTTCTTCGGCATCGCCTTCAGCGGGCATCCCGACCTGACCCGCATCCTGCTGCCCGACGACTACGTCGGCTGGCCGCAGCGCCGCGACTTCCCGGTCGGCGGCGAGCCCGTCACCTTCACCTACAACGAGCGCAACTATGGCTGAACGACCCCACAGCCCGCCCATGCCCGGACGCGAAGCGGAGGACATGGGCGGAATTGATTCAACTCCGAACGTGACTGCGTCCATATCTGATTCTTCGCAGGCGCGTTCGGAGTTAATGACGATCAACATCGGGCCGCACCACCCGGCGACGCACGGCGTGCTGCGCCTGGTGGTCGACCTCGACGGCGAGGTCGTGCGCGACCTGAAGCCGGTGATCGGCTACGTCCACACCGGGATCGAAAAGTCCTGCGAGGACAAGAGCTACTGGAAGGTCATCCCCTTCGTCGAGCGGATGGACTACGTCTCCTACTTCTTCCAGATGGAGGCCTACTGCGGCGCGGTCGAGCGCCTCGTCGGGCTCGAGATCCCGCCGCGGGCCAAATACCTGCGGACGATCTTCCTCGAGCTCAACCGGATCCACTCCCACCTCGTCTGGCTGGGGACGACGGCGCTCGACCTCGGCGCGGTCTCGATGCTCTGGTACTGCTTCCGCGAGCGCGACCGGATCCTCGACCTGTTCGAGATGGCGACGGGGCAGCGCATGCACACGCGCTACTTCCAGGTCGGCGGCGTGATCGAAGACATCCCGCTCGGCTTCGAGGCGAAGCTGCGCGAGTTCATCGCCGACATGCCGGTGCGGGTCGGCCAGTACCAGGACCTGCTCGACCGCAACGAGGTCTTCCTCTCGCGGACCAAGGGCACCGGCGTCGTCCCGCGCGAGCGGCTGCTCGAGCTCGGCGTGACCGGGCCGCTGCTGCGCGCCGCCGGCGAGCCCTGGGACCTGCGCAAGGCGTTCGACTACCTCGCCTACCCGGAGATGGACTTCAAGGTCCCGGTCGGCACCGTCGGCGACAACTACGACCGCTACCGGGTGCGGGTGGCGGAGATGGTCGAGTCGGTGCGGATCGTCGAGCAGGCGCTCGACGGCCTGCCCGAAGGGCCCTTCATCGCCGACGACCGCAAGTACGTGCTGCCCCCGCGCTCGGAGCTCTCGACCTCGATGGAGTCGCTGATCCACCACTTCAAGCTGGTCACCGAGGGCTACCGGGTCGAGCCAGGCGAGGTCTACTACGCGGTCGAGTCGCCGCGCGGCGAGCTCGGCTGCTTCGTCCTCGCCGACGGCTCCTCGAAGCCGGCGCGCGTCCACTTCCGCGACGCCTCGTTCGTCAACCTGCAGGCCTTCCGCGACATGTCGACGGACAGCTACATCGCCGACATGATCTGCAGCCTCGGGATGCTCGATCCGATCCTCGGTGGGGTCGACAGGTGAGCGACTTCCCCGTCGACCGCGCGGTCAGCGAGGGCCGCGTCCCCGACCGCAGCCCCGAGGCGATCCCCGAGCTGCACGAAGTCGGCTGCCCGGACGAGCTGCGCGAGCAGATCGAGACGCTGATCGGCCGCTACCCCGACCGCCACTCGGTCTCGATCCCGGCGCTCTGGGCGGTGCAGCGGCTCTACGGCTGGTGTACGCCGGAGGGCATCCGCCAGGCCGCCGCGGTGATGCGGGTCACGCCGGCCTACCTCGAGTCGGTCGCCAGCTTCTACGACCTCCTGCACACCGATCCGGTGGGCGTCCACAAAGTCGCCGTCTGCACCAACATCAGCTGCTGGATGCGCGGCGGCGACGAGCTGCTCGACGCCTTCCGCGCCGCCGCGGCCGGGCAGGAGGACGACGTCTTCGTCACCGGCTTCGAGTGCCTCGGCGCCTGCGACATCGCGCCGATGGCCTCGATCGACGAGCGCTACTTCGGGCCGCTGGAGGCGAGCGAGGCGAGGACGGCGATCGACCAGTTGCTGGCCGGCGAGGATGTGCTGCCCGAGAAGTCCCTGGCGAAGCGGCCACTGGCCGGCGACGCCGCGGGCGCGAACGGGGGCGGCGATGCCTGAGACGCGCGTCCTGCTGGAGCACGCCGAGGACCCGAAGCTGCGCACGCTCGAGGGCTACAAAGCCCACGGCGGCTACGCGACGCTGGAGAAGGCCTACCGCGAGATGGAGGCCGAGGAGATCCTCAAGCAGCTCGAGGACTCCGGCCTGCGCGGGCGCGGCGGCGCCGGCTTCTCGATGGGCAAAAAGGCCTCCTTCCTGCCGCGCGGGGAGATGGCCAAGTACCTCTGCTGCAACGCCGACGAGTCCGAGCCCGGCGCCTTCAAGGACCGCGAGCTGATGCAGCGCAACCCGCACCAGCTGGTCGAGGGGATCGCGATCGCCGCGATCGCCGCCGACGCCGGCCACGCCTTCATCTTCATCCGCGGCGAGTACGACGCCCAGGCCAACATCCTCGACGCCGCCGTCGCCGAAGCCTACGAGGCGGGCTACCTCGGCGAGGACATCTGCGGCAGCCGCCGCGACCTCGAGCTGGTCGTCCACCGCGGCGCCGGCGCCTACATCTGCGGCGAGGAGACCGCGCTGCTCGACGCGCTCGAGGGCAAGCGCGGCAACCCGCGCCTCAAGCCGCCCTTCCCGGCCGTGCAGGGGCTCTACGGCGGGCCGACGCTGATCAACAACGTCGAGACGCTCTCCAACGTGCCGCGGATCGTCGCCAACGGCGCCGAGTGGTTCCGCGGCTACGGCACCGAGCAGTCGCCGGGCACCAAGGTCGTCTCGATCTCCGGCGGCGTGCGCCGGCCCGGCAACTACGAGGTCGAACTGGGGATCCCGACCCGCGAGCTGATCTGCGACCTCGCCGGCGGCCCGCTGCCGGGGCGGCGGATCAAGGCCTTCTACCCCGGCGGCTCCTCGGCCCCGGTGCTGACCGCGGACGAAGGCCTCGACCTCCCCTACTCCTTCGAGGCGATGGCCGAAGCGGGCTCGATGCTCGGCTCGGGCTCGATCATCGTCGCCGACGACACGGTCTCGATCCCGCTGATGGCGCTGCGCACGGCGCGCTTCTACCACCACGAGTCGTGCGGCAAGTGTACGCCGTGCCGGGAGGGCACCAACTGGACGGTGAAGATGCTGGAAAGGGTCGTGCGCGGCGAGGCGACGCCGATGGACCTCGACATCATCAGCTCGGTCCAGGAGAACATCATGGGCAAGTGCCTCTGCGTGCTCGGCGACTCGATGGCGATGCCGGTGAGCGCGATGGTGAAGAAGTTCCGGCCCGAGTTCGAGGCGGTAATCACCGCCGCCTCCTCTGCTCCCGCCCAACCGCAGGAATCAGATATGGATGCGGCTGGGCTCCCGCGTCCGGGGGCGGCGGCAGCCATATGAGCGATAGACAAGTGACGATCGTGATCGACGGCCGCGAGGTCGCCGCGAGCGAGGGCGAGATGCTGCACGACGCCGCCAAGCGGGGCGACGTCGAGATCCCCGTCTTCTGCTACGAGCCGAAGCTCGGCGACCCGGTCGGCGCCTGCCGCATGTGCCTGGTCGAGATCGAGGGGATCCCGAAACTGCAGACCTCCTGCTCGACCCCGGTGCGCGACGGAATGGTCGTCCACACGCGCACCGACCAGGTCAAGCACGCGCAGAGCGCCGTGGTCGAGTTCCTGCTCGTCAACCACCCGCTCGACTGCCCCGTCTGCGACAAAGGCGGCGAGTGCCCGCTACAGGACATCTCGATGGGCTGGGGCCCGGGCAAGAGCCGCATGACTGACGAAAAGCGGCACTTCGAGAAGCCGGTCGAGCTCTCGCCGCTGGTCGCGATCGACCGCGAGCGCTGCATCCTCTGCTACCGCTGCGTGCGCTTCAGCCAGGAGGTCTCCGAGGACTCGCAGCTGCAGCTCTTGGAGCGCGGCGACCGCACCTTCGTCGGCACCTTCGACGACCGCCCCTACGTCGACCCCTTCCACGGCAACATCACCGACCTCTGCCCGGTCGGCGCGCTGACCAGCTACACCTACCGCTTCCGCGCCCGGCCCTGGGACATCGAGCAGGCGGGCTCGGTCTGCACGCTCTGCCCGAGCCAGTGCAACGTCAGCTTCACCGTCCGCGACGAGCAGGTGAAGCGGGTGATCGCCCGCGACAACCCAGAGGTCGACGACGGCTGGCTCTGCGACCGCGGACGCTACGGCTTCGAGATGTTCGCCGCCGAGCAGCGGGTGACCGGCCCGCGACTGCGCGGCGGCCCCATCACCTGGGACGACGCGATCGCCAAAGCGGCCGACGCGCTTGCCGGCGCATCCGACATTGACCACCCTGGAGCGGGGTCAAACTCGGCTGCGCGCGCCGCCGCGATCGTCGGCGACGCCTCCAACGAGGAGGGCTACCTGGTGCAGCGCATCCTGCGCGAGGCGCTCGGCTCGCCGCACATCGAGTCGCGCGTCTCCCGCGGTCCCGGCCGCGAGACGCTGCTGCGCCTCGCCCAGCCGGAGCTGTCGGCGAGGGTGCGCGACATCGACGACGCCGACGCGATCCTGCTGGTCGGCTCCGACCCCCTGCACAGCTCGCCGATCCTCGACCTGCGGATCCGCAAGGCGATGCGCCGCAACGGCGCCAGGCTCGCCCTCGCCACCGACCGTCCGACGACCCTCGACGGCGGCGCGGCGGCCGTCGCCCGCTACGCCCCAGGCGAGGCGACCGGCTTCCTCGCCGGGCTGGCAACCGCCCTGCGCGGCGGCGGCGAGGCGACGGAGACCGCCGACATGCTGCGGGACGCCGAGCGCGTCGTCGTCATCTGGGGCGAGCGCATCGGCCGCGAGGGCGAAGCCGCCACCGCCGCGCTGCTCGACCTGGCCGCCGCGCTCGACCTGGCCGGCAAGGACGGCAGCGGCCTGCTCGAGATCCCCGACCTGACCAACGCCCGCGGCCTGCGCGAGGCCGGCTGCCTCCCCGACGCCGGCCCGGGCCTCACCCGACCTGCATCGAGCCCCCATTTGGGGTCCGATGCAGGTCGGATGGGGATGACAACCGAGGAGATCCGCGCAGCGCTCGAGTCCGGCGAGCTCGACACCGTCCTGCTCTTCGGCGTCGACCCCTTGCGCGACTTCCCGGACACCGCCGCCTGGGACGCCGCCCTCACCTCGGCCAAGAACGTGATCTGCTTCTCCACCTTCGAGACCGCCACCACGGCCAAGGCCGACGTCGTCTTCCCACTCGAGACGCACGCCGAGAAAGACGGCACGGTCACCCATCCGGACGGCCGCCTCCAGCGCGTCCGCCCAAGCGCCGGCCGCCCCGGCGACATCCGCCCGAACTGGGGAGTCCTCGCCGAGCTCTCCCTCGCGCTCGGCCACGACACAGGCATCGACTCCCAACCCTCGGCCTTCGCCGCGCTCACCGAAGCTGTTCCCTTCTACGCCGGCATCGGCGACTCCGACATCGCCGGCCGCGGCGTCCGCTGGCAGGACGGCCCCGGAGCTTCGAATCTCTCGCGGGACACGGGGGATGACGGGACGACCGAACCTGAGCGGGCGTCGGGTGCAGGGTCCCCAGGAACTCCCGGCGAAAGCCGGCCTGGGGACCCTGTGCCCGACGCCCTCACTCTTGGGACCTACCGAGATCTCTGGGCCGGTCCGATCACCGAGCTCAACCCGCCGCTGAAGTTCCTCGCCCCGCGGCAGCGCATCGAGCTCTCCCCCGCCGACGCCGAATCCCTCGGCGTCGCCAACGGCGAGACCGTCCGGGTCGGCCAGAACGGCTCCGCCGTCGAGGCCTCGGTCCAGATCCGCGAGCGGATCGAGCAGGGGGTCTGCTTCCTGATCGAGGGCACCGCCGAGGGCAACGCCAACGGCCTCCTCAACGGCTCGCCCGTCCACGTGGAGATCACAAGGATCGGCCCGCCCGCCCCCGGACGCGGGAGCGCCCGCGCGTCACAGTCTGATTCCCGCGTGGGCGCGGGAGCAGAGGAGGCGGGCGGAAGATGATGGTTCTTGCCGACACCCAGTTCGTCGAAGCGACCTGGATCATGATCGTCAAGTCGATCGTCATCTTCGCCGTGATCTTCGGCATCGTGCCGGTGATGACGGTGGTCGAGCGCAAGCTGATCGGCCGCTTCCAGCACCGCTACGGGCCCAACCGGGTCGGGCCGTTCGGCCTCCTGCAGCCGCTCGCCGACCTGTTCAAACTGATCAGCAAGGAAGGCTTCCGGCCGGTCGGCGCGATCCCGGTGCTGTACGTGCTGGGGCCGCTGCTGCCGGTGCTCTCGGGCGTGATGGCGCTGGCGATCATCCCCTGGGGGGATGTGCAGGACGGCGTCGGCCTCTACGGGATCGATGTGCCGATCGGCATCCTCTACTTCTTCGCCGTCGGCTCGATCGCCTTCTACGGCCTGCTGCTCGGCGGCTGGTCCTCGGGCTCGAAGTACAGCCTGCTGGGAGCGATGCGCGGCGCCGCGCAGCTGATCTCCTACGAGGTCTCGATGGGCCTGGCGCTGCTCGGCGCGATCATCATGGGCGGCTCGCTCTCGCTGGTCGACGTGGTCCACGCGCAGGGGGCGATCTGGTTCGTCGTGCCGCAGTTCGTCGGCTTCATCATCTTCATGCTCGCCGGC
>Ga0209919_1001568_pt1 | contig 10963 bp, 12 predicted proteins | sample SalPon2A_C_D2_MG_FD_185721 | JGI IMG/M metagenome (GOLD analysis project Ga0209919, IMG submission 185721) | Soil microbial communities from South San Francisco under conditions of wetland restoration - Salt Pond MetaG R2A_C_D2_MG (SPAdes)... | ecosystem: Environmental > Terrestrial > Soil >... | reverse complement strand
TTGGGATACCGGAAGGACTTATCAGATGTTCTGTTGGGATAGAAAATTTTGAAGATATAAAAAATGATTTTGAGGCAGCGCTTGCTAAAATATAGAGTTTATTAAATGATAGAAAAATGCTTCTCGATATATTGAGAAAAATTATACAGTTAGTAAAAGAAGCTGTTGCTAAAAGTGGCCCAAATCTCAAGTCAATCCCGGGTTCATGTATGAAACGGGGTGTGTACCCGGAAAATTATTCGCAGGCTTCCAATTTTCGGTGTGTAAGAGGTTATCTTGCAAAACAAAAACATTATGAGGACAGGAAATGAGTCAAATTGATAAATATGAATTGGAAAAATTAATTAGGGATGGTGAGAAAACATTTTCTTATCGAATTGAACCAAATGTAATCTCTAAGATTCAGCTTTATTTTACTGGCAGAGTAACAAAAGGGATAGAACTTTTTGGAATCAGGCCACTTGAATTAAGAGCATTAGGATTTTTATTTAAATATAAAAATGAAATAAATCTTGCAATAAATAATAGCTATAGGGTTTTTGTAAAAAAAGAAGGCAAATATTTCGGGCAAGGTTCCTGGAATTTAGAATTTGTAAAAAAAATAAAAGGAACCTAGCCACGGCTCAACAAAATATCTCAATCTTATTCCCAATTATTCCGGGGAATTCCCCGGTCAGAGAGCTTTATTCAATCGTGAATTCTTTAACCATTCCTTTATCAGCCGATGTCTCAGTAATCCAGGCATATCTGCCGGGCTTAAGGTTAACATCAAAATAGGAAGTGTAACCCACAGGCATTTCCTGTACACCTCCCAAAAATTCTGCCGGTGCGGGTGTACGCATTCCATTAATATTCATCCAGTCCATCCACTCCATTACTTTTTTCAAATCTGTATCATTTTTTAGTTTTACAAGGTGAACATCATTTCCCAGGCCTATCTGTGGCTGTTCATCAAAGTGCACAGCTACTGTATGTTCTCCTGAAGATACATCGCCTTTAACTGCTAAATTAAAATTTGAAAGGTTAATTTGAATATCTGCGTCATCCGGTTCCTTCATTTCAGAAACCTCATCTGTAACTGTAATAGGTCGAATCATGCCAAGTTCGCTGTGAAATTTTCCTTCTTCTGTTTTTACATAACATTCCATTACATAATTTCCGGGTTCAAGTTTTACAGTAGTCTCTTCTGTTTTGCCAACTGCTATGAGACCTGCTCCTCCCATATATTTTGCCTTTGCGTACCATCCGGGAAGGCGACTACCAAGCACAGCCCCTGCATCAGCCTTGGTCGCACCTGCTTTTATAGTATCCCAGGCTGCAACAAAAGCCGGGCCTACTCCACTTATGTAATCCTGGAAATTAACATTTTCAGGAAGTTCAGTTAAAAAGAAAAAATGAGTTGCGTGTCCTTTATTTATAAATCGAAAAGTTGTCCAGCCTGTAGGAATTGAATCCCTGGTATTGAAATAATAATCTTTGGCAGTTACATTTACGAGGTTTTTGGGTGAATCATTACCGCAAGAAATTATTAGTAATGAAAAAAATACAACTGTACTAAGAAGGACAATTATTCTCTTCAATTTTTCCTCCAAATTGTTAAAAATGTTCGATTTATAAGAAAATTCGGATATTTTACATGCTTTTCTGAAAAATTAATTTCAATATTAAGGGGAATATACTACGAGGAGACGACCATTTTCTTTTAACTTATAAATAAAAGCATAAATTTGCAATTATTATTTATAATAAAGTCTTTCTAAAGTAACTTTCTCTTTATTTAGATAACCAATTACAAAAGAACAATTAGCTAAATATTATCTTTGTATAAATAAATTTTTGAATTAATGAAAATATTGAGAGTTAGGTATATACTATGGAAAAATCATATTTAGAACCAACACGGGAAGCAGGAGCAGAACTGTTTTCCCGTAAGATCAATGGGGAAGTGTTAATGTTAAATCTACTTCGTTTTAAGGATATTGCAGATTATTCTGCAACACCAGAACTTTCCCCTGAAACGCCAATTTCAGGAAAAGATGCTTTTCAGAAATACATTGAGCATACTTTACCGTTCTTAAAGGAATCGGGTGGAGAACTATTATTCTATGGTGATGGCGGAAAATTTTTAATCGGTCCGCAGAATGAGAAATGGGATTTTGTAATGCTTGTTCGTCAAAAATCTCTAAAAGACTTTATGGCTTTTTCATCAAATAAAGAATACCTGGCAGGTTTAGGGCATCGTGCCGCAGCGTTGGAAGATTCGCGATTATTACCTATAGTTGAATCTGGAAAGGCCACATAATTTTTCACTCTGCTGAATTTAACATTATTTGCTTTTCATTCTAAAATGCGGTCAACCCGCAAATCCTATAAAAAGAAGAATGGATTTATGATCAAGCAAGACTATATTATGAAAATGATAGAGCAATTTGTTAATGCTCTCGCCAAAATATTATTTAATAAAGAGGCCGGAAATTATAAAGAAGCAATCAATGATATAGAAGGCACTCTCAATAATTTAGTCGGTGTTGACCATTTTTTAATTAACACTTTATCAGGGAAGGATATTATCTCACTCCTGAATATTACAAAAGATAGTAAAAAGGCAAATATTCAATGCATCATTATTGCGAAATTATTAAAAGAGAAAGCAGAGTTAAATAGCTTAAGTAAAAAAGATAAATCAATTCCTGACATTGATTATCAAAAATCATTAAGCTTGTTTCTTGAAGGTATCCTGAATTATAAAGCAGATGATATTGATCTGAGCAAATATTATAATGATGTGAATGAGATAGTGCACAGGATAAATGATTCTAAAATCAGCAAGGATACAAGATTTAAGTTGTTTAAATATTATGAACAACTGGGTGAATATAAAAAAGCCGGGATTGAATTAAACAAGCTGAAAAATATTGATTTCCCCGGTATTGAAAATGAAGAAATACAGTTTCACAGGAAATTAAATGAACAAAAAGCTGAGGAAACATGATCGGGAAATATTAAGTTGAGAGATTGTAATACGCATTTCACTAACTATATGAGCGCTTTACAAATTACTTTTGTTATATATGAGCTATTTATATATATATATGTTTTTTAGAAACTGAGCTAATACGCATTCTGAGACACTTTGGGAGCAAACTTTAGGAATGGAATTATTTTTTAGCAATGGTGGAGCATTATTTCTCCTTGGCATTTTCCTGGGAACCGCGCTCTTTTTTATTACAATCTATTTCGGATTGGAAAAAAAGAAGTCGTACCTGTTCTTTTTTTCATACGCACTCTTTGGAGGTATGAGCCTTTTGTTTATTGAAAAAGGAATGTCGGCAGGCTTCCTTATTTCTTCCACCTTCGCAAGCCTTTCATTACTCTACTTTTTTGCCAGTTTTTTTGAAATAGAAAAGTTAGTTGGTGTTGGTGTATTTGGAATAATTCTAGTTCTTATTGCAGGCTATAATTATCAATTCATTACAGATACTCCAAAACCCATTTTCTATGTAATAGAATGGTTTATTTACATTCTTGTACTTATGGCCTGTACGTGGATTTCTTTACAGGCAATAAAACGTAATCAGTTTGCCGGTAAACTTTTATTTATTACTACCACTGTTATTTTTGTACTAATAGTCCTTTTGATATCTAATTCATTTTTTGTTTCCAGCCTTACTATTTCTTCAGTTGTGTTAATCCTTTCGGTTACATACACTGTTTTTCACGATTTTAAAGAAAGACAATCATTATTAAAATCGCTTAGAATGAAAGCTGTGCAGCTCGAAAATGAAATGTTAAAAAAATCCATTCAACCGCATTTTTTAATGAACACATTAACAGCGTTGAGTGAATGGATTGAATCGCAGCCTGAACTTGCCGTAAAACAAATAGAATTACTTTCGGAGAAATTTCGTTATATCACGCGTGTTTCAGGCGAGACATTGGTTGGAATAAAAGATGAGATCAAAATGTGTCGGGTACATCTGGATATTTTCAATGCAAGGCAACACGCTGAATTTAAACTAGAAACAGAAGCTATACTTCCGAATACTAAAATTCCTCCGATGATTTTTCATACGTTGATAGAAAATGGATTAACATATTCTGATAAAGAAAAAGGGAGGTTTGTTATAGAACAGGAGGAAACTGAAAAATCGACCATATTCAGAATCACTTCGGAACCTTTAATTAAGCAAAATTATGACGGGGAAGGTTTGGGAATAAGTTATATTAAATCCCGGCTTGAAGGGGCTTTTCCCGGGAGATGGGTGTTTACTTCAAAACCGGAAGCAGATGCCTGGGTTACTTTAATTGAGATAACTAAATGAAAATATTAATTGCAGAAGATGAACCCGTTATTGCGCAGAGGATCGAACGACTTGTTAAAGAAATACTTGGTGATCGGATTACATACATTAAAAAGTGTGCAACTGTTAAAGAAAGCAGATCCTACCTTGATGTTCATCAAATAGACCTGCTGTTTCTGGATCTTAATCTAAAGGGAGAGGATGGTTTTGATTTACTGGAAGACGCGCAGGCGGGTAGTTTTTATACTGTGATTATTTCCGCCTACAGCGAAAGAGCAATCAGGGCATTCAATTATCCTGTAATCGATTTTATTGAAAAACCATTCAATAAAGAACGGCTGTTAAAAACTTTTGAAAAATTAAATGACTTTGATGCCAAACATAATTTCACCTCGAAGTTCCTGTCAGTTAAACGGGGCGGGGAAATCAGACTCATTGAAATAGACAAAATCATTTATATCAAAGGTGCGGGTGTGTATTCCGAACTTTTTATTCAGGATGAAACGCGGGAGTTACATCACCAGAACCTTGAAAAAATTGATGTCCTTCTCCCTTCAAGCTTTGTTCGTATTCATAAGTCATATATTGTAAATATGTTTTTTGTAGATAAAATAGTCTCCCATGGTGGAAGCAAATACAATCTGCTTCTAAAAAACGGTGCAGAACTTCCAGTTAGCCGTAATCGCTATCAAACTTTGAAAGATATATTGACACATCGTTAATTATTTGAGCACTTCAGACAGAACTTTCATTCCAACTCTCTTTAATCATTATTCTTAACCAGTCAAAATTTAATATTAAGTAATAATGAGGAGTGTACGTTATGTTTGATTTAATTATTCAGTCAGGAATCCTGGGATGGCCAATGGCACTAATTGCTTTGGGGAATATATTCCTAACGGTAAAATACTCTATCAAATTGTTTGGCAGTGAAAAGCAGACAAAGGTGGACCTGAACAAGATTATTATTCTTGGAGTGCTGGCGCTTTCGCTGGGTATTTTTTCTCATGTTCTGGGACTCTACCAGGGACTACAAGTATATTCATATCTGAGCGCTGACCAGGTTGCAGGTGGATATGCTGCCTCGCTTGTCGCTTTAATGCTTGGGATGGGAATTTTTGTTATTTCAGCGATTCTTTGGTTTCTCTTGCGTAGTAAGTTGAACTGCGAACTTATGAAGGCATCAAAATGAGGATATATTCTAGGTTGGGAACACTCCAAAAACAGTTTTGGGGTGTTCTGTTTATATCTCTACTGATATTTTGCAATATAAATACCCCGGCTCAACAAGTTGACAAAACATACCGGGTACTTTTTGTGGGTAATAGCTACACTTATGTCAATAGCTTGCCGCAAATGTTTAAAGCCATGGTAGAAAGTCAGTCCCCCGATTATGATGTAGAAGTAAAATTTATCGGTGGGGGAGGCGCGACATTAAAAAAACATTGGCAGATGGGGGAAGCTTCGCGTGCAATAAAATCGGGGCACTGGGATTATGTTATTCTTCAGGGCCAGAGTATGTTTGGGTCCGATGATCTAGCTGATCCAGATAGTCCTGAACAATTTTATAAATATGCCCGAAAGCTTGATGCAGAAATAAAAAAGAATGACGCTAAAACTGTCTTTTTTATGACATGGCCACGTAAACATCTGCAGGATCAGCAAAAATATTTAACTACGGCATATCGAAAAATTGCTAAAGAATCGGGGAGTATGATTGCACCGGTTGGCTTGGTCTGGGAAAAGTTCAGAGAAATTTCTAAAATAAATCTGTACAGGAGAGATGGGTCACATCCATCTATAGCCGGAACTTATCTTTGTGCTTTGACATTGTTCGATACTATTTTCAAAACTCTACCGGAAAATCTCCCGGTAGCATTATATGGCCATAAAATACTGCGTGGAGGAAAGCTTTCATCAGATGAAAAATGTTTATGCGATTTGAGTATAGCGCTTGTTAATTTACTACGGCGAGCAGTTGTTGAAGTATTGCCTGGGAAATAAAAAAATATAATAAATCCTCTATTTTGTGGAAATTACCGGCTAATTAATCTATAAACCATAAATATTTTTAAAATTGTTTTTTTGTACCCACAATATTAGTTGACAGCACCGATTGTACAATTTAAATTAAATGCTAATTATAAATATTAATGTTAAACAAGGCGAAGCAACAGACTCAAAGCCTTAATACTCAGAGATCGAATATGAATAAAGATTATTTCGAAAACAGATCAAAAGATTACGAAAAAGACAAAAACAGGGTAAACAATGTAGACAATATCGCCGGTGCTATCCGGGAAAACATAGAACTTGAAAAATCAATGAAGATTATGGATTTCGGTTCCGGCACAGGACTTCTGCTGGAGAAAATAGCTCCACTTGTCGGGAAAATTACCGCGGTAGATATTTCAAAATCAATGAACGCTGAACTTGCCGAAAAAAAAGAAAAACTGGACTGCGAGCTAGAAATAATTGAAATGGATTTGTCAAAATCCAGGCTGGACAGAAAATTTGACGGGATCATTTCATCTATGACGATGCATCATGTTGATGACATTCAATCTATGTTTAATGATTTTTATAATATGTTAAATGATGTTGGCTTTATAGCTATTGCCGACCTGGATAAAGAAGACGGCACATTCCATAAAGAGGATACGGGTGTATTCCACTTCGGTTTTAACAGGGATGAATTTTTAAAAGCGGCTGAGAAAGCGGGATTCAAAAACCTGCAGATTATTTCTGCAAGTACAGCGTATAAGCCATATGGTGAGTACCCTGTGTTTTTGCTTACAGGTAATAAAAAACCAGAAAGACAGAGCTAAAACTCAAACAGGAAAATTTAAAAATTATCGGGTAAAAATGAACAGGTTAGGCTGGTCAATCATAAGAATTGCAACATTCATCTTTGTTGGACTCATGAGCACCGTATTAATTCGTCCGGAAGATGTTGGCTCGTGGAAAAACTATGCGGGATATTTCTTCTTGCTGATGGCGGTTGTTGACACTTATTTCACAATAAGGAATATTGTAAAAAAGAGGAACCGCTAATTCGAATAATTTAGAATAATGTCCCTTGAATGACGAAAACGCTAACATTTATGTTATGATATTGCTTCCCGGCAGGATTGTACTATTTTGGAAATTGAATGCAAAACATTAGAGGAAAAAATGATAAATGTCAGACGCACAATATTATCATCGGCTTTGTTATCGATTATTCTTCTTTATTCCTGCAATGATGAAAAATTAAAAGAAGCCCCAAATGATATAGGTGATTATGCTATAGTATATAATGTATTGCCTGATAGTGAAAACGATAATTATGAAGTATTTACGATGAATACAGACGGAACAAATAAAAAGAATTTCACCAATTTGAAGGGAGTGGAATGGTCCTATACATCCAGTGGAAACAAAATATATTTTTACTCGGATAAAGATACGACACATCGTATATACTTTTTGTATGAATCAGATTACCGGGGAAATAATATCAGGAAAGTAAGTAACATAAGACTTGCTGACAGCTGGATGAGTTTTCGAAAAAATGGGACTGAGATTATAGTAGATCCTCATCCATCAGTTGATTCCGTTTTCTACATAATAGACTTGCAGGGAAAAATAGTCCAAAAAATATTTACGGGTTTGCCTTACTCGCACGACCCTACATTTATAAATGATGGTGAACAAATAGCTTTCAGGGGCGCTCATAAAAAATCAAAAAGGGAAAAGGGATTCAGGGACGAGATTTATATTATTAATGATGATGGTACCGGATTGAAACAATTGACAAGTTACCCTGAATCTGACTCAACCGCGCCATGGTATGCTTATAAAGCAGGTCCCCCGCGCCAGCATCCTACAGAAAAATTTATTAGTTATGCCAGTTTTCAAAACGGTAAATATAGCCTGTTCGGTGTTACGATTGACGGGAAGAAACAATGGAAATTGACAAACAATGATTTTATGGAAATCTATCACGACTGGTCACCTGACGGTAATTGGCTGGTGACAGATTTAGCTGATCTTGAGGAAAAGCATTTTAATATAGGTTTGATTAACTGGAAAACCAAAGAATTGAAAATCCTTACCGATTCAAGTTATCAATATCAGCAATCGCCTAATTTTGTTTTGAAAGATTGATCGTTTTATTTGTAAAATTAAAATGATAGGCAGGGGATTAAAATGAATAAAAAATATTTTAACAAATTTTTACAGGTGTCAGCATTTTTGCTCCCGGTATATTTTGTTTTTTATCCGCATTTAAATGATAACCCGAAGGACCCCCTGGTTAAATCTCTCTGGAGATTCACAATAGCCGGGTTCTGCTTTTATGGATTAGCAGTCGTTGTAATATTTGTTTTATAAATACAAACGGGGTGGAAATTTGACGAAGACGATTATTTTATCTCTCTTGATGATTGGTATGATGCGCGCGCAGACGACGGCTAATTCCGATAAGCAAAAATTTCCATTAGATTCCTCTAAAGGCCTTGAACTGGTTAATGTAAAAGCAGAACCGGTAAATTACAGCGGTAAAAATGGTCTGCAGGTAACAGCCATGGACGGGTACAAAAAGGGTGAAACCCTGGTAATTATACCGGGCGTTTATTTTAAAGACGGAGTTATTGAACTTGAGTTGACCGGTGAGCCCGCGCCGGGTGTACCTCCTGAAATGCGCGGATTTGTCGGCATCGCTTTTCACGTTGGTACTACAGATTCTTCCAATTATGAATGCTTTTATATCCGTCCCACAAACGGAAGAGCGGATAACCAGTTGATTAGAAACCATTCAACGCAATATATCTCCCACCCGGAATATCCGTGGTTCAGGCTGAGAAAAGAAAGCCCCGGGATGTATGAATCCTATGCAGATATGATGCCCGGTGAATGGACTAAGTTTAAAATTGTTGTAAAAGGAAAGACCGCAAAATTATTTTTGCACGGATCTGACCAGCCCTGCCTTGTTGTAAATGATTTAAAGCACGGAATAACCGGGGGCAGGATTGCTTTGTGGCAGCATTTCACGACGCTTGCCCGATACAGAAACCTTGTTATTATGTCTGAATAAGGCTGAATTCAGATGAATTGGGCCCGGGCGGGAAAAATACCGCCTGGTCATAAGTTCAATTTACCGCTTATTTAGTCTATCTGCTGTATATCAACTATCCTTTTTGTGCCATCAAATTAAAACCTACCTTAGATTATGATTATTACTAAGAAAATTAATCAATATCTCCGCACTTTAACTAATACCACAAGAGGTTTTTATGAGACTTAAATCAGCTTACAGCTATATAATAATGGCTTTTATTTTTAGTGTCTCTGCATTTGGCCAGCAGAATGCTTCAATAGTTGTTGGGAATATTGGCCCGGGTGAAATACAATCCGAAGCTTTTTCGCTCAACAAAGACGCTAATGTTCAAATTACGGGTGAAGCAGCTACATTTAGCGACAGGCACGGAAGCTGGTTTTCTGATTCTTATGACAACGGGTGGTCGAACAATTTAATGTTTTATTGCTGGATACTGGATTCAAAAACCAGAAGTGTTGTATGGCATTCATTGGAAAAATATCCTAAAATAAGAACTTCAAAAAGCACCGATTTTATTCGGATAAATAATAATATTGATCTGCCCAAAGGTAATTACGAAGTTTATTATGCTTCCGCTAAAATGAATTATAGTTATAATAATAACAATGATGATTTCATAGACTGGGTAAGTGATTTCTTTGGCTTTAATACCACACAATTTAAAAGTAAATACAAGGATAAACTGGAAGTAAAGGTTTCCGGACCCGATGGCGTTTTTAGTTCTGCTAGTATTGAAAAATTAAGAAATGATTTCCTGAGACCTTCTATTGTGTCAACGGAAGAAGCGGGAAACAATAAATCTTTTTCAAAAGGATTTTCGCTTAAAGGCGACACAAAGTTAAAAATTTATGCAATCGGAGAAGCAAGAGAAAAATCTACTTTCGATTATGCCTGGGTTTATGATGAAGTGAAAAATAAAATAGCCTGGAAAATGGACTGGCAAAATACTGAATATGCGGGCGGAGCTAAAAAGAATATCCTTTTTAATAATGAGATTTATCTGCCGGCCGGTACTTATACAGTGCATTACGTTACTGATGATTCACATTCCTATAACCGATGGAATTCATTCCCGCCTGATGATCCTCAATTTTGGGGAGTTGCAGTTTTCCCGGCAACAGAAAATGATCGCGCTAATGTTATACCTTTCAGAGAACAGGATGCAGTAAGGCCTGTAGTTGAATTAACAAGGATCGGAGATGATAAGCTTGTCTCGCAGGGTTTGCGTATCAAAAAACCGCTTAAAGTTCGTGTTTTATGTCTTGGTGAGTCAACAGGCAGAAATGAGTACGCTGATTATGGATGGATAATAAATGCTGATACGCGTGAAACTGTCTGGACTATGAATGGAAGGGAAGGGGTGAATGCAGGCGGTGCAGAAAAAAATAAAATGATAGATGAAACAATTAATCTTAAACCCGGAAATTATATTGTCTATTATGCTACTGATGGTTCACATTCATATAACGACTGGAATGCTGCCAGTCCTTATGATCCGGAACGATGGGGAATTACAATCTGGACAGATGATAATAAAAGTAAATCTTCAACTGAATTGTTT
>Ga0209919_1001564_pt1 | contig 10986 bp, 8 predicted proteins | sample SalPon2A_C_D2_MG_FD_185721 | JGI IMG/M metagenome (GOLD analysis project Ga0209919, IMG submission 185721) | Soil microbial communities from South San Francisco under conditions of wetland restoration - Salt Pond MetaG R2A_C_D2_MG (SPAdes)... | ecosystem: Environmental > Terrestrial > Soil >... | reverse complement strand
TCATCCGGTAATGATGATTTCTCACAGGGATCCAGTGATTTTTTTTCGACGATTAGAATTTCGCCTTCGGCCTGTTTCGATTTTCTTTCAGTCGCACGTGAAAAGTGTGTGTCCCTTTATATACACCACTTTTGTTCGGGCCGACAAAGTATCTCGATAGGGGTTTGCACCATCAACTGACACTTGTTCGTTTTCCGTGTTAGCCACGCTCGAAGGGCTACTCGCGAGATTCCAGGCGCCGGCTCGCGAGGCGCCGAAAACCGCTCCACGTCTGGGTTCCTGCAACCGAACGGGAAAAATCCGAAGGTTAACGGCGGGATTTCGGGTAATTTGGCGGCGACGAAAGACGGGTTGCTGAAAAACGTCCATCGGCACCAGTTTGGTGCGATTTATCCGGGAAAATTCTGAAAAGAAGGGGCAGGTCCTGGCTTTTTCCGGTTAGCGCCCGAATAGAGTGCCAGGCCGATGAATGAAGGGTCAGGTCTTGTCTTTTGCCTTAGATCCATTGGCAGCTATGATTCTGCTGACTCGAGAGTAGTGTAATCCGGAATATTCACCGATTTGTTTCATGCTGTACCCGCCGCTCGCATAGGCGGCGACGATTGATTCATCGCGGCTACCAGCGGACTTCGCGTAATGTGCGAGTGAGCGTGGTTTTTCTCGCCGCTGTGACCTGGGAATTTCGCTCAAGTCTCGATCCTCCTCGATTTTCTTCCGCAGCCCGTCAACAAATTTCTCGCTACCCAGGAATACCTGATTTTGCAGAAACTCCCAGGGTGAGGGCTGATTTTTACCGTCGGCAACGAATTGGCGATACTTCTTTCGGGCGAAGGACAACCGGCTCCCGAATGCGGCTAGAAGCCAGTCGGTGTGTAACCAGGCGGGTGCTTCCCGCGCCCCCGCGGTATCGAGATAACTACTCCAGGGCCAGTTTTCGGCCTTGCTAACCATTCGGGTACGAACCGGATTGAGCACAATGTAGCGGGCCAGTTCGAGCAGGTAGGATTCCTTTTGAACCAGGATTGCCCGATAGCGGCCCTGAAAGACGTGCCCGTCCCGGTGGTTGTTACGATTGTGGGATTGCGTATAAACGCCATTGAGTTGCCGCATGCCTTTCGCGAGATTGCCGTCGGGCGTCTCGATCAGCAAGTGGTAGTGATTATCCATCAGGCAGTAGGCATGGATTAGCCAGTTGAATGTCTCGGCCGCCTGGCTCAGGATTTCGAGGAATGCGAATCTGTCGTTGTCGGTGAGATATATAGCTTCCTGCCGGTCGCCTCTCGCGGTTACGTGATACAGAGCACCCGCGTATTCGATTCGAAGCGGTCTCGCCATCGCGGCAGACTAGTCAAAGCACAGGCAAAAGGCAAGACCTGACCCCATTTTATTTTAGACCCCATTTTATTTTCCGTTAAGTCAAGACTTGAGCCCATGTTACTCCACTGGTTTTTCTCTTGAGATACTTGATTTGCCAATTACACGGACCAAAAGAGATTTGAAAAAATATCCCCCAAGAGATCCTATTGAGAATACAATCGACAAAGAAAATATAATGTAAAATTCCATCCCCGATTTAGCCGGATCCCCACCTTGCAATAATCCTGGAAGTACAGGAATCAATGCAGCAATTACTATAGTTCTAAAAATGGTTCCCCAGTTAAATACCGCACAAAGAAATCCTAGGCTCAATGGAATATATATAAAGTTAACTAACAGCCTATCATCAAGAGGAACTTGGTCCGCCAATCTACTAAGGTATATTTGGTAGATAACGGTCAATAGTAAATAAGTCATCAAACTGCGCGCTATTGCCATGTGATCCCCATGCCTGGTGCATTACTTATACCTGTGCCGCCTCCATCAGTCAGGTAGTTCACAAATGAGTTGGAATTTGGTCCTAAAGGAAAATAAGGTACAGGCCCTGAAGGAAACTTTAGAAATCTTTTCAATACGTCCTTTTCTTGGTTGCAGTTTTTATTACAAGTTTGAGATTTACTTACGTTTATATTATCTCTATTGCTTGGTGAGTAGGGATTATCGGGATAACCAGATGCGCCTGGTTCCGCCATGGACTTTGTACCGGTAGTAAATGATGGGCCATTTCCAAATAAGGAAAGAACACGCTGCCAACCTTCTTTCGGGCAAGAAACAAATACGAAGCAATGTTTTTTACCTGTTATGCTAGGAAGTCCATTTAATAATCTGCAAATGACTCTTACTTCAAGTCCATCTGGATCTATAGAGTTAATAGGATTTTCATTAGCGTATCCAAAGGTCGAAATTCCACCCCCCAACCCAATCGGATCACTCTCAACATACCGCCCAATACTCGGATCGTAATCCCGGAAGTAATTGTAATTCAACCCCGACTCCGCATCGTAATACTGCCCCGGAAAGCGCAGATTATTCTCGATCGTATTGGTCGTGATTGATGCTTCGCCAAAAGGCTTGTAATCCGCCTGCCAGACGACGTTCTGATTCCCGTCCGTCATCGCCTGCGGCGTGCCGAGGTGATCGTTGTGGTAGTAAAACAGCGTTTCCGTTGCATGTGCATTATTACCGGCTACGAGGGCTGTTATCACTGCTGCAGCGAAGTACGAAACAGCTTTCCCTTTAAACCAGCCCGTGATCGATCCCAGAGGAAATTTTACGAAATTTATACTTTTCATTTTATTTGCCTCCCCAACCTTTCAGCGTGAATGTCTTTTGTGAAATTCCGCTGTTGTTGTAATTGGGTGCGGTTACCCTGGCCCGGATCTTGACTGTCTTATCGCTTTGGCCGGTCGAATAATAGAGCGGCCCCGTGTACTTGATGTTTGGATAGCCTGATCCGCTCTTCCAATAGATCGTTCGGCCTGGTACGGAGCTGCTGATGTAGACATAAGCCGAGTTATGGTTACTTGCGGTGAAACTTACGGTAATCGTCGGAGGAGGAGCCGTCGGTTTCGGCGTTACCGTAAAACTGGCGGTCGATACGGCACTAGTCTGGATTCCCGGACCTATGACTATTGCGCTGACGACGGCGCTGGCCGTCAGCGTAAAAGGAGCTGAATATAGCGTCGACGAACTGGTAGGCGTGGAGCCATCGGTCGTATAGTAAATGCTTCCGACGGGCGACGCGCTAGACAACGTCACCTGGACACTATCGAAGTAACTGCCGCCATTCGGGGTAATGACGGGAGGACTCGCCTCGATCGTGTAGGTGGTCGATGCCACCGGGCTGTCTGCGTAATGAGCGTGCGTGGCGATCGCCTTTATCGTCGTGGTTTGCGATAGCGATATCGGGGCGGTATACAAGGTCGAAGCCGAAGTCGGCGTCGAACCGTCGGTGGTGAAATATATGGCCGAACCCGTCGTCGGCGAACTCAGTGCAACCACGGTACCGTCGTAGAAGGTTCCCCCCGCGGGACTCGCGTCGGGAGGATCGAGCACTGATAACTGCCCGTCGATATACCATGCGGCGAGGATTTGTCCGTTAAGATAGGCATACTCCCTGGCAGACATATCGGTGGTTGAAATCTCGGCCAGTAGCTGTCCGTTTAATCCATAGATATAGTGAGTGGTTTCCGATGGAGTCGCCTTCTCCACTCGCTGGCCCAGACCATTGTAGATATAGGCCGTGCTCGAACCCGCCTGGGTACTATGGCTCAAGCGCCCCCGGTCATCGAAGAGCTGTGTAAACGAATTTCGAGTGATCGTATTGCCGGCAGCGTCATAGTCGAAGACCTGGGGGTTGGCGCCGGTAATATTGTCCAGGTGGTGAGTGTTCGCGACATAGTTATAGGTGTCAACCTGACTGCCATTCAATTCGAGACTGGTGCGGTTGCACGGGCTGGATGGCCACGCGTATTCCTGCTCTTATTTTTGATGGAATAGTGGAAATAGGGTGTTTATTCTTCTTATACTTTTGTTTTGTGCGAGCCAAAGAGCAACTGGGAGAGGGCGATTAAAATATTTGGTAAAAAGAAGCTGTACGATTTCGAATGCCTCGCCATCGCTGACCTCAAACAAGGTTCCTAAATACACACGCGAATTCATGAAGGTAAACGTACTTGCTAGTTGATGCATACTTCGGGGGGCAGGGGGAGGGCGATGTCCTTGAGGAGGCACTCTGTATACGTAGTAAGGGCATCTTGTAACACATCAGAATTGATTGAAATAGACGCTATTAAGACATGATCGGCTATAAAATCCTTATAAAACAATGGCATTCCGGGGGTTCGACAAATTCGCCAGGAGCGAATTTGCGCGAGCGCAGCGAGTCCTGGAGGGCGGCCAAAGGTCGCCCGGAAGGATGCGGCGCAGGGATGCGCCGCACAATCCCTCGCCTAAAAATCTCCTCCCAAAGTAGCTACAAGTACTGCTTGCTAAGGGGGTTATTGGAAGGCTGCCATAGCAAGGGCACAGAGATCCCCCGCAGGGTTCGACAAAATCGCCAGGAGCGATTTTGGACGCGCGCGTAGCGCGCGGCCCCGGAGGCCGGTCGCAAGGCCGGTCGGAGGGGTGCGGCGCAGGGACGCGCCGCACAATTCCTCAATCTCCGTCATAGTTATGCCCTGACTTATTCAATCGACGGATATGGCGATGCGAAGTCAAACAGGTCTCCGCAATGTGCACGCCGATACTGCCACTCATGACCAAAATTCGTGGTAATCGGCTTCTTGCCAGCCAACCGGTAGACGCCTCGCTCACGGCGATTACAGAAATATTCGATCTTTAGTTCAGGGATCTCGCGATGAACTCGGAATGCGCCCTGATCATAGGAGAGCCGCGATCCAGGCACACCTTAACAATTCATGACTAACCCATTTGGGTGAGATTTACCCTGTATGGGTGATGCGCTGGCCCTAAAAAACCCGTATATACAAGGGTTGACAACTAGGAACACCCCGTAGGTGGGACTGCAAATAGATTGAAAGCTTCAAAATCAAGCAACAACATATTGTTGAGCAGGGGATTCGAGATGCAAGCTTTAAATCGAACAATACAAGCCATATTATTGGTTTGCAGTGTGTTCTCACTCTCGGTTACACCTGTAAGTGCCTCCGTGTTATACGAAAACCCGGTAGAAACAAGGATCAACAACGGTAGTTGCCTCTTCAATACTAGTTGCAGCGGCCCTTATTTTGTTGCAACGGAATTTACCCTGGAGACCGTTAGCACCATTGATTCCGTAAGTTTTTTTGCTTGGTCTGAAGGTATCGATCCAGGCACTCCAACCGGGGTGAACTGGATAATCCTAAACGACGACGAGAGTGTTCCGGGTCCGGGTTCCGAGTTTGCATCGGGAGACAATTTTTCGTATAGCCTTGGCCCCCCGATTGTCGGCACAGATTTCACGGCTTATGAATACCTGGTAGACATTCCAGATTTGGCAGGATTATCAACAGGTTCCTACTGGCTGGCATTTCAGCTCATAAGTCCTGACCTTGGAACCTATTGGACTAATGGACAGAATAGCGCCCCGAGTTTCTATGGTCCTGGTAGTGACAATAACTGGAACGTTGGACTCAACCCGCCAAACCCAGCCTTCGCGGTATACGGTAACCCATCTGCTGTACCCATCCCGGCAGCTGTCTGGTTATTCGGCACAGGCCTCGCTGGGCTAGTCGGGTTCTCCAGGCATCGAAAAGTCGCTTAGCCCCACACGGGTTGGATAACGCCCGCCTCAGTGGACGTTTTATATAATTCTTATCCTGCTAATACAGTATTCTTTCCTGCTCTGAGGCATCCAGGCCCTCGCAAGGGGAATTATTCGGAAGGCCGATGGCGAGGGCACAGAAATCTCCCGGTAGAGCTCGAAAAATTTATCGGGAGTAATTTGCGTGAACGCAGCTAGTCCTGCAGAACGGCCAAGGCGCCCGGAAGGATGCGTCGCACAATCCCTCGCCAAAACGCCTGCTCCATAAGCCACCAATTAACTCCGGACGAGCTTGGTAACGGATTCCGGATAAGCGCCATGCGCTTTTCGGGATGACGACTATTGATAGCACCCCTTTTAAATTTGGCGGAAAGTGATGGCAAAGGGACACACCGAGCAATTCCTCGAACCAAATTCCGCTCGTCGAGAAGCCGCCTGTTACCTCGGCCAGTCGGACTTTTTATCGTATTTTCGATAGTGAGGATACAGCCATTCCCGGCCATCGTTGCCAGGTAATCCGATAAGTAACTGATTTATCGATAATTACGCTAACAGGGCCAAATTTCGATACCCCGGGGTATACATACCGATACCCGCATCAAAAAGGTTGCTAATTGAAACTTTTGATACCAATCTCTTCCTGGATCGGCATTTTCCATGATTTTTAAATACATACAAAAACCGCAATTGCCGTATGCCGGGGGAATGTTATGGAGACTTTCGGATCGTTTTACAGGGTCGGGTTGCCGGCATTAATTGGCCTGAGCCTGTTGCTGTCGGCCTGTGCGACATCGCAATCGGTTCGAGAGCATGCGCACTCATCCGGTCAAATCTCTTCACTGGGTTCGTTCGGGCAACTGGATTACGAGAACAACAGTACCCGCCAGACTGCCGGAGTCGAAAGTGGAGTCGGCCTGTTTGCCAAGACTGTGCTGGTGGATCCCGTGATCAGGCCGGCATCCACCCTCAAGGCTCTTTACGGGCTGGTGATCAAGTCAACAGGCGGATTCGTCGAGCGAACCGTCATCGAGCAAATACGCATGCCGAGCCTCGAAAAGAATCCGTTGCCGCCGATCGGTTATCTGCAGCCGATGAATCTCGAATCCTGGGAAAACGAACTCGACCGGATGACGTCGACGACTCGTACCAGCGGTAACATCCGGTTTCTTATCGATGGCGAAGAGTACTTTACGAGACTGACAGAGGTGATTGCGGAGTCGGAAGTATCGATCGATATTCGTACTTACATTTACGACAACGACGACGTCGCCCTCGAACTGGCGAATCTACTTCGCCAAAAATCGGAGACGGTCGAAATCAAGATACTAGTCGACGGTCTGGCGGATCTGTTTGCGACCCGTCTCGACTCCAGCAGCATGCCCGACGACGTTATCCTGCCATCGTCGATTTCCGACTATCTGACTTACGAAAGCACGATCGATTATCGCAAGCAGTCCAATCCCTGGTTTACCGGCGACCATGCCAAAATTACCATCGTCGACGGTCGGCGCGCTTTTCTCGGCGGCATGAACATAGGCCGCGAATACCGTTACGACTGGCATGATTTGATGATGGAACTCGATGGCCCGGTAGTCGCCAGGCTACAATACGAATTCGACATGTCCTGGGCCAAGGCGGGAATGTTCGGTGATCTCGGATGGCTGGTAACCGCGATGAAAGGCTACCCGCACGATGAATCGGGTACCGGTATTCCGATACGCATTTTGACCACGTCGATCCACGATTCCGAACTATACCGGGCGCAGGTCGCCGCCATCCGGCGTGCGCAAAACCGTATATTCATCGAGAACGCCTATTTTTCCGACGACAAGATTCTCTTCGAGCTGGCCAGGGCGCGCCGGCGCGGTGTCGATGTGCGTGTGATCCTGAGCGCCGAAAACGACAGTGGAATTCTGAATTTGAGTAACCAGAAAGCAATTAACACCATGCTGCAAAACGGCATTCGCGTTTATAGCTACCCAGGCATGACGCACGTTAAGGCGGCAATCTATGATGGCTGGGCCTGCCTCGGGTCCGCTAATTTCGACAAGCTCAGCCTGCAGATCAACCAGGAAATCAATCTGGGATTCTCCGATCCGGAAACCGTGGAACAATTAATGCAAAAGGTATTCTATCGCGACCTCGCCCTCGCCAGCGAACTGCACCGACAGATGCCGCTGGGGGCACGCCATCATCTGGCGGAATTGGTTGCGGATGAATTATTCTAATTTATCGAACCGGAGTTCACTATAATCCGGTTAATTGAGAAAGGGGGAGTTCTCATGTCACAGACCAGAACCTTGATCGAAACCCTGAAGCAGGAGCTGCGCAAACAACGTATCACCTATCGCGATGTATCCCAGGCGCTGGATCTTTCGGAAACCAGTGTAAAGCGATTGTTCGCCGATGCGGCATTTTCTGTACGCCGACTCGAAAAGGTCTGCGAGCTGCTGCACCTGGAAATCAGCGACCTCGTACATCTAATGCAGAAGACCATCGAACTGACCACGGAGCTGAGCCGCGAGCAGGAAGAGGAACTGGTTTCCGACGTCAAGCTGCTGCTGGTCGCCTTGCTGCTGATGAACAAGCTCCAGTTCTCCGACATTCTCGAGACATACCAGATTTCGGAACCCGAGGGTATTCGCTTGCTGGCGAGACTCGATCGTATGAAAATCATCGAACTATTGCCGGGAAACCGCGTCAAGCTGATGATTGCGCCAAACTTCCGCTGGCTGCCTGGCGGGCCGATACAAAAATTTTTCGAAACCAAGGTTCAGCTGGAATTCCTGAAATCGTCATTCAACGACCCCGGGGAATTCCGGGTCTTCGTTTCGGGTATGATCTCGCGCGAGGCCAACGCAGAAATCGTTAGAAAGATGCAGCATCTCGCGCAGGAAATGCACGTATTAAATGTAGAATCGGAGTCGATTCCTCTCGAGCAGCGGTTCGGCACCAGTCTGATGATGGCAATCCGGCCCTGGGAGATAAATGTGTTTTCGGAACTGCGTCGCAGTAGCGACCAGCGAGTATTCGGTTGACGGTGTTACCGAGAGCCGCTCGGACTCTTCCGGCTTCAAATGATCAATATTCTTACTTATAACATCCATAAGGGTTTCGATCGCTTCAATCGCGATTTCGTGCTGCACCGGATCAGGGAAAACCTGCAAAGCACAGAAGTGGATATCGTTTTATTGCAGGAGATTCAAGGCCGGCATCTGCATCACGAAAATCGGATTACTGCCTGGCCCGAAGTCAGCCAGTTCGAGTTTCTGGCGGACAGTGTCTGGCCGCACTATGCCTACGGCAAAAACGCTATTTATCGAAAGGGCCACCACGGTAACGCGATCCTCAGTAAGTATGAAATCGCCGAGTGGAACAATCTCAACCTGTCCCGTTTCCAACGGGCCAGTCGCGGCCTGCTGCATGGAAGGATTCAACTGCCCGACGGCGGCAGCCCACTGCACCTGTTATGCGTTCACCTCGATCTGATCGGCTTCGAACGTAAACGCCAGATTCATGCGCTAAAACGCTATATAGATGCGACCATCGGACAAAACGAACCGATCATCCTGGGCGGCGACTTCAACGACTGGCACGGGGGACTCGGAAAATTCCTCGAATCTCAGTTGGGGATGCATGAAGCCTATCGCGAAATCAACGGTAGCTACGCTCGAACCTATCCTTCGAATTGGCCGATGCTGCGCATGGACCGAATCTATTTTCGCGACCTCGAGCTGGTCGATTCTTTTTGCATGCGACGCCACCCCTGGGACGAACTCTCGGATCATTTGCCGCTCTACGCGCGTTTCACGCTGGGCTGATCGCCAGACACCGAAAGGAAACTTCAATTGCAGAATAAGTCACCTTAACTATACTAAATAAGCCATTGAATTTACTAAATTTAGGTCAAAGGGTTTTCTGCTAGACCAAAGCCCGCACAACCTGCAGCCCGGCTGCAACGGAAGGCCATGAGCAGTACTGAAAACAATTTTACCTGGCGCTCGCAATCCGCGTTCGTCATCGTCGCCGCCGGTGCCACACTCGGACTCAACGATTTCCTGACCTTCCCGGTGCTCGCGGTGCACAACGGCGGCGGCGCCTTCCTGATCATGTATATCCTGTTCCTGTTCGTGCTCGGTTTACCGCTGATGATGTGCGAATTGTTGCTTGGACGCCTTTCACGCAACGATCCCGCGGCCTGCCTGCGACTGCTTTCGGAACAGTACAAGGCATCGGTTTACTGGAAGCTGGCCGGACTGGGCTCGATGTTCGCCGCCTTCCTGATCATTTCCGCTTTCAGCGTGGTCGCGGGCTGGTCGCTGGCTTACATGGTGCGCGCCCTGCTCGGTGTCTTCAACGGGGTGACGCTCGACGAGGCGAGACAATTGTTCGAGGCTCTGACCTTCGACAGTGAACGCATGACGCTGTGGCACACGCTGTTCGTTATCATGCTGGTCGCGGTCAGCGCCCAGCCACCGGCGCGGGGTATCGAGCGGACCATGCTGGTGCTGGTGCCGACCATGATACTGCTGCTGCTGATCGGACTGATCCTGGCGCTCGGCTCCGACGGCATGGGCAGCGGCATTAGATCGATCCTGTATGCCGATTTTACCGCGATCGATCCCCAAACCCCGATCCTGGCCCTGCAGCGGGCCTTTTATACCCTGGCGCTGGGACTCGGGGTAATGATCGCCTATGGTCGCTATCTGCCCGACGACGTGCCGATCGGTTACTCGGCCGCGCTGGTCGTCACCGTGGACTTGATGTTTTCGATCTTCACGGGATTATCGATTAACGCGCTGATGTTTTCGTCCGGCCTGGAACCCGGCATCGACAGCCAGTTCGCGTTTCGCATCATGCCGGTAATTTTCAATCAGTTTTCGTCCAGCGGCTTGTTCACGACGCTGTTTTTCATGCTTATGGCGATCGCGTCGTTGACCACCTCGATCGCGTTGATCGAGGCACCGATCACCTACCTGCAACGCAAGCTACGAATGACCCGCCTGAGGGCCGCCGTTTACCTCGGTATCGGGGTGTGGATATTCGGCCTCGGGGTGGTACTCGCCCACAGTGTCTGGAACGGTGACGGCTTTTCGCTGGCCTTATTCATCGGCGACGACACCGTTCGCCTGGTCAATAACGCTGGCTTTCATGACGTGCTGGTATTTACCTCCAGCCATTTGATTCAGCCGCTGGTCGCGCTTTCCTTGTGCCTGTTCGTAGCCTGGAAAATCCCCCGCCAGATCAGCCACAAGGCGCTCTCGCTTTCCCGCCACTACAACTTCGAAATCTGGTGTTATTTGTTGCGCTATATTATCCCGGTCCTGCTGCTGGTTGTTATACTG
>Ga0209919_1001562_pt1 | contig 11000 bp, 9 predicted proteins | sample SalPon2A_C_D2_MG_FD_185721 | JGI IMG/M metagenome (GOLD analysis project Ga0209919, IMG submission 185721) | Soil microbial communities from South San Francisco under conditions of wetland restoration - Salt Pond MetaG R2A_C_D2_MG (SPAdes)... | ecosystem: Environmental > Terrestrial > Soil >... | reverse complement strand
CGTCGGTGGCGGCGCTGCTGGTGAGCGGGCCGCAGGACCCGCTGGCGCGGCGGTCGCCGCTCGCCGCGGCCCGCGACAGGCTGGAGGGGCGCGCCACGGCCTACGTGTGTGAGGCCGGCGCCTGCCTGCTGCCGACGGCCGATCCCGAGACCTTCGCGCGCCAGCTCCGCGACCTGGCCGCCTCGGGTTAGGGTGGCGTCCGGAGTGGCCGAGGCCGCGTGGCGGGCGCCGCGCGGCGGCGCGGCCGGCTGGGATGCGGGTCGCGGCCGCCGTGAGCCGGGCTGAGGCACAATGGGGCGAGACGAGTACGGCGACCGGCCTGCCGGCCTCCGGGCGCGGCGCGCGGCCGGCGGCGGCCGGCTGGGATACGGTCGTCGCCGGCGCGGCGGAGGCCGCCGCCGGAGCGAGCACCCGGGCGGCGTCCGCGGACCGCCGGCCACATACCCGAGAGGACCGTTGCCTGCATGTATCCCTTCCTGCTGTACCTCCACAACCTGCTCCGCTGGGTGATCCTCATCGTCGGCTTCGTGGCGGTGGTCACGGCCATCCGCGGCGCCTTCGCCCGCACCCGCTGGACCGGGCAGCACAACGCCCTGGGGCGGGTGTTCACCATCTCGGTGGACATCCAGCTGCTGGTAGGCCTGTTGCTCTACTTCGTGTTCAGCCCCATCACCACGGGCGCCTTCGGGCACTTCTCGCAGGCCATGCAGGCGAGTCACATCCGGTTCTTCCTGGTCGAGCACATGCCGGTGATGATCGTCGCCATCGTGCTGGTGCACATCGGCGCCGCCCGCGCCAGGCGCCTGGACAGCCCCCGCCCCGCGGCGATCTTCTACACCATCGCCATGATCCTGTTCGTCATCGCCATCCCGTGGTGGCGACCGCTGGTACCGGGCCTCGGGTGAGGGCGTTCCGGCCGGGGGCGGCGGGCTCGGCCGGGCCGGCGCGGGAGGCGGCGTGACCCACACCGGCAGCGGCGAAGGGCTCAAGGCGCGCATCCTCGACGAGGCCGCGGCGCTCTTCGTCACCCACGGCTACCACGGCCTGTCGATGCGTCAGATCGCCGAGGCCGTGGGGGTCTCCAAGGCGGGTCTGTACTACCACTTCGAGGACAAGGAGGCGCTGTTCCTCGCGATCCTCCTGCACCACATCGCGCGTGTCGGCGAGCTGGTCGACGAGGCGCGCGCGGAGGGCGGCGGCGCTCGAGACCAGGTGCGGCGGCTGCTCACGCAGATCCTCAGCCACATGCGGGGGAGCCAGCGCTTCATCCGGCTGGCCGAGCAGGACGCCGCCAGCCTCAGCCCCGAGTCGCTGCAGCGCATGCACGCCGCCTACCGCGAGCGCTTCACCGGGCCCATCGAGGCCATGCTGGCGTCCGGCGTGGCCAGCGGCGAGCTGCGCTCGCTCGACCCCCGCCAGGCCACCTGGCTGCTGCTGGGGATGGCCTTCTCGGGGCTGTCCACGCCCGCCGAGAAGGTGGCCGACGCGGTGGCGCTGATCGAGAGCGTGTTCTTCGAGGGCGTCCTGGCGCGCTAGGCACGGGCCCGGAGCGGCCGCTGGTAGCATGGCGCGTGCCGCTGTCGCTGCTGGTCGGGCCACCCGGCTCCGGGCGCACCCACGCCATGCTCCGCCTCGCGCGGGAGGCCTGCGCCGCCGGCCGGCGCGTGTGGTGGGTGGGCCTGCCGGCGCAACGGGCCGCCGTCTACCGCCGCGCCACGCTGGACGCGCCGGCCGGCGCCGGCAGCGGGCCGCGCGCCGTCGCCCTGCTCGGGCTCGAGTTCGTCACCCTGCAACAGGTCTACTACCGGCTGCTGGCGCGCGCCCAGGAGCTGCACCCGCTGGTCATCGGCTCGGGCCGCCTGGTGATGGTGGGCGAGGCGCTGGCCGAGGTCGCCGGCGCGGTGCCGGCGCCCGGCGAGGCGCGGCTCTTCGCCCAGGCCATCGCCGAGGCCAAGCGCTTCGCGGTGACCCCGGAGGCGCTGCGGGCGGCCGCCACGCGGGAGGGCGACCCGGAGCGGCGCCGGCTGGCCGAGGTGTTCGCCGCCTACGAGCGCATCAAGGCGGCTTCGGACGGCAGCTGGGACTACGACGACTTCCGCGCCGCCGCGCAGGCGCTGGCCGAGCGCCGCCCGGACGCGTGCGAGGCCGACGTGGTCGTGGTCGACGGCTTCCGCGAGCTGGGCCCGCTGGAGCTGCGGGTGTTCCGCGCCCTGGCCGCCGCCGCCGAGGTGCACGTGACCCTGCCCCGGGTGCCGGAGGGCTTCGCGCTGCCGGAGCGCGCGCAGGTCGCCCCGGTGCTGCCCGGCGCGCCCACCCCCCGCGTGGAGCGCTACCGCGCTCCCAACCCGGTCACCGAGGCGCGCTGGGCGTTGCGCGCGCTCAAGCGCGACCTGGCCGAGGGCGGTTACGACCCGCTGGAGCTGGCGGTCATCGCCCCGGAGGAGCGCATCGCCGCCCTGGAGGCGCTCGCCGACGAGTACGGCGTGCCGCTGGTCGACGAGACGCCGCAGGCGCTCGCGGACACGCCGGCAGGGCGGCTGCTGGTGGAGCTGCTCGAGCTGCCGGACTACCCCACCCCTTCCGGCGTGCTCGCCGTGCCGGAGCTGGCCCCGCTCGCCGACGCGGCCCTGGACGCCGGCGTCGCCGGCGCCGAGGCGATGGCGGCGCTGGCGCGCTCGCTCGGGTTGGAGGCGCCGTGGCGCGCCTGGCTCGCCGCCCTGGAGGTCGACGGGCCGCCGCTGCCCTGGGCCCGGCACCTGCTCGCCGAGGTGCTGCCCGCGCTGCTCCGGGAGGGCGCCGCCGATGCCGGTGGCGGAGCGCCCGCCGCCGGAGACGAGGGACGCGGCGGCGAGGACGGCGTCGCGCCCGGCCCTCCGCCGCCGCCCGGCATCCCCGCGCGCTTCCATGACCTGGCGTTGCGCTCTGCCCAGGAGGCGTCCCGGCTGGCCAGCGGCGCCGGCTTCCGCGCCTGGTGGGCAGCGCTGCTGCGACAGGGGCGGCAACCGCGCGACCTGCGCGGCGGCGTCGCGCTCCTTACCGCCACCCTGGCGAGCGGCCGGCGCTTCCGCAAGGCGTACCTGCTGGGCGCCAACGAGGGCGTCTACGGGGCCGGCGAGCGCGAGGACTACTTCGTGCCGGAGGAGGACCGCGTCCGGCCCGAGGAGAGCGCTTCGCGCCTGGGCCTGCCGCACCGGTTCCAGGGGCGCGACCCGGAGGTCGTCGCCGAGCTGCTGGCGCGGGCCGCGACCGTGGTGGTGAGCTGCCCCGAGGCGGACCAGAGCGGGCCGCTGCTGCCGGAGCCGGCCCTGGTGGGCGAGGCGCCCGGGCCGCTCCCGGAGGTGCCCGCCGGCAGCGTCCTCGAGCTCCCCGCGGACACGCGGTTCCACGCCGGGCTCGAGCCGGTGGCGCTCGGGGCGCCCACGGTGGCCGCGCTGGAGCGCTATGCCGAGTGCGGTTTCCGCTTCTGGGCGGAACGCCGGCTGCCGCGCGGCGCCGAACGGGGCCGTGAGGACGGCGCGCGGCCCTGGTGGGCCGAGCTGCGCGCGGCGCTGCGCGCCGAGCCGCGGCTGAGCCCGGAGCGCCTGGAGGCGCTCGCCGGCGAGCACCCCGAGGCGGCGGGCTGGCTGCGGCAGCATGCCGAGGCCCTCACCTCCCTGACCTACGGGGTGCGCCTGCCCGCCGGTGACGGGGGCGGCTCGCACGCCGCCGGGCTCTCCGGCGCCGCACGCGACGACACCGCACGCGACGACACCGCACGCCATGACGCCGCACCCGGTGCGGGGCCCTACGCCGTGATCGACGCCGCCGTGCGCGAGGGCACGCACGCCACGCTGGTGCGCTTCTGCGGCCCCGAGCAGGCGCCGGACGAGGCCGAGGCGGAGCGTTACATCAAGGGCAGGTGGACCGAGCTGTGGGCCGCCGGCCACCTGCTGGAGCGCTACCGCGGCCGCGTCACCCGCGTGGACGTGACGGTCTGGCCCATCGCGGGCGAGCCCATCGCCCTCTTCCCGCGCGGCATCCGCTACCGCTGGAAGCAGATCGCCACCCGTCAGCGCCGTGCGGCGGAGGCGTTCGAGCGCTTCGCCCGCGGCGAGGCGGCGCCGCGGCCGGGCTACCGCTGCGCCACCTGCCCGGTGTTCGACGTGTGCCGGGAGGGCCGGCCGTGAGGGTCCGGGTGGCTTCGGCCGGGACCGGCAAGACCACCAACCTGGTGCTCCGCTACCTGCAGCTGGTGGACGAGGGCAGGCCGCTCAGGCGCGTCGCCGGCGTCACCTTCACCCGGGCCGCCGCCGACGAGCTGCGGCAGCGTGTCGGCTCCGGCATCCAGCAGGTGCTGGCGACGGGCGGCTACCTGGGCTCGCTGTTCCGCGCCTCGGCCGGCGCCGCCGCGTTCGAGGCCGCGCGCCGCGAGCTGGGAGGCGCGGCGCTCGGCACCATCCACGGCTTCATGACCAGGAGCTTGCGGCTGTCGGCGCCCCTGCTCGGGCTCGATCCGGACTTCGGCGTGCTGGGCGAGTGGGAGGCGGCGGCGATGTTCGAGGAGGAGGTGCGCGGGTTGCGGCTGGTCGCCGCCGATCCCGGCCACCCCCGCCACGGTGCCTGGGCGCTGCTCGGAGAGGAGGCGGAGGCGCTGCTGCTGGCGCTCTTCGCGCGCCGCTCCCTGGCCGAAGCGCTGGCCGCGGCCGACGACCCGCACGACGCGGCCCTCATGGCGGTGTTCGAGGACGCCTACGGGCGCTACCGGGCGCGGCTGGCGGCCGCCCTGGTGGCCCCCGGCGAGATCGAGCGGCGGGCGCTGCGCGCGCTGGACGTGCCGCGGGCGCGCGACCGGCTGGTGGCGCGCTTCCCGGTGGCGCTCATCGACGAGTTCCAGGACGTCAATCCCGTGCAGGGGGCGTTCTTCGAGCGCCTGGAGGCCGCCGGCGTGCAGGTGGAGGTGGTCGGCGATCCCAAGCAGTCCATCTACGGCTTCCGCAACGCCGACGTGGAGGTGTTCCGCCGCGCCCTCGACGCCGCCGAGGCGAGCGGGCAGGTGCAGCCGCCGCTCACCGAGACGCGCCGGCACGCGCGCCACCTGGCCGCCTTCCTGAACCGCCTGACGGGCGGGCTGGCCGAGCGGGGGCTGGGCTTCGGGACGCGCGAGGCGCCGCCGGTGGCGCCCGCCGGCCCGCAGGCGGACAAGGCGGGGCTGGTCGAGCTCCACTGGGTGGTGGGGGAGGAGCCCATCGCCGCCCTGCGCGAGCGCGAGGCCGCGGTGCTGGCGCAGGCCCTGCAGGAGCATCGCCGCCGGGGCGTCGGCTACGACGACATGGCCGTGCTCGCCCGCAGCTACGACGGCCTCCGCGGCGCCGAGGAGGCGCTCAGGCGGGCCGGCGTGCCCTGCGTCATGCTGCAGGGACGCGGTTACTACGAGCGCAGCGAGATCCGCGACCTCTACCACGCCTTGCGGGTGGGGATCCGCCCCGAGGGCCTGAGCCTGGCGGCGTTCCTGCGCGGCCCGCTGGGCGGGCTGCGGCTCGGCGAGGTGGACGCCGCCCTGGCGGCGGAGCGGCCGCTGGCGGCGCTGGCCGCGGCCCACCCGGCGGTGCGCGCCCGGCTGGACGCGCTCGGCCGCATCGCCCGCCTGCCTCCGCTGGACGCGCTCAAGCGGCTGGTGCGCGACCCGCTGGTGGACGGCCGGCGCTACGTCGAGTTCCTCGACGACCGCCAGCGCCAGAACGTCGACGCCCTGCTGTTCGAGGTGGCCGCGCGCGCCCCCCGGGACCTGGAGGTGCTGCTGGACCGGCTCGAGCTGCTGGCGCGCCAGGCCGAGGCAGGCGACGTCCCCCAGAGCGGCGACGGCGTGCGGCTGCTCACCGTCCACCGCTCCAAGGGCCTGGAGTTCACGCTGACGGCGGTGTTCGACGCCGGCCGCATGCTCTTCCAGCGCTCCGATCCGCTCTACCTCGACCCCGCCGACGGCAGGCCGCACGTGCGCGGCTCGGCCGGCTACGAGGCGGCCCGCAGCCGCGCGCTGGCGCGCGAGGAGCAGGAGAGCTACCGCTTGCTCTACGTCGCCGCCAGCCGGGCCCGCGACGCGCTGGTGGTGACCGGCAGCGTCAAGGCCGGGCAGCCGCAGGGCTGGGCGGACGCGCTCGCGCAGCTGGGCTTCGGACCCGGCGCGGACGGCGTCCCCGAGCCCGGCGTGACCGTAGCCACCCACCGGCTGGAGGACGTCGCCATGCCGCGCGCCGCCCCGCGCCCGGCGCAGGCGGCGGGCCTGCGCGCCGCGCCGTGGCTGGAGCGGCGCTTCCCGCACCGTCGCTACCCGCCCGTCCACAGCCCGTCGCGGCTGAAGGCGCCGGCGCCGTCCGAGCCGGTCGCGCCGTCCGACCCGGAGGTCGCCGAGGCGCTCCCGGGCCGCGCCACCGCGGTCGGCACGCTGGTCCACTACGCCATCGGGCAGGACTGGGCGCCGGACGCCCGCGCCACCCGCGTCAACCTGGCGGCGCAGGAGGTGATGTTCCCCTTCTCCCCGGAGGAGCGCGAGGACGTGCTCGAGGAGGTGATGACGCTGCTCGGAAGCTACACCGCCATGCTCGGCGGCGCCATCCCCGCGCTGGCGGAGCGCGAGCACGACCGGGCCGAGCTGGCGGTGGCGGTACCCTACGGCGGCACGGTGTGGCAGGGCGTCATCGACCGGCTCTACCGCAGGGACGGGAGGTGGGTGGTGGAGGACTACAAGACCGACCGCAACGTGCGGCCCGAGCGCTACGCCTTCCAGCTCGCCGTCTACGCCCACGGCGTCGAGCGGGCGCTCGGCGAGCGGCCGCTGGCCCGGCTCGTCTACCTGCGCCCGGGCCGCGTGGTGGACGTGGCCGACGCCGCCCTGCACGCCGCCTTCGCCGAGGCGGTGGACGGGAGCGCGGCGTGAGCGCCGCGGCCGCCCGCCGCATGACCATCCGCATCGACGTGCAGGACGCCGACCTAGACGAGCTCGGCCACGTCAACAACGCCAACTACCTGCGCTACGCCGAGGAGGCGGCGCGCGCCCACTCCGCCGCCCGCGGCTTCCCGCTGGAGGCGTACCTGGCGCTGGGGGCGGTGCCGGTGGTCCGCAAGCACGAGATCCGCTACCGCAAGCCGGCCAGGGGCGGCGAGGCGCTGGACGTGACCACCGAGCTGCGGCGGCTGGACCGGCGCCGCGCCACCCGCCACACCGACATCCGCCGCGCCTCGGACGGCACCTTGCTCGCCGAGGCGATCACCGAGTGGGTGTGGATCGACGCCGAGCGCGGGCGGCTGGTGTCCGTGCCCGACGGCGTGATGGCCGCCTTCGAGGCCGAGTGAGGGGCGCGTGCCGCCGGCGGAGCCGCCGGGCAGACGCGCCCGCCTCAGGCGCGCTCGTACAGCACGGCGTTCCCCGCCTTGCCGGCCGGCGCGATGAGGTCCAGCGCGCGCAGGCAGTAAGCGGCCTCCTGCGCGGTGCGTCGCGGGATGCCGGCCAGTCCGGCCAGGTCGGCGGTGGTGAAGGGCGTGGGCAGGTCGCTCGGCAGGAAGCTCAGGAGATCGGCCGGACGGGTCAGGGTGCGCCGCTCCAGCACCGCGACCAGCTCGCGCCCCACCACCACCCAGCCGCGCCGGCGCCAGGCCCTGCCGGGGCGGTGCTGCCGGAGCTCCTCCTGCTCCACCAGCGCCACCTCCACCTCGAAGTTGGGGTGGGCCAGCAGATCCGGGATGCTCACCAGCTCGCGGAAGATGTCCTCGGCGCGGCCGCGCTTGGGTGAGCGCCGGCGGCTGCGGCCGCCGTCCTCGGCGCAGCGGACGATCCACTTGCGCTGCGCCACGGGCAGCACCAGGCGCAGGCGGTGGTCGGGCAGCAGCGCCGCCAGCTTGGCGCGCATGCCGCTGACGTTCCGCGTCTGGACCTCGATCAGCAGGTCGCCGGCCACCACGTCGACGACGTACCCGTCGACCTCCACCTCGAAGCGGCTGCCCGCCGGCGCCAGGGCGCGCTTGAGGGCGGCGTGGAACGGCGTCTCGTTGAGCGACCCGATGGCCGAGGGCACGGCCCATGGTATCTGCCGCGGGCTTCTAGGGTTCTGCCTAGTTCCCGACGGCACGCCGCGCGCGGCCTGGCACACTGGGGCATGGACCTCACCGAACGGCGCGCGACCCTGGAAGGCATCGATGGCGTTCTCGTCGGCACCGCGGACGACGGCTGGGTCTGGAGCGCCGATCTTCCCGCGGAGCAGGTGGCGGCGTTCCTGAAGGAGCAGGCGGGCGGCAGGGCGCTGGAGCTCAGGTCGGATGCCGGCGTGTGCCGCGCCGAGGTGCTGCGCTGCTGGGTGGACGTGGGGCAGGGCTCCCTCACGCTCAAGGTCGCCCTGGAGCAGCGACCGGTCGCCTGACCCGGCATCCGGCCTGCCCGGCCGACGCGGCCGCGCGGGCGCCGGCGTGCTTCCGGTCCGGGGTCGGCCGTGCGCTCTGCACTTGCCGGTGCCGGGGGCCTGCCCTACAGTGCGGATGTCCCGGGAAGAGCGTCTCAGACGTTCCTCATCCGGACGCCGGTGCACCTGCCACGCGGCCCGATCGGTCGCGGGCGGGACATCGGGAGACCCATCCAAGGGTCCGCACCCGTCGGGACGGGCGGACCGGTAGGGAAGGATATGAGCACAGGCAAAGTGAAGTGGTTCAGCGCCGAGAAGGGCTACGGGTTCATCGCGCCGGACAGCGGCGGGGACGACGTCTTCGTTCACTTCTCGGCCATCCAGGCCGACGGCTTCAGGACCCTCGAGGAGGGAGACGCCGTCACCTTCGAAGTCGAGGACAGCCCGAAGGGCCCGCAGGCCCAGAACGTGGTCGTCACCACCGGTGTCGCGCCACAGCCCGTCGGGGTGGGCGGAGGCAGACGCGGCCGCTTCTGAGGCCAGCCTCGCACCGTCGCGGGCCCGGCGCAGGTTGCCGGGCCCGTCGTCGTGCCGGCCGCCTCCGGTGCGCGCCGGGGTTCCCGCGCCGGGGTTCCCGCGCCGGGGGTCCTGCGCCGGGCCGCCCTCACCGGCGCGCCGCCGCACGCTCCCGTCCCCGCCGTCGACCCCCCGCCCGACCGGTATCCTGGCTCGGGGCCGGCGGCGCCGAGCGGCGCCAGGGCGGGCGGCGGCCCCGGAAGGACCGTCATGAGCGACCGACTGGAAGGGGTCCTGGCGCTGCCGGGCGGACTGGCCCGCGGCAGCATCGAGTACGACGACGTCATCCTCGGCATCGACGCCGAGCCCCTGGGGGCGGGCGACACCTCGCTGCTGGAGGAGGTGCGGGGCGGCGACGGCCGCATCGTGCTGCCGGGCTTCATCGATCCGCACGTGCACGGCGGCGGCGGCGGGGACACCATGGACGGGCCGGAGGGCGTGCGCACGCTGGCGCGCTTCCACCTGTCGCACGGCACCACCACGCTGCTCCCCACCACCATCACCAACCCCTGGCCGAACGTGGTGCGCGCTCTGGAGGGCATCGCGTCGGTGATGCGCGGGCCCGGCCGGGAGCTGCCGGCGTCGGAAGCGGGCGCGGCCATGCCGTCGATCCCCGGCGCCCACCTCGAGGGGCCGTTCATCAGCCCCGACAAGCTGGGCGCGCAGCCGCCGCTCACGCTGGAGCCCACCCCGGAGCGGGTCGGGGAGCTGCTGCGGATCGGCGTGCTCCGGGTCGTGACGATGGCCCCGGAGATCGACGGGGCCCTCGCTGCCGCGAGGCAGCTGGCGCGGGCCGGCGTGCGCGTGAGCATCGGCCACACCGCGGCGGGGTACGAGGAGGCGCGAGCGCTGGTGGCGGTCGTGCGGGCCGATGGGGGCACGGCCGGCTTCACGCACCTGTTCAACGCCATGAGCACGCTCGCCTCCCGGGCGCCCGGCACGGTGGGGGCGGCGCTCTCCGACCCGGAGGCGTTCGCCGAGCTGATCCTGGACCTGCATCACGTCCACGAGGCCAGCTTCCGGTCGGTGCTGGCGGCCAAGCCGGGGCGGCTGCTGCTCGTTACCGACGCCATCCGTGCCTGCGGGATGGCGGAAGGGGAGACGGAGCTGGGCGGTCAGCGGGTGCTGGTGCAGGGCGGCGCCGCGCGCCTTCCCAGCGGCTCGCTGGCGGGCAGCGTCCTCACCCTCGACGTGGCGCTGCGCAACGCCGTGAACGCCGGCGTGCCGCTGTCCACGGCCAGCGAGCTCGCGTCCGGGGTGGCGGCGCGTTACCTCGGGCTCGACGACCGCGGCGTGCTCGAGGTCGGCAAGCGTGCGGACCTGGTGGTGCTGGACAGCGCGTTGAAGGTGCGCTCGGTGGTGGCCAGCGGCCGCCGCGTGGGCGGCTGACGGCCGGCCGCGCGCGGGGGTGAGCGCGCCGGGTGCCGGCCGTGCGCAGGGTGTGCGCGGGCCGTACGCCGGCTGTGTTCAGGCCCCGCCCAGCGTCTCGCCCACCAGCCGCTGCACCAGCTGCGGGTCGGCGCGGCCCTGGGTGGCGCGCATCACCTGCCCGACGAAGAAGCCCTTGAGCCCCGACTTGCCGTCACGGAAGGCGGCGACCTCGCTGGGATGCTCGGCCAGGATCCGCGCGATGATCTCGCGCAGGGCGTCCTCGTCGGCGAGGCGTTCCAGGCCGCGCTCGCGCACCAGCATCTCGGGGTCGGTCCCGGAGCGGACCACCTCGGTGAACAGCTCCCGCGCGACCGGGATGGTCACGGTGCCGTCGTCGACCAGCCGCAGCAGGTGGGCGAGGCGCTCGGGGGTGATCCCGAGCTCGTTCAGCGCGCGGCCCTTGAGCGCCCGCACCAGGTCGTTGACCACCCAGTTGGCGACCTGCACGGCGTCGCCGTGCTCCGCCACGGCGGCCTCGAAGAAGCCCGCCAGGTCGTCGCGCTCGGCGATCTGCGCGGCGTCCTCGGAGCTGATGCCGAAGTCGCGCCGGAAGCGCTCGAAGAGCCCGCGATGGTGCGGGTCCAGGCCGGCGGCCTGGACCGCCGCCTCCTCCTCGTTCACGCC
>Ga0209919_1001560_pt1 | contig 11025 bp, 7 predicted proteins | sample SalPon2A_C_D2_MG_FD_185721 | JGI IMG/M metagenome (GOLD analysis project Ga0209919, IMG submission 185721) | Soil microbial communities from South San Francisco under conditions of wetland restoration - Salt Pond MetaG R2A_C_D2_MG (SPAdes)... | ecosystem: Environmental > Terrestrial > Soil >... | reverse complement strand
CGATTTCCTTCTTTTTCTGCGGAGTGAGTGGCTCGCCGGTCACCAGGAACCTCGCGCCCTTGAGGTTCAGGTTGAAATCGGCCGCCGCCATACAGATTCTTGCAGCCGAGGCTGCAAAGGTGTAGACCACGCACCTCGGATGTTCATTGAGCATCCGCGAAGCCCATTCGGCCACCGTCTTCGCATGGTTCAGGTCAACGTATTCGGCGGGAGCCAGCGGATTCCCATAAAGGCGGCTGAGCAGGTAAATCAGCTTCTTGCCCCAGTTCCTTTCCCAGCTGAGCTTCAGCTTGTCTTCGTCAACCTGTGAGAACCACCTTCTCACCGGGTTCCCGATGTGCGCATACCTCAGGCTGGAATTAATGCCGGGCGCCCCGGGAAAAACGGGAAACCAGTTGGCCACGGGCGCCGTCAGGCAGCCATGCACATTCAGCAGCAGCGCATCGTAAAGCGAGCGCTGGTGCAGATAATCAAAATCAATCCGTACCCTCGTTCCGGCGCTCCGCGTTGCCCCGCTCCGCACTTCGTACGACTCGGCCAGGAAGGGGTTGTGAAACATCTTTTCATTGCAGCGAAAGCTCACCCCGTTGCGCTCCACCGGAACTCTTCCCTTGAATTCATCCACGGTGAAATAAACGCCTTCCGCTTCCAGGAGGCGCAGGGCGGCTTCGAGCCCGTCATTCCCTACCCACGAGCGGAGGTCGTTGAAAGTGATTTTCTTCGGTTCCAGCAAATTCCGGTAAGGGCTGTCGGAATACTGAAAAATCGCCTTCTCAATAAAATTCAGGAAATTCTCTTCGCGGGCTGCAACTCTTTTCCTTAAGGAGGTGCGGGCAAGTGCGATGGCTTCTTCAGGTTCCATTCGGGCCTTATGGAACCTTCTGTAGCCATCGATGAATCGGGTGTACTTTCGCATCGTCGCTCCTGTCGTTCCAACTCTGTGATTTCGCGCCCTTCAGCCTCTTACTCTGCGGAAGAAGCTCATCGGCACGTTGCGCCGCCTCCGGCGCCTTCCGGGAATCAGATTCAAATGCGGATCCCTGAATCTGTGATCCCTGCCCGGTCCACATACTCACAAACCTCGCAAGTGTGTGTCCAAAACTTCTGTAAAATTTCTTAAAGGAAATAAGGTGAAGATATCTTCAACAACGATCAGCCAAAATGCCGGTACAAAACGCGTCCCGCGGCAATCAGCAACGGCTGCGGTGAATGCCCCAGCACCCACCCCGCAGGCCGCTTCAACACGCTCAGAACGCTGGCGCCTGACGCCGGCTGCGGATGTTTAAAATAGTTCAGCGGATTTCGACTTCCACCCAGGCGGTCTTTGAAGGTAATGAGTCCGGAGTTCTCCCAGCTTGACCGGCCCAGATCGAGTTCCTGCAAGCCCTGCGCTTTTGCATCCTGAATAGTCTTCCAGAAAAGCCAGGGCGTTCCGCCCAGATTGGTAAGCCCCGTGTCGGAGCACCCGTACTTGTAAACCAGGGTTTTATGGTGCTGAAGTGTCAGGATGGCCGCCACCGCCCGGTTGCCCTTTAAGGCCGCCCGTATCTGCATGGCCGGGCCCAGGCATTCTGCCAGATTCTGGAACCAGCGGAATGGTTGGGGAGGAACCTGTTGCCGCTGCCGGGTGTGCACAAACAGGTTGTAGAACATCCGCAGCAGCGGGGCCGAACGCCCCTCCGCATACTCCAGCTTTTCCCTCTCTCCCCGCCTGATCTTCCTTTGAACGCAGTCCTTATGAAAACCGGAATAGATTGCCTTCTCGTCGCGAGCCAGATCGATGGCGTGGAAGCAGTATCGATCGCTCGGTTCGGCTTCTGTCGAAACGCCCGGGAACTCATGCCGCGGCCGAAGTTCAACGTGGCTGAACTTTCCCCGCTTCTGCTCTTTGATCAGTTCTTCCAGCAGGGCCGGGGCCATACCGTCCGAATCCAGCAAGGGATCGCAGTGGTCGGAAAAAGGCAGCGAGACCAGCCTTTTCCCGGTGAGCCAACTGGAGACGCTGCAGAACACCAGACCGTTGGTCAATTCTTCCTGCGGCCCCGATGTGGTATAGGCCACGGGCTCGTAACCATACGTCTGCCGCAAGGCCTTCAGCCACTCCGGCCGGTGGAAAATGGACGAATGGGGGTGCCGCTCGACAAAGGTTTCCCATCGCCGGTCGCGAATTGGATCGATTGAGTAGATCATTTGAGAAAGGAGGATGGCCGACGCACCTGAACGCCCGGAAGAAACCGGGCGATCAGTTAACGCCTTGCTTCAACTCTGTGCAAAAGTCGGACTAGTGAGCCACGGCACCGAGGCCGGTTGGCGCCGTAGGTGCCGGAGCACTTGAATAGCAGCCTTTCGCGCTGAAGTTCAGGATGCCGCTGCTGTTCTTCGAGGTATTGTTGTAACAGAGCTCGGCAGGAATATCGTAAGCGTGGCCTCCCGGCCCGGGTCCGCCTGTAACATCAGGCCCGATGGCTGGCCACGGAGGCGCACCCCAGGGGGTTCCCCACCAGCCAGGCTTCGCGGAAAGGTAGAAGGATGCCGGCAATGACTGGCTGGAAGGCACGGGGTTCGAGTACTGCGCAATGCTGCTCGGCACTTCAGAGGTGTTCCACCGCACGCTGCCCGTGGCAACATCGTAATTGCCCCAGCGCATCAGCGTGTTCACCACGTTCGAATCGTCCGGCACGCTTGAGGCCGTGCTGCCATTGCCCGACCAGCCCAAACCATAGATCGAACTGTTGTAATTGGAACCGTTGGGGGCAACATCCTCATAGTTGGTATGGTAGCCGGCCTTGCCGAGAACGTTACCAATGATGTTGAAATAGCGGCTGCCGGCATAAAGGAGGATGGGAACGGTCTGGTTCGTCTTGCCGGACTCCCACCCGATCCAATAGTTTCGAAACGCGGTGTCAAAATTGTGAGTCCCATGAATGGCGTCGGCCGTAAAGCCGGCACCAATATTGCCTTCGAACAAGCTCATATTCGTTCCCGCAGCATGGAGCCAGGATGCGCCCATCATCCAGCCGGACGAAGCCGCGTAGTAGTCGTCGATTGAATAGTTATAGGCCCACACATCACCGGAAGCCGGCCCGCTGTTCATCATGGGACTCGTGACGTGCTGGAAGATGTTGTTCTGAACCAGGTTGTCTGAACCCATATAGTTCTCGACGCCATAGCTCTGCGACAGGGCATTCAAAGTCCCGTAGAAATAGCTGTCTTCAATCGTGGTATGGGCGCTCTGATAGATCCAGACGTGGTTACGGTTGGCGTCGACCGAGCGAATCCCTTTAACCCAGCAGTTGATGGCGTTGAAAAACACAAGGCCACTCTGCTGGTTGCTTCCGCTGTGGTCCATTGACAGATCTTCGATGCCGTCAAACTTGATATCGGTGGTGGCCCACCACGCCCCCGGACTCTGCGACGATCTCCAGTTGGGCATAGAAAGGCCGGGGCTGATGGTCACGGTGTTCCCGCTGACGGCCACAACCTGAACAATCTGCTCCTCGGCCCGGCCTGAACGCCCGCCGCCGCCCGGTCCTTCAGTGGAACAGACACCTTTGGTGTCGCAGACAAAAACGGAGCCGGTATCCGAACCGTCGTTGGCCTGGTCTAGAATCAGCATGTTGCCTACAGTCAGGTTGTTCGTCGAACTCAGCGTAATCTGTGTGGTTCCGGGCGAATATCCGCCGCTCCAACTGGCACTGTTCGCCGGGCCGCCCACCCAGCTTGAATCACCTGCAATGCAAACGTCCGCCTGGGGTCCGCGGCAGCCGATGCTTCCGGAAAAGACCAGGAAGGTCTGGTTCGCGCCCGCCCCGCGAAGCGTCACATTGCTGTGGCCGCCGAAATCAATTCCCGAGGACAGGTTGTAGGTTCCCGCCTTCAGAGAGACCACCTGTCCGCTTGGACAGGACGCGATAGCGCTGTTGATTTGGGAAACGCTGGCGCCAGGGCTCAGGGTGGCGCAAACGGAGGTTCGGTCCTGAATACCTCCCTGCACGCCGGCATGGCTCCAGTTCATCATCCTGCTCGGTGCGATAATTCCGCTGGCGCTCTGTGCGCTGAGATACCCGGGAAACCCAATCACGACGGCAAAAAGCAATACAGCCAGTTTACGTTCCATCTTCCCTCTTGCCCCTCAGACTCATGCTTGCCGGGACGCCTGCGGAATAGGTATCGTCACAGACATTCCCGTAGCAAAACCAGTATACAAATCCTGGCGCCACTCTAACTACTGGACAGGGGAACAGTAAAAGGTCAGGAGGCACGTCCTGTTCATGAAGAGCGGTTCTGGCGGTCCGCTTCTTCCCGGGCGGGTTCTTCATAAAATTCGGCAATATCCGGCGTCTCCACACTTGCCATGCGCGACTCGTCGTGCATCATCACTCCGGCAATCCGTTCCGCTGCATGGCCGTCCCACAGCGGGGGAATTTCCCCCTGCTTTCCCGGCCGGTCGAGGACGCGGCCGAGTTCGCTGATCAGCAGCTTTGCGTCCTTTCCCACCAGGATGTTGGTTCCCATGGAAACGGTCACCGGCCGCTCGGTGTTCTCCCGGACCGTCAGGCAGGGCACGCCGAGGAACGTTGTTTCCTCCTGGATGCCGCCCGAGTCCGTAATCACCACGGCAGCGCGCTTCTGCAGCGCGAGAAACTCGAGGTAGGGCAGCGGCTCCAGAAAACGGATGTGTCCGTTGCCGTTGGCCTGGATGCCAAAGTCTGCCATCTTCTGTCGTGTGCGGGGATGCACGGGAAAGACGAAGTTGAGATCCCTGCTGGCGTTCTCCAGGCTTGAGATCAAAACGGCCAGCCAATCCAGCTCATCCACATTCGACGGGCGGTGGAGCGTCACCAGGGCGTATTTCCTGGGCAAATCATCCGGCAGACATTCGTCCGTCTGGGGCAGCATGCGGACCAGGGTATCGATCATCACGTTGCCCACAAAAAACACTTTTTCAGAGCTCACGCCTTCCCGCGCCAGGTTGTGGTTGCCGTCCTCTGACGGCGTAAACAGCAGGTCGCACACCTGGTCAGTCAGCAGCCGGTTGATTTCTTCCGGCATCGCGCGGTCAAACGACCGCAGCCCGGCCTCCACGTGAGCAATTTTGATCATCAATTTTGAGCAGACCAGCGCGGCCGCAACGGTGGAATTGACGTCGCCATAGACCACCACCAGGTCCGGTTTTGTTTCCATCAGCACGGGCTCAAAGCGCTCCATAATCTGCGCAGTCTGCTGCGCGTGGGTCCCTGAACCGACCTGAAGGTTAATGTCGGGAGCGGGCATTCCCAGTTGCCGGAAGAACACCTCCGACATGTTGAAGTCGTAGTGCTGTCCGGTGTGGACAACCATCTGCTCCACCGGATAAGCAGCCAGCGCCCGGATGACCGGCGCGGCCTTCATAAAGTTAGGACGTGCTCCAACTACGTGGCAGATTCGCATAAAACCTCTTTTAACGTTGGATACAACCCTTCAATGACGGCGGAAAAGTTCAGGGCCCTGATCAGAGTGTAACCGTGCGCGAGACCCGCCGCCTGTTCTTTGCACACCACAGTGATTGCCTAATGCTCTGCATACGTTTTCCAGATGACTTCGATACTGGGTTGGTGGCACCGGGCCAGCAGGTTTGAGAACTCCTGTGCCGGAAGCCACTGTTTGAGCTCCAGGCCCTTTTGGCAATCGACAACGTAGTTGAACCTTCCATCGGCCGCCATTGAACCCAGCAGATGGACACACTTCAATCCTTCCGGGAGAAACTCAGGAAGGTTGACCTCAAAGGAAAGATAAGGAACGGGCCGCTGCAGACCACGCAGGACGCTCAACTCAAAGCCTTCGACATCGATTTTGATGAAAAAGGGATCGCCATATTCATTCATCAGTTGGTTCAGGGTAACCGTTTCCACTTCAGTCCGCTGCGCAAACGTCAAAGAATGGCCAAAGCGCTCCTCATCCGTCCTCAATGTTTCCACCCACTTCGGGTTCAAAGTATTCTTTGCGGAGCCCGCCTCGTCGATCCACATCGTTTCCACCGCGATCTTGTCGCTGACGGCTTTGCCGACGATCGCCACGGGTCTCCGGGCCAGGCGGTATTTCAAATACCTTTGTTGCAGCACGGTCTGATTGGTCACATCGGGTTCTACAGCAACCACATTTGCTCCCAATCTCAAAAAGACAGCCGTCTTGGTCCCCTGGTTCGCTCCGATGTCAAAAATAAGATCGCCTTTGCGGAAACCGCGAAGGAGGTTGCGATAGAAGCTCAACTCCTTGTGCCGCCGTTCAATCATCGACCTGTCCGCGAACCACCAATAAAAGGTATAAACCGACGAGGCTTTCAACCGGTGGTACAGGCCGGCCCGTTTCAGGGTTTCCTGGATATAGGCTTTGGTTGTCTGCATCATGACTCTCTTGGAAGGTGCCCTTGCGAGCGATTAGCTTCAAACATCAACGGCCGGCCGCTTGCCGCAGGAAAGCGAGCGTCTAAAGGCTCCGCGGCGTGATCTTCCCCGCAAGTTCTGAATACACAGCGTGCGTAACCCCTGCAACCTCGCTCCAGGAATGGCGCGAGCGGGTGTATTCACGGATTTCCGGCCGCCGGCTCTCCAGTTCCCTGAACAGGTCGCTTGCGAAATACTTTTCGATGGTGCAGGCCAGGCTCTCAGCATCGCGCGGCCTGCAGAGGAACCCGGTCCGGCCTTCGACGATGTCTTCTTTCAACTCTCCCACGTCCGTCGCCACCACCGGCAGACCGAAACTGTATCCCAGAAAGAGCACGCCGCTCTGGAAAATCTCCGTATAGGGAAGGGCCAGAACGTCCGCCGCGGCAAAATACATGGGGACGTCCTCGTCAGGAATGAATTCGTTTCTCAGGATCACACATCCCCGTTCATCGAGCCTTCGCAGCGTCCGCCGGGTTCGCCGCCAGTCATCGTCCCGGTTTTTGACCGCCCGCCCGGCCACAATCAGCCTGTAACGAGGGTCTTTCTTCTGCAACTCTTCAAAGGCCGCCAGCAGATCGTCCAGGCCTTTCGAGGGCCGCATATTTCCGAAGAACAGGATGGTTTTCTCAAAGCTGCTGACGCCCAGCCGGTGCTTGGCTTCCGCGGCCTTTAGCTTTGTGGGCTGCAGCGCGTTGTTAATCCCGTAAGGAATCACCGTCACGGCGTTTCCGCGAACGCCAAAATCTTTCACCAGTTCTTCTTTCATTTTCCCGGTGTGGACAAAGGTGTGGTGTGCCAGGTGGTATTGTATTCTCAGCGTCAGCCGGTTGCGCAGGGAGTCTCTCCCGTCTCTCCTGGCCTTGTTCACGTTATGGGCGGTCAGCACAATCTTTTTTCCCAGCATCCTGTAGTACAGCATCAGCAGAGTCCGGTCAAACCACTCGATCCGGTTATTCCACAGGATGTGGAAGATCTTTGGCCGGGCCTTCCTGGCGTAGGCGATCAGCCGAACGTAGTAGGCCAGCAGATTAGTTCCTTTTTTCAGGGCTCCGGCGCCCGGCCGCCCCTTTTTCCGCAGGCTCAGGAAGTTCAAGCCGGGCGTCACGTGCATTTCCGGACCGTCCACTCCGTCGCCGCCCACCACGTCAAGGTGCACTCCTTCCTGCACCAGAGACATGGCCAGGCCGTAGGTATAGTGCCGGTCGGTCCCACCGGTTAGCAGGGCCACTCCAGCTTCGTCCACCGCCGCCCGCACTGCCTGCCCGGACGTACGCGGATTTTCCGGCTTCAAAACTGGAATTTCCTGTAGAGCTGAGGTTCGCACCTGGATTACCTCCCTCCCGATTGCGGAATTTCTTCGCCAGCCATTCTGAGAACCCCGTCGGCCCGGAGCCCGCCCTTCAGAGTGGTGGCCGCAGGAGCCGGCTTTGAGGAGCGGCGGGACGAAAGCATGACCGGCAAAGTTGAAACGAGGTTCCACTGGTAGAAGGGTATCCTTCCGTTCCTCTCTTGCTGTCGATTCGATCGCACGAATTCAGACTCCAAGACGGAACAAGGCTTGATCCCAACGTCTTTCTAAACGTCCCCTGAGTCCTGGCAAGAAAACGCGTGCGCGCTTGGCAAACTTCCAGCCAAAGATTCCCTTGATCCAGGAGTACTTCCAGGAAAAGTGCGGGGGTTCCAGTCGCCCACCCAGGTCCTGCGCCATCTCCCGCATTCGATTAATAATGTCGGGCCGCTCAGGGTGGAAGTAGAAGAACCACGTCTGCAAAAAGCGTACGCAAGCAGAGCGGACCCTTTCGCTATCTTCCATTGATAGCAAATAACCGATGTGCAGTTGCATGGACCTGAACTGTGAATCCAGTTTTACGTCTGATCGACCCAGGTGGCTTAGCGTACCCGGCCCATGCACTCGATAGTACACTCGCGCCTCTGGGACGAACCGGACGCCGTCACTTTGCATGAGAACACGGCAGAAATATTCCCCGTCATCATCGGCCGAAATACTCGTATCCCATGGGCCCGCGGCTTCGGTCAGTTCACGGCTGACGAGCCATGTGGCGGTTTGCATAAACAGGTTCTGCTCCATTTTACATAGCAACCACTCAAAGGGAGTCAAATCACCCCACAGCGCTGTAGGAATGAACTCTGCCCGGTGGTGTCGAAATGCGAACCGTGCCCAGGACCCTGAAATCAGCGTGTGCGTGCTTCCGCACTGCTCCACGGCCTCCATCTGTCTGGCAACCTTGTCCGGGGCCAGCAGATCGTCTGCGTCCAACCACTGAATATAACCACCCCGGCTCAAACTGAAGGCATGGTTTCGTGCCGCAGAAGCACCCTGCTGCATCTGTGAAACCACACGGACGCCGTGGGATTCAAATTGCCGCGCAACAGCTAACGTCCGATCGACAGATCCGTCATCAACAATAATGATTTCCTTGCGCGACCATGTTTGCGCAAGCGCCGAGGAAATTGTGTCCGCAATCCACTCCTCCGCGTTGAACGCCGGGATAAGAATTGAAACCAGAGCTTCCACGCCAGATACCTCCTACAATAGGTGACGTTCCGCACGCCCGGCGGACGATACTCGCGCCCACCCTGCAGCAATGGCACGCGCCAATAGAATCGCGGAAGCCGGAGAGCCCTCCGGTTTCCGATTTAAAGCTTCCTGCAGCACTGAAGTTCGCAACTGGATTACCTCCCGCTCGATTCGGGTATCTCTTCGCCGGTTACTCTAAGCACTGCGCCCGGTCGGAGCCCGCCCTTCAGGGCAGCGCCAGCAGGAGCCGGCTTTGAGGAACGGCGGGTCGAAAGCATGTCCGGCAAGAGCCTCCCCACCTGAAGAAGAGGTTCCAAGCTGCGGTGCAAAGACACCACCGCGATAAGGTAGAGTGCCCCAAACAGCAGTGAAACGGTCACCATGCGGGCCAGAGCCCCTTCGATCCCCGTACCCGCCCCGAAAGGATGGGAACGCCCCACCAACCAGATACACACGCCGGCCGCACCCCCCGCAGCCACAATGTACCGCCAGATGGCCTCCAGCACGGGTTTCACCCCAAAGCCGATGGGTTTTCCGGCGTACCAGAACGACGGGAACATCAAAATCCAGAATGAGGCCGTCCACGCCGTCGCGATGCCCACCGGGCCCCAATGCAGTCCCAGCACTAACAGCAGACCTGACACCGCGAACTCGACGATCCCCCAACGAAACCAGCGATGCGGGGTCCCGATGGAAAGGTGGATCCATCCGTGGGTGTAATAGAGCAGCATGATGCCGATGCCCGGCCCGAAGAAGACGAAGATGCGTCCCGCCTCTTCCCATCCCGGACCCAGCACCACCCGGATCAGGTCTTTGCCCACCAGGCTCAGGTCCGCCCCCACTCCCATGCCCACAAACGCCAGCAGCGCCAGCGCCCGCAGGAAATACCGCCTGTACTGCAACGCGTCGTCCTTCAAGCGGCTCAAAGCCGAGACTGCAACCGCGGTGATGGGCGATACAAGCTGGGCGGAGGAAAGAGCAAACAGGTCGTAGGCCTTTTTGTAAAAGCCCAGCGGCTGCGCTCCAAAGCGCCACCCCACCAGCAGGTTGTCCATGTTGCGGGCAAAATAGCCCATTGTGAAATGGCCTAAAACGTTGATGGCAAACCGCACCAGCTTGGCCGTTCCCGCCGCGCGCCGCGGAAGTCCGGGAACCCAGCGGCATAGGACCCACGCACCGGTGGTAATACTGAGCGGAAGCGCGACCACGCCGGCCACCAGCGCCCAGTATCCCCAGCCCATCCAGGCGAGGGTAATGGACACCACCACAGAGACGCCGCGGGCGAAGACGTTGTTAGCGGCGATCGCCGGAAATTGCATGGCGCGCTTCAGCAGCGCCAGGTGCATCACCGAGATCCCGGTGATCAGGATAGTCAGAGAAACTCCGATGGCCACCATCGTCACGCGCGGGTCACCGTAAAACCACGCCAGCAGAGAGCCTGCGCTCGCAAAACCGATGGTCAGCAGCAGGCTGGCACCCAGGTTGATCCAGAAAAGGTTGCTGGCCAGCGTGTGGCTGATCTCTTCGGTCTGCACCACCGCTTCCGTAAACCCGTTCAGCCCGAAATTCATGATCAGCAGGCTGACGGTCGTGACCATCGCCACCACCCCGAAATCCGAGGGGGTCAGCAGGCGTGCCAGCACTACGGTCGCCACCATCTGGACCATCAGGGAAAGACCCTGGGCGGAGACGGCAGCCCCGGCTCCGCGCACCGCAAGACGGCGAAGCTCGCCGTGGCCGCCGGCAACCGGATGGAACTTTCCTTCTGCGTCAAACGGCCTCAACGGACCCTCTCATAAACCAGCTCGCTCTCTGACACTAGCTCCACCGGGACATACTCCTGTTTCGGATCAAGCTGCAGATCCAGGCGCTCCCGGGCGGTGCCGCCGGGCACAGCGATGATCGCCAGCAGAAGAAAAATCCATATGGGATCGAGCATGCGGAACCCGGCCTCTGAAAAACTGTACGCCAGTGCCGCGGAAAAGTAAGCCAGCCGCAGGCTGCCGGCCATCGGGTCCTGCCGGTAGACGGCCACCAAGTGACGGTAGCCCGTACCCAGCA
>Ga0209919_1001558_pt1 | contig 11042 bp, 10 predicted proteins | sample SalPon2A_C_D2_MG_FD_185721 | JGI IMG/M metagenome (GOLD analysis project Ga0209919, IMG submission 185721) | Soil microbial communities from South San Francisco under conditions of wetland restoration - Salt Pond MetaG R2A_C_D2_MG (SPAdes)... | ecosystem: Environmental > Terrestrial > Soil >... | reverse complement strand
ATGCCCGGCGAGAGGTTCGGCGCCAGGTGGGTATTCGGAGATGAGCGCGCCGGATGCGGTGATCCGTTCGGCCAGCTCGGCGTTTTCCGGCGGATAGACCTGGCCGATGCCACAGCCGAGGATGGCCAGTGTTTGCCCCCCTCCGTCAAGGCAGCCAAGGTGGGCGGCAGTATCGATGCCGCGGGCCAGGCCGCTGATGATCGGCACCCCGACCAGTGCCAGCTCGCGGCACAGGCTGCGGGTCCAGCGCCGCCCAAGTTCACTGGCTTTGCGGGCACCGACGACGGCCAGGGACGGCGAGGTTGGTAGCTTGCCACGCAGGTAGAGCAGGGCGGGGGGGTCGATGATGGTGTGCAGTTGGGCCGGGTAATCGGCGTCAAGACAAGTCAGGATCCGCACCTCTTGCTGCTCGAGTTTTTCAACCCAGGAGCAGACCAGGGGGTCATGGGCGCGTGGCACAGCTTCTGCAAAATGACTCTCGACCCCGGCCAGGCGCTGCCAGTCGCGGGGATCCACTTCCAGACTGGCCGCTGGATCTCCGAACGTTTGCAGTAACCGCAGCAGTTTGGCACGGCCCAGTCCCTTGACCAGGTGCAGACGCAGGGCGGCCAGTTCGTCTCGGTTCATCTCCCCCCTCCCCAGAAAGCGAAAGGATTGAACCTGGGCTCAATCCTTTCACAGATGCATCTTCGCTGCTGGTCCCGGTGTGCCGGAATCGCCAGTTTATTCAGTCACCGTTTGAACGTTGTCTCCCAGGTAGATCGCCTCGATGGCCTTGATCACCAGGGCGGAGGCTGTCCGTTGCTTGGTTTCCAGGACCACGGCCGACCCGAGCAGCACGTCGGGAAGCTTCAGGTCGGTTTGTTCCCTGATCAATTCGGACGGCTTTCTCGAGCGGGTCAGGTAGAGCAGGTTGCCCGACTCAAGACCGTCCTGCTTGCCGAGATCGATGTAGATCATGTCGTTCTGGCCGAGGCTGATTTTGCCTTCCTTGGCGGCTATGACATATCCGTCCAGCTGCTGTTGGGACTGCTTGAGGACCACTTCCAGGGCCGGCGGAGTAAACGGAATCAGCAAGGCGCCGCGGCGGATTTCGCGGTACGACGAGGTGATTTTGGCGGTGGCCACCTGCTCGGTGGTCGAGAGGATGATCAGTGAACCGAGGGTCGCTACCTGGTTGCCGAGCACCTCGCCTGTCACCGGATGCTGAATCTCCTTGCCGACTTCGATCAGGTTGAAGGCGTCGCCGGGTTTGACGTCGGCGAGATTGCCCATTTCACAGAACACCGTATCGCCAGCCGCCATCATGATCCGGTTATCGGTGGTGTCGATAATTTTTCCGGCCTGCTGCAGATCGTCCGTAGCGACAAACCCTTCCGCTCCGCCAAGGGTCTTGATGACGATCTCTTCCTGGGGCACGGGCGGCGGTTCGTTTTGCAGCTGTTCCGCGGCTGGGGGCTGATCGAGGATTGGCTTGGCCGGTGCCTCTGCCGGTTCTTCGGCAGGCATCTGCTTGCCGACAATTTCGATACGGCCGTCATAGATCGTCAGCTGCTGGCCCGGGTAAATCAGGTGCGGATTCGGAATCGAGGGGTTGTTCGACCAGAGGTTTGGCCAGTAGTAGGGGTCCTTGATGAAACGTTCGGAGATGCCCCAGAGAGTGTCTCCCTTTTTGATGGTATAAATCCGACCATCGTTGGCAGCAAAACTGACTGCCGGAAGCAACAGCAGCAGTCCAAGGATCAGGATGTTTTTCATTGTCATGTGACCCCCTAGTGTCAGTCCCGCAGGTTTGACCTGCAGTTCAGAATTCATTAAAATCTGCCTCAAAATGAGCGTGAGCCGCGGAGTTTTTTCCCGGCATCGCTTTGCGGGTAGAGCTTGAGCAGCAAGTCTTCGGTCTGCCGCTGCTGATCCGGCTGATTGAGTTCACGGTAAATATTAGCCATCTTCAACAGCGCATCCGGAGCCTTGCTTCCATCCGGGTAGCGTTCGGCGACCAGCGAAAACTCGCTGAGCGCCCGGCTGAGCAGTCGCTGAGAGTAATAGCATTCTCCGAGCCAAAACTGGGCGTTCCCGGAAAAATCATTGTCCGGGTAACGTTCGAGGAAACGGTTAAAGCCGGAAATTGCCTCGCTAAACCGCCCGGATGCGTAGTCCGAGAAGGCCTTGAGATAGATATCGGTTGCCGTTTGGCCGGCCGCAGTTGTGGCCCCGAAACCGGACGGAGCGGTAGCGGGCTCGGTCTTTTGACCATTGCCATTGACCATTTCCGTGGGGTGCGCCGTCAAATTGGCAATGACCGCCTGCTGCTCCTGCAGGCGGACTTCCAGTTGGCGAACCTGTTCTTCGAGAGAGCCAACCTGGCGAGACAGGGATTGCTGGTCTTGAAGCAGCTGCCGTAGTTGGCTGTCTGAACCGGTTGCCTGGATAGCGGGCTGACCCGGGACCTGTGCTGCACAGCCGGTCAGGGCGAACACCAGTAGAAGAAGGTATCGCAAAGATGTCAAATCAAGTATCATCCTCTGGGTAGAAAAAACCCAGCTTAAATAAATTTCACTAAAAACTATAAGGTTTTAGCGCCCATGTCAAGAATGAATGGGCCGGAGTCCGGCGGTTTCTCTACTCAATATTCTCGCGTTTGAACTGTGTTGCCAAGGCCCTAAAATGAAGTCTGATACTCCCGAACTGCTGGTTCCCGCCGGAGACATGGAAAAATTGCAAACCGCCCTCTATTTTGGTGCCGATGCCGTCTATCTCGGCGGGGAGTCGTTTGGTTTGCGTTCGCAGGCCGGGAATTTCCACTTGGCGGACTTGGGTTCAGCGGTAGATTTATGCCATGCTGCCGGCTGCCGACTTTACCTGACGCTCAATGCCTCCCTGCGGCCGGAGGACCTGGCCGGTTTGACGGCCTATCTCGAGGCGTTGCGGCCACTGGCGGTCGATGCCTACATTGTCGCTGACCCGGGGGTCCTGGCGCTGGTCAGGCAACTTGATCCACAACGCCCGCTGCATCTGTCGACCCAGGCCAATACGACCAATGCCGGCGCCGTCAATTTCTGGGCCGCCCAGGGTGTCGAACGGGTCAACCTGGCCCGTGAACTCTCGTTGGAAGAGATCCGCCTGATTCGACGTGACACCGACCTCGAGTTGGAGGTGTTCGTCCATGGTGCCATGTGCATGGCCTATTCGGGACGCTGTCTGTTGTCGGCCGGCATGACGGGGCGCAGTGCCAATCAGGGGAACTGCGCCCACCCTTGCCGCTGGAGCTATGCCCTGGTCGAGGCGCAGCGCCCGGACGAATACTACCCGGTCGAGCTGGACGAGCGTGGCAGTTACATCTTGAACAGCCGCGACCTCTGCTTGGTTGAATATCTGCCGGAGCTGCTCGAAGCCGGGGTCAATAGTCTGAAGATCGAAGGGCGCATGAAAGGCTGCTACTACGTCGCAACGGTCACCCGGGTCTATCGGCAGGCCCTCGACCGCTACCTGGCTGATCCGGCCGGTTTCTCGGTCGATCCGCTCTGGCTGGAGGAGCTCGACAAGGTCAGCCACCGCCCCTACGACAGCGGTTTTCTGTTTGTGGACGGCGACCCGAAAATCCATGCCCGGGATACCATCTATCAGCGCAGCAGTGATTTTGTTGGCGTGGTGCTGGAAAAGTCTGGCCGACTGGGGTTGATCGAAGGGCGCAACCGGTTTTTCCCGGGTGAAGAACTGGAAGTGTTCGGACCGCAGATGCGCCAGGAAGCCTTGGTGGTTGGCAAGCTGACCGATCCGCAGGGAGTCGAGCTGCCGGTCATGCAGCCCAATGGTCGCGGTTGGCTGGAGCTGCCGGAGTGGACCCGGCCGGGCGACATGCTGCGGCGTTCCCTGCCCTGAACCGGGCAGGCACCGACGGTTACGGGTACTGCCAGGTCTGCCTGGTAAACACGTCACAACAGCTCAACTGGCGCCCGTAGACCGCGCCGGTGTCGAGGCCGATTCGGCAGGGGGTCAGGGTGATCTGCTGCTGCGGGGTGTGGCCATGGACGACGACCACGCCCCATTCGCAGGGGTCGGGATGGGCGAGATATTCCTGGCGAATCCATAGCAGGTCGTTCTCGTCCTGATCGGCAATGGCCACACCCGGTTTCAGCCCGGCATGGACGAACAGAAAGTTTTCCTGCTGCCAGAAAAGCTGCAGTTGGTGCAGAAAGTCACGATGAGACTGTGGTAGCTGTGGTGTGCCGAGCCGCTCGTACTGCTGCAGCGTTGCCGAACCACCGTTGAGCAGGTATTCAAGGTCGATTTCGCCGTCCAGATACTCGAGCAGCATCAGTTCATGGTTGCCCTTGAGAAAGACAGTCTTCGGCAGCTGCCGTTGCAGGGCGAGCAGGTCGTCGATGACCCCCGGGGAGTCGGCGCCCCGGTCAACATAATCGCCGAGAAGCACCAGGCGATCTGCTTCGCTCGGGGCAACCCGCTCCAGCAGCCCCTGCAAGTGGTCGCGGCAGCCATGAATGTCACCGATAGCCAGCAGCCGGCCCTGGCTTTCCGGGTCAGATGTATTTGGTTCAGTCAGCGCCACTAGGTTGCATCCTCACTTATTCCTAGTTTACTCTGATAACTGGTTTGCGAGATAGAAGAGATGAATGAGAGCACCGTACACTACCACGGCAAGATTCTCGATCTGCAGCTGGAGACCTGGGAGTTGCCGGATGGCCGCCATGGCGAATTCGAAATCGTTCGCCACCCTGGCGGTGCTGCCGTACTGCCGGTCCTGCCCGACGGCCGGTTGTTGCTGATGCGGCAATTCCGTCCAGCGGCCGGTGGCTTCATCGTCGAAATCCCGGCTGGTCGCCTCGAGCCGGGGGAGCCAGCCCGGCAATGTGCCGAGCGGGAACTGTGCGAAGAGACCGGTTGGTTGGCGGAGCGACTTACAGAGCTAGGGGTCATCTACAGCACGCCGGGGTTCTGTGACGAGCAGATCCACCTGTTCTTCGGACAGCTGCATTCCCGGCGATCCTCCGCCAGGGAAGCAGACGAATTTATCGAGCTGTTCGAGGTCAGTCTGTTCGAGGCGCTACGAATGATCGATCGTGGAGAAATCCCCGATAGTAAAACCCAGCTGGCCATACTCCGCTATGCTCAGGCTCAGACAGAACCTACCGACAGGACGCGCTGATGGCACCCTTTCCGCAATCTTATTTATCGCCCCGCCACCTGCCGTTCAACCAGACGGCGCTAGGCGGCCACTTTCAACTGCTGCCGCCCGGTGTCGATTCCGACGAGTCGGGCCTGACGATTGTCTTGCAGAAGGGGCAAGTCGTCAAGCCGCAAAGAGCCTCCTGCGGACTGCTCTGCGAGGCTCCGTTGCCGGAAGCAATCCGTGGTGAAGAGACCCTCTATTTTGGACAGTGGGATGATCGGCCCTGCCGACTGGTGAGCCTGCCGGGGGATTTCCTGCTCCCCGCGGGGCTGGAATCGCAGAGCCTTATGGATCCGGCGCCCGGGGTGTCGATCGAGCAGCTGTCGCTGGCCGGTATCGCCCAGCAGGTCGCCCACTGGCATCGTAACAGCCAGTTCTGCTCCCGCTGCGGTGAGCCGATGGTCTGGCTGCCGATCGAATGGGGCAAACAATGTCTCGGCTGCAAGGTCTCGCACTTTCCGCATATCCACCCCTGCATTATCGTGCTGATCTGGCGGCCGGGAGAGATCTTGCTGACCCGCAAGGCGATCTGGCCGGAGAACCGCTATAGTCTGGTGGCCGGGTTTCTCGACCTTGGCGAATGCCTGGAAGAGGCGGTCGTGCGCGAGGCCCTTGAGGAGACCGGGGTCAGCGTCAGCCAGATTGAATATGTCGGCAGCCAGAACTGGCCCTTCCCGAGCCAGCTTATGGCCGGTTTCACCGCCCGCTACGAGAGTGGCGATGTCCAGGTCGAAGAAGCGGAGCTCGAGGATGCCCGCTGGTTTGCCATCGACCGCTTGCCGGTCCTGCCGCCACGGCGCAGTATCTCCCGCTACCTGATCGATCGTTTCTGTCAGCAGTCCGGATAAAAAAATCCCCCGGGTGGGGAAACATCCGGGGGGTCGCAAAGCGGTCTCTTGTCTTTGGGGAACAGCCCACTCTGGAGGAGGTTTTATGGCTGATGCAGAGACAGCGCGATAAAACGTTTTTGTCACTCCCCGGGCCTGCTGGCCGGGGCGAGGCTATTTTAATTTAGCTAAAAATTTTTAGCAAAAATAACGAAAGTCCCGACGGTGGTCAAGCAAAAAAAGTTGTTGCGGGGTTTATTGATGAGTGCTATCGGGAGGGAGTGGGACGATTCCATGGTCTGCGTCTGCTACCGGGTCGACCGGTGCCAGATCGGCTACCTGCGTTTCACCCTGGAGGGCTACGACGGGCTTGGTTTTATCCGCACCCTGGACGCGGCACAAGGGATCATCGAGATCGCCTGGCCGGCCTCTCGCGATGCTGATATGCGCGCCTGGCTGGCGGCTCTGGCCGGCGAGGTGAGTTTACAGGCGGTGTCAAGGCCAGAGGACTACACCGCGATCTGATCAGGGCCGGGCAACGACCTCGAACTCGGGGGGGTCGAGGATGACTTTTTTCACCGCGCACTGGTCGGTCGCCTTGATGATCGCTTGGCGGTATTTCTCCGGGAACCCGGTCGGCAGCTGAATGGTGATGGCGATTTTATCCAGTCGTTTGCTCTTTTGGTTGCGGTTGGCGGTCAGGGAGAGGCCGAGTCCGCTGGTGTCGAGATCGCGTTGCTGGCAAAAACGCAGGGCAAAGAATCCGGCGCAGTTGCCGAGCGAAATCAAAAACAGGTCAAACGGGGACGGTGACTGGTTGGAGCCGCCGTTGGCTTCGGGCTGGTCACTGATGACGCTGAACCCCTTGTAGTCGGCCTGCACCGAGACCCCGCCGGGAAAGCTGATCTGCATTTCCATTAAATACGACTCCTTGTCAATACCGGTTGAACCGCATGGCGACTTCAAGTTGCCTGGCTACCAGCGGAATGCTAGAATCCGGCAACTGGCGGGCATTCTAACATAGAGATTCCGGAATATACCAATTGATTATTCGTTTTTCACTTCAACCCGCCTGATCTTTTTGGGTGCTCAACCTGATCGTCTGTACTTGGCTCTTGTGATCAAAAACGCTGGCAGGAAAAGTTGCGTCTTCACGAGCCCATTTTGTGCTGTCCATTCCAGAGGACGGTTGCGGAGCAATCTAGCAACATCCTGGTCGGGTCGGTTGAATGGTGTTGAATCAAATTGGAAATCCTATGCATCAGTTTTGACTAATGATATAGTCCCAAAGCAGAACTTTCCATGGAGGTGGATTTGACTGATATCCGGGTTCTGGTCGTTGATCATCTATCCGACCGACGAGAACAGTTAGTCTCTCTGATCGAAAGCCAGGAGGTTGTGGCAGTTCAAGCATCATCCTGCGAAGCTGCCGAGCAGGTTCTGCAGCGCGAACCGATCCACCTGATCCTCAGCGAAACTGAACTCCCCAAAAAGAGTGGTCTCTACCTGCTTCAGGAAACCAAGAAGCATTACCCCGACATCGAAGTGATCCTGCTAACCCATAATTCGTCATCCTTCAATCTTCTCCAGGCTTTGCGCCAAGGGGCCTACGACTTCATTATCCGCCCCGTCGACACTGGGGAAATCTTGTCCAATACGCTTGCCCGCGCGATTAATCATCACCGTCAGAAAGTTGGGCAGGCAAAACAGCTCGCAGAACTCGAATCCAAGAACAATCAGCTTGAGCAAGCATTGCGCCGCATGAAGAGGCTTCACCAGGCGATTCGAAGTCTTGCCTTATGCAACGATATTCAATCGATTTTCACCGGAATGCTGCAAGCCACCGTCGAAGAAGTCGGAGCAAAGAGCGGATTTTTGGCCTTTTTCGACCACAGCAGGGGGCACCTCGGCATCAAGGTTTCCCACGGGATCAGCAATGCCGTAAGCCACGCCTACACCAAACAGCTTCCAGCCGGTCTGGCGCTCGCCGTTGCCCGGCGGGCCAAACCGGTTTTGGTTGCCGATGAGTTTCCGGGGGGGTTGCTTGCCCTCGGAGTTGAAGGGGAACTGGGACACCTGATAACGACACCAGGCATGCTCAGCGTTCCAATAACATTTAACGGGCGGGTGGCTGGGCTCATGCTCGTTTCGGGACATCGGCAAAACGGGCCCTTTACCAAACAAGATCTGCTTTTTATGAACCAGTTGGTCGCTCACGCCCTGTTGCTGTCGGAAAAGGTTGGCCAGATACACCAGTTGCAACGTGATCAACATTGCCACACTGAACCACACAAGTTGTACCGAGATCCCGAAGCTCATGCTGAATCTCTCATGAACCGTACTTGATTGGTCATAACTGATAGAAATATCTTTCTCGAGGCCAAATTTTTCAATCCGACAAACTCACGATGATCTCGCTGGATCAGCATTAAACCGTCCCCGCACCAACTCTCGAGGTCTGTTCCCTGCAGCCCGGTCGAATTCTCCGGTGCCCAGATCCTCCCGATCATCGTGGCGTTGCCGCGTCGAATAAAAGTCGGGGACCCGCCGATCAGTTCTCTTCCCCCGTGCGGTTCAGGTAGCGATAGGGGCTCTCCAGCAGTGGCGTGAGACACTTCTGCGATGCCTACTCGACCCGCGGGAACCTTTTAGCCCCCGACAGTTTGCTTCCCGTAATCACCAAGATTCGAAGTGCAGCCTGTAACCCTGCAACAGGTTGATCGGGGTATGCGCTGTTCAACCAGGCTGGCGGAGAAACGCTGGTCGGGAGGGCGAGCAAAAAAGTCGCCAAAAGGACCGCGGTGAGTCGTCGCAGGGCCAGCATAATCTCAGGGATTGTGAGGTGTTTAAAAGACAGTATCTACTGGTCGGACGAACGACCCCCGAAATGGTTTGCGGGAAAAACCCTCGATGCGACCTGACCGGTGAAAGGTCCGCCGCCGCCCCAGGGATTCTGATTGCAGTGCCACAGATTTATTCAGCGGCTGATTATTTACTAAGCAACATCTGCCGAGTCTGGAGTCCCGCGAATAATGCGGTAATTGCCTGGAAAACCGCTGATCATGGGCCGTTGACAGATTTTTTAATGAGTTGGCACGGGATGTGTTTATAGACTGGTCAACGCCGGAAGCTCTCTTGACAAAATACTCCGGCTCGACATCGAAGCCACGCTGATGTGGGATCGATGATCCAGGCACTGTCGCCCGTTTGAGTCCCTCTCAGACGGGTTTTCTATTTTTGTATGTCTACAGTTTGTTGCGGCACTAAGAAAGAGCCGCCGGGCACTGACGCCCCTTCCGGTTTTGCTGCCGGCAGGGGCGTTTTTTATTGAATTTGTCAACAAGCGATCAACCCCGACTCTGGACACATCAACGAGGATGCCGCCTCGGGGGCGGGCAGATCGCATCACCCAAAGTGGCCGGCAATCTGATCCGGTCACATACACGAAAGAGAGGATAGGACCATGGCAGAAAAGAAGCTTCGTCAAATCGCGATCTATGGCAAAGGCGGCATCGGCAAGTCAACCACCACCCAGAACACGGTGGCCGGTCTGGCTTCACTCGGCAAGAAAGTCCTGATCATCGGCTGTGACCCCAAGGCCGACTCGACCCGGCTGATCCTGCATGCCAAGGCCCAGGAAACCGTTATGGACAAGGTCCGTGAGCTCGGCACCGTCGAGGACCTGGAGCTGGAGGATGTACTTAGGAAGGGCTACGGCGATGTCATGTGCGTCGAGTCGGGCGGTCCCGAGCCGGGTGTCGGCTGCGCCGGCCGTGGCGTCATCACGGCGATCAACTTCCTCGAGGAAGAAGGGGCTTACACCCCGGACCTCGACTATGTTTTCTACGACGTCCTCGGTGACGTTGTCTGTGGCGGTTTCGCGATGCCGATCCGCGAGAACAAAGCCCAGGAGATCTACATCGTTGTCTCCGGCGAGATGATGGCCATGTACGCCGCCAACAACATCTCCAAGGGTATCGTTAAGTACGCCTCCTCCGGCAGTGTCCGTCTCGCCGGCCTGATCTGTAACAGCCGTAACACCGACCGTGAGGCCGATTTGATCGAAGCCCTGGCCGCACGCCTCGGCACCCAGATGATCCACTTCGTCCCGCGTGACAACCAGGTTCAGCGCGCCGAGTTGCGCCGCATGACCGTCATTGAATACTCCCCCGAGCACAAGCAGGCGGAAGAGTATCGTCAGCTGGCCCAGAAGATCGTCGACAACGAGATGTTCGTCGTCCCGACCCCGCTGGAGATGGAAGAGCTCGAAGAGCTGTTGCTTGAGTTCGGCATCATGGAAGCTGAAGACGAGAGTATCGTCGGCGTCGCCGAGAACGCTTAGGCGGTGGACGATTTGCGCCTGACTCGGCGTTGCTTCGGAGCGTCGCACGCTCGACGTAGCTTTCGCTACGCCTCGCCCGCAACTCTCCGGCGCGCCTTGATTCAGGCGCAACTTGTCCACCTTGAAAAGGCGGGCGGCAGAGTGTGATCTGATAAAACTTTAAAGGAGTATCCACATGGCAGAGCGTAAGCCCATCAAGGGCGTCACCATAGAAAGTACCGAAAAGCTGATCGCCGATACTCTGGCCGAAATGCCGGAGAAGGCGGCTAAAAAGCGCAAGCCGCACCTCGGGGCCAACGAGCCGACCGTGTCGAGCTGCGCGGTCAAGTCGAACAAGAAGATCGTTCCCGGCGTCATGAGCCAGCGTGGCTGCGCCTACGCCGGCGCCAAGGGGGTGGTCTGGGGCCCGATCCGCGACATGATCCATGTCTCCCACGGTCCGATCGGCTGCGGCGTCTACAGCTGGGGCACCCGGCGCAACCTGATGCAGGGCATCCCCGGCGTCACCTCGTTCCCGATGGACTTCACCTCCGATTTCCAGGAGCGCGACATCGTCTACGGCGGCGACATCAAGCTGGAGAAGCTGCTGAAAGAGGCGGATGAGCTGTTCCCGCTCAACAAGGGACTGTCGGTCCTCTCCGAGTGTCCGGTCGGTCTGATCGGCGACGATATCAACGCCGTT
>Ga0209919_1001554_pt1 | contig 11050 bp, 9 predicted proteins | sample SalPon2A_C_D2_MG_FD_185721 | JGI IMG/M metagenome (GOLD analysis project Ga0209919, IMG submission 185721) | Soil microbial communities from South San Francisco under conditions of wetland restoration - Salt Pond MetaG R2A_C_D2_MG (SPAdes)... | ecosystem: Environmental > Terrestrial > Soil >... | reverse complement strand
TTTCAGGCCCTCGGTGTTGGCCAGCGTGGTGATGGTTTTTCGAATGCGCGCAAGACCCTGCGGCGTGAGTTCCTGCACGGAAATGGTCTTCATGAAATCGGCAGCGCTCAAACCGCCACGCAAGCGCGCCGCTCCGGCAGTGGGCAGAATGTGATTGGTTCCCGAAGCGTAATCGCCCGCCGCAACGGGACTGGTCTCACCGAGAAAGATGGAACCCGACGAACGAACGCGATCGAGCATCCGGCTGGCGCCGTCAAGCAGCGTGAGGTGCTCGGGAGCGAAGTCGTTCACCAGATCGATGGCCTCTTCCAGGTTTTTCGTCACCACTATCGCGCCGTGACCACTCAGCGCTTTTGCCGGCACATCTGTTTCTCCCGCGAACACCTCTTCCAGAATTTTTTCCACGGCACCCTGAACTTCAAACGCCAGCTTGCGCGACGGCGTCAAAAAAATGGCCACCGCGTCCGGGTCGTGCTCGGCCTGCGCCACCAGGTCGGACGCAATCCACTCGGCGTTGCCCTTGGAAGCCACCACCATCAGCTCTGAGGGACCGGCGACGAAGTCAATTCCGCAATCGCCTGCCACCAGCTTTTTGGCGGCGGCAACGTAGCGGTTGCCGGGCCCCACGATTTTGTCCACGCGTGGAATCTTTTTCGTGCCGTAGGCGAAGGCCCCTATTGCCTGCGCTCCGCCGAGGCGGAAGATCTTTTTGACGCCGAGAATATCGGCCGTGACCATGACGGCCGGTGCGGGACGCGGCGAGGTGACGAATATCTCCTCGACGCCCGCAACCTGGGCCGGAATCACGCTCATCAGCACGGTGGAGGGCAACGGGAAGCGGCCGCCGGGCACGTAGCATGCCACGCGCCGGAGTGGCCGGACAATCTGGCTGACTTCAATGCCCGAACCATTGGTGATCTGCCACGCACGAGGCAACTGCTCTCGCGCGGCTTTGCGAATGTTGCGGGCGGAAGTCTGGACGGCCTTGACGAAACCTTCAGGTGTCTGGCGGTAGGCCTTCACAATCTCACGCCGGTTGACGGTGAAACCTTTGCGGGCAAGGTCCATTTTGTCGAGCTGCAAAGTCCAGCGCTGCAGCGCGCTGTCGCCCTCGCGCTGGACGTCGTTCAGGATGCGCCGGGCGGCGGCTTCGGCTTTCTTCAACTGAGTTTCTCCGGAGCGGAGAACTCGTTCTAGGTTCCTGGTGTCTGTGCTGCGAAAGATTGGGATCATCACTTTGTCCAAAATTTGAAGGCGTGCCGCAGGCACGCGGCCCCGCTCCAGTTGTTTACCTATCTCAGCGTTGCAAAGGTTTGGCAGTCCTTGCTCCAGGGTGCGGCGGCGGAAATGGCTTGCGGAACTTCCTCTGGCTTTTCGACGACGCTCCACATGCGCGCGTGCCGGGAATCCATAAAACGCTCGCCAATGCACTGGTCGAGCAGCCGGACGAGCGGCTGATAGAAAGACTGCGTGTTGAGAATGATGATGGCTCCAAGATAAAGGCCCAGGCGCTTCCAGGTGATGGCCTCCATCAATTCTTCCAGCGTGCCGCATCCGCCGGGAAGGGCGATCACGGCGTCAACACCGTCAATCATCCGCTTCTTGCGTTCATGCATATCGCGAACCACGATGGTTTCAGGCAGGCGCGGATTCACCCACTCCAGCTTGACCATGAATTCCGGAATTACGCCCACCACGTGGCCCCCTTCGGCCATCACTCCCTCGGCGAGGCTGTTCATAGAGCCTGCAGCGCCGCCGCCGTAAACCACCGTAAAGTTGTTACGCGCCAACACTCGGCCCAGTTGCTCCGCGGCTTTCAGGTAGGTGGCATCGCACCGGCGGCTTGAACCGCAATAAACGCAGACTCTCCGGTTTTCCATAAGACGTCTCTCTTGGCCCGGCCTTCACCGCCGGCCCAGCAACTCTAAAGGACGATCTTGTTGAGCGGATACTCCACAATTCCCTGCGCGTTCGCGGCCTTCAGCCGTGGAATGATTTCGCGCGAAGTTTTCTCCTCAATTACCGTGTTCACCGCAACCCATTCCGAATCGGTGAGATCGGAGATGGTGGGCCGCTTCAACGCCGGCAGCACGTCGAGCACCGACTTCAGATCTGCGCGCTTCACGTTCAGCATCAGGCCCACCTTGCCGGCTGCGTCAATGGCTCCTTTCAGCAGCATCACCAGCGTTTCGATTTTCTGGTGCTTCCAGGGATCGTTCCAGGCGGCTTTGTTGACGATGAACTTGGTGTTGGATTCGAGCACGGTCTCGACAATCCGCAGGCCGTTGGCGCGCAGTGACGAGCCGGTTTCCGTGACTTCAACAATGGCATCGGCAAGTACGGGCGGTTTCACTTCCGTCGCCCCCCAGGAAAATTCCACCTTGGCCTTGACGCCGTTTTTGGCCAGGTAGCGTTTGGTTACGTTCACCAGTTCCGTGGCGACGACTTTGCCTTCGAGATCCTTGACGCTTTGGATGGCGGATTTCTGGGGCACGGCCAGTACCCAGCGAACTTTTCCAAAAGTGTTCTTGGCATAGATCAGGTCGGCCACTTCCACTACGCCGTTTCCGTCTTCGTTGTTTTCGAGGACCCAGTCCCGGCCAGTCATGCCGGCGTCGAGCACACCGTCTTCCACGTAGCGAGCCATTTCCTGGGCGCGAATCAGCATGCACTCCATTTCGCTGTCGTCAATCACGGGGAAATAGGAGCGCGAACTGACGGTGACCTCGTAGCCCGCACGCCGAAATAATTGCAGGGAAGCCTCCTGCAGGCTGCCCTTGGGAATTCCCAGTTTCAAACTCATGCTTTCGTCTCCTGTTTCGAACTGCTGTAAACGTCGTCGGGATTAAATTCCTGTTTGGCGATCACGTCTTCGCCCTCCGTCGTCACCTTGCGGAAAAAGCACGACCGGTAACCCATGTGGCAGCAGCCGGGTCCGGCAAGCTCGGCGCGAACCAGCAGCGCGTCCTTGTCGCAATCCACGCGCACTTCGTGGACCTTCAGTTTGTGGCCGGAGGTTTCACCTTTGGTCCACAGTTTCTGCCGGCTGCGACTGAAGAAGGTGACGAAGCCCGTGTTCAACGTCTTCTGGTAAGCCTCGCCGTTCATATAACCCAGCATCAGGACGTCGCCGGTCTTTGAGTCCTGAACGATGGCTGGGATGAGATCATCCTGAAATTTCAAGTCCATGGTTTCGATGCTCCGTTGCGCAAAAATAAAAAAACCCGCTAACTCTTCTCGTCAGCGGGTTCAACCTTAAATCCGATCCTGATTCTCGATTAGGCCAGCACCCACTGACACCACACCTTGTGGTTCGTATGGTGGTGATGATGTGCCAGTGTGTACCGCATAGAGAGATTACATTAATGCACGCCTGAGCTTTTGTCAACAGGCCGGGGCCGCTGGACTTGTTGTAGTGGCGAGTCGATCTTGCCAGATGGCGGCTTAAAGCCGCCGCTACACCAGGACCTGCCGCTATGCCGTGGCACCGGCCTGTTCACGCTCGACCTTGATAGAATAGATGAGGAACGCGCCAATCACGCCGCCAATGGTGACCGCGGCCCAGGCGATGTTGTAGCTGTGCGTGGCGTCAAAAATCAGGCCCGCCACCCACGGCCCGATCCACTGTCCCAATGAATTTGCCATGATGATGACGGCCAGCAGCTTGCCCAGCGTGGCCAGACCAAAGCACTCTGCCGTGACCAGCGGAATCAGCATGTAGTCTGCGCCCATGGCAAAGCCAAAGATGATGGCGAATGACCACGCGGCCACGGGGAAGCGGGCAAAGAACAAAAGCGGAATGGCCAGCGCCAAGACCAGGTAAAAAGCGGCCATCACGTTCTTCTTCTGGAAGCGGTCGGCCAGGTAGCCGACAATCACTCGCCCGGCGAGGCCGGCAAACAGCAGCCCGCTGGAAATCACCGAAGCCTGGCCCAGAGTGTATTTCTGGTCCTGCAGGAAGAGCACGAACTGCTGGATGACCGTGCCGATAGCCCCGATCACGAGTGAGCTGCCCAGAAGAATCAGCCAGAAGTTGGCGGAGCGTGCAACGCGGCGAAGGTCAAACACAACGGCCGGCCTGGAAGGTTCAGCCGGGGGAGCCTCCACGCCGTCAGGCACCAGACCCATATCCGCCGGAGTGGAGCGTGTGACCCACTGCGCAATGGGAAGCAGCACGACCAGGATGAGAATTCCAACCACCTCAAAGGCACGCCGCCAGCCGTAATGCGAAATGAGGAAGTGAACGAAGATGGGCGAAACCGCTCCCCCCACGCCCAGGCCCAGGTAGGCATAGCCCATGGCGCGCCCGCGCGCCACACGGAACCAACGGGCGATGAGCACCTGGTTGGGAATAGGGCCCGTGAGGATGTAGCCAAAAACTTCCGCAATGGAAAGCAGATAGTACTGCCACAGGTGCGTCATCCATCCCATCAGGATAAGCGGGACGCCCACAAACACCAGCCCGAAGCGGATGACGGAGCGGGCGCCGCGGCGGTCAATCAGTGAGCCCAGATAGCCCACAAATGGAGCGACGATCACAAATCCGATCAGAATGCCTTCCGTCACCTGGCTCCGGTTGAATCCCAGGTTCTTCACCAACTCGGGGTAGAAGACGGGCAGGCCGTAAAAAACGACTCCCACAGTGAGAAACAGGTTCATGAAAGCCGCGGCGACAACCCACCAGCCGTAAAAGATGCGCATATGTTTTCCCTTCGTTGTGACGCTGCCCCTTGCTCTTTGATCGTTTGCAGATTGGGATTAATTGCTAGCGGTTATCGCCGGCGAGTTCCGCTTCCACTTCCGGCCAATGATTGCGGCACCACTCCGCTATTTCACGAACGGACATGCCACCTTTCCATCCGAACTTTGCGCGAAGATGAAGCAGCCAGGCCATCAGGCCCTCCTCGGGATGGAACAGCAGCCGGTGCAGGGCTTTCTCCGGTTTGCCACCGGTGTTCATGAAGTACTCGCTGTCCGGCAACTGGAAAACAGTGTGCATCTGGAAAGTGGAGCAGCCGCGCAGCAGATATTCTGCGGCGATGCGGCCGGAGTGGATGTCGCCGGTGGCGCTGACGGGAAGAAATTCAGTTCTGTGGTCAGAAGCAAACTGCCTGGCCAAAAATTTTTCCAGCACGCGCAGGTTGCGGTCGCTCAGGTCCGGGCCCCCGTAGGCGACGCCCACTTTGTCCAGATACTGTTTCTGGGGATCGAAAAGCCGGTTGCCATAAATCAGAAAATCCGCCTGACCTGCACCGGATGCCTTGTGAACGGTATCCAGCATGCGAAGCTGGAAATCGTCTTCAAACAGCGCGTTGAACATCTTGAGGCCGACATGGATTTTTTCGGGCTCGACGGCATGGATCAGGGCCGGAACCCTGGCCAGCCATTCCAGAATTTTCGCCTGCTGAGCAGCGCGACCTGATCCCGCCAGCGTGGGGCTGAAATCTTTTTCGAGCGGCATCGCCAAATCAGGGTAATGCTTTTTCCACGGCTCCAGCAGAAGCTTCGTGGTGAAGACGTATTCATCCTCCTTCCAGAAGTCTTCCTGCGGCGTGGGCAGGTGATACTTGACGGAAGGAACGATGAGCATTTCGGAGCCGGCGCCGATCGCGAGCGCCTGGTCAAAGAAATCGCGGTAGGCTTCCAGCGTGTTGTACCATCCACGGCCTTTCCAGGTGACGGTCCAACCTTCCTGGCCGCCGCGGCCGCGAATGCGCTCGACGGTCATGCGTGTTTCCGGGATGGCCCATTCCCACATGCTCTGCTCGCCGTGGCTGTCCTGGGCGATGACGGTCTTGAGGATGACGAAGCCGAGGCCCGCGTTTGCATCCTTTTCCACCTGGTGTGCGGCCAGCGAAAGCTGCCCGGAAGCTTTTCCGAAGGGATTTTTGACCGGCAGGCCGCCGTATTCGCTCTTGAGGTCGATGCCGTAGGTGGAGAGCACACGGGACTCGAGAGGCAGGGGAAGCCCGTCCCGAAACTCTTCGAAATCCTGTTGAAGCTGTGCGGATTCCTGTTGGCTGAGTTGCGGTTTGCCGCGAAGCCGCACTCGCGGCGGGAAATATTCCTCCATGAACAATTCAGTCCTTTGCGCTATTTGAACTATCGAATTCGCCGATTGCCGCGAGCGTATCCTTGATGCTGATGAATTCTTCTTCCGGCAGCCCGGGACCCCAGGGGTCGTGCGCGGATTCACGCCCGATCACGCCCAGGTGGACCAGCGTCCAGAGCATCCTGCGGATATAGCCTTCCATGGGCGGAATAAACAGCACCTGGGAAAGCCGGTCTACTGCACCGGAAAGGTCAAGAAATTCCATGGCATGGCCCCGAAAATAGGCATCCATCATGTTGTGTTGCAACTCAGTGCACGCCGCACCCATGCCGATCAGGGCCGCCTGAGCGCCGGCCATCAGGCTGTAACCCAGAAAGCGATCTTCGCCGGTGATCAGCACCTTCTCCGGGAACTCTTCGGCCAGCAGGTTAGCCACATTCTGAAAAGTCATCACGCTGTCGAGCGTGGCGAGCTTGATGCCCGCCACTTCTGGGAGTGCGAAAAGCGAACGCAGAACCTCCGGTGAATATGAAATGCCGCCCGCGGCCTCATACAGATAGAACAGAATCATGGGCGCGTGGAGCGCGGCCAGCTTACAGTGATAGTCGACCACCAATTTGTCGAGTTCGCTCTCCCCGGCGATCTTGCGAAGTGGCGAGGGCGCGTAAATTAGGAATGCGTTCGCGCCGTTCTGGAGGGCATCGTTTGCCATTTCCATTGCCGAATCGACGTAGGCTGAGAACGTATTGGCACCCACGTGCGATCCCCCCACGCCCGCGATAATCACCTTGTCAGTGCCGAGTCCCTGAGCCCAGGTTTTCAGGACCTGAAGGCGCTGGTCGCGGCTCAGTTGCAATCCCCTGCCCGTATGGGCCCACAAGGCGACGCCCACAATGGGCTGCTGGGCCATATAGGCAATGTATTTTTCCTGGGCGGCGGAATCGATCCGGCCGTCGGACGTCATCGGCACGGGAACCGCAGGGATCAGGCCATGCCAGAGACGGCGGCCGCACTCTTCAGCGGTAAGCGGCGTCATGGCTGGAACTCCTCAAAGCGGATACGGTATCGCTCGACTTTTTCCATGCTGACTTTGTAGCCCATGCCTGGTCCCTCAGGCAGGTGGATGAAACCTTCTTCCGAAATTTCAATGGGAGGCTCAATGATATCATCCTTGAACCAGCGCGCAGAAGCCTCAACATCCGTGGGAAAGGCGAAATTCCCGAGCGTTGCCAGATGCAAAGCCTGGGCGGAAGCCACGCCGAGTTCGGGCATGGTGCCCATCCAGCAGGGGATACCGGCTGCCTGCGTCGCGTCATGCGCCTGCCTGGCCGGCGTCAGCCCTCCCATGCGCTGTACCTTGATGTTGATGATTTTCGCGCTCCTCAGGCGAATGGCCGTATCTAGCGATTCCAGGTTTTCCGCGGATTCGTCCAGGCAGATAGGGGTCCGCAGGCTGCGCTGCAGTTCCGCGTGCTCGTTCAGCGCTTTACGCCCCAGCGGCTGCTCGATCATCATCAGGCCGTAGCCGTCCAGTTCTTCAAAAATGGCGGCGTCTTCGATGCGATAAGCCGCGTTGGCATCCACCATGAGAGGGATGTTGCCAAAATGTTTGCGGACGGGGCGCACCAGTTCCACGTCGTCCCCCGGCATGATTTTGATCTTGATACGCCGATAACCCTGGCGCAGAAAGGTGTCCACGCGGTTGAGCAACTCACCGACCGAAGGCATTAGTCCGATGGCTGCACCGGAAGCAATCGGCTTCCTGCTGCCGCCCAGCATCTGATAGAGCGGCACGGACGCCAGGTTGGCCCGGAGGTCCCAGACCGCTCCTTCGACTCCCGCCTTGGCAAACGGCTCGCCGGGGAACTGTGACAGCCACTCGAAACAATACTCAGCTTCAGGTAGCGGCTGCGACAGCAATCCTGGTACTGCCTTGCTGCGCAGAAATTCCCAGGTTGAGTCCGGCGTCTCGGCAGAATAAAAAGATCCTCCCATAGGGGAGGCTTCACCCCAGCCGGTTTTCCCGTTTTCCCCCTGTAATTCCACCAGGATGGCGTCTTTAACGGACACTTCGCCGTTTGAGATTTTGAATGGCTCGTGCAATGGCACCTGCACCCAATGCAGGCGGACTGCGGAAAGTTGGCTTCCGTTCGACATCATGGGGTCCAGAGCAATCTAATCCGCCCTGCGGCGGAAAGTCAAACAATTCTTAATGATGTAAGCATCGCAGTTGCCCCGAGACCTTTCGGCGACCCTGCCAGAAATTGCTGTAACATCTTTTGATTGCGCCCATTTTGTGATGAAATAGGGGAGCTCACCTAGGGCTCCGGGAAAGGGGTGAAGAGGGGAATAAGAATCGATTGTGTGAATTATCACGCATTAATGTGACGCCCATCACACCATTGAAGACAAAAAAAGTAGAGAATCTGTCCCCTGAGCCAATGGTAGAAATCCTGCTGCGCGAGAAGTGATTCCTCGAGAGGAAGCGGGATCCGATCCTGACGGGAGCTGGGAAAGGGAAAAGGAGAGGAATTGTCATGATCATAGGTATTCCCAAAGAAAGCTTTCCTGGAGAGAGACGCGTGGGCATGGTGCCCGCCGTTGTTCCTTCATTAACGAAGGCCGGGTTCGAAGTTGCCATTGAAGCCGGAGCGGGTGTCAGCGCGGGATATCTCGACAAGGAATATGTGGACAAGGGTGCCAAGGTTGTTGGAAGCCGCGAGGAAATCTTCAAGACCGCTGACATTGTTGTACAGGTGCTCTGCTACGGTTCCAACGACAAGACCGGAAAAGAAGACGTGCCGCTCTATCGGGACGGCCAGTTCCTGGTGGGCTTCCTGCGGCCGCTGGGAGCGGTGGAGACGTTGAAGGACATTGCCTCGAAAGGTGTGTCGTCCTTCAGCGTGGAATTCATGCCGCGAATTACCCGCGCGCAGAGCATGGACGCCCTTTCGTCCATGTCAACCATCTGCGGTTACAAGGCAGTGCTGCTAGCTGCTGACACCTTGCCGCGTCTGTGCCCCATGCTGACCACGGCTGCGGGAACCATCACGCCTGCCCGCATCTTCATCATTGGAGCAGGCGTTGCGGGACTTCAGGCCATTGCCTCGGCCCGCAGGCTGGGCGCGGTGGCCTCGGCCTATGACGTTCGGCCCGCGGTGAAAGAGCAGGTGCAGAGCCTCGGCGGCCGTTTTGTCGAGTTGGCTATTGAGGCCAAGGATGCCCAGGACGCGCGCGGCTACGCCACGGCCCAGGATGAGAGCTTCTACGAGCGCCAGCGCGAACTGCTGGGCCGCGTGGTGGCGGAAAGCGACATCGTAATCACTACGGCCGTGATTCCCGGCAAGAAACCGCCGCTCCTGGTGACGGAAGAAATGGTGAAGAGCATGGCTCCGGGTTCGGTGATTGTGGATTTGGCCGCGGAGCGCGGCGGGAACTGCGAAGTGACGGAGGCCAGCAAGATTGTGGTGAAACACAACGTCAGCATCGTGGGCACCATCAATCTGGCCAGCACCGTCCCTTACCACGCCAGCCAGATGTACGCGAAGAACATCAGCACGTATCTCCGGCATATGTTCAAGGAAGGGAAACCGGAACTCAATCTGGAAGACGAGATTACGCGCGAGACGCTGATCACGCGGGGCGGAGAAATTGTCAACGGCCGCGTGCGGGAGTTTTACTCTCCGCCGGGGAAGAGCGCGGAAAAGAACGCTTAGGGAAAATTGGAGACTGCGTGGCGGCTGCTCAAAACAGTTCACGCGGCATGCATCACGAAACGCTTAGTAAAAGGAGGGTACGGTGCCAGAAGGATTTATCTCAAACTTGTACGTTTTTGTACTGGCGGGCTTCCTGGGATTTGAAGTCATCCGTCGGGTCTCGCCGCTTCTGCACACGCCGCTGATGGCCCTGACCAACGCTCTGGACGCCATCGTGGTGGTCGCCGCCATCATTATTGCCGGACGCCAGGGGAGCCAGCTTTCCTTGATCCTTGGTGCGATAGCGGTGGCCGCCGCTTTCAGCAATATGATCGGCGGCTTTCTGATCACGGACCGCATGCTGCGAATGTTCAAACTGAGTGGGCGTAAAAAACAATGAACACATCCATAATGCATCTATCGAGCCTGCAATACCTCACCGACTTCTCGTACATCATTGCCATCGCCTTTTTCATCCTGTCGTTGAAGTGGCTGAGTTCGCCTGCCACTGCGCGCCGCGGAGTTCTGATCGGCGAGATCGGCGCGGCGATGGCCGTGGTGACGACCTTCTTTAACCCCGATCTTGTCCGGTTCAAGTGGATCCTGATCGCGCTGCTGATTGGTCTCATCATCGGCATTCCGCTCGGCATGGTCCAGATGACGGCCGTCCCGCAGCGGACCGCCATGAGCCACGCCTTCGGCGCCCTGGCTGCGGCCGTAATCGGGATTTCCGAGTACTACATGCGCATCCCGCACATCAACAAGTTCGAGATGACGGAAATATCGCTTGAAGTCATCATCGGCGCGCTCAGCTTTACAGGAAGCTTGATCGCGGCTGGGAAGTTGCAGGAGTGGCTCCCACAGCGCCCCATTGTCTACAAGGGGCAGAATTACATCAGTTTCACGGTGCTGGGCGCCGCAGCCCTGAGTGCGCTGATCCTGATTTTCAACCCCGTGGCTCCCTATCTTTTCCCGGCCATGGTCATCATCTCGCTGCTGTTCGGTGTGATGCTGGTTACCCCCATCGGCGGGGCCGACATGCCGACCGTGATCGCGCTGTTGAACGCCTACGTCGGTCTCACCGCAGCCTTGCTCGGCTTTGTGCTCAACTCGAAGGTGCTGGTGGTGGCCGGCGCGTTGGATGGTTCTTCCGGTTTCATCCTGGCGGTCATCATGTGCAAGGCCATGAACCGCTCGTTCACTAATGTCTTGTTCGGGGCCTTCGGCCAGATCCAGGTTGCGGCCAAAGGCGAGGAAGAAGAAAAGGTTGTCCACAGCGCCTCGCCGGAGGAAGCGGCCGTCA
>Ga0209919_1001549_pt1 | contig 11077 bp, 7 predicted proteins | sample SalPon2A_C_D2_MG_FD_185721 | JGI IMG/M metagenome (GOLD analysis project Ga0209919, IMG submission 185721) | Soil microbial communities from South San Francisco under conditions of wetland restoration - Salt Pond MetaG R2A_C_D2_MG (SPAdes)... | ecosystem: Environmental > Terrestrial > Soil >... | reverse complement strand
TAAATCTGTTAATGAAAATATTGCTCATAAATGCGGACACGATGGACATATGACAATCGTCTCCGGACTGATTCCCCTTCTTTCAAAAAATAAAATTAGCAAAGGGAAAGTTATTCTCCTATATCAATCTGCTGAAGAAACAGGTGAAGGCGCTGAATGGATATTAGAGGATAAAAAATTCAGGTTAATTAAGCCGGATTTTGTTTTTGCTTTACATAATCTTCCTGGCTTTGAAAAAGGAAAAATTCTGATTCGTGAAAATGAATTTGCTGCTGCTTCAAAGGGAATGATAATAAAGCTTAAAGGAAAAACTTCCCATGCCGCCGAACCTGAAAGAGGGATAAATCCGGCGTTAGCCGTTTCAGAAATTATATCCGAATTAATTTTTCTTCCTGAAAACATTAAGTCTGTAAAAGATTTTTCCCTTGTTACAATTATTCATACAAAAATTGGTAAGCGAGCTTTTGGCACTTCACCCGGTTATGCAGAAGTTATGGCAACGCTAAGATCATTTAAGAATCAGGATATGAATTTGCTTACACAAGGAGCGGTGGATACAGTAAAGAAAATTTCAAAAAAACACAAACTAAAAACTGAGATAAGTTTTACCGAAGAATTTCCCGCAACTGTAAATGATAGAGACTGCGTCCAGCTCGTGAGAGAGTCAGCAAAAAAGAACAAGCTAAAAGTTCAGGAAATTAAGACTCCTTTCCGCTGGTCAGAGGATTTTGGACATTTTACAAAACATTTTAAAGGTGCGTTATTCGGGCTTGGATCTGGAAAGAAACAGCCCGCTCTTCACAACCCGGATTATGATTTCCCGGATGAAATAATTGACCAGGGAGTAAAAGTTTTTTATTCATTGATAGAAAAAGTTCTAACTTAAACTATGTTTAATTCATCAGTAATAGAAATCAGTAAATCAGCACTTCAGAAAAATCTTAATTTATTAAGGAAAATACTGGGTAAAAAAGTAATTATTTCTTCGGTTATTAAAGGAAATGCATACGGGCACAATATAGAAGCCTTTGTACCGATTGCAGAAGAGTGCGGCCAGGAGCACTTTTCTGTTTATAGCGCAGATGAAGCCCTTAGAGTAAAAGACATTTCAAGTAATGGCCCATCAATAATGATTATGGGCGCAATTGATAATGAAGAAATAGAATGGGCGATTGAAAATGATATAGAATTCTTTGTCTTTGATTTTGACAGACTTGATGCGTCAATTAAGCATTCTAAAAGAATTAAGAAACCTGCTAAAGTTCACATTGAAGTTGAAACCGGTATGAACAGAACGGGCTTTGACAAAGACGAACTTGAAGTTGTTTTAGAAAAACTAAAGCATAATTACGAAGCACTTTCCTTTGAGGGATTATGTACTCACTATGCTGGAGCCGAAAGTATAGCGAATTATCTGCGGGTAAAAGATCAGATTAAAAATTTCAGTAAAACCTATAAGTGGTTTCACGCTCAGGGTATTGTCCCGAAAATTTGCCACACAGCCTGTTCTGCTGCTGCAATACGCTACCCCAAAACCAGGATGAATATGGCCAGAATCGGTATAATGCAATATGGTTATTGGCCCAGTGATGAAACGCTCATAAATTTCCTGAGCAAAAAAGAGGATAAGACGGATCCCCTTGATCGGGTTATTACCTGGAAAACAAAAGTAATGGACACAAAAGAAGTCGGTACTGGTGAATTCATAGGTTATGGAACAACCTACCTGGCTCATAAGAAATTAAAAATCGCCACCATACCTGTCGGGTACGCGCATGGATTCAGCCGTTCACTGAGCAACACAGGACGTGTTTTAATTCACGGTAAAAGAGTAGGCGTTGTAGGAATTGTAAATATGAACCTGATGACGGTTGATGTAACGGACATACCTGAAACTAAAAAAGGTGATGAAGTAGTATTAATAGGACACCAGGGCGACCTCTCTCTTTCTGTTGCTTCATTCAGCGAACTTAGTAACCAGTTAAATTATGAATTGTTAACCCGGTTACCGAACAACATCCCACGAGTTATTACTAATTAATTTAAACTGCGCTTTTGTCTATCTTTAAATACTAATTCTTATAATTTATAGCCAAAAATAATCAATCAGAGAACCTGAGATGTTATTTCGACTAAAAGGAGAAATCTTTAATTTTAATATAGATTTCTCACCCGCTTTAACCGTTTGAAATGACAAGGGAAGAAAATGAATAATAAAATTGAACAGGCAAAAGCCATTTTAAAACAATATTACGGATATGATTCATTCCGTGAAAGCCAGCAGGAAGTTCTTGAAAGACTTTTAAATGATGAAGAACATTGTTTGTTACTAATGCCAACCGGTGGGGGAAAATCAATTTGCTACCAGGTACCCTCTCAAATTTTTGAAGGAGGAACACTTGTAATTAGCCCCTTGATTGCTTTAATGCAGGATCAGGTAGATGCACTCCGCAAAAAAGGAATTGATGCAACCTTTATTAATTCCACGATTTCTAAAAAAGACCGTGAAAGCAGGATGAAGGATTTTGTATCGGGGAAATATAAACTACTTTATGTAACACCGGAAAGATTCAGGAAACCAGAATTCGTTGAAAAGATAAAATCAGCAAATATTTCCCTGTTTGCTGTTGATGAAGCTCATTGCGTTTCAGAATGGGGACACGATTTTCGTCCCGATTATTCGCGTCTCGGCGAATTCAGGGAAATGATTGGTTACCCGCTAACAATAGCACTCACCGCTACTGCTACACCAGAAGTACAAAAAGATATAATAAAAAAACTTCATCTTGATCCTGTAAATGTTAAAACATTTCATACAGGAATTCAAAGAGCAAACCTGCGCCTTGAGGCTGCGGAGGTCTTTGATGAAAAGGAAAAATTCGAAGCAATAAAAAAGACACTTGATAAATATTCGGGCCCGGGAATCATTTATTTTTCGTTAATACAAACACTGAACAAATTTTCTGAAAAACTTGGTGATAATGGTTACAAGCACGGAGTTTATCATGGTAAACTCAATCCGCAGCAGCGCAAAAAAATTCAAAGAAAATTTTTGGGCGGCGAAGAAAATCTTATCCTCGCAACAAATGCGTTTGGAATGGGTATAGACAAGCCTGACATCCGCTTTATTCTACACGCCGAAGTTCCCTCCTCCATTGAATCCTACTACCAGGAAATCGGGAGAGCAGGCAGGGATGGTAAGGATTCTATCTGCCAGCTGATTTACAACCAGGAAGATCTTTACACGCAAATGGAATTTATAAAATGGGCTAACCCGGACGGCGAATTTTATTCCAGGCTGTTTGACACTTTGAAAGGCGGTCTGACCCAGGTTAATTCATACGGAGTGGACTACCTGCGCGAACAACTTAGCTTTAAAAATAAAAATGATTTCAGGGTAGAGACCGCTCTCGGAATGCTTGACAGGTACGGCGTGACAGAAGGTTCGATCGAAATGAAAAATTTAAAATTAGTCGCAGATATGCCGGGAATACTGGAAGACGATGAATATATGAAAGACAAAATGATGAGCGACAATAAAAAACTTTTGTCGGTTGTTCAGTATTTCAGAGCGGAAGAATGCAGGAGAGTTTATATCTCTGAATATTTCGGTTTTTTTGACGAAAAGCCGTGCGGCAACTGCGATAACTGTACAATCAACGGAATAGAATAAAATGTATAAAAATTTATTTCAGATCGATGAATTTGAGGAATTTATTAAATCAAATTCTGCCGCACTGATTTATTTTTCAACACCAGGCTGCAGCGTCTGTAAAGTTTTAAAACCAAAGACTTTTGATTTTATAAATGAAAATTTTCCTTTGATTAAGCCAGCGTATGTAGACTGTGAAAAGGCGAAAGAACTCGCGGCGCAAAACAGTATATTCACAGTTCCGGTTATCATAATTTATTTCGAAGGCAAAGAATTTGTTAGGAAAGCCAGGAATTTTAATTTTTCTGATCTTTACGAAGATGTAAATCGTGCTTATTCCCTTCTTTTTTCAAACTGATAAAGGCTTGTACCCGTATTCGTCACATTTAGGTTTAACCAGAGAATTATTATTTCTATTTTTAAATAAAAATTACAATTAACAAACCGGGATAAAAATGAAAAAAACTATTTTAGTATTTTCAGCCTGTTTAATTCTAATCGCTCTCTCAGGTTGCAAAATGGAAGACACAACACAATCCAACGGTAACGAGGTTAAGATGTTAAAGGACAAAATAGCACAATTTGCACCAACTGAAATGAAATATGATAAAAGTCTCCTGAATGAAAGAGAACAAATGGTTGTGAAAAAATTATATGATGCATCACTGATGATGGATTCAATTTACCTTAACCAGGTTTATTCAAAGAACGATATTATAGCAGCAAAACTCAAAGGTTCAGATTCAGAAATTGACAAGCTGAATCTGCAGTATTTTAATATTATGGGCGGCCCTTTCGACAGACTTCTGGATGACAAACCTTTTATCAGCGCGGAGAAAAAGCCAGCAGGAGCAAATTATTACCCACCTGATATGACAAAGGATGAATTTAATAACTGGATAAAAAATAATCCGGGTGAGGAAAAAAGTTTTACATCAACAGTTACGATAATTAGAAAAAAAGATGGCAAGCTAGTAGCAATTCCTTATAATGAATTTTATAAACATTACCTTACAAAAGCAGCGGAATTGTTAAAAGAAGCTGCTGGATATGCAGACAATCAATCTTTAAAGAAATATTTAACTCTCCGTGCAAAAGCATTTGAATCAAACGATTATTTTGATTCTGATATGGCATGGATGGATTTGAAAGACAACAAAATAGAAGTAGTGATTGGTCCATATGAAGTTTACGAAGATGCGATGTTCAACTATAAGGCGGCATTTGAGAGTTTCCTTACTATCAAGGATCCGGTTGAAAGCAAGAAACTTAAAATATTTGAAAGCTATCTTAAAGATATAGAGAAACATTTACCCCTGCCGGAAAAATATAAAAATACCAAGCGCGGTTCTGAATCACCGATTGTTGTGGCAAACGAAATATATGCCGGAGGTGAGGCGCATTACGGTGTACAAACTTTAGCATTTAATTTACCGAATGATGAAAGAGTACGAGAAGCAAAGGGTTCAAAGAAGGTCATGCTTAAAAATGTTCACGAAGCTAAGTTTGAAAAACTGCTGAAACCAATAGCAGATATTGTGCTTGATAATAATCAGTTAAAATATTTGACGTTTGAGGCATTTTTCAGTCACACGCTGATGCACGAAATGTCTCACGGAGTGGGGCCTGGGGTAATTACAATTAATGGGAAAAAGACCACAGTGCAGAAAGAATTAAAAGAAACTTACTCTACACTGGAAGAATGTAAAGCTGACATACTTGGAATGTACAACAACATCTTTATGATAAGTAAAAAGGTTTACCCTAAGAAATTTGAACAACAAACTTATGTAACATTCCTGGCAGGTATTTTCAGATCAATAAGATTTGGAATAAATGAAGCTCACGGTGGCGGTAATGCTATAATATATAATTATCTGCTGGAAAAAGGCGGATATGTATATGACGCAAAGACAAAAAAAGTCAGTGTTAATTTCGATAAAATTTATCCTGCTTTGAAGGAGTTGGCAAACAAAGTTTTGATGATCCAGGCTACGGGTAATTATGATGAAGCTAAAGCATTCATAGCAAAATACGCCGTAATGTCCCCGTCCATGGAAACGCTGAGGGAGGAACTGACAAAACTTCCTGTTGATATTAGACCTGTCTTTCAGATTGAAAAAAATATGAGTAAGTAAGGAACTTTAGAAATAAAAAAGCTGCCGTATAAAAAACGGCAGTTTTTTGTTTATCAAAGCAGATTATTAATCTTCTTTTGGACGCAACTCTAATTTTTTAATAAACTCCTTTCCTCCAACAAAAAATACTACAACAGTAATCAAGCCCAGTGTGATAATAATTGTTGAAAACCCTATTATGACAATCTGCTGTGCGATCTCAAGTTCTACAAGTGCCATAGCAGAAAAGAAAAGTAATATAACCGCTTTTGTAAATTTCGCAATTAATGCAGACCTTGGAATTTGTTCGCGGGTAAGAGATTTCTGAATAGAGCTTGAGGTCCATGAGGCAATTAACCAGCCAATCAGCATAATTACCAATGAGATTACAATTCTCGGCAAATAAAAGATTGCACCTTCAAGCACTTTTGAAAAAATTACGAGTTTCCACGCGTTCAGCGCATCATTAAAGAAAATTATAAAAATAATGAAGAAAAAGATATTACCGAGATAATTATAGAATCCATAACGAATATCTGCTTTGGCAAATGCTTTTCCCCAGCGAAATCCCGTAAGAAATTTTTCAAGTCTCAGTATAACTGCCAGCTGAATGATCACACGTTTAACGAACCAGCCCAGCAACCAGCCGACTAAAACAAGCAGAATACCAGCAAACAGATTCGGCAAATAATTAATAATATTCTGGCCAGCGCCACCGAATACTTCCTGTAATTTATCACCCATTACTCACCTTCCTTTTTTAAGGGTTTTAATAGTGTTGTCCAGAATGATGGTCTCTCTTCATACTCTTTTACCCAGATAACAGGACATTTAACTTGTTCTGTAATTTCCTGTGCGAGTGATTTCTTGACCATTAGTTCCAGAAAATCGCCCGATCTTCCGCCCATTATCACAAGATCAGAATCCTTCGCGTTTTTTACAATTCCGTGAAGTACATCTCTCTCAATAATTGATTTAACTTTCGCATTGAGTGAATTTTCTTTTATAATTTCATCTATTTCACCCAGCCTCTTTTCTCTTTCATCTTCTGTCGATCCCGGTTCAAAAACTATAAGGATTTCAAGTTCGGCATCAAAGAAATCCATGAAAGCGGGTGCTATTTCAGTAGCCAGTCTCGTATGCGCATCTGAAGAAAACGGAATTAGTATTTTCTTTACTTTGCCATCTTTTAAATCACCGTGTAGTATTGCTACTTCGCTTGGAGCTTTTTGTAGTACTGTATCAACGAGTGATGAAAATACGCGCTGGAAGAAATCAGGATTTTTTTGCCTTCCTGTAACAATGAAATTACAGTTTTCTTCAATTGCAGTATCAACAATTCCCTGCGAAATCCTGTGAGAAACTTTCACCATCGATCTGGTTTTAATACCGCTGCCGGAAGAATATTCCCCGGCCTTATCAAGTAGTTTTGTATAATCACTCTGATCGTCAAGTGCAGAAACCAGTTTTTGTCCCTCCCCGACTTCGATAACATTAAGGAAAATCATTTCACCGTTATGTTTCTTTGCAATCGCCTGGGCAATATTTGTAAGGCTTTTCACGGTTTTTTTGTTTGCCAGGCAAACAAGGATGCTGTATTCTTTTTTCTCAATTCTCTCGAGCGCTTTTACTTTTCTTACGTGCTCAACTTCTCTGCTTGCCGCGTAAGATTTATAAACTACCAGTCCTATAGCAACCCATATAATAGTTACAATCCAGGCAGTGAGGCTGTATTCAAGCATATAAAAAGACAAGAACAGAAGCATTGCAATTCCGACAATCGATACGTACGGGAAAAGCGGGGCATAAAACCCCCTGTCCAGGTCCGGCCTTTTCTTACGAAGATTTATCATCGCAAGATTCACCTGCAAAAACAGAAGCAGGAACATTATATCAGCTGCGCTCGCAACATCTTCAATCGGAAGAGAGACTGCCATTCCAACAACTATTACCAGCGCCCCAACTATTCCCCAATGTGGTGTAAAATTCTTTGGATGAACTTTACTAAAAAATGTAGGAAAGTTTCTGTCGCGTCCCATTGCAAATGCAACTCTTGAGGAAGAATAAATAGTTGCATTAAGAGCGGACATAGTTGAAATTAGTCCGCCAACAAGAATCATAATTCCGCCACCAACAAAAAAGTGTCGTGCTACATCAACAAGTGCGATCTCTTTTTGTGATGCCAGGTAATCCCACGGTGTCATATTTCCCGGGTTGACAGATCCGATAGCGGTTACAGCAACCAGCAAATAAATCGGCACTACAATTATTAATGAAAGAAAAACAGCCCTCGGTATATTTTTTTTAGGGTTTTTAATCTCCTCCGAACTTTGTGCAATAACTTCAAACCCCTGGAACGCGATGAATGTCAATCCCATCGCCTTAAACACCCCGCCCCACCCGTTAGGCATAAATGGACTGAAAGTTGTCATCCAGTCGCCTTTTCTTAAAATCAATTCTAAACCAAAACCGACAAAGATTAATAGAATTACAATTTTTGCAATCGTAACAAAATTGCCGATCTTTCCGGTTTCAGAAGCACCGCGAAAATTTATATAACCAAATAAAAGGGCAGCTCCTGCTGCCAATATTTTTTGTGGAGAGAAAAATCCCCAGTGAGGAATTGCAACTCCAAGTTCACTAAATACGTGTTCAAAGTAGGCACCGAATCCAAGTGCATACAAACTGCACGCAACAGCGTGCGCAAACCAACTCATCCATCCGGAAAGGAATCCGTTCCATTTCGGCAGACCTTCTTTTACCCAGAGATAACCACCGCCAGCATCATGATAACAGGAACCAAGCTCCGCGTATGACATTGCCGTAAACAAGGCTACAAGACCATTTAGTAAAAATGTAATTAATAGTGCAGGACCTGCAACACCTGCGGCAATTCCAATCAAAACAAATATGCCGGCTCCTATCATTGCACCTACGCCTATAAGCGTAGCGTCCATTAAAGTCATCTCACGACTAAGGCGGACTTCTGTGTCAAATTTTTTCATAAAAACCCGAATTTGTGGAAAGCCTGATTTTGTAACGGCAAAAATTTATGCTAATTCGCCCTTAAGCGCAATAAGAATCTTTTTCATTACTTTTGATAGATTTAGCCTTCCTTTTTAAATTTGATTAAGCACCTATAAATACCGATTTTAGTCCTCTATATAATTGTGTTTTTGCGTTATTAGTTAATAAATATTTTGTTAAAAAAATAAGAAGTAATAGTAAAGACGGAGGTTTTATTATGTCCAATGCATATTTCAAGGTACCACTTCCTATTAATGAACCGGTACTTTCCTACGCTCCCAACAGTCCTGAAAAGACTGAGATAAAGAAAAAATTAAAAGAGTTACAATCTAAAAAAATTGAGATCCCTCTGATCATAGGTGGAAAGGAAATTAAAACCGGTAATCTTGCAGATATTACAGTGCCTCATAATCACAAAAAAGTTTTAGGTACATACCACAAAGCCGGAACCAAAGAAGTGAACATGGCAATAAAAGCCGCACTGGAAGCACGAAAAAAATGGGCGGAAATGCCATGGGAACATCGTGCGGCAATCTTTCAAAAAGCTGCTGATCTTCTTGCGGGTTCATGGAGATCAACAATAAATGCAGCAACAATGCTTGGACAATCAAAGACAGTTTACCAGGCAGAAATTGATTCGGCCTGCGAGCTTATTGATTTCTATAGATTCAATACGCATTACATGGCTCAACTGATGTCAGAACAACCTTACTCACCAAAAGGAATGTGGAACCGTTCAGAATACAGACCGCTTGAAGGTTTTGTTTTTGCAGTAACCCCTTTCAACTTTACATCAATTGCTGGTAATTTGCCTACTGCTCCTGCAATGGTTGGTAACGTTGCTTTATGGAAACCAGCATCAAGCGCTGTTTACTCGGCATATTTCTTAATGAAATTATTTATTGAAGCAGGACTGCCGGCAGGAGTAATTAACTTTGTTCCAGGTTCAGGCGCACAAGTTGGTGATCCGGTATTGAACAGCCCTGATCTTGCCGGAATCCACTTCACCGGTTCAACCGCAGTATTCCAGGGAATGTGGAAAACAATTGGCGCCAATATTCACAAAGCAAAATACTATCCGCGTATTGTAGGAGAAACAGGAGGAAAGGATTTTATATTCGCTCACAATACCGCTGATGTCAATGCGCTTGCGATCGCAGCTTTAAGAGGCGCTTTCGAATACCAGGGACAGAAATGTTCGGCTGCTTCGAGAATGTATATTCCAAAATCCATCTGGCCTGAATTCAAAAAGAAATATGTTGCAGAAGTTAAAAAAATTAAAATGGGTGACCCTGAAGATTTTACAAACTTCATGTCAGCAGTAATTGATAAAGCCGCTTTTAAAAGCATCACTGAATATATCGACTACGCCAAAAAATCTAAAGAGGCTGAATTTATAACGGGCGGAAAATACAACAGCACGAAAGGTTATTTCATTGAACCGACTACTATCGTGACAACCAACCCGAAATTCAAAACAATGGAAGAGGAAATTTTCGGACCTGTGCTCACGATTTACGTTTATGATGATAATAAATTTGATGAAACTCTCGATCTGTGCGATACAACTTCTCCATACGCTTTGACAGGCGCAATATGGGCACAGGACAGGGAAATTTTAGTTAAGATGTCAAACAAACTCAGAAACGCTGCCGGTAACTTCTATATTAATGACAAACCGACAGCAGCGGTTGTGGGACAGCAGCCGTTCGGCGGCGGAAGAGCTTCTGGCACAAATGATAAAGCAGGAAGCGCGATGAATATTCTGCGCTGGATGACTGCAAGATCCCTTAAAGAAACTTTCGATCCACCCAAAGACTGGAAATACCCATTTATGGGAGCAAAATAATTTAATCCTTTGCTTTATCTAAAGACCCAATCCGTAAAATGGATTGGGTCTTTTACTTTTAAGGAAAGTCATTCACATGAATATGTACTACAAATTAAGATAAATTAGACAAAAATATAGATTTATGGTTATAAATTAAAATACGGCTCTCTTTGTTCTGATATTCCCTCTGCGTTTTCCCTGTTATTAAGTATAACTTCTAATCAGTAATTGTTGTGGCAAAAAAAGTCCTAAAAATAAGAGACAATTTTTTAAATTCTATGAAATAAATTGCTATTTTGGTAATGCATTTATTAAACTTACATATCTAAAATTCAGCGGGAAAACAAATGTTTAAAAAATTATTACCCAAAGAAGACAAATATTTCGACGATTTTAAGGAAATGATAACTCACATTCAGGATATGGCCTCCCTTACTCATCAGCTTTTTT
>Ga0209919_1001545_pt1 | contig 11088 bp, 12 predicted proteins | sample SalPon2A_C_D2_MG_FD_185721 | JGI IMG/M metagenome (GOLD analysis project Ga0209919, IMG submission 185721) | Soil microbial communities from South San Francisco under conditions of wetland restoration - Salt Pond MetaG R2A_C_D2_MG (SPAdes)... | ecosystem: Environmental > Terrestrial > Soil >... | reverse complement strand
GAACGCAGATGTTGTTGTAATTCCTTCTTCAGCGCGCCTCTGGCCTGTATGAACAGCGTCTTGTAGATCGTTTCGTGCGACACCTGCATCTCCTGATCTGCCGGGTACATATGCTTCAACCAGCCTGAGGCCACCGCCGGAAGCGGACGTTCAGTCATTCCTTAACGCAAGCAGGGAAAGCGCCTGCACACCGATACGCATGGCTGACTCATCGATGTCAAAGCTTGGGTGGTGTAATGGATAGCGGGTTTCGGGGCCGCTGCCGGTGCCGAGGCGGAACAGGCAGCCGGGGACTTCGTTGAGGAACTCGGCAAAATCCTCACCACCCATGGATGGCTCACCGATATCGACCAGCGAAACGCCCGGGATATGCTGTTCAAATACCCGCCGGGCATGAGTCAGTTGCTTGCTGCTATTGCTGAGTACAGGTGTTGCCCGGCGCAGGGAAAACTGGGCGGTGGCGCCCCATGTTTCGGCAGTCATGCGGATGATGCGATCCATCTTGCTGCGAATCTGTTCGTGGGTTTCGGGATTCAGGCTGCGGAATGTGCCTGAAAACGTGACCTTTTCGGGAATGACATTGCTGGCATGCCCCCCATGAATCTGACCGATGGTCAGCACGGCGGCATATTGGGGATTGATCAGTCGGCTGACGATGTGGTGCAGGGATTGAATGATATGGCTGGCCACGAGGATAACATCGGTGCATTCATGCGGGCGTGCGGCATGCCCGCCGTGTCCACTGATTTCCACATCGAACATGTCGGCTGCAGCGCACATCACACCTTCGCGCAGGCCGATCGAACCGCTCGGCAGATAAGGGTAAACATGGAAGGCGTAAATGGCCTGAGGGCGGAGTTTCGCAAACAGGCCATCGGCCAGCATCGCGGCAGCACCCGCACAGGTTTCCTCGGCTGGCTGGAAGATGAAGGCGACGTTGGTTTGCAGGTGATCTTTCATGCCTGTCAGTACAGAAGCTACACCCAGCAGCATGGCGGTATGCGCATCGTGGCCGCAGGCGTGGGCAATTTCCGTAATACTTGAGCGGTAGTCCTGCGCCTTGGTGTCCTGCAGCGGCAGGGCATCCATATCCGCACGCAGGGCAATCCAGGGCAGGGTATCATCGACATTCAGGGTGGCCAGCACACCATGGCCACCGAGGTTCGGATGGACGGCGAGCCCCAGTTCAGCACACGTTTCGGCAACCAGTTGCGCGGTTTTTATCTCCTGGCCGGATAATTCGGGAAACCGGTGCAGGTGCCTGCGTAGCCGGATGACCTCCGGCATGCAGGAGGTGAGAAAATCGGCCAATAATGTATCCAGTTTCTCGCCAGTTTCTTTTTCAGCCATCTTTCCATCCATCCTGTGCCATCAGATCTCTTACCATGGCGGGGAAATCCCGATGCCGGGCAAAAAGGTTACGTTGAATCTGAGCACCTCCGCCTCGATGCCGCCATTGCTGGATTTGAATGTCGACAATATGCAGCTCGCTGATGTCAGAGCCATTGCGAGCCAGATACTCGATGCGTTTTTGTAGCCAGTCCAGAACGGGTACCAGCGATTCTGTCTCGGGATCGATGATGGTTGCCTCCATGCCGTAACGACAGGCGCGCCAGCGGTTTTCGCGGATCAGTGACGGGTGTACCTTTGGCGCACCGGATGCGTGCATGGCGGCCATGGCCTCGGCGCGTACGTAGGCGACGTAGGCAGCCGTGTCCTCACGCCGGACAGGCATGTCGCCGACCCGTATTTCGAGCGTGCCAAAATCAGGATGCGGCCGCATTTCCCACCAGATATCGCGCACCGAATCAATGCTTCCGGTGGCCAGCAGGCGCCCGGCGCAATGTTCGAAATCCTTCCAGTCGTCAAAATAAAACGGCATGCCGCCCTGGCTAAGACCTTCAAACACCTTGATGCGGCTGGCAGCAAGACCTGTATCCTCACCCTGCCAGAACGGGGAGTTAGCCGAGATGGCGAGAAATACCGGCATGATGGGAAGCAGATGATTCATGGCATGGATGCAGGTGTCGCCATCGGGCATGCCTACATGCACATGAATGCCGAAGATGTTGAATCGGTGGGCCATCCACTGCAGGTGCTCCAGTAGACGGTGATAACGCGGATCGTTTGTCACCTGTTGATCTCGCCAGCGCGAAAGCGGGTGGGTGCCGCTGGAAAGCAGGCTCGCATGTTGTTCGACTAGAATGTCGCTTACCTGCTGGTAATGCTTACCGAGTTCCAGTATGCAGGCAGGCGTTTCCCGATGTATAGCCGAGTTGATTTCGACTGTGGATGTAAACAGTTCCGGTTTGATGCGCGGGCTGTCGCCGGTGATGACAAATACATCCGGTGCGGCGGGAATCTGGGTGCCGTATTTCCCGTCCACCGTCATCCATTCCATTTCCACGCCCAGTGTACCGCTCCCGGAAGATTTGAAGGGAAACGTTTGGGCTGGGTTTACCCCGGGCTTCATGATGCGGGGCCGCCTACTTTTCTCTGCTATCCATGTGCAGTTCTTTCCAGGCATCCAGAGCCTTCTGCATGCGGTTGGCTTGCTCCGTTTGCCCCTCGCTGCGCATCATATCAATGATCTTCTGACGAGTTTGCCATGATGGCTGAATGGCAAGGCTGCGTTGATAGGCGGCTCTTGCCTGATGGTGGTCCCCGGATTTCAGCAGAATGTCACCGTATTGACCCCAGCAGACGGAACATTCCGGCAGCAACTGCGCTGCTTTTTTGCCTTCATCAAGACCATGGTCGGCAAGCGCCCGACGTGACTGGAATGCAGCGTAACGAAGATGGGCATAGCCATTGGCAGGGTCGGCCTTGAGTGCCTGACGAAAATGCTGATCGGCGAGATCGGGCTTTCCCTGCGTATCCGCAATCTCAGCCAGCAGATACCACGGCGTGGCCTCATGCGGCGATTCCTTTGCCGCTCTGGTCAATAATTTATTGGCCTCATCGCTGCCTCCGGATGCCTGTAAGAGTTGGGCAAGATTCATGGCGGATGGGAAGTGCCAGCCGATCTTGAGGTTGTCGCGATAAAGGGTGACAGCATCTTCGCTGTGTCCGTTTTGTGTCAGCAACAGGGCCAGGTTATAGCGCGCTTTCTGATTGTTTGGATGCTCGCGTAGTTCACGCTCGAATGAGCGCCTCGCCTCGCTCCACTGCCCGCTTTGCATCTGCTTTTGTCCGCTTTGCCATGCGGAGGGGGGAGGGGCTTCCGATGTTGCGCATGCGCCGAGAAGGATGAGTGCAACTGCCGGAGCCGCTCCCAGGCGCAGGCGGGCTGCAATCCTCCCTGTCCTATTCATTGGCGGGGATGGGTCCCATATGGCCGGTCGTGAGTATCATTTCTTCCATTTTCTGTTTGGCCGCTTTGGGCGATGCTTTCACCTCGGATTTTTCGCTCAACACCTTCCACGGATTGCGACGCACATCATCGGAGAAGGCCTCAAGATTTTCAGATGCCTTGCGCAATTCAAACATGATGCGATACAGGTTTTCCCGATTCTCAATAATCATCGCATGCATGTCGCGCATGGTGGCGGTTCCTTCCTTGAAAAAGTCACGTCCGCTTTCAGCTGTTTGCGGTAACAAGATGAGGAGCCGATCCATGTCATCGCGATGATCCCTTGTCAGCTTCGAAATATCCGCTCCAGTATCCCCGAATCCCTTGGTCGCACGGGCAACATGCTGCCGGTTTTCCTCAATCAGGCTTGACAGTTCAGCGACCGCCTTGTTGGCCTCACTTATTAATTGCAGCAGTGACTGATTGCCATTTTTGGTCCCCAGGGCCTTGGCGAGTGCGTGAGCCAGCGTTTGCAGGTCATCTGTTACACCGGATGACTTGGATATAAACGTGTTGATGTCGCCACCTGCATCAGAGGGGATAAGTGCTCCGTCCGGGAGCAGCTCTGTGTCTCCATCTGTGGCAGTCAGGGCGAGATTCTTTTCCCCGACCAGTCCGCGCCCGACGATCGAGGCGCGGGTTGAGGCGGGAAGCTGCACATCCGGGTTTAGAGCGATACGCACGAGCGCCTTGTTATTGTGCAGTAAAATTTCCTGCACAACACCGACCTTCACGCCGGCCATGCGCACCGGAGCCTGAACATCCAGTCCGAGCAGATCATTGAATTCTGTTTCAACGATATGGGTTTGCTGCTTGAACCAGACCATGTCGCCGACCTTTCCGGTTGCAAAAACAAGCAATATCAATGCGAGCAAAACAAAAGCGCCCAGACGGGCTTGCGGGTTCATCGCTTTAACGCCTCCTCAATCTTTTTTCCCCAGTCGCTACAGTTTACCGGCCCATCAGCACGGCCTTCTACAAACTGGCGCAGCATAGGATCCTGATGAGAGTCTAGCTCATCAGGAGGGATTTGTAGATGTATGCTGCCGTGGCAGAGCATGGCGATGTTGTCGCTGATCATGGCAGCGCTCTTCATATCGTGAGTGATGCTCAGGATGGATGTGCCGGTCCCCTTGTGCAATCTCACGATCAGCTTGTTGATGACATCTGACATAATGGGATCCAGCCCTGTCGTAGGCTCGTCCAGGAAAACGATATCAGGCTTATGGCATATCGTGCGCGCAAGCCCGACCCGCTTGGACATGCCGCCTGACAACTCTGCGGGCATCAGGTCTTCGATATGAGGCAGTCCAACCCAGTCCAGTACCTCGGCAGCACGAGCACGGGCTTCGCTGGCCTTGGTGCCACGGCGAAGCAGGGCAAAGGCCACGTTCTCCCATACCGGCAAAGAATCAAACAGGGCTGCCCCCTGAAACAACATGCCGACTCGGTGCATGCGCTCAAGTTGTTCGCTTTCTGAAAGTGTCAGCCAGTTTTCGCCGTCGACCAGGATTTCCCCTTTATCGGGTTTGAGCAGGCCGAGCACACATTTAATCAGCACACTTTTGCCCGAGCCCGACATGCCGATCACGGTCGTTGAGGTGCCCGGCATGATATCGAGATCCACATCCTCAAGAATGACCTTGTCACCAAAACGTTTGCTCAGGCCCCGGATGCTGATGCGTGGCTGATCCTCTACATTTATCGGCGCGCTCATCCGAACATCCATGCGGTCAGGAAATAGTCTGATATCAGAATGCTCATGCAGGAGATGACCACGGCGCGTGTCGTGGCTAGGCCAACTCCGGCCGCACCGCCTTTGCAGTGAAATCCTTCCGTGCAGCCGATGGTGCCGATGAGCATGCCGAAAAAGGCAGCCTTGACGAGACCGGAGTAAAAATCCTCCAGTTCCATGTACAGGGTCGTGTTTTCGATATACACAGCTGGATTCTGGTCGAGCACATAAATACTGATAGCATAGCCGCCATAGATGCCGATGAAGTCTGCCAGTACAACCAGCAACGGCATCATCAGGGTAACGGCAAGCAGGCGCGGCAGAATCAGGTAACGGACAGGGTCGGTTGATAGCGTCCACAGTGCATCGATCTGTTCGGACACCCGCATGGTGCCAAGCTCGGCTGCGAAGGATGCTCCGACCCGGCCTGCAACCATCAGCCCGACAAGCACCGGCCCCAGTTCGCGCACCACAGACATCGATACAACGATGCCGGTCATGCTCTCAGCGGCAAAGCGGTGGAATACGATATACGACTGCAGGGCCAGCACCATGCCGGTAAACAGCGCTGTCAGCAGCACAACCGGCAGCGATTGGACGCCTACCTCTTCGGCCTGAAGCAATAGCATGCGCGCATGCCATGGGGGAGAAAACATGCGGCGGACGGCCCTGCCAAGCGTGCTGGCATACATGCCGATATGAATACAGATGGATTCAGTATACCTGCCGATGGCTGTCAGCATGGCTAAACGACGGCTTCCCTCAGCACCCGCTCACCGACACCGGTGAACAGCGTGTAGCTGATTGTATCAAGTAACAGAGCCACATCATTGGCAGGGATCGCTTCCCCCCAGAATTCAACCATATCACCTTCTTCGCATGCGCATTCGCTGACATCCACAAGAGTATAGTCCATACATACGCGTCCGATAATCGGGCATACCTGATTCCGGATTGCAACCCGGCCCAGATTCGAAAGTCCGCGCGGCACGCCATCGGCATATCCGAGGCTCACCACGGCCACGCGCATATCCTTGCCGGCAATGAACGAGGCGCCATAGGAAACAGACTCGCCTCTGCCCAGGTTGCGCAGCTGCATGATCTTCCCGGTCAGTTGCATCACGGGTTTCAGGCCGATGGGTTCGGAGACAACGGGTTCCGCGCCATACAAGGCAATCCCGGGCCGTACCACATCAAACTTATGCTCGGGCATGGCAATGAGCCCGGCGCTGTTAAGCAATGAGGCCGGAGCCGAGGGAGCAATCTGCTGATGCAGGGCGTTAAAGGCCTGAAACTGGGCCTGATTCATCGGATGTTCCGGGGTGTCGGCACAGGCCAGATGCGACATGATGCCGGCAAGCCCGATGCCAGCATCATGGGCCAGCCTGACCAGTGCTGCCGGGTCTGTTGCACCGATCCGGCTCATGCCGGTATCGACTTTGATCCAGACCGAATCATGAAAATCGGACTTTTGCAAAAGGGCAATGTGTTCCGGTTCACTGATGGCCGGAATGAAATGATGTGTGGCGCAGAGTGCCGCGTCATCGGCATCAAAAATACCGGAAAGCAGGATGATGCTGGCAGTATCATCAGCAAGACAACGGCGCAGACGGACCCCTTCCTCGGCATCGGTGACGGCGAAGCTCCTGCAACCAGTTTCAAAAAGGGCAGGTGCCACCAGATGCAGCCCATGACCATAGGCGTTTGCCTTGACCACAGCCATGATGGATGCGCCGCCTGATCGGGTTTCGAGCAGGTGGTAATTGTGTTTCAGATGATCAAGGTTGATCCGGGCGATGGCGGGGCGGCTCATGCGCAGAATCTTCACTCATTCGGCTTATTCGTCAAAGCCTGCAGATGAATGATTCTCGAAGCGGGTATAGCGATGGATAAACGTCAGCCGCACATCGCCAATCGGGCCGTTACGCTGCTTGGCTACGATAATCTCTGCCAGGCCCTCATTTTCAGGCTTCTTGTTGTACACTTCATCACGATAAATGAACATGATGACGTCGGCATCCTGCTCGATAGCGCCTGATTCGCGCAGATCGGACATGACCGGGCGTTTGTCGGCACGTTGCTCAAGTGAGCGGTTCAGCTGCGAGAGGGCAATCACCGGCACGTTCAGTTCCTTGGCCAGCCCCTTCAGCGAGCGGGTGATCTCGGAAATTTCCTGGGCGCGGTTGTCAGTGTCGGAGCGGCCGGCCATCAGCTGTACATAATCGATAATAACAAGATCAAGGGCCTTGTTTTCACGCTTGAGTCGACGGCATTTCGATCGCAGCTCAAGAACGGAAATGGCGGGCGTGTCATCGACAAAAATGGCCGACTCGGCCAGCGAACCACTGGCGGATGCCAGCTTGCGCCAGTCTTCTGCGGAAAAGCGGCCGGTGCGCAGATGCTGCATGTCAACGCGCGCTTCAGTGGCAAGCATACGCATGGCGATTTGCTGGCAGGACATTTCCAGAGAAAATACCGCTACAACGCCACGTTCACTTTCTCCGCGCAAGGAAGAATTTTGTGCAAGATTCATTGAAAATGCCGTTTTACCCATACTTGGACGACCGGCAATGATAATAAGGTCTCCGCGCTGCATGCCGGAGGTCATTTCATCGAGTTTGTCGAAACCCGTGGGGATACCGGTTACGGCCTTCTTTTCGGCGTATCGCTTTTCCAGTTCCTTGTAGGTCTCCAGCATGAGGTCGCCCATTTTGCTGAAGCTTGGCCGGGAACGGTTGAATGTTTCCGCGACCGACAGGATGTCCTTTTCTGCCAGATCGAGGTGTTCGTTGACTTCGCGGGATGTTTCCTCGTATACGTTTTGTGAAACTCTACTGCACACGCTGAGCAACTGGCGCAGGACTGCGCGCTCACGCACGATATCCGCATAGTGTTTGACGTTAGCTGAGGAGGGAACTGCGCTGACCAGATCGGCCAGATATGCCTCACCGCCACAGGCGGCAAGTTCCTCCCTGCGCAGGAGTTGATCCTTGATGGTTAGCGCATCGACAGGTTGGCCGCGAGTCGCCAGTTCAATGATGACATTGAAAACCTTGGCATTGGCTTCTGTATAGAAGTGCTCCGCCAACAGGGATCCCTCAAGGCGTTCGAGGGCTTCAGGATCAAGCATGATCCCCCCGAGTACTGCCCGCTCCGCATCAGTAGCATGCGGCGGGATTCGCTCCCTGAGCGAATCAGTACGCAGGGGGATGGCCTGGCTCAATGCTTCTCGGACTCAACCTTGATGGTGAGATCCGCAGTTACATCCGGATGCAGACGCACGCGGAATGTATGTTCGCCGACTTCCTTGATCTGTGTGTCGAGCAGGATGTTGCTGCGCTCAAACTCATGGCCCTGCGTGTTAAGCAGTTCAGCCAGATCATGGGTGTTGACCGAACCGTACAGGTGCTGGCCATCGGAAGTGGCGCGAACGATCTCGAGGCTCAGGCCAGCCAGCGTTGCAGCTTCAGCCTTGGCCTTGGCCAGGGTTTCCTGCTGCTTGCTTTCCAGCTGTGTGCGACGGCGGTCAAAAATCTTGCGGTTGCCGTCGGTGGCTTCACTTGCCTTGCCTTGCGGTATCAGGAAGTTACGGCCGTAACCCGGGCGTACTTTGACTTCGTCGCCAACATTGCCGAGGCCTGCCACACGTTCCAATAGAATTACTTGCATTTTACTGTCCTCCAGGTGCCGACATATTGCGGCGATAATCAAACCAAATATCCAGCAGTCCGACAATCACAAAAGGAATAATCATTGCGGACCACATCAATAACATCAAATACATCAGACCGATGGCAAGGGCCATGCCCTTCACCTTCAGCCAGCTATGCCCTACGGCAACCCCTTGCGAGGCCAGCAGGCCGCCCAGCAGGATGGTGGCATTGATGGCAATATACTGCACATCATTTTCACCAATATTGGCAAGCACAAGTGCTGCCAGAAAAGCGTAGGCCAATCCCTTGCCGAAGCGCAATCCCAGTAAATCTGAGGCATTGCCCCGGTAAAACCCGTACTTCTGGGCAAACGTGCGTGCAAACACTATATCGCCCCACCAGGTGAACCATAAACCAAGTGCCAGGATGCCCGGTAGTATCAATTCGGTCATCTTGCGGGCCTGCTGCAGCATTTGTGCTTCTTGTGCATCAACGCTGGCAACCTGCGCCTGCATGGCGTCGAACATCGGAGCCAGCATGTGCGACGCCAGATCACGCAATCCGACATCCTGTGCCGCACTTCCCAGAACCAGCCCTGCCAGCACGGCCATGCCTATACCTATGGCCAGATACTGTGCGCTCTTTTTCACCCCGTCCTGCCGCATCACCGAATGGGCGGCTGCAATTGGCAGCAGTCCATACATGGCAAACACAATCAGTCCTGGCGTCAGTGCAAAACCAGCTATGGCACTGATGCCGATTGCGGCGATGGCCGCCACCTGCAGCGCGAACGTTGTTCCGCCACCAAAGGTTACAACGGCAATCAGTCCGGGGGCCAGTATATGAACACCTACACCCAAAGCGATTGCCAGTGCTGCCAAAAGCGGCAGTCCCTGCAATAAGGCCGGCAGCCATAGCACGGCCATCAGCATTGCCACCATCAACATTGCACAGGGCAGGCGATGGGTCAGAATAAATGCCGCCGCCCGGGGCAATGTTGCAGGTTTTATTTCATTTGCCATCAGATATCATCCGATTGGCATTCCTGCAGCGCAGTCGCGCCACACATCCATCACAATCAGTCGTGATGAAGCGGCGTGAATGCCACCAGTGCCAGAATACGGGCGCGCTTGATGGCTGTCGTCAGGCTGCGCTGATGCTGGGCACAGGTGCCGGTTACGCGTGAAGGCAGGATTTTGTAACGCTCTGTTACAAAGCTGCGAAGCATTTCCGGATCTTTGTGATCGATCGTCAGGCTCTTGTCTGCACAGAATTTGCAGAATTTGCGACGACGATCAGGACGGGCGCCACGGCCACGTGGGCGGTCACCCTGCGGACGGCCACTTTGCGGGCGGTCACCCTGCGGGCGGTCACCCTGCGGGCGGGTGCTCTGAGGACGGTCGCCCTCGGCGCGGGCGGTACGTTCAGGTGCAGCTGTCTCTGCAGTTGTTTTTGTTTCTTTCTCGGTCATTTAATGTCTCCTCAATCTCTCAACGAGCCTTTGGGTTGGCTGTTTGTTCTGCCCCGGCTTTGGCATCCTGAGATGCTTCCATGCTGCGACATTGATCCACCCATATTTCCACCTGGCCCCAGCAGGGCTCTCCATCCCGGCTATAATATCTCCGGCGCAGACAGCCCTCTACTATCACATGTTGCTCTTCCATCGCCGCCAGTGTTCCGGCTATGTCGCCCTCGGCACGAAGCGGCATGGGTTGCTCGTCCTGAACTCCGGCTCGAACCGGGCCGAGTTGGGGCCTGGTTGTCACCAGCTCTGCAATCAGTGCCATGCTCCCATCGGGAGTCCAGCGCTGCCGCAGATTTGTAAGCCGGCCCGACATGCGGGCACGGTTAAAGTCAGGCGCTGGCTTCAGCCCCATCAGCTGCTTCAGTAGCTTCCTTTGCAGGAGCTTCTTTCTTGGGTGCTTCAGCGGCTGCCTCTACAGGGGCAGCTTCTGCTTCTGCTGCAGTCGCGGTTTCTTCGGCAGACTTGGATTCTTCAGCAGCCTTGGCAACCTTGCGGCGAAGCAGAGGTGATGGTTCGTCGGAAAGCTCGGTCAGCTTGGTGGTCAGCGAACGAATGATGCGCTCTTCAAGGCTGATGGCGCGTTCCAGTGCCTTCAGCGCTGCAGGTTCGCCATCGGTGACAAGCAGGATATAGTGACCACGTTTGCGGTTGGCAATGGAATATGCCAGCGGACGGGATCCCCAGTTTTCGCGCTTGACGATACGGCCGCCGGCTTTTTCAACCTTGGCAACCAGTTCGTCGGTCATCTGTTCGGTGTTTTCCTGCGAGATGTCAGGATTCACGATAAAAATTGTTTCGTAATACACGGCGCTCCTCTTGGTGT
>Ga0209919_1001544_pt1 | contig 11090 bp, 7 predicted proteins | sample SalPon2A_C_D2_MG_FD_185721 | JGI IMG/M metagenome (GOLD analysis project Ga0209919, IMG submission 185721) | Soil microbial communities from South San Francisco under conditions of wetland restoration - Salt Pond MetaG R2A_C_D2_MG (SPAdes)... | ecosystem: Environmental > Terrestrial > Soil >... | reverse complement strand
CTCGGCGTAGTACTCGGACCCGAGGAGGCCGCGCTCCTCGCCGGTCACGGCCAGAAAGAGCACGGAGCGTGAGGGTGGCGTCCCGAGGGCCTTGAACGCCTTCGCGAGCTCGATCAGCGCGGCGACGCCCGTAGCGTTGTCGCGGGCGCCGTTGAAGATCTGGTCGCCCGTGAGTGTCGAGTCGGTGCCGAAATGATCCCAATGCGCGGTGTAGATCAGATACTCGTTTCGATGATCCGTTCCCGGCAGCACGCCGAGCACGTTGTGTGAGACGGATCGTTGGATGGCGTTGTCCAGGTGCGTGGAGGCGTACAGCTCGAGCGGTACGGCGGTGAAGCCGGGCCGGGCCGCGCGCTTCGCTTCCTGGTCGAGATCGAGCCCCGCCTGCTGAAAGAGTGCCTGCGCCGAGGAATCGGTGAGCCATCCCTCCACCGCGGCGCGCGACGCGTTGCTGTCGGCCGCCTCGAGCTCGAACTGCGGGCCGCTCCAGCTGTTCCGCACGACGGTCCAGGGATACCCGGCCGCGCCCGTCTCGTGAATGATCAGCGCCCCGATCGCGCCCTGGCGCGCCGCCTCCTCGAACTTGTAGGTCCAGCGCCCGTAATAGGTCATGGTGTTGCCGCGGAAGAGCGCCGTGTCCTGGGTCGCATAGCCGGGGTCGTTCACCAGCATCACGACCACTTTGCCGTGCGCGTCCACCCCCGCATAGTCGTTCCAGTGATACTCGGGTGCCACGATGCCGTAGCCCACGAACACCATCGGGGCGTTCCAGAAGCCCACCGTGTCCGCGACCCGCTTGGTCCACGCGATGTAGTCGGTACCGAAGTGGAATCGGTGGAAGATGCCTTTGCCCCGAATGTCGAGCGCGGCAGTCGTGTCGGTGACCGTGGAGCGAACCAACGGGACCGCCTGGAAGTAGCTCGTGTCGTTCCCGGGACGGAGTCCAAGCTTCACGAACTGCGCGCGGATGAAGTTGATGGACGAGTCTTCCCCGGGGGATGAGGGCCCGCGTCCGCCGAAACGATCGGAGCTCAGGACCTTCACGTACTGCGCCATGTCGGCGGCGTTGATGCTCTCGAGCGCTACGCCAGGTACGTCACGGCGGAACGAGCAGGAGGTGCCGAAGACCGCGAGCGCGATGACGCCGGGCAGCAGCACGCGCGGCCGGTGAGCGAGCCAGTGAGTCCAGGACACGGATTCTCCCGAAGCGAGGATGCAGGAGGAGTCGATGCTGGAAGATGCAGCGCGCTCCCTATTCCACGCCACCCACCGCGGGCTCATCCTGCACCGGCAGGCGCGCGGACGCGACGCGACGGGCCGTACGCTGGTGCGTGCGCCGATGCGTGAGGCGCGCCACGAGCAGCGCCACCAGGATCGTGCCGTAAGCGATGGGCACGCGCTCGTCCGCCTTCACGAGCCAGAGGTAGTGCAGCACACCACCGGCGGCCGCGACGTAGATCAGCGTGTGCAGCCGGTTCCAACGCTTCCCACCCAACCGGCGGATCCAGCCACGGGTGGACGTGACCGCGAGCGGAATCAGCATGAGAAAGCTCGCGAAGCCCACCGTGATGTACGGGCGCTTGGCGACGTCCTCCATGATGTAATGCCACGCGAAGAATTGGTCGAGCACGAGATAGGTGAGGAAGTGCACGGTGACGTAGAAGAACGCGAAGAGCCCGAGCATGCGGCGATAGCGGATCACCTCGTTCCAGCCCGTGAGGCGCCGGATCGGGGTGACCGCGAGCGTGAGCAGGATGAACCGAATCGCCCAGTCGCCCGTGCGATGCTCGAGGTCCTTGATCGGCTCCGCGGCGAGCTGCCCCGTGAGCGCGATGTAGAGAATCCACGCGGCAGGCGCGAGACAGACGACGAAGAGAACGATCTTCGCCACGCGCCGCCGCCCACGCGGCGTGCCGAGCGTCATGGGATCAGAAGTTCTTTCGGAGATCCATGCCCGTGTACAGCTGGGCCACCTGGTCACCGTAACCGTTGAACATCAGCGTCGGCCGCTTGAAGAACTCGCCGATCCGGCGTTCGCGGGCCTGGCTCCAGCGAGGATGATCGACGTGCGGATTCACGTTCGCGTAGAACCCATACTCGTTGGGGGCGTACAGATTCCATGTCGTCGGCGGCTGGGAATCCACGAACCGGATCCGCACGATCGACTTGATCCCCTTGAAGCCGTACTTCCAGGGAATCACCATCCGAATCGGCGCGCCGTTCTGATTGGGGAGCATCCGCCCATACAGGCCGAACGTGAGCAACGTGAGGGGATTGCGCGCTTCGTCCAGCCGCAGGCCCTCCACGTACGGCCACGCGAGCACGTCCGTGCGCTGGCCCGGCATCTCGGAGGGACGGTAGAGCGTCTCGAACGCCACGTAGCGCGCGCGCGAGGTCGGTTCGAGCCGGTCGATGAACTTGCCGAACGGGAAACCGAGCCACGGAATGACCATCGACCACGCCTCGACGCATCGATGGCGGTACACGTGCTCCTCGAGCGGAAAGAGCTTGAGGAGCTTCTCGATGTCGTAGACGCCGGGATGCGCCACCTCCCCCTCGACGGCGACCGACCAGGGCCGCGTCTGCAGCGCGCCGGCATACTGTTTCGGATCATCCTTCGAGGTGCCGAACTCGTAGAAGTTGTTGTAGCCGGTGACGTCCTTGTACGGCGTCAGCTTGTCGTCGTCGCGCCGGTGGGTGTCCGCCAGGAGCGATGCGCCGCCGCCCGCGAGCGCGGCGGACCCCACCGCGCCGGCGGCCACTCGAATGAATGTGCGCCGATTCCAGTAGACCGATTCGTCGGTGATCTCGGAGGTGGGGATATCGGGCTTCCGCCGGATGAGCATCGGGACCCTGCCTTCCAGGAGTGGGGCGTCACGTCGTACAACGTGCTACCCCCCGCCGGAGTTCCCTCGGTCCGTGACGAGCCGCGCGCCGGCGACCGACGGCGAGACGAACCCCGCGCCCTCGCGGCCCGTGGCCTCGCGGTATGCGGGAACCACGTCCGCGACGACCGCCGCCGCCTGGTCCGCCCGCACGAGCGCCACCACGCAGCCGCCGAACCCCGCCCCCGTCATGCGGGCGCCGTAGCACCCCGGATGTTCGCGGGCGAGCGCCGAGAGCGTGTCGAGTTCCGCACACGAGACCTCGTAGAGATCCCGGAGGCTCGCATGCGAGGCATTCATGAGCGCGCCCGCGTCCTCGAGGCGCCCTTCGTTGAGCGCCGCGGCGAAGGCGGCGGGCCGGCCCATCTCCGCCACCACGTGCGCCGCGCGGCGGTACGTCACGTCGTCCATCGTGTGGCGCCAGTCGGCGAGGAGGTCTTCGGAGACGTCGCGGAGCGCGCGCACTTCGGGCCGCACGCGGCGGATCGCCGCCACGGCCGCCTCGCAGCTCGCACGCCGCGCGTTGTACTCGCTCTCGGCGAGCCCCCGCCGCACGCCGGTGTCGAGCACCGCCACCACCGCCTCCGGCGGCATCGGCACCGCCGTCGACGCGAGACTCCGGCAATCGAGCAGGAGCGCACAGCCTTCATAGGCCAGCGCGCTCGCGAACTGATCCATGATGCCGCACTGCACGCCGACGTATTCGACTTCGGCCCGCTGGCTCAGCCGCGCGTTCGACACGGGATCCCACCCCGCCCCCTGGAGGGCCCGAATCGTCCGGGCAACGGCGAGCTCGAGCGACGCGGACGACGACAGCCCGGCACCGATGGGGATATCGCCGTGCACGACGAGATTCATCCCGGGAACCACGCCGTCACTGGTCCCGATGATCCGCGCGACCCCCGCCACGTAGTCGAGCCAACGCACGGGCCCCGCCGCGCGGGCCGGCACCGGCAACGGCACGTCCACCGTCTCGGCGAACGCCGTCGCGTGCACGCGCAACCGCGGCGCCGGATCGGGGGCGAACGCCACCGCGGTCTGACGGTCGATCGCCATCGGCAGCACGAACCCGTCGTTGTAGTCGGTGTGCTCACCGATCAGGTTCACGCGCCCCGGCGCGACCGCGACGCGCGGCGCCCCGGCCTCCGGAAACGTCCGTTCGAATGCCGCCCGCGCCTCGCGGGCCAATGCGTCAGCCGACATGCGGCAACTCCTCAGGATGGAGACGGACGTCGGTCGGTGCCGAGACGCGCTCGGAGCGCGCCGAGCCGGGTCACGGCCTCGTGCAGCACGTCGTCCGTCTTGCAGAAGGCAAAGCGTACGAGACGCCGCCCGAGCTCCGGGCGGCTGTAGAAGCTCGACCCCGGCACCGGGGCAACGCCCACCTCGGCGGTCAGCCGGCGCGCGAACGCATCGTCTGCCTCCTCGCTGAGCGCGGAGAAATCGGCCAGGACGTAGTACGCGCCCTGCGGGGGCGCGCACGCGAAGCCTGCGGCCTGGAGCCCGCCGACCAGCAGATCGCGCCGGCGCCGGTAGCTCGCGGCGAGCTCGTGGTAGAACGCGGGGCCGAGCTGCTCGAGCCCCGCGGCCACACCTTCCTGAAGGGGCGCCGGCGCGCCGACCGTCAGGAAGTCGTGCACCTTGCGCACGGCATCGGTGAGCGCGGCCGGAGCGACGATCGTTCCCACCCGCCAGCCGGTGACCGAGAACGTCTTCGAGGCCCCGCTGACCGTCACCGTGCGCTCACGCATCTCGGGGAACGTCGCGAGGGGTCGATGCGTCCCCTCGTAGACGATGTGCTCGTAGATCTCGTCGGTGATCGCGAGCGCGTCGAATCGCCGGCAGAGCGCGGCGATCGCGGCGAGCTCGTCCGACGAGAGCACGCGCCCCGTCGGATTGTTGGGCGTGTTCACGATGATCGCGCGCGTCCGCGGCGAGAAGGCGGCCGCCAGGCGGTCCAGATCGATCGGGCCGGCGGGCGCGAGCGGCACGAAGACCGGCTGCGCCCCGCAGAGCACCGCGTCGGGACCGTAGTTCTCGTAGTAGGGCTCGAGCACGATCACCTCGTCGCCGGGATCGACGGTGGCGAGGAGCACGGAGGCCATCGCCTCCGTGGCGCCGCAGGTGACGGTGATCTCGCGCTCGGGATCGACGTCCATTCCGTACCACGTCGCGTACTTGGCCGCGAGCGCCACGCGCAACCGCCGGGCTCCCCACGTGATCGCATACTGATTCACGTCGTCCGCGATCGCGCGGCGCGCGGCCTCCTTCACGACCTCGGGCGCGGGAAAGTTCGGGAAGCCCTGGGCGAGGTTGATCGCACCGTGCTCGGTCGCCAGCCGGGTCATCGCCCGGATGACCGACTCGGTGAATCCGTGCGTGCGGCGCGCGGTGAGGTGATCGGTCATGACTCGCGGACGATACGGGAGATCGGATCGGAGACGGACGGCGTGCCCGCAATATGACCGCGCGGCCCGGCGACCGACAGGTCACGCCTCCGCGGGCGGCGCCTGGAGCACGGTGGTGACCGTCGTGCCGGCACCGGGAGCGCTCGTGACGTCGATCGTCCCGCCCCACGACTCCACGAGCCGCTTGCAGATCGCGAGCCCGAGCCCGGATCCGCTCGTGGTCGTCGAGAATCGCGGCTCGAAGATCTGCGGCAGATCGGCCTCGGGAATGCCGGAGCCGTCATCCCGTACCGCCATACGCACCCCGCCGTCGACATCGGCATGCACCACGATCTCGATGTCGCCGGCCCCGGCCGTCCGTGCGTTCTCGATCAGATTGATCAGCACCTCCTTGAGCTCGTCGCGGCGGGCGAGACCGTACAACGCCCCGTCGGCCGACACCCGCACGCCCGGCGTCTCGCCCAAGGCGTACAGCGCCGCGGCGTCCCGCGCCACGTGCACCACGTCCACCCCGTCGAGCGGCTCCGTGCCCGCGGGCGGCGCGCCGAACCGCGCGAAGGCCCTGGCGATGGCGTCGAGGCGCTCGATCTCGGCGAGCATCTGATCGCTGGTCTGGTCGAGTGTCTGCCCGAAGTCCCCGCGGGGGGCTCGGTAGCTCCGCCGCAAGTGCTGGATGCCGAGGCGGATGGGGGTGAGCGGATTCTTGATCTGATGCGCGATCTGCCGGGCGAGCTCACCCCAGGCCAACACGCGGACCGCGCGTGAGAGCTCCGTGACGTCGTCGAGCGCGACCACCCACCCGCGCGCCGCGCCGGAGAGCCGAGCGACCTGCACGCGCATCTGCCGCGCACCAACGCTGAACTCCCGGGGCTCGGCGTCCGCCGTGCCCGCGGCCACGCCGCGGACCCAGGCCCATACCTCGACCCACGCGGCGTCGTTCAGCCGGGCGATCGGATCGCCCGCCGTGATCACCCGGCCGAGAAATTCTTCGGCGCGGAGATTCGACGTGACGACCACGAAATGCTCGTCGAAGGCGACGACGCCGGAGGCGACGTGACGGAGCACCGCGGCGGTGCGCTGCCGCTGCGCGTCGAGGGCCGCACGGCCCTGCGTCACGTCGCGCGCCATGCGCTCGAACGCCTCCATCACCGGCACGAACTCCGTCGGTTCGTCGCCGAAGGGCGGCAACGCCTCCCCGCGTCCGACGCTGAGCGCCGCGGCGCGGAGCGCTTGGACCGGACGGGCGAGCGTCCGCACGGCGACCGTGGCGAGCGCCGCCGCCGCGCCGAGGCCGACCAGCATCGCGAGCACGAGCCCGAATCCGAGGTCGCGCTCGCCGGCCAGGAGATCGGCGTCATCGACCAGGCGGGGCGCCGCGAGCACCGCCGCGCGCCCGGGCGGGAGCCCCAGCGTGCGGTAGCCGACCCGGGTCGGCCGGCCGGCGATGCGCTGATCGACCGTGACCTCGAGCTCGTCCCCGCCCGCGAGATCCTCGAACACCGGCGGGGGAATGAACTGATCGATCAGTCCGAGCTGGACGAGCACCGGCGCGCTCCCCTGCAGCAGCGCGCCGTCGTTGTAGATGACGAGATCCACGCCGAGGCGTTCCGCCAGGTCGCCCAGCACCTCACGTCCCCCCACCGGCGGACCCACCAGCGTCCGCGCCGCCCCGGTGGCGTCCTGGAGCGTCTGCCCGATGATGAGATCCCGGCTCCGTTGGGCCTCCCCCGCGAGCCGCCCACCCGTCCACGCGGCAAAGATCCCCGTCGGCAATACGAAGAACACCGCCAACGCCGCGCCCAATCTCGAGCGATAGGACCGGAACGTCAGGAGGTCGCGCAGGCCCGGTCCCAGGCGAAAGCGCCCGAGCAGTCCTTCGGCCAGCACCCACAGGATCGCGATCAACGCCGCGTCGAGCACCACGACGAGAATCGCGCGGATGAGCACGCGCGTCGCCCCACCGAGATCCACCATGACGTGCAGGTGGCGCATGCCGCCGGACAGCTCCAGACGCTGTTCGCCTCGTACGCGCCATCCCTCCCGCTGCCAACGGAGCTGCCGTATCGGGGCGACCGGGCCGCCGACGACCGGCTCCGAGAGCGTGATGGCGTATGGCGCGGGCAGCGGGCGTTCGCCCCGGAGGAACCGGGCGACGCGTACGGGGGTGATCAACCGGCTCCGTGGGCCCACGCCCACCGTCACCACCGAACCGTCCGGGAACGGTACGGAGAGGATGTACCGCGTGCCGGGCATGTCGTGCACCGTGTCCACGTACGCCGTGCGCCGCTCGAGGGCCGACCGTGCCGTCGCCTGAAGCAGTGCCGGCGGGAGGTGCAGATCCGCGAGCATCAACTGGGCCTCCTCGACCCCGGTGGGGGACCACGTCGCGAGCATCCCGGGATAGCCGCCCGCGTCGAGGGCCGAGCGCGCCCATCGCGCGTACAGGTCTGCGGCGGTGAGCGGCACCCGTTTCTCGGTCAGACGATCGCCGAAGCGCTCCAGCAAGCCCAGCACGTAGGGGTCGCTCGTCGTCGTGAGCCCGTCGGCGTCGCGCGTGGCGAGTGCGAGGCGACCCTCGATCGCGGCACCCCACGTCAGGAGCGACGCGAGCGTGCCGGCGACGATCGCGGTGGCCGCGAGCAGGCGCGTGCGCCGGGCGGGAAGCACCGCCAGCCCGAAGGCGGGAATCCAGACGTACGGATACCACGTCGGCCAGGCCGAGACCGGGCGCCAGAGCGCGAGCCCGCCGAGCGCGGCGGCCACCGCCCACGCGCAGGCGGCGACCGTCGCCCATCGCGGAGCGTCCCCGCCAGTCCGTCCGCGCACGAGCGCCGCCGCCAACAGCAGCACCGCCGCACTCCCGAGCGCGAGCCCACCTTCCCATTCCAGCCAGAGCACGGTGCCGATGCCGGCGGCGGGCGGGGTAATTCCCTCAGCGAGGATCTGGAGCACGCGCGGCGCGAGCAGGAGCAGCACGCCCGCGGCGAGCATGCCGGGAATCGTCCGCCGCGGCCGCCACCACCAGATGCCGACGGCCAGCACGAACGCGAGCAGCGCGCTCAGGGCGAGCGCCCCGGACGACGCGGTAAACGGCCCGAGCAGATCGGCGAAGTACGTTGCCGACGAGAACAGCGTCCCGAGACCGAGTGCGGTGCCGGCGGAGGTGAAGACGAAGAGCCCCACCGCCGCGGCGAGCCCCGCGGCGCGCGCCCATGCGGCGCCGGTCACCATCGCGAGGACCGCGAGCAGCACCACGACGAGGCTCACCAGCCGCCCGCTCTCGGCGAGGAGCATCAACTTGTAGGCGCCCTGCGACGGGGGGACGAGACGGACGCTGAAGAGGGTGTCCGGGTGGGCCGCCGAATCGCTGCATGCCGGCAGGCAGTAGTCGAAGACGTCGGAGAGGTAGGGCGCCTGGCCGGGCCGATAGAAATGCAGCTCGACGTCGGTGGCGTGCGCGAAGCGGGCGGCGAGTGAATTGCCGCGATCGGGTATCGCGCTGTCCGCGTCGAGCAGCACGTGCCCCACGCTCAGGCGCCCGGCCGGACCCTGGCGGCGCGCTTCGAGCGTGGCGTAGAATGGGGTAATGCGTGCGGCTAATCCGCTGGCGCCCGTATCGGGAGGCAGACGATGGCGTCCGCCCCATGCCCACGGCGTGCCGTCGGGCTCGAGCACGGCAACGCCGCGCTCCGGCCCGCCCGTGCCGACGGCCGCCTCGAGCTCGCGCACCGCGGCCGCCTGCGTCGTGTCGGTGACGGTGAGACCGCGCTCGGCGAGATCCCGTGCCTCCCCGACCGCGTCGGTCAGGGTACCTTGGAGACGCCGACTGGCGCCCGAGATGAGCGATTCCCGAACGCCGGCCGGCTCGGCGTCCCAGCGACGCTCCACGGCCTGAATGCGCCGTGACGCCTGGAAGGCAACGCCCGCGCCGGCGAGCGCCAGCACGGCGGCGGCGAGCGCCGCGCCACGGTGACGGCGCGCCAGCACCGCCGCGAGCGCGCTCAGCCCGCCGACGGCCACCGCGGCCGCCGCCCAACCGAGCCCCGGATGGATGAGCCATCCGCCGAGGGCCGCCACCTGCAGCAGGGTCACGACCTCCCAATGCCCGAACGCGCGTCGAATCACACCGGTCCCCTACTTCTCAAGTACACGCCACCGCAACGCGTGCGCGACGTCCTGTCCCGCGACCCGCGCCTCATCATTCCGGTCGGCACGACCGAGCAGCACGGCGCCCATCTTCCGCTCGGATGTGACACCCTCATCGTCGAGCGCCTCGCCGACGACCTCTCGGCCGCGTTCGGCGTGCTGCGCGCGCCCACGGTGGAATATGGCGTGAATACGTCGACACGCACGCCCTACCCCGGCAATGCGACGGTGCGGCGGAAGACCCTGCATCGGTTCATGAACGACCTCATCGGATCGTGGGAGGAGGGCGGGGTCGACCAATTCATCATCCTGACGGCACACGGCTACGACCCGCACCAGGAGGCCCTGAGCACGCTGCGCACCACGCACGCCTCCGTGCGCACCGTGGACATCTTCGCGGTCCCGTTCACCGAGGATGGTGCCGAGATCCCCATTCACGGCGGCGAAATCGACACCTCGCTTCTCCTCTATATCGCGCCGGAGTACGTGGACCTCTCGCTCGCCCGCGATTTCATTCCATCGGCTCGCCGCCTCCGCGCCTACGCGCGCCGGGCGGCGGGGGTCTTGCCCAAGGAGAGTCCGGGCTCGCTCGGGCGTCCATCCCGCGCGAGTGTTGAGAAGGGGCGGCGGCTCTACCATCTTATTTATGAGCGAATCGCGACACGGGTCTTCCGTGACGCGACGCCCCCCGAATCCCGGGTTTCCTGAACGTCGGCCGGTCATGCTCACACACGCCCGTGCCTCGCTGGTGCTCCTCCTCGCCACCGCCCTCGCGCCCATCCCCGCGCGCGCGCAGGGCCGGGACGTGGACGACGGCACGTTCCTGATCCGGGCGGGCCAACAGCTGATCGGCCGCGAGACCTTCCAGATCCGGCGTCAGCCGCTCCCCAACGGTCTCGGATTCACCATCACGACCTCCGCCGCGTACCCCGCGGACGGCCGTGCGGTCACCTCGGCGATCATCGAGCTCGGCCCCGATTCCCTTCCCCTGACCGTCCAACTCGACGCCGGCCCCAATCGCCGGATTCTCGCGCGCGTCGGGATGCGGCGCATCACGGTCCGCACCATGACGCCGTCCGGCGAAGCCGCGCGTGAGTTCGCCGGCGCCCCCCGCACCCTGATCGTCGACGACTCGCTCCTCGCCACGTACGCGGTGCTGCCCGGCGCCGCGGCCGGCTCGGTGATGCTCTTCGCGCCCCGCGACGGGACCCACCAGCGCGGTCGGCTCCAGGACCTGGGCACCGAGCGTATCGTCGTCGCCGGCAAGGCGCAGACCGCCCGGCATCTCCGGCTCGGCGGGCCCGACGACGGCGTGGATCTCTGGTTCGCCACCGACGGCCGGCTGCTCGAGGTCGACCTCCCGCGGCTCGGCGTGACCGCCGTCCGTGCGGGCGCGGGGGACTGAGCCCGGCATTCCGCCCCGATCGACGCCTACAGGGCACCCGCCCCCCTAGGTACACTTCCTCCGGATGGCTGCGCACGTCCAACGTTGAAACCCCCGCCGGGGCTTCTGCGTACTCTCGGGCGTGCAGTCAAATCCGAGTCACGATCAAGGGATGCCCATGCGCACTCGCACCATCGCGTTCGCTCTGGCCGGCCTCTGCGCCGCCGTCACACCGTTGGCCGCCCAGGACGGGGCGTTGCCGACGGT
>Ga0209919_1001541_pt1 | contig 11093 bp, 11 predicted proteins | sample SalPon2A_C_D2_MG_FD_185721 | JGI IMG/M metagenome (GOLD analysis project Ga0209919, IMG submission 185721) | Soil microbial communities from South San Francisco under conditions of wetland restoration - Salt Pond MetaG R2A_C_D2_MG (SPAdes)... | ecosystem: Environmental > Terrestrial > Soil >... | reverse complement strand
TTAAAGAGCAGGGAGCAAGCGGATTAGCTTCGGCCCCAAAGAAAAAGGCGGCCCTTAACAGACCGCCTTTTAATCACTTAACCCTGAGGGTTAGTGGGTCAATTACTTGACCTCGCTTTCAAACCAAGCGCGAACTTCTGCCTTCTTGGCATCATTAAGCTTGCGATACTTCTTCAGCTGTCCCTTCATGATATTCTTCTTGCCTGCAAATGCTGTTACTTTCGGCTCCAACTCAGCATCAGAGTTCAGGAAGGCAAACACATTGTCAACCGAACCATAAGCCGCCACGGCCTTTTCAAAGGCAGGGCCTACCTTATCCTTGTGTCCTGAGTGACAAGCTGCGCAAAAAGGCTTAGCTTCAACTGTCGCGGTAAGGCCGCCCATTACAAATGCAGCCGCAGCCGCAATCATCATCATTTTCTTCATATTTGTATCCTCCTCTCGTGATTGAGAACGACTTGCTACTGCAAATTCATCCACGGTGCAACACTAGCATGGCGCGTCAAGGTAAACAGTCGCACAGACTGCTCCAATGGGGGAATTCCTGCCCCCCTTGCCCCGGTCAATGCGACGCATTCACCCCTCATTTCCCGGCTCGGAACTCCAGCCCATCCTTCCCTGCGCTTACATCAAGCGTGGATCCAGGCAACACCTCGCCGGCAATCAGCATACGTGCCACAGGTGTTTCCATATGCTGCTGAATGAACCGGTTCAACGGGCGTGCGCCGAATACCGGATCATAACCCTCATGGGCCAGCCATGCCCGTGCAGCATCCTCAACCAACAGGTTCACGCCCTGCTCTTCCAGTCGCCCTTTCAGGTCAGCCAGAAACAGGTCGGCAATGGCCGCCACATCACTCTCAAGCAACGGCCTGAACAATACGACATCATCTACCCGGTTCAGAAATTCAGGCCGGAAATGGGCACGCAGGGCGCTCATCACCTGGTCTCTGGCAGCAAGCTCGATTTCGCCCTGCTTGTTGATTCCTTCCAGCAGATATTCCGAACCGATATTGCTTGTCATGATCACAATCGTATTACGGAAATTGACCGTACGGCCGTGACTATCGGTCAGGCGCCCGTCATCCAGCATCTGCAACAGAATGTTGAATACATCCGGATGCGCCTTTTCGACCTCATCCAGCAACAGGACGCAATATGGTTTCCTGCGCACGGCCTCGGTCAGCTGGCCGCCCTCTTCAAAACCGATGTAGCCAGGAGGGGCTCCGACCAGTCGCGAAACAGCATGCTTTTCCATGTATTCGGACATATCGATGCGCACCATGTTGTCTTCAGAATCAAACAGGGAACGCGCCAGCGTGCGGGCAAGTTCTGTCTTGCCGACGCCCGTGGGACCGAGGAAAAGAAATGAGCCGATAGGCCGTTTCGGATTCTTGATACCGGCCCGCGCCCGCAGAACAGCATCTGCCACAGCCTTGACGGCTTCATCCTGGCCGATCACCCGCTCATGCAGCACCGATTCCAGGCGAAGCAATTTCTCCCGTTCCCCCTCCATCAACCGCGTCACCGGAATATGCGTCCAGCGGGCTACGACTTCAGCTATCTCCTCCTCGCTGACTTCTTCACGCAACAATGCCTTTTCTTCAGAACTCTGTTCCAGCTTGGTCAAATCCTCTTCGAGTTTCGGCAATGTCCCGTAGCGCAGCTCGGCCACCTTTTCCAGTTCATAATTTCGCTCGGCCGCCTCGATATTCAGACGCACCTTCTCTATCTGTTCGCGCAGAGACTGTACCTGGCCAATAGCACCCTTCTCCTTTTCCCATTGCGCACGCATGGCATCACGCCGTTCCTTCAGGTCGGCCAGTTCCTTGCGAAGAATCTGCAGACGCTCACGACTGGCAGCATCCTTCTCTTTCTTCAGCGCGGTCTCCTCGATTTCCAGACGCATGGTCCTGCGCGTGACTTCGTCCAGTTCGGCCGGCATGGAATCCATTTCCGTACGAATGGATGCACAGGCCTCATCAACAAGATCAATGGCCTTATCGGGCAGGAATCGATCGGCGATATAACGATCGGAGAGCGTAGCAGCCGCCACCAGGGCTGCATCAGCAATGCGTACGCCATGATGTACCTCAAAACGTTCACGCAGGCCCCTTAGAATGGAAATGGTATCCTCAACATCCGGCGCATCGACCAGCACAGGCTGAAAGCGCCGCTCAAGCGCTGCATCTTTTTCAATATACTGGCGATATTCATCCAGCGTTGTGGCGCCGATGCAGTGAAGCTCGCCGCGCGCCAGCATGGGCTTGAGCATGTTGCCGGCATCGGATGAGCCTTCGGTCTTGCCGGCCCCGACGATGGTATGCAACTCATCAATAAACAGGATGATGCGTCCCTCGGCCTCCTTGATTTCCTTCAACACGGCTTTCAGGCGCTCTTCGAATTCACCACGGTATTTGGCCCCGGCCATAAGGGCTGTCATATCCAGTGCAAAGATGGTGCGATCCTTAAGTCCTTCCGGCACATCTCCGGAAACGATGCGTTGGGCCAGCCCCTCAGCAATGGCTGTTTTGCCCACCCCTGGCTCACCAATCAGCACCGGGTTGTTTTTTGTTTTACGGGAAAGAATGCGGATAACGCCACGAATTTCGCTATCGCGGCCTATCACGGGATCAAGCTTGCCAGCCCTGGCCATGGCGACCAAATCATTGCCGTATTTCGTCAGCGCCTCGTACTGACCTTCCGGCGCATCGGTGGTCACCCGCTGATGGCCGCGCACGGATTCCATCGCCTTGAGAAGTCGATCCCTGGTCAAGCCGCTTTCCTTGAAGATACGGCCTGCATCTGTCCCCGTACCCTCGCCAATAATAGCCAGCAACACATGCTCAACCGAGACATAATCATCCTGCAGGAGGCTGGCTTCCTGGTCTGCCTGCGCCAGTAGCTTTTGCAATCTCTGCGTGATATATACCTTGTCCGCCTCACTGGAGACGCCAGTCACCCTGGTACGCCGGGAAAGTGCATCCTGCAATCGCGCCTTCATGCCGCCCACGTCGAGACCAGCCTGCTCGAGAAATCTCGGCGCCAAGCCATCGCCCTGCGCCAACAACTCTGCCAGCAAATGCTCGCCATCCACTTCCTGATGGCTCAGACGAGCGGCCAGCGTCTGTGCTGCAGCCAGTGCCTCTCGTACCTTTTGCGTCATGCGATTCATATCCATATCGGTTGCTCCTTGCTAACTCTGCAAATCGTTGCTGGCACCAACAGTGCCAATAGATTGCTTGCGATCAGTTTGTATATAGGGATCGATTCGCCCGAATCCAAGCCTACCAAGCTTCAACAACGCTTAAATCGACACGACTGAAGGCTGTTTCTATATTAGCTATGCAATGTGGAAGTTGAGAAAATATTTTCAGGCGGCTGAACTTTCAGGAGCACCCAGATGTTTTCGCACCTCGGCCAGCAATTCATGCACTCTGAATGGTTTTTGCACAAGAACAGCGCCTTCCCTGACCATGCGCTTGATATCGCCGAGGTCTGCATAACCGCTGCTGATAATCACGGGCATATACGGATCCTTTCTGCGCACTTCGTCAAAAACAGCAGCACCATTCATCTCCGGCATGGCGTAATCGAGAACAAGCAAATCAATTTCTTCCTCATACTTGTCAAACAGTTCCAGCGCCTGCTCGCCACTTTCGGCTTCCAGCACTTTCAATCCGGTTTTTTCCAGCAACGCAACGCCAACCTTCCGAGCCATCATATCATCTTCCACCAACAACACCGTACCCCTGAACCGATAAACAGGCGTTGCCTGGGCAGCGGCAGCCTCCGTATCAACGGAATTGTGCTCTGATGCTACGGGAAGCCATAACGTGAAGGTGGATCCCTCGCCGCACTCACTTTCCAGGCTAAGTGCTCCCTTGAGGCTGCGCAGAATTCCGGCGACAGCAGCAAGACCAAGGCCGGAACCGCCATTTTTGGTCGTGAAGAAAGGGTCAAATATCCGGGAATGGATTGATTTGTCCATGCCCATTCCATTATCCTCAATTTGCACATACACAAAGGTTCCTGCGCGCCTGACGAAATGGATGGGATAGGATGCAAACTCATCCAGCGAGCATTCCTTCCTGCCCGAACGGAAAGTGATACGGCATGGTCGCTCCGGATGCGCTGCATCCGCAGCATTGACGAGAAGGTTGACCAGCATCTGCTGAATCTGTGTCGGATCCACATCAACCTGCGGCAACCCATCTGTCAGCTCAAATGCAAGATCAGCCTTGTGGCCTGCCGCAACAGCCATTAATTGTCGGGTTTCCTCAATCGTGTCATTGATATTCAAACGCTGACGCTGCCAGACGGCCTTGCCGGCAAACGCCAGCAATTGGCGCACCAGATTACTACCCCGCTCGGCAGAGGCCATGATACCGCTTAACTGCTTATATAATGGATGATCCTCATCAAGCGACATCATGCCGAGTTCGGCATTGCCCATCACACCAACCAGAAGGTTATTAAAATCATGTGCAACACCGCTGGCCAGCAAACCAATACTTTCCATTTTCTGGGCCTGCTGCAACTGTCGGGACTGGAACTGAAGCGCCTGATCAAAAACTTCCAGCAGGCGCTGATAAAATATAACGGTCAGGATTACCAGCGTCAGGCTGGCAGCGGCCGAGACAAGAAAAAAATTAGTGGCAATTTCAATGCCGAATGAGCGGCAAAGAATAAACTCAAGTGAAACTGCAACCAGAAAGGCCCACGACCAGCGCATCCCCTCCAGTCGACCGAGTCCGAAAAATGCAGCCAAAGGGAAAACGGGAAACCATAATATGATCAGTATACTGAATGGCAGCGTGGCCAGAAACCAGATAAACAGGCCGGCAATGCATGCTCGGATACCACCCATCACTTCGTTTTTCCTTCGCATATAGATGGCGGCAGCAACGATAACTAAAAACAATATCAGATCGGAACCTGCTACAAACCGCAGGCCGGCCATCCAGTCCAGCGCCGCAAAGAGCAGCAGAAAGGATCCGCAGGCCATAATCAGCGTAAATGCAAAACGCTCACGGAAATAATCCATGCTGGCCTCGCTCGGGTCGACAGGCGCCATTAGAATCCGGAAGGGATTATTCAAGGCAGTTCCACAACGACCACTGAAACCTTGGCGGCTGCAGCGGGATTGGAATTGGCAACTTCAACAATCAGGTCGTCCGTTCCGGTCGGATTATCGAACTGAGCATGAAATTCATGATTGCCTATCCGGTAACTTCGACGCAGGGATACGGTTTGTTCCTTCTCATCGCGCACCCGAATCACATGAAAAGTCAATGGACCCAGCGAATCGGACACCATGGTCACTTCATAATGACCGGGCCGATCAGGCATGTCGAAAAACTCGTGCAACTTCTGGAAAGGCGGCACATTCACATCACGATAGTAAAGGTAATCCTGATGGCTGTCGTCTGCCTGCGCCACTGTCGTCCATGACAGCATCGCCAGCATCAGCAGGCTGAAGCAGTTCAATTGCAAGCGACGCATGATCATGCGTTTTCCTGAACTTCAATATCGTACTTATCGCACAAATAACGCATCTTATCCTTGGCGCGGTCGCCGAAGCCAAGCCAGCGGCCGGCGCGGGCCTTGATATGCTGGTTGCGACCCAGCGCCGCCTCGATAAGCCGACGCTCGAAGGTCGCGACTATCTTCTCGGCCTTGATGCCTGTTTCCGGCAACTGCTGCAACCACTGGTCAAGAGGATCCCCGTCATCACTGACTGGTTGGGGGCCAGCCAGTGAAGGTAATTCATTCAGCACCTCGCCATCATTCAGCACAACAGCACGCTCGATCACATTTTCTAACTCACGCACATTGCCGGGCCATGCGTAATTTGCCATCTGGTCCAGCACCTGCTGCGATATCGTCGCAATGTTTTTTCCGCATGTGGCAGCCTTGCGATGCAAGATAGCTTCAGCCAGAACAGATAAATCCTCACTGTGCTCGCGCAAGGGAGGCACAACAATCTCCACGACATGAATGCGATAATACAGGTCATCGCGAAACTCTCCCTGAGCCACCTTGCGCTCCAGGTTCTCCCGGGTTGAGCAGATCAGGCGCACATCCGAACGAATAATTGCCTCACCCCCCAGTCTTGAAAACTCGCCGGATTCAAGGACTCGTAAGAGCTTGGCTTGCACGGCCATGGGCAGCCCCGCCACTTCGTCAAGAAAAAGCGTGCCTCCGCTGGCGCGTTCAAACCAGCCGAGCTTTCTTTTTCCCGCGCCGGCAAAAGCACCTTTTTCGTAGCCGAACAGTTCCGATTCAAGAAGATCCGCGCTCATGGCTGCACAACTGATGGCAATAAAAGCCTGATCTGCCCTTGGCCCTTCGGCATGTAGTCTTCTTGCAACCAGTTCCTTGCCTGTGCCTGTTTCGCCGCGAATGAGTACGGTTGAAGGCGCAGGAGCCACTTGTGCAATCATCTCTTGCAAATGACTGATAGGCTCCGATTCTCCAAGCAGTTCAAGATTTACGCGGCTCTCAAGGATGCGGCGCATTTCCTGTTCATGCAGAGCCTTGCCTCGCGCCTCCATGGTGCGATCGATCGTTCCCTTGACTTCATCGGGGTCAAACGGCTTACCAAAAAAATCCTTGGCTCCGAACTTGCGTGCCTTGTTCGCAAGGCTGCGCTGGTCGTGACCTGTAATTACAACGACTGGCGTATCAGGGCTTTCTCTGCCCAACTGCTGCAGGTATGCCATGCCGATTTCAGGATTGTCGGGCTCCGGCGGCAAGGCAAGATCAAGAACGACGAGATCAACCCGGTTACCGGAAAGCATGGCATCAGCCGCTTCAAGATCTCCGGCTTCAAGAATCTGGTAATCATCTTTCAGCAGCAATTTAAGGTTCAGACGATTGATGTCATTGTCATCAACCACCAGTACACAGCGTTTCATGCCGTCGCCTCCTTTTCCTGAGGGCTTGCGCTATCCTGCCACAATGGCAGCAACACCCTGAAGGTGGAACCTTTACCCGGTCCTTCGCTTTCGCCCGTAATGGTCCCGCCATGCGCCAACACGATTCTACGGCTCAGATACAGGCCGATGCCCAGTCCATTGGACTTGCTTGTGCCAAACAATCGAAACAGGCGCTGACGAAGAAAATGCTCCGGTATGCCGCTGCCGGTATCACGCACCTGCACCTCGGCAAACAGCTTCCCGTCATGTTCAGTCTGGCGGGCGGACACCGTCAGATTCCCCTTGGATTGCATGGCTTGTACCGCATTGTCATACAGGTTTTCCAGAACACCGCGCAAAAGATCCACATCGCCGGCTACGGGCGGCAAAGGAGGAATCTGTCTCTCCACGTGCACCCCCTCCGGCCACAACCTGTCTCGGATACTTGTATGTAATAGCGCCACAAGATCCAGCGGTGCGATGGCCGGATTGACCGGTGCGCGCGGATCGGTCATCCGCTGCATCAGTGTCTGCATCCGTCCGGTCACCTTGCGGATGGCGCTGATCATCCGCCCAACATCCTCATTATCCAGCTTGCCGGAATCCAGATGATGGGCGAGAAACGCCAGATCATGCAGTCGATTCTTCAAATCATGGGAATGCAGCTGTTTGGTGACGCGTGACAGAGAATCTAGCCGCGCCGCTTCAGACTGCTGATGTGTCAGCCTTGCATGCTCAAGGCTCATGGCCGCAAACCGGGCTACACTTTCCAGACCAGACCGCTCCTCAGCATCCAGCGGCCAGTAATCATTACGAGGCCCCAGCCAGAGGAACGCATCTCCCATTCCACGCGGCAGCTTCAGGCACAATTCGTAGGGCTTGATGTTCCCTTCCCTTACCTCGGGGATGGCAGGAGCATCAGGAGGGAATGCATGCCATGTACCATCTGTCAGACTGCGCTCATCCAGTGCCGCAAAACTGCGATGGCTGACCTTGCAAATCCGCTCGAGCAAGGCGGATTCGATGTCCTGAACCGGTAAATCGGCCAGATCACCGGCCCCCAATTGCCTTATCGCGGCCAAGGTATCGAGCTGCTGCCTGAAAAAGAGTCGATCCAGCCCCCTCTGCATCGCCTGGACCAGAGGCGCATAGCCGAATGCGGCTGCCACGGCGGCTATAACCATGGACCACACGGAAACGGGGCGGCCGGTCAACCAGTATACCGCTGATTCAGCCAGCATCAGCACCAGCACGAAAACCCCTACTGCAGCCAGTGTGGCTGCAAAATAGGCAAACGAATGGACAAGCCGCCTGAAGATATTTATCAGTCGGAACGAAATGGGAGAGGATTCAGCTGTCGCCAAACTCCAGCCTCTCCAATCCCGAATCAAAGGTCTGCATTGCCTGGCGCAGCAACTCCAGGGACTCCCCTCTCAGAGGGGTGAGAGGCAGGCGAATCTCGCCCCCCATCCAGCCAAGCGCCTGGCAGGCGGCCTTCACAGGAATCGGATTGGACTCTACAAACATCATGTCATTCAGGCGCTGCAGGGACATCTGCAACGGCCGAGCAACCGCGAGGTCATTCCTGGTCATTGCATCCGTAAGTGCACGCATCGTTCTCGGCGCCACATTGGAGACAACCGAAATCACACCCTTGCCCCCCAAAGCCATAAACGGGAGCACTGTGGCATCGTCCCCGGAATAAAACTCAATGCGCCCAGCACATGCATTCAATGCTTGTGTGAGCTGCTCCATATCGGCAGTAGCATCCTTGATACCGACAATATTGCTGAGCATGGACAAGCGCCCCAGCGTCTCCGGCAGGATGTTTGAATTGGTGCGTCCGGGCACATTATAAATCAACTGAGGCAGATGCACGGCTTCTGCCACGGCCTTGTAATGTTGGTATATCCCTTCCTGAGTCGGCTTGTTGTAATAAGGTGAAATAAGCAGCGCAGCATCAGCGCCAAGTTCCTTGGCGGCCTGGGTCAGTTCGATTGATTCGGCTGTGTTATTGCTGCCGGTTCCGGCAATCACCGGCACGCGCCCCTTCACATGCTGGACGGAGATCTTGATCAGCCGCTTGTGTTCGGCGAAAGAAAGGGTTGCCGCTTCACCGGTCGTTCCTGCGGGGACGACCGCCTGAACGCCCGCCTCAATCTGCCTGTCCAGATGAGCCCGGAAGGCATCTTCATCAATCTTGCCGTTCACAAATGGTGTAACCAGCGCTGTCATCGTACCGTGAAACATGTGTACCTCCGTACAGCCGTACTATAACCGCTCAGCAGCTGGGAGAAAGGACAATCACCGTTCGTAGTCCACCACAATACGGGAAAGGGCTGCAGCTTTCACAAGGGGCACCACGGACTGATGCTCGGGATGCGCCTGATAGGCAGCGAGTGCTTCCCTGCTTTCAAGGTCTGCAACCAGTACAAGGTCGGCAGACTGATCCGAGGCAAGAAAATCCACCCCGACCTCAGCATGCAACAGGCCGGGAATCCGGCCGGCAAGCGCTTCCAATCGGCCTTTGATCTCAGCGGCGTCTGCCTTGTTTTTCAGTTTCCACATGACGATATGTCTGACCATGTTCACTCCTCAACCTGCTACAGATACAGCCTGGCTTTCTAACCCGCGGACTTGCTTCAGGCAAATGCAAAGCGACCGGGCGACAAGAATGGCCAGCATGCAACAATCATTTCCAACATTCATAAATGGCAGCTACCATTGCTGAAATCCACCCCTAAGGAGTATAACGGCATGTCCGATGAGCAACAGGCGACCATCGCCCGAATCAGGAAGATCCAGGAGAACATCGCTGTCGTTCTCGGTGTAATCATCGCCCTGACGCTATCCGTTTATTTTTTCACCTATGCAATGCTGGTCGACAAAGGCCTTGAAGGCATGATCTGGGCGCAGGGCCTTTCAGCCATTGCCATGCTTCTGATCCTGATTTATCTCAAACAGGTATCCTTTCTCATCACCAGGGCTTTACTGGGGCGCAACCCGGAATATAAAGATGCCTTTGCATCTATGTCTTCATCTGATCCTTCGCGTCCGTAAGCATGGCTTGATGTTGGATACTACGCATCCCGGATCGCGACCATGGGCCTGATCTGGTGTACCCGGCAGGGCACGCAGCGGGGCTTCCAGAACGAACTGGCCGCATGTGTGGCCTGCAACTGCAGCAAACGCAAAAGCTGCAAACCTTATGCGGATCTTCCCGCCCAGAGCCTGATTGCAGCCCAGGCCGAGGCAGACAGAAACGGGCATGAGGTCACAGGGGCCATGCCGCTATTTGCCCACGCTCTGCAACAAAAGCCCGATTAGAAATCAGAATATCTGCGTCTTATCACCTGCCTCTTCAGATGAAGGCTTCTCCGATGGTAAAAACGGCCTGAGAAGATCGTTTAACCACTCCTCCATTTTCTGCATACCATCCTTTACATCGCTGAAATCCTCTTGTGACAGCGCGCCATCCTTGTTCCGATCCAGTGCGTCGAAGCCTTTCTGCACCGTGGGGCGGATATGCTGCATGATTTCAGGCATGGTGATGCGGCCATCGCCGTTGATATCAAAACCATCCATCTGATAAGGAATCCCGGACTCATGAGCTCGTGCCGGGATCGCAGCCAGCATCATTGCGAGGGTAATAGACATCAGAAGATTGCAAAGCGTATTTTGACAGAGATGTGTGCGCATCTTTCGCCTCCGGAGCATGGAATCAAAGTATACTCTGCTCTGATGCAGATTCAGTACAGGCCGATTTGCACGCGCTCAGGCGGATAGATTGCCCCCTGCTTACCCGGCGAGGATGGTCTTTTAGCTGGAAGTTACACGGCATCCCTTTAACATGCAGCGCCAATCAAAAGCTTCAGGAGTTTCTGTGTTCCGTCATTTTCCCTTGATGGCCCTGACATTTGCATGTGTCATGCTGCCTGCCCTCACCTCAGCTGCCGAGGCTGAAATTCCTGCACCCCCCTCCCCATGGAAAAACAACATTGAGCTGGGTGCCGTGCAAACATCGGGCAACACCCACACTACGACGATCAATGCCAAGGCGAAATCTGTTTATGATGCTGATGAATGGCGCACCACAGCCACTGGCAGCGCAGTCGGCTCATCAGCCAACAAAGTCACAACGACTGAGAAGTATAATGCGGGCATTCAGACAGA
>Ga0209919_1001540_pt1 | contig 11093 bp, 12 predicted proteins | sample SalPon2A_C_D2_MG_FD_185721 | JGI IMG/M metagenome (GOLD analysis project Ga0209919, IMG submission 185721) | Soil microbial communities from South San Francisco under conditions of wetland restoration - Salt Pond MetaG R2A_C_D2_MG (SPAdes)... | ecosystem: Environmental > Terrestrial > Soil >... | reverse complement strand
TGCCTCGCTTGGTTTTGGGCTGAAAAATAAATTTTTCAAGGTCCACGCCATTTGGGACTGTCACGACCTTCCCGGCATCACCAACCCGAGTGCCGATAATCTCTCTTTCTGCTTCAGAGACCGTAAAACACAACCTGCACTCTTTCCAGGCCGCCTCCTCCCACTCTCTGAATCTTTTTACCTCAAGCGTATACAAAGCCTTTTTGAACGGATTGGCACAGGATTTTTGAAAAGTATTGACAAGCTCATATTCAACATTGTGAGCATCAAGAACCATCGGAAGACCTGCAAGGGCATCGGTATACTGCCAGAGCATGGGCATTTCTGTCAGGACCACGTCGAAGGAATTGTTTCCGCATAAATCAGATAAAACGGCACGAAACCTCCTGGACGAATAACGCACATAATTAAAAGGTTTCTTCCCCAGAAGAAACGTTGCCAAGTCCATCACCGTCCGTGGAGGTCTCTCAACGCAGACGATCTCCTTGCAGTACTCTGCAAGCTCCCCGTATACGCCGACCTTTTCCGAAGACAAACAGGCCAGTGTCACCCGGTTACGGCGGGAAAGATATTTTATAAGGTTGAAAACCCTGATTTTACCACCTTGGTTAGGGGGGTATGGGAAAAGGGGGGAAATGATGAGGATATTCATATTTTATGGTTACATCCCATCCTATTCTTGATAAAAAAATCCATGTACGCTGCAACAACAAGCTGCAAAGTTCTCCAGCCAAACCCACCTCGCAGAAAAGCCTCTTTGATAAAAAAAAGAGCGGTCTTAATCTGTAGGAAGTGGCAGCTCAACATTTTCTTTGGTGCAAAGCGACGTATAAAGAAAAAACGGTTTCGGAGGAAATAGTAGACAAACCCCTCAGAATGAATTTTTCCGGTTTGCGCTCCTTCCTTGTGCCAGAGAATGGCCTCGGGTTGATACATGAGCTTCCAACCCTTCTGTTTGGCCCTCAGGCTCCAGTCGGCATCCTCGAAGTAAAGAAAATAGTTCTCCTCCAATAGACCGATCTCGTCGATCATTTCCCTTCGGGCAAGAATACTGCACCCCGTGAGGTAGGCGGTCTCTTTCTGCGTATCGTAATCGCCCCTGTCTATTTCATCTTTACCTATGTGTCTGGTCAGTCCGCCCCCCTCCAAATCAACCTCACCACCGGCGAACCACAAGGTATCAGGGGAATCATGATAATAGATTTTACTGCCCACCATTCCAACATGATCGCCGGCTTCCATTGCTTGAACCATTCTAGCCAAGCAGGCAGGGTCAACAATAGTATCGTTGTTCAGAAGCCAAACAAAATCGGCATCTTGTTCCAGAGCCCGGCGAATGCCAACATTGTTGCCGCCGGAAAAGCCGAGATTTCGACCTGTCTGGATAATATCAATATCGGAGAATTTCTTCCGCAGGTTTGTTTCGGACCCATCAGTTGACCCGTTGTCTACGACCAGAATATGGAAATTTACATAGGTCAGCTCCCGGCATGATTCAACGCATTTAGCGGTATCTTCCCATCCATTCCAGTTTAAAATGACTATAAAAACAGATTTTTCCATTTTGAGAATCACAAAAACAGATCCCGGAAAATGCTTTGCCAGGAATCCGAAAATTCTGCATACCTGCCGGAAAAGGTCTCCTGCAAGATAAGCCCATACCGACCAAGGTCTTTAGATGTCAGGATTTTTCTCCGATTGAGATAATGGGTTTCAAATTCATCTAAATAGTTACAGTTTTGTTCAAGTATTGCTGAATTGTGATTTTTCCGCAGTGGCTGCAGAATATCTTTCACACTCAATATCTGAAGACAATCTTTCTCCCAGGCTGTAAACAGGGCTTGCTGACTCGCCTTCAGTTCCAGGTACATGCCCAGCAAAGAACACTTTTTCTCTGGATCTGGTGCCCCAATCAGTTGGCTGGAGTGTTGGCGGTAATCGATGAGAGAATCCTCAATGGCAATGCCTAACTTGCCGGCTGCAGAGGAAACAAGAGCTATCCATCCGTCATGAATAAAGTGCCCTTCTGCCGGAAAAGGCATAGCCAGCTTCCCCACAGAGGCTCGGAAGGCCATAGTGGCACCAGTAACAATTGGTTGTTTCATAAGGCAACGAAACTGGTCTCCCTCCAGAAAATGTTTCTGGAACTCTCCAGTAAAACCGACTGAATCCCAGAGACAAATGTCAAGTAGTCGGAGATGCTCATCGACCAGATCGGCATCGGAGAAAACAAAACCAGCCTGGGGGTTCTCTCTGAACACGTCCGACATTCTTGCAAGTTTTTCTGGCTTCCATACATCGTCCTGGTCGCTCAGAACGATAATATCACCAGAACAAAGCCCAATGGCCTTTTCGAAATTCCTGGTAGAACCGAGATTATTGTCATTCTGATGAATATGAACAGGAAAAACAACCTTTTCCCGGAATTTTTCCAATATAGCAATAGTGCTGTCCCCTGAGCAGTCGTCACAGATTACCAGTTCATCGGGAAGCAGGGTTTGATTCTCAATACTGTCGAGCTGTTCCTGGAGAAATTTCCCCCCGTTATAGGTGCCTAGGGCGATGGATATCATTATTGTTCTTTCGGTCCCAATGTTCTTTCAACTAAGCGCCAATATGCATTGAAGCAGGAAAGACCCAAAAATGAGGCCATAATGGCCAGAAAAAGGCCCGGCCTATAATGTGCTTTGGCTGCCTTTATCAAGTAATGCCTGCTCTTTTTAATGTCACCTGCTTGACGATAAAGGTTGGACAGGCCGAGCAATTGACCGGAATAGATTGGTGGCTGCTTTTTAAATTCTTGAAGATTTTTCCGCAAAATCAGCTCAACTGCTTCTATTAAAGCTTCCGGTTTTGAGGAGATACTGCCCTCGGTAAAAAATGACTGGACTAGCGGCTCTGGTACATATCGAAACTCAAAATATTTGGAGATTCTGAGAAAAAGTTCCCAGTCCTGTAACCGTGGAAGTGTTTCATCAAAACTACCAACTTTTTCAAGGCAAACCTTTTTAAAAACGATTGATGGCAAGGTAATAAAATTCCCTAAGAGTAAAACAGAGTATAGATTACCATTTTTTGTTTTTAGATGATTGCCTGGTAGCTGCCGCTCCTGGCTCCCTTCCCATCGAGAACACTCGCAATACACCACCCCAACCTCTGCGGGTGAATCTTCAAAAACGGCCATTTGCTTGGCAAGCTTTTCCGGAAGCCAGATATCGTCGCTGTCCTGAAAAGCAATAAATTCACCCTTAGCGGTATTGATGCCGGTATTCCTGGCAGCCGCACCGCCTTTATTTTCTAAATGTTTCAGATAGACAACCCTCGGATCAGAAAAGCCTTTGACAACTTCCTCGGTACTATCGGTGGAAGCATCATCAACAACAATCAACTCAAATTTATCAAACGATTGAGCAAGAACACTTTGAATTGATTTTCCAATCAAGTCTTTTCTGTTGTAGGTGGGTAAGATTACACTTACTAACTGACTGTTATTATCAGTTTGTGTACTAAGCTCAGGCATAGTTGTTGGCAAAAGAATTTATTGAAAATTACCTGAACCTTATACAGGTAAATATATTGAATTAACAATCACAGTTTATCTGGAAGACACTTCAACAATTAAACTAAGTAAATCTAATTTCTTGAAATTTAATTAATTAATTTTCAAAATTTTACGAAGAACCTCTACTTCCTTCTTCGCAGAAAAAAGCCTTTTGGCTCGCTCTCGTGCTTTACTACCTAATTTTATCCTAAGATTCCGGTCTAAAATCAATTGTTCCGTAGCCACAGCCATAGCCTTGGTGTCACCCTCTTTCACAAGAAGCCCTGTTTCCCTGTCAACTACGGCTTCCGGGATTCCGGCGTGAAATGTAGAAACTACCGGTAATCCTTTTGCCATAGCCTCAAGGATAGATACCGGCATCCCCTCTTCATCTCCAGTATCGGGGTCCGTAATGCTGTGCTGCAAAAAAATGTCTGCTTTCTCCATGATCTCCATCGTTTTTTGATGAGGTAAGGAGCCATGCAGAACTATATTCTTCTCCAATTCAAATTCCGATACAAACTGTCTTACTGAGGGCATCAAAGGCCCATCCCCAATATATTCAAGAGTCATGTCAGGATATTTTTGTAAAACCAAACGAAAGGCGTTTAGCAGTAGAATGGGGGCCTTTTTGGCAACCATGCGTCCCACGGCTACACACCGCACGCTATCCGATATTTCCTTAGAAAAACTGACTTCCGGGATTTCAACTCCACAGGGCACCACATGAACCTTTTCTGGATCTAATCCTAAATTGACCAGCCTTTCTTTTTGAATCTTATTGACCGTAATTACCCCATCGGCTTCACGGAAGAGTCGGTATGATTCACGCATTTGCGGAATACGATAATGTAATGAGATATCTATTCCGTGTGCATGTGCAAAAAATCGAATACCGAGCTTTTTTGCCAGAGGGAAAAGTTGCAGAGACCAGTCAAGATATTCGCTCATCACAACATTAATATTATATTTTTTAAAAAATCGACGAACGAGGTAATTTTGAATCTCTAGCGGAAAAGGTCGAGAAAAATTGTTGAGAAATGTTGGCAGGCCCAGCTGGGAGAAATCTGGTTTCTCTAAAATAAGAGTTGGGCATCTAACCTCCCAATGCCTATCAGATGGCGGGTTGTTTCGCCTGGCAATAACGGCTGTTCTTCCAGGCGCCAAATCAACTATGTGGCGTCTTATAAATGTTTCAGACACCGCTCCGAGAGTTGGTGTGAATATAGCCAGATTAGTGTTCATCAGGTCCAATCCTTTTTGGGTAGAGAAACGGTTATCAACAGCACATAAGTTTTTTTTTAACCCAAAAAACATCTTAGGCAAAGTCCAGGATCTTACACAAAATTGTCATCTCAGAATGCCTCAATCTGGGTAACTAATGGAGGTTACAGCGTACCTCCAGACCATTTAATAATGAGATTTTCTCTTTCAGAGTTACTATAAAAATGTTTCATATATGCGGATGAATATAATTTATTGCATAATTCAATTGGGATTATAATTTTCTCCTTAATAAGGCTATAATCATCGGAATATAATTTATTTTTTCTAATATTAGAGTCATGTATCCCTTCATGTTGCTTGATATTCAAAAATTTAGAAATTGCCTCGTTATAACAATTATCTAAATCTTCAAGCCTAACAATTAAAATATCAATTTTGTTATTGCGTATTATATTGTAACCCTCTTCATGATTAAACTGGTAACGGCAGACATCAATATCAAAAACCGACTTGATCTCTTCATCAAACCACCAACAAGCATTATCATTTGAGGAATTAATAAATCCATTAATTTCACCTTGCAGATATTTCAAAATTTCATCAACTCTAAGTTGTCCGTTGTCGTCAACTAATTCACGATACTTTTTCGTTTCAATTGCCTGAAAGATAGAGGAAAAAGCCCGAGCAATAGGATCTCTAGTGAGAGTTATTATTTTCCATTTAACCTTGTGTTTGTACTTATCAATCTTTTTGCGTACCAATTTGCTGAACACAGTTGTTTGGGTTGCTTTTTTTTCTGGGGTTTTTTCAATTTCCCATTTTTCGACTCTTTCTAATCCACTGTCGGATAAATAATGAAGTTGATATATTGGGTTGGAAAGCCTGGCTTTTTTAAGCGAATTATTCATTGTCGTTGTGCCGGTTTTTGGAGCTGAATATATTAGGATAGGCGGATTTATTTTAAAATTTAGACTATTATCAAATAGAATACGTCTAATGGCACTTTTTATCGTAGTGAGCATTTTTGAAGACCGTTTGTTGATTTCCTGATTATACCGACTGTCAATGTGTCCGAGATTTTAGGGAACGTCGAGATTGGATAAAGGATTGTCATTTCAGAACAGCTTCTTATAGACATGAATGGTTTCCAGGGCAATGTGTCGCCAGTCCAGGTAACTTTCGGCAAAGGCTCTGGCCTTCAAACCACGCTCCTGCTGCAACTCGAAATCGTCCACAATTTTAAGAACAGCATCAGCCATACTTCCTACATCACCAACCGAAAAAAGATCGGCAAAATTCGGATCGGTATAATCAGGCATGCCACCAATATTATTGGAGACTACAGGCAACCCACAAGCGATTCCCTCCAAAAGAGCATTGTTAGCTGTACAGTCCTGTAATGGCAACAGGAGAAGAGTTGCCGAGCGATAAAGTTCCCTTAACTGGGCGTCCCCTAGCCCGGCATGCCAGTGGACTTGGTCAAATTTTGCCAACCTCTCAAAACATGAGTCACCGCGCCGATCTTTTGGAACCAACAGGTCAAAATGAACCCCGGAGTTCCTTTGCAATACATTTTCTACGACTCCATAAAGGGTTTCAATATCCCGTAGCCATACTCCTGAGAAAATACAGCGTGGCTGCTTAAGATGTCGTTTTACCTCCCGACTCTGTGCCGGACAGAAAAACTCTGTATCAACACCATGACGGACAAAATGGACTTTTCCGGGAATAATCGTATCAAAGAAATGTTTCTTAGCCCGACTCAATACGATAAGTGCGTCAAGAGACTTAACCATTTCTGGATCATGACGCCCCTCCATCCACAAACTTACAGGCTGATGGACTGTGCCGACTATATTTCCGGTCAAAAATTTCGGTGCCTTGCCAAGGACTCCAAGCATCCGCTCTATGTAAAGCAGATGGATGATATTACTGTGGTAAAAAAGGTTCTTTTTGATGATTTCCAGTTCTGTCAAAAAACCCTCTAAACCATAAGTGTCACTTTTTTTTATTCTGGCTTCTAGTTTTCGATATAAGTTTGTGGATAGGGCACTCTGTTTTTGGGAAGTCTTTACTACCTCACGCACATCAACAGCTTCTAACTCATTGATATAATAGCATATCAAGTCATAACCACTATGATTTCCCATCCAAGGAAAGGCCTCACGAACAAATAGAATTCTTGATTTTCTAGACATAGGAACTGATTGACATTATTTGAAAATATTTTGAAGGGCGAATTTAACGTTATTTAATTTCGGACAATAGAGGCCGCAGGGCCTCCCTGTTATATGTTTTGGTAAATTCAATTGCACTTTTCGTAAGACTATCACATAAGTCCTCTACGCAGCAAACTTTCCTTATCGCCTCAGCAAATTCCTCTGGGGTCTCAGCAACTAGAAAGGCCCTTTCCGCCCACTTTTCCAAGCCGGCAGCTCCGGCTCTGGTGGTTATCAATGGGCGGCCGTAAGCCAAGGCTTCGATTGCCTTGATTTTGAGACCGGTGCCAAAACGAACTGGATTGATAACGGCCTTGGCTCGGCGATAATGCGAAGCAAGGTCAATAGCTCTTCCAGTCAGAATGAGGCCATCCCTCGCTGAAATTTTTTCTGCGCATCCTCCGACGACTTCCAATTCGATGTGTGGTAACTGAACGCGTACAAGTGGAAAAACATCTCTGAGAAACCAACGCAAGGCCTCAACGTTAATTGGGTTAGACGAGCCGACGAAAAGGAGATGATTGGTTTTGTTGTCGGCCTGTTCGTCTCCATGGGAAACCTGAACCATATGCCCTACAGTAATTACCTTATGTCGGGTTAACTGTCTGAAGTAGGTGGCCTCTTCGTCCTGAATGGCGATCACAACATCGGCTCGGTCCAGTGCCTTCTTTTCCTGAGCCACCGAGGTATAAAACCATTGCGGCGCAATATCGTTTTTTTGGTAAAGCCGATGTCGGTTACCAACGATATCATGGGTGTCGAGAATCTTCAGAGTGTCAGGACCGAAACATTCGAATACCTTCGAGAGAAAAACATATTCAACCAGCACAACGTCCGGTTTCACCTGCTGGCTGATTTTGAGGAGCTGCTCGGTTATTTCCCGGGTGTACCAGTCGTCGACCCGATAGGGAAGCACAGGTAGCACCCTCCCCAACTTAAGGAGTTTCAGCCCCTTGTCATATTTTCGCTTCAACCAGCGATTGTTTGGGCGCCTGTAAGGAATAGAGAAAAAGCCGTCCCATGCACCCGCCATACCCTCATCATCACTGCATGCTTCAGTTCTCACGAAGACATAGAATACACTGTGCCCACTTGCCTTGAGACCAGAAAGCAATGAAAAAATCCTCGCTCGATTACCTGCATCCTGAGGATGAGACGGTGTTGGTGAAATAACTAAAATTTTTGCCATTTTTCTAACGTTCGAAAGGTGGATGATCAGATTAAGTTATTGCCTTTTCAATCTGTTGACATAAAACCTAAGATTGGTTCGTAGAAAAAATCTGCAGATGAAGATCCAACCGTTCTCTGTAATACATTGAATGTAACGAGCAAACGTAAAAGAATTTAGAAAGGTAATCGGCGCTACGTTCTGAATTTGCCGAAGAAACCAGTCTTTAGATAATTCCTTTATAGTATCTTTCGTAATTTCTTGATTCCCAGTACCGTTGATTGCAATAAAATTATCCAGCCAATGAACAAATTTGTAAGCCGCTTCAATCCGCTTGGTTTGGTATTTTGCTCCCGGTGGGCTTATGTTGTAAGCGCCTGATCGCCATTGAACACTTGCTCCCTGGATAGTCAATATCCCATGTTTTTTTGAGAAGGCGATCCACGAAGCATCATCTGAGCACCAGGCAATCGGAAAATCTATCATTCCACCATTTTCCAGATACGCTTCTCTGGAGAAAATATACTCTGTCACAAAACTCGCTCTTTCACCTTTAAGCCTATGATAAATAAATTGAATACCTGATTCGACTAGAGGGTGGCGAGGATTACTCCTTGTAACTCTGCCTTCATCGTCTATGGTTAACGTATTGAATCGCAACACCCTAAACTTATCTTTCTCTCGACCAATCGTCTCGTAGAACATTTCAACACATCTCGGCTCCATAACATCATCATCGCAAAATAACCAGATCCAGGGTTCTGAAGATTCTTCAATGCAACGGTTCCATTGGGACACCAGAGAGTTGCCGCCAAGGTTTTCATTATATCGTCTGTAAACAAGATCAAGACGGTCTTTATACTCATCACATATCTGTTTTATGTTGTCCGGGCTGGCGTCATCCCCCACATACACGGTAAACCGTTTGTCTGTCTGCCTGGCTATGGAGTCAAGAGCCTGGCGCAGAAAACGCGCCTTATAAACGGGCATGACAATCGCGAGTTGATTGATGTTATCTGCTATCATGGAGTTTCAATGCGTACGCAAACTGATGACTACTAGCTGCTGACAGAGACCTATTCCTCAGAGAGCAGGGCAAATAGTAAAGTTGAAGCTGCAATGTCATAGGGAATCCGGCCATTTCCGTGATGTATGATAGACGCGCAACACCTGAACTTCCCCGTCTTTAACCCGATAAGGGACAATATACGGCAAACCAGGGACAACCAGCTCTTTTGTGCCGGGGACGCGACCGGCACGACCAATTCCCTGTTGATCGCCCAGAAGCGAAATCGTTTTGATTGTTGTAAGGACGACATTCACTGCAGTCGCTGGGTTGTCTTTGGCGATAAATACTTCGGTTTGGTCAAGATCGAGGAGTGCCTGTCGAAACCATCTAATCCGCAAGCTTTTTCTCCCATTTGGCGAGAACTTCGTCATGATCGGCAAACACCGCGTCAGGCTTATCCGATTCGGCAATTGCCTCGGCAATGCCCTTGATTTGCCACTCATTCACATCAAGGTACTGCTCTAAAGCCTCTTCAATAACATAGGATTTTGACCGTCTGGTAGCATTGGCCAAGGCCTCAAGACGTGTTTTCGTGCTCGGTTTGACACGGACTGTTACGCTGGCTGCTTTAACCATGTTCCCTCCTGTAATACATTTGCATACATTGTAAGCTCTTGTGCAATGGCCGTCAACCGTTAAAGTAATAATTGACAACTTCCCCATCAGTACAATAGATAAATTTCCGGAGGACATTTCACGTGGCTTCGAGATACTTTAAGCCCCATTTCCATCAGTGCACTCAAGCATCCTTCTGGCATCAACGGTTCTTGGCCTTTTTATAGACCACTTTTTTATCTCTTTTCCCTATGGCAATTACAGAGACATATATTTCTTCCTCTATAACCTCGTAGACAAGGCGATAACCACTTGCTCTGAGTTTAATCTTATAGTGATTTTCAAAACCTGAAAGCTGACATTTTGGCACATGGGGTGATTCAAGGCGCTCTTTTAACTTTTTCTTGAACTGACTTTGGATAGTGTTGTCGAGCTTTCTCCATTCTTTAAGGGCCGTTGGGAGGAACTTTAACTTATAGCTCATCTAAGGTTACTTCCACGGCTGAAATTTTTTCATGTTGACGCTCTTTAATAATTACCCCCAATTGATAGTCTTCAATTTTTTCCAGCAACGCCTCGTAAGTTTCTGCCGGAATTAGATATGCCGTTGGTCTATTGTGATTAAGAATGGCGATAGGCTCCCCATCTGCCCTCTCAATAAGTGCAGATGGGTTTTTCTTTAATTCTGATATACTTGCAGAGCAACTTGCTAATACTGATTCCATAGTGTCACCTATATTTTATAGTTATTCTTTATAGCGTACTAATTATAGGTCTTTAATGTGGTCTTGTCCAATTATCTTTTCAAAGATCTCACTCTATGGTAGTTTCCTGGATACCCGGTTTTAACAAGTAAGGCGGCGCGGCAGGCCTTGAGGTATTGACCCCCAAGAGAGAATAAATTATTAATCTTGATGGCGTCGCAAAAACTTCGGTCTACTGCGTTGCGGCGGCATCGCGAAATGCTCGACGTACCATATGTACGCCTCCGCTTTCGCGACACCACCACGCCTCGGAGTCTGCGCTTACCTGTATACTGAATTTTTTTGCTTAACCATCCCGAGACCTTTTGCGAGACCATCAATCTTACCGGGGAACAGTTAATGACAAAAAATGATATTCGTTGGGAACGACGCTTTTCAAACTACCAAAAGGCCTTGGCTCAACTGCAAAAATTTATTGATAAAGGTGAATTGTCTGAACTGGAAAAACAAGGGCTTATTAAAGCATTTGAATATACCTATGAGCTTGCTTGGAATACCATTAAAGACTTTCTGGAATTTAGCGGTCAATCAGACATTTACGGATCAAGAG
>Ga0209919_1001538_pt1 | contig 11101 bp, 9 predicted proteins | sample SalPon2A_C_D2_MG_FD_185721 | JGI IMG/M metagenome (GOLD analysis project Ga0209919, IMG submission 185721) | Soil microbial communities from South San Francisco under conditions of wetland restoration - Salt Pond MetaG R2A_C_D2_MG (SPAdes)... | ecosystem: Environmental > Terrestrial > Soil >... | reverse complement strand
GGCTCGGCGTGACCGCGGTCCGTGCGGCCGCGGGGGACTGATCCCGGAATTCCGCCCCGATCGACGCCTACAGGGCACCTGTCCCCCTAGGTACACTTCCTTCGGATGGCCGCGAACGTCCAACGTTGAAACCCCCGCCGGGTCTTCTGCGTACTCTCGGACGTGCAGCCAACTCCGAGTCACGATCAAGGGATGCCCATGCGCACTCGCACCATCGCGTTCGCCCTGGCCGGCCTCTGCGCCGCCGTCACACCGCTTGCCGCCCAGAATGAGGCGCTGCCGACGGTGCCCCACGAATTGAGCCTGGCCGACGCCACGAGCATCGCGCTTGCCAACAATCCGACCTATCGACAGACCGCCAACGACCACGCCCCTGCGGCGTGGGGCGTCCGGAACGCATACGCGTCCTTCCTACCGAGCTTCAGCTTGAGTGGGGGCCTGCGGTACACGGGCGTGGGTTCACAGAACTTCCTGAGCACGAGCTTCACGCAGCCGTCGAGCACGATCGGCTCGAGCTATTCACTGGGCCTGAACTGGCAGCTTTCCGGCCAGACGCTCACCCAGCCCGGCGTGGCCAAGGCGCAGCTCCGTGCCGCCGACGCCTCGATCGCCGGGGCCGCCATCAATCTGCGGACGATCATCGAGCAACAGTATCTGGCGGTCCTGCAGGCGCAGGCCCAAGTGGAGCTCGGAACGAACCAGGTGGGGCGCAATCAGGAATACCTGCGCCTCGCGAACGCGCGATATCAGGTGGGGCAGGCCACGATGCTGGACGTGCGCCAGGCGCAGGTCGCCCTCGGCCAGTCTCAGGTGACGCTGCTCCAGGATCGTCAGAACGTCACGGTCCAGAAGCTCATGCTGTTCCAGCAGATGGGCGTCCGCGCACCGGACGACCCGTCGGTCGTGACGCTCACCGACACGTTCACGGTCAAGGCGCCGCAGTGGTCGCTCGACAGCCTACTCGCCGAGGCGGAGGCCAACAACCCCGACCTCGGCTCGCTCCGGGCGCGTGCGTCGGCCGCCCGCTGGAGCGCGCGGGCCGCCAAGTCCGAGTGGCTCCCCACGCTCAACTTCTCGGCGGGCTGGTCGGGATTCACGCAACAGTACACCAACGTCGACCCGCTCATCAATGCGCAGATCCAGAACGCGCAACAGTCGGCGGCATCGAACGTGGCGCAGTGCCAGTACGCCAACGGCAACTGGCTGAACGCGGGCGGGCAATCGCTCGATTGTGGGAGCCTGGCATTCACTCCATCCGAGGCCGACGCGATTCGGAGTCAGATCCAGTCCCAGAACTCGGTTTTCCCGTTCAACTTCACCAGTCAGCCGTTCTCGGCGAGCCTCTCGATATCGCTGCCGATCTTCACGCAGTTCGGCCGCCCGAGCCGCGTCTCGCAGGCGGAGGCACAGGAAGACGACGCACACGAAGCCGTGCGCGCCCGGCGCCTCCAAGTGCGCACCGATGTGAGCCAGGCCTATTACGCGCTCGAGACGGCCTACCAGACCATCGGCATCCAGGACACCAACCGCACCGCGGCCCACGAATCGTTGCGCCTGGCCACCGAGCGGTACCGTGTCGGCTCCGGCACCTTCTACGAATTGCTCGATGCGCAGCTCGCCGCCCAGCAGGCCGAGCAGCAATACATCAACGCCGTGTACGGGTACCATCAAGACGTGGCGAAACTCGAGGCCGCCGTCGGCCGGTCCCTACGCTAATTCCCTGGAGCTTCGATGGCTGGCAAGAAATTCATGTTCATAGGCGGCGGGGTGGTCGTCGTCGCAGCGCTCGTCTTCTTCAATCTGAAGAGCCACGGCGATGAGGGCGTCGGCGTGCGCCTCGAGCCGGTGTCGCGCCGCAACCTCGTCGCCACCGTCACGGCCAGCGGCAAGATCAAGGCCAAGCGCGCGGTGGACATCAGCTCCGACATCACCGGGCGGATCATCGCCATTCCGGTGAAAGAAGGGCAGTACGTGCACACCGGGGACCTCCTCCTGCGCATCGACCCCTCGAGCTATGAGGCGGCCGTGGCGCAGTCGCAGGCCAACCTCTCCTCGGCTCAAGCGAATCTCGTCCAAAATACGGCCAACCTCGAGCAGGCCAAGCGAGCCCTGGACCGCGCCGAGGAGCTGCGCAAGCAGAGTCCGAACCTGATCTCCGACGAGCAGCTCGAGCAGGCCCAGACCTCCTTCAAGGTGGCGCAGGCCGTGGCGACGTCGGCGCAGCACCAGGTCGATCAGGCCCGCGCGAGTCTGAGCCAGGCGCAGGATCAGCTGTCCAAGACCGTCCTCCGCGCGCCGATGGACGGCAAGGTCACGCGTGTCGCGGTGGAGGTGGGCGAGGTTGCGGTCCCCGGCACGTTCTCGCGGGAGACCGGCCTGCTCATGACGATCAGCGATCTCTCCGTCATCCAGGTGAACGTCCAGGTGGACGAGACCGACGTCGTCCGGCTCAAGCTCGGCGATTCGGTGGACGTCTCGATCGACGCCTTCCCCGACACGACGTTCGCGGGGCGGGTGACGAAGATCGCGCAGAGCGCGGTCCAGTCGGCCACGTCGGCCTCGTCGACGTCCGATCAGGCCGTGGATTACGACGTCGAGGTGACGCTCGACAATCCGCCGCCCGATGTACGTCCCGACCTGTCCGCGACGGCCAAGATCATCACGGCGACGCGGGACAGCGTGCTCAGTATCCCGATCATCGCGCTCACGGTGCGGGAGAATACCCCGGTCTCCACGGAGACCGTCCCGAAGGACACCACGGGCGGCAAGCGCGAGACCGAAGGGGTCTTCGTGGTGCATAACGGCGTCGCGCTGTTCCAGCCGGTCAAGGTGGGCATCGCGGGGCAGGAGCACTTCGAGGTCCTGAACGGGGTATCGCAAGGCGACACGATCGTCGCGGGCCCGTACCAGGCGATCCGCGATCTCAAGGACAGCAGCCGCGTACACGCGGCCAAGAACCTCGCTCCGACGGGAGGGGCGTGAGCATGACGAACGACACCATCATCCGGGTGCGCGGGCTCACCCGAGTCTACGAAATGGGCTCCGAGACGGTGCACGCCTTGCGGGGCGTGGACCTCGACATCGGCCGGAACGAATACGTCGCCATCATGGGGCCGTCGGGTTCCGGCAAGTCCACCATGATGAATCTGATCGGGTGCCTCGACACGCCCACAGCCGGCGAGTACTGGCTCAACGGCACCGAGGTCTCGCGCATGACGGACGATGCGCTCGCCGACGTGCGAAACCGGGAGATCGGCTTCGTCTTCCAGACGTTCAACCTGCTCCCCCGCGCGAGCGCGCTCCACAACGTGGAGCTCCCCCTCATCTACGCGGGGCTCAAGACGGCCGACCGGCGCACGCGCGCCGAGGCCGCCCTGCGTCGCGTCGGCCTCGCCGAGCGGATGCACCACAAGCCGAACGAGCTCTCCGGCGGCCAGCGGCAGCGCGTCGCGATCGCCCGTGCGCTGGTGAACGATCCGAGCATTCTCTTGGCCGATGAGCCGACGGGAAACCTCGACTCGGTGACGAGCGAGGAGATCATGGCGGTCTTCGCCGAGTTGCACGGCCAGGGGCAGACCGTGGTGATGGTCACGCACGAACCCGATATCGCCGAGCACGCGGGCCGCGTGGTCACGCTCCGTGACGGGCTGATCCACAGCGACACGCTGCAGGAAGCCGCCTAACCGTGTCCTTCGGCGACGCGATCCGCATCGCCCTCGGGGTCGTCTGGTCCCAGAAGATGAAGAGCATCTTCTCGGCCGTCGGCGTGTTCGTGGGTGTGACGTTCCTGATCGCGGTGGTGTCGATCATCGAGGGCATGAATCACTACATGACCGACAAGTTCGCCGGCGCGCTCCTCGGGGTGAACACGTTCCAGTTGAGCCGCCGGCCGAACTTCCAGGTGGGAAACGTGTCGGACAGCACGTGGCACGCCTGGGCGCGGCGGCCGCGGATCACATACGATGACGCGCGGGCGGTGGTCTCCGGCATCCACGTCCCCATCATGTGGGCGTGGGAATCCCAAACGAGCTCGGACATCCAGTACCGCGGTAAGACCGCCGCGCGCGTCCGCGTGCTCGGGGTGACCGATCAGTACTTCGCACTCAAGGGCTGGAACTTCGCGATGGGGCGGCCGTTCACCGCGCAGGAGAACGAGACCGGGCAGCCCGTGGTCGTGATGGGGTACGATCTCGCGCAGAAGATCTTCGGCAAACAGGACCCGATCAATCGCACCATCCAGATCCGCGGGCTCCCGTACCGCATCATCGGGGTGATCGAATCGCAGGGGAACATCTTCGGCATGTCGCTCGACAACTTCGTGGCGGCCCCCGCGCTCTCCCCGGTGAAGCGGTTCGTGAACCGGCCGCACGTCCTCGACGCGCTGCTGGTGAAGGGGACGTCCATCACCGACATGCAGGCGGCAATGGATCAGGCCGAGGCGGTGATGCGCACGCGTCGGCATCTGCGCCCGACCCAGGCGGACAACTTCACGCTCGAGACCGCGAGCGGCGTCCTCGATTTCTGGAGCAAGATCAATCAAATCCTCATCATCGCGCTCCCCGGCCTCGTGAGCATCTCGCTGGTCGTCGGCGGCATCGTGATCATGAACATCATGCTGATGGCGGTCGCCGAGCGGACGCGCGAGATCGGGATTCGGAAGGCGCTCGGCGCCCGGCGGCGCGACATCCTGCGGCAGTTCCTGGTCGAATCGGCAACGCTGGCGACGGTGGGCGCCTCCTTGGGCGTGGGGACCGGACTTGGCGTCGCCTGGATCGTCACCTCGACGACCTTCCTGCCGGCGCGCGTGGCGCCCTGGTCGATCGTGGTCGGCGTGGTCCTTGGTGCGGGCGTCGGCATCACCGCGGGACTCTACCCGGCCAGCCGCGCCTCCCGACTCGATCCCATCGCCGCGATGCGGCACGAGTGAACCCATGACTCCGGTCTTCGAAGGCGTCGGCATCGCGCTCGAGTCGCTCCGCGCCAACAAGGTGCGCGCCGCGCTCACCATTCTGGGCGTCGCCATCGGCGTGGCCGTGGTCATGGTGATCGCCGCGATGATCACGGGCATCAATCAGGGCGTGGAGAACATCTTCAATCAACTCGGTCCCCGCACGTTCTTCGTCTTTCGCGCCTTCCAGTCGGGCATTCAGGTGAACGACGGCACGAACGACCAGCCGTGGCGCCACAACCCGCAGATCACCCCGGAGGAGGCGAGCCGCATCGCGGCGCTCCCGGCCATCGATCTCGTCGTGATCGACCAGAAGACGCAAGGCCCGGTCACGTTCGGCAACCAGTCCATTTCCTCGGTCGGGATTATCGGACGAAGCTCCGGATGGGTCCGGGTGTCCGGCGGTGACGTCTATCCAGGACGCTCGTTCACGCGACTCGAGGACGTGGCAAGCGCGCGCGTCGCCGTGCTCAGCCAGAAGCTCACGGAACAGCTCTTCGCGCGGCTCGACCCGATCGGTCGCACGGTGAAGATCGAGGGCGTGCCGTACGAGGTGATCGGCGTCTGGACGCCGCCGCCCGACATCTTCGGAGGCGGGAACCAGCCGATGGCGATCGTGCCGCACGGAGCGTTCGCGAAATACACCAGTGGCTTTCGGAGCTGGGTAGACCTGCTGGTGTCCCCCGACACGTCCGTCACGGTGGAGGACGCAATCGACGAAGTCACGGCCGTGCTCCGGTCGACACGCGGCTTGCGTCCCGGTGCCGACAACAACTTCGCGATCGTGACCCAGGACAAACTGCTCGGGAGCTTCAACAGCGTGACCCGCGGGTTCTTCCTCGTGATGATCGCGCTCTCGAGCGTGGGACTCATGGTGGGCGGCATCGGCGTCATCGCGATCATGATGATCTCGGTCACCGAACGCACCCGCGAGATCGGCGTCCGTAAGGCGCTCGGCGCCACACGGCGGGCCATCCTCTGGCAGTTCCTCGTCGAGGCCGCGACGCTGACCCTCGTGGGCGGGCTGGCCGGCATGGCGCTCGGTGGGATCGGGACGCTGATCGTGAAGCTCGCCACCCCGCTTCCCGCCAGCGTGCCCGTCATCTCGATCGTCGCGGCCGTCGGCATGTCGATCGTCACGGGGGTCGTCTTCGGCCTCGTACCCGCGGCGCGCGCCGCCCGTTTGGATCCGGTCGAAGCCCTGCGGTACGAATAGCGGACCGCGCGCCGGCACGCGCGGGTATATTGTCCCCCATGTCCGACCCCTGCGTTCTGGTCGCCATCGCGGCACACCCCGACGACGTCGAGCTCACCTGCGGCGGCACGCTCATCAAGGCGGCGCGTGCCGGGTACCGGGTGGGGATCGTCGACCTCACGGGCGGGGAGTCGGGCACCCGTGGCGACCGCGGGATCCGGGCCGACGAGGCCCGTGCGGCGGCACGTGTCCTTGGCGTCGCGGAGCGGCTCAACGCCGGCCTCCCGGACGCGGGACTGCACAACACCGACGACACGCGCCGGGTGGTCGTCGAGCTCGTGCGGCGGCTCCAGCCGCGGGTGGTGATTCTCCCCTACCCCGTGGGCCGGCACCCCGACCATCGCATCGCCGCCGAGCTTGGCCGGGATGCGTGCTTTCTCGCGGGGCTCGCCAAGTACGCGGCGTCGGGCGAGCCGCACCGCCCCGAGAAGGTGCTGTACTCGCTCGCGTACCGGGAGGACCCGGAGAAGCCGACGTTCGTGGTGGACATCTCCGAGGAGTTCGAGACGAAGATGCAGGCGATCCGCTGTTACGCCTCGCAGTTCGAGGGGAAGTCGGCGGCCGGCGAGATCTTCCCCGCGGGCGGCGATATCTACCAGAACATCCGCATTCACAACGCGCGGTACGGCAGCCTCATCCGGACCGCCTTCGGCGAGCCGTACATGACGGCCGAGACGGTGCGCGTGGACGACGTCGTGACGATGGGCGTCCGGTCGTTCTGAGGACGGGATTCCGCCGTGCCCCCTCCAGACCGTAGTATTAACGCAATGACCCAGTCCCCCATCTATCTCGACAACGCCGCGACCACGCCCGTCCGGGAGGAAGTGCGGGAGGCGATGCTTCCCTTCCTCGGGACGGACGCGTTCGGCAATCCGAGCTCCGCGCACCGGGTGGGGCGGACGGCCCGGGCCGCGGTCGAGCAGGCCAGACGCCAGGTCGCCACGGCGGTCGGCGCCGAGCCGGCGCAGGTCTTCTTCACGGGCGGCGGCACCGAGGCCGATAACCTCGCGATCCTCGGCACCGCGCTCGCAGCCCGCGCGCGCGGGGCGCCGTTCCGCGTGGCGGTGACCGCCATCGAGCACAAGGCGGTGCTCGGCGCGGCGCACGCGGTGGAAGCGCTCGGCGGCGACGCGGTGATCCTCCCCGTCGACGCGGCGGGGCGCGTGGACCTCGACGCGCTCGACGCCGTGCTCGCCGATGGCATCGCGGTGGTGAGCGCGATGTGGGTCAACAACGAGGTCGGGATCGTGCAGGACGTCGCCGGGCTCGCGGCGCGATGTTCGGCCGCCGGCACGCCGTTTCATACCGACGGCGTCCAGGCACTCGGCAAGGTCCCCGTGGACCTCCGCACCCTCCCGCACACGATCCTCACCATCTCGGCCCACAAGATCTCCGGCCCCAAGGGCGTGGGCGCGATCGTGCTCGAGAACAAGACGCTCGTCCACCCGCTCCTCCACGGCGGGGGGCAGCAGTCCGGCGTGCGCCCCGGCACCGAGAACGTCCCGGGCATCGTGGGTTTCGGACGCGCCGCGGAGCTCGCCGTCGCCGAGCTCGACGCGACGCGGCGGCAGATGGCCGAGCTGCAGGACACGTTCGAGCGCGGGGTGCTCGCGGCGGTGCCCGATGCGCAGGTCAACGCGGCCGCTGCCGAGCGCGCCCCCCACATCAGCAACGTCGCCATCCCGGGCACCGACAGCGAAGCGATGCTCATGCATCTCGACCTCGCCGGGATCTGCTGTTCCGCGGGCTCGGCCTGCAGCACCGGCTCGACCGCGCCCTCGCATGTGTTGACCGCCCTCGGCATCCCCGAGCAGGTCGCGAAGGCGTCCCTCCGGTTCTCGTTTGGGCATCAGAGCACGGCAGCCGACGTGGACGCCGCCCTCGCCGCGCTCCCCCCGGTCGCAGCCAAGGTGCGGCGCCTCGGAACGTTGCTCGACCGATGACCCAGCATTCCCGGGCCCGCGTGCTCGTCGCGATGTCCGGCGGAGTGGACAGCTCGGTGGCCGCGGCCCTCCTGGTCGAGGCGGGTTACGAGGTCATCGGCGCCACCCTCAAGCTCTTCTGCTACGGAGATTCCGTCCCGGATCGCCCCTGCTGCTCGCTCGATTCCATCGCCGACGCACGCGCCGTGGCACACCGGCTCGACATCCCCCACTACGTCCTCAACATGGAGGACCGCTTCCGCGCCGACGTCATCGACGACTTCGTCGGGGAATACGCACGGGGCCGGACGCCGATCCCGTGCGTGCGCTGCAACTCGTTCACCAAGTTCCGGGACCTGCTGGCGCACGCGGACGCGCTGGAATGCGATTTTCTCGCCACCGGCCACTACGTGATCGCGCGCGACGGCGTCCTCACCCGTGGCGCCGATCCCCACAAGGATCAGAGCTATTTCCTCTGGGGCATCGACCGGTCGGTGGTGGGACGGCTCCTCGCCCCCGTGGGCGGCATGACGAAGGTCGAGACACGGGCCGTGGCGCGCCGCCTCGGCCTCGTGACGGCGGAGAAGAAGGAGTCGGTCGAGATCTGCTTCGTGCCGGACGGCGACTACGTGCGCATCCTCGAGGAGCGGCTCCCCGCCGGCGCGCCCGCCCTGCTGCCTGGGCCGCTCGTCACGACGAGCGGCGAAGCGATCGGCGAGCACGACGGCTACGCGCGCTACACGATCGGTCAGCGGCGCGGACTGCCGGGGGGGTTCGCCGAGCCGATGTACGTGGTGGCGATCGAGCCCGCGTCGCGCCGCGTCGTGGTGGGCACGGCGGCCGAGCTCTTCGGCCACCGCGTCACGCTCGAGCACGTGAACTGGCTCGCGGACCCACTCGTGCCCGGGGACCACTGCGAGGTCCAGGTCCGCTACCGTGCATCGGCGGTCCCGGCGCGCGTCACGCGTCTGGAGGGGGACGGCCTCACGCTGGATCTCGCCGCCCCGGCCCGCGCGATCACGCCGGGGCAGAGCGGCGTCCTCTACGACGGCGCCCGGCTCCTCGGCGGCGGCCTCATCACGGAGAACGCCTGAGCGATGCGGGGCCTCCTCGCGCGCACCGTCGTGACGGCCTTCGGCCTCTGGCTCGCCGACATCCTGCTTCCCGGGATCCGGTTCAGCGGCGCTGGCCCGCTCTTTCTCGCCGGCCTACTCCTCGGCGTCGTGAACGCGTTCGTCCGCCCGATCGTCATCATCCTCACCCTGCCCTTCACGCTCGTGACGCTCGGGTTCTTTCTCTTCGTGGTGAACGGGGCGATGATCCTGCTGGTGGCGGAGTTCATGCCGTCCTTTCACGTGGCGGGTCTCGGCACCGCGATCCTCGCCTCGATCATCGTCGGACTCACCGGCTGGCTCGCGAACGGATTCATCGGGAGCCGCGCCAAGATGGAGATCTGGAAGGCGAAGCCCTGACTCTCGGCGTGGGCCGCCACGCACACGATGCCCGGATTCGAACTGCTCCGTGATCTGCTGATTCTCGTCGCCGTCGCGATCCCCGTCGTCGCGATCGCGCAGCGACTCCGCGCGCCGACCGTCGTCGGATTCCTCATCACCGGGATCGCCATCGGTCCGCACGCCCTCGGCCTCGTTCGCGACGTGGAGGCGGTCCGCGGGCTCGCCGACATCGGCGTCGTGCTCCTCCTCTTCGCGGTCGGCCTGGAGCTTTCGCTCTCCCGCCTGATGCGCATGGGGCGCACGATGCTGGTGGGCGGCCTCGTGCAGGTCCTCGGGTCCGCGGGCGTCGTCGCCGTGATGGCGGTGCTCTCGGGTGCGGCGCTGGATCACGCGGTGGTGTACGGCGCCCTCGTCGCGCTCTCCTCGACGGCCATCGTGCTCAAGACGTACACCGACCGCGGCGAGCTCGACACGCCATACGGGCGGGTCGTCGTCGCCATCCTGCTGTTCCAGGATCTCTGCGTCATTCCCCTGGTCTTGCTCGTGCGCGTCCTCGGCGCGCGTGAGACCGGGTTGGAGAGCGCCGCACAAGTTGTCGGGATCGGCGTCGTCGTGATCGGGGCGCTCGTCTTCGGCGGCCGCCTCGTGATCCCGTGGGCGCTCGAGCGGCTCGTCCGCCTGCGCAACCGTGAGCTCCTGACCCTGGGCATCGTCTTCATCGGGCTCGCGGCGGCCTACATCACGGCGTCGTTCGGCCTCTCGCTCGCGCTCGGTGCGTTCATCGCGGGATTGGTGATCGCCGAATCGGAGTATGGGATCCAGGCGCTTTCGGACGTGCTGCCGTTCCGCGACGTCTTCAGCGGCATCTTCTTCACGTCGGTGGGCATGCTGTTCGATCCGGCGTTCACGGCGGCACACGGCGCCGCCGTCGCCGGCGCCGCCGGTGGCATCCTGCTCCTCAAGACGGGCACGGGCACGGCGGCCACGCGCGCCCTCCGACGCTCCACCCAGGTAGCCGTCACCGCGGGCGTCGGTCTCGCGCAGGTCGGGGAGTTCTCGTTCGTGCTCGCGGGCATCGCCCTACCGCTGGGCCTGCTCACGCACGATGGCTATCAGCTCTTCCTCGCGGCGTCGGTGCTCTCGATGGTGATTGCGCCCTTCGCCATCGCCGGCGCCCGGCCGCTCGGCGCGGCCGTCGCCCGCCTCGTGCGGGCTCCCGTCGTCGCCACACCGGCACCGGACGCGGCGGAACCGCTCCGCGATCACGTGATCATCGTCGGCTACGGGGTGAACGGCCGCAATTTGGCCCGCGTGCTGCATGCCGCGGCCATCCCGTACGTGATCCTGGAGCAGAACGGCCAGGTGGTGCGCCGGGCACGGACGGACGGTGAGCCGATCATCTTCGGGGACGCGACACGCGCCGAGGTGCTGGAGCGCGTGGGAGTGCGGGCAGCGCGCGTCGTGGTCTTCGCGATCTCCGCGCCGGCGGAGGAGCTGCGCGGCGTCGCGGTCGCGCGCCACC
>Ga0209919_1001537_pt1 | contig 11103 bp, 10 predicted proteins | sample SalPon2A_C_D2_MG_FD_185721 | JGI IMG/M metagenome (GOLD analysis project Ga0209919, IMG submission 185721) | Soil microbial communities from South San Francisco under conditions of wetland restoration - Salt Pond MetaG R2A_C_D2_MG (SPAdes)... | ecosystem: Environmental > Terrestrial > Soil >... | reverse complement strand
CCCGGCCAGGGTGGGCATGCGCGGGTCGTCCCAAGCGTCGACGTGGCCCTCGTTGACCAGCCGGATGAGGCGGCGCTTGCTGACCACCGTGTACTCCAGGTTGCGCCGTCCGAACTCGTACTGGCGCGGGCGCTCCCGGCCGGGGAAGAGGCGGTCGACCAGCCAGTCGTAGAGGTCGCGGTTGTCGACGAACTCCAGCGAGCAGAGGCTGTGGCTGACGCCCTCGATGGCGTCGGAGAGGGGGTGCTGGAAGTCGTAGAAGGGGTAGATGCACCACGCCCCGCCGGTGCGGTAGTGCTCGGCGTGCACGATGCGGTAGAGCAGCGGGTCGCGCAGCTTCATGTTGGCCGATGCCATGTCGATCTTCGCGCGCAGCACGTGGGCGCCGCCTGCGAACTCGCCGGCCCGCATGCGGCGGAACAGGTCGAGGTTCTCCTCGGCCGGGCGCCCGCGGTAGGGGCTGGGGGTGCCGGGGCGCTCCACCGTGCCGCGCATGCGCTGGATCTCCTCGGTGGGCAGGCTGTCCACGTAGGCGTCGCCCATGCCGATGAGGCGCTCGGCGAGCCCGTAGAGCTGCTCGAAGTAGTCCGAGGCGAAGCGCGTGGCGCCCTCCCAGCGCCAGCCCAGCCAGCGCATGTCCTCCTCGATGGAGGTCACGAAGCGCATCTCCTCGACGTCGGGGTTGGTGTCGTCGAAGCGCAGCCGGCACGCGCCGCCGTAGTCCTCGGCCAGCCCGAAGTCGAGGAAGCTGGCGAAGGCGTGGCCGATGTGCGCGTAGCCGTTGGGCTCCGGCGGGAAGCGCGTCACCACGCGCCGGTGCGTCCCGGCCTCGAGGTCACGGTCGATGATGTCGGTGATGAAGTTGGGGCTCACCAGCCGGCCGGCGTCGGCCGGCGCGGCGTCCCCGCCCTTGGGTGTCACGTCGCAGGCTCCTTCGTCGCGGCCGCGGCGGGCCGTGAGGCGCAGCGGGCGCCGTTCCCAATGGTAACGCACCGGTCCCGGGCCGGGTGGCTCGGGTGAGCGGCGCCGGCGGCCGGCGCCGCGGCTACCGCAGGATGACCAGGGTCACGAAGTAGTAGGTGATGGGCACGGCGAACAGCGTGCTGTCGATGCGGTCGAGCACGCCGCCGTGCCCCGGCAGGAAGAAGCCGGCGTCCTTGACGCCCACCCAGCGCTTGATGAGCGACTCGAAGAGGTCGCCGAGCTGGGCGGCGCTGCCGACCAGCAGGCTGAACAGCAGGCCGTCGTAGAGGTCGACGTGCAGGTGGCCCAGCCGCTCCAGCAGGAAGGTGGCCGCCGCGACCACCACCACCGACAGCGCCAGCCCGCCCAGCGAGCCCTCGACGGTCTTGTTGGGGCTGATGAGCGGCGCCAGCTTGCGCCGTCCGAGCCACGAGCCGAAGGCGTAGGCGCCGACGTCGGAGGCGAAGATGGCGAGCATCGGCAGCGTCAGGTACCACACCCCCAGCACGCCGTTGGGCGTGTAACGCAACGTGACGACGTACCCGAGCAGCCAGGGGATGTAGAGGTAGGTGAACAGCGAGTAGACGATGGTGTTGACCGAGTCGTGCTTGGGGTGCACCACCTCCAGGCCGATGAGGAAGAGCGCGAACAGACCCAGCAGCAGCTCGCGCCAGCTCATCCCCACCACCAGGGGGCGGATGCCGGGGTAGCTGGCGGGCAGCGATGCCGGCAGCGTCAGCGCCGTCGCCGCCCACAGGCTCCAACGGCGTACCCGGATGCCCCGCAGGGCGAGCATGGAGGAGAGCTCCTGCACCCCGATCAGGGCCAGCACCAGATAGGCGGGGGTCAGCAGCGGCAGCCCTACCCAGAAGATGACCAGGGCCGCCAGGAAGGCGAGGAAGGCGCTGGTGAGGCGCGCGATCAGCACGCCGTCGCGCTGCGGGGGTTCCGCGCTCCCTGCCGGGGACGCGACGGGTGCGCCCTCCACCACGCCCTCGCTGGCGTCCTTCATGCGCACGTCACGTGCCACGGGGCGTCACCACGCTGTCCCGCCGGCTCTCGCGCCCATGGCACCGGTCCTCAGACCTCGAGGATGTCCTCCTCCTTGGCCTTGACGCGCTCGTCGATGCCGGTGATGAACTCGTCGGTGAGCTTCTGGACCTCGGCCTCTCCGCGTCGCAGGTCGTCCTCGGTGAGGTCCCCTTCCTTCTGCATCTCCTTGAGCATGTCGTTGCCGTCGCGGCGGATGTTGCGCACCGCGACGCGCGCCTCCTCGGCCATGCCGTGCACGGCCTTCACCAGGTCGCGCCGGCGTTCGTCGTTGAGCGCGGGCACGTTGATGAAGATGGCGTCCCCCTGGTTGTTGGGATTGAAGCCGAGGTCGCTCTCCTGGATGGCCCGCTCGATCTCGCCGGCGGCGGACTTGTCGAACGGCGCGATGAGGAGCGTGCGCGGGTCGGGGCTCGATATCGACGCGATCTGCGTCAGCGGCACGCTGGTCCCGTAGTACTCGACCGAGATGCGGTTGAGGATGGCGGGGTTGGCGCGGCCGGTGCGGACGGTGGCGACGTTCGCCTCGAACGACTGGAGCGACTTCTCCATGCGCTCCCGCGTGTCCTTCAGGACGCTCTTCATCAGCGGTACCTCCTGCCTGCCCAGATTGCTGGCGCCAGTCTACCCCGTGCCGGAGCCCGAAGCTCGGCCGCTGACGGCCGCGGGGACCGCTTCCCGGCGGCGTCCGTCGGCCCTGGCCGGGCGGGCCGCGCCGGACGGCCGCCCGGTAGAGCCCGCCGCGGGGGCGCCGCGGCGCGGCGTCCGTCAACCGTCGTAGCGCGTCTCGACCCCCGTGCCGATGAAGGTGCCCACATCGGCATCGCCGGCCAGAACGCGGTCGAGGTTGCCGACGCGGAAGATGTCGAAGACGGTGATGGGCAGGTCTCGCCCCATGCACAGGGTGATGGCCGTGTCGTCCATGACCTTCAGGCCCTTGTTGAGCACGTCCATGTAGGAGAGCGAGCGGAAGCGCCGCGCCGCCGGGTTCACGTTGGGGTCGTCGTCGTAGACGCCGTCGACCTTGTTCTTGGCCATCAGCACCATGTCGGCGTCGATCTCCAGGGCGCGCAGGGCGGCGGCGGTGTCGGTGGTGAAGAAGGGGTTGCCTGTGCCGCCGGCGAAGATCACCACCCGTCCCTTCTCGAGGTGGCGCAGGGCGCGGCGCCGGATGTAGGGCTCGGCGACCTCCTGCATGGTGATGGCGGTCATCACGCGGGTATCGACGTCCTTGCGCTCGAGCGCGTCCTGCAGAGCCATGGCGTTCATGACCGTGCCCAGCATGCCGACGTAGTCGGCGGTGGCCGGGTCCATGTCGCGGCCGTTCCGCGCGCCGCGCCAGAAGTTGCCGCCCCCGACCACGATGGCTAGAGGAACGCCGCGGCCGAGGGCCGCGGCGATCTCTCCCGCGAGGGAATCGGTGGCGTCCGGCGAGACCCCGAAGCCGCTCTCGCCGGCGAGGAACTCGCCGGAAAGCTTCAGCAGGGCTCTACGCACGCCTCACTCCCCGATGGCGATGCGGGCGAAGCGTCCCACCTGGATGTTCTCGCCGATGGTCGCGACGGACTCCTTGATCAGGGTGTCGACGGTCTTCTTGTCGTCCTTGATGTAGGGCTGCTCCAGCAGGCAGATCTCGGCGTAGAACTTGTTCAGCCGACCTTCCGCGATCTTCTCGACCACGTTCGCCGGCTTGCCCTCGGCCGCCGCCTGCCTGGCGAACGCGTCTCGCTCGGCCTCGACGATCTCCTGGGGTACCTCGTCGCGGCTGACGTACTTGGGGTCGTTCATGGCCACGTGCATGGCGATGTTGCGCGCCAGCTCGTGGAAGCTGTCGTTCATGGCCACGAAGTCGGTCTCGCAGTTGAGCTCGACCATCACGCCCACCTTGCCGTTGTGGTGGACGTAGGTGCCGATGAAGCCCTCGTGCGCGGCGCGCTCGGACTTCTTGGCGGCCTTGGCGATGCCGCGCTCGCGCAGCAGGTCGGCGGCCTTGTCGAGATCGCCGGAGGTCTCGTCGAGCGCCTTCTTGACGTCCATCATGCCCGCGCCGGTCATGGCGCGGAGCTGCTTGATCGCTTCGGTACTCACAGCCATAGTCGTTCGTCCTCCGCCTCTCGCCGAGGGCTCAGTCCCCGGACTCCGCCTACTTCTGCTCTTCCTCCGCCGCCTGCTCGCCGCTCGCCGCCTCGTCGCCGGCGTCCGCCTGACCTTCGGCATCCGCGGGCTCGGCCTGCGCGGGCTCGGCCTGTGTGGCGCGTGCCCGAGGCTTGCTGGCCCGCGCCTTGGGCGCGGCCTCCGCGTCGGTGTCCGCCTGCTCGCTGCCCGTTTCCGGACTGCCGGTTTCCGGACCGCTCGCTTCCGGACCGCTCGCTTCCTCGGCCGCGGCAGCGGCGGGCTCGGCCGTCTCCGGCTGGGACGCCGGTTGGGTCCCGGCTTCAGCCGTCTCCGGCTCGGCCTTGGCTGCGGCCTGTTCGGCCGTGGCCGCCGGCCTGGCCGGCTCCGCGGCGGGCGCCTGTGCGGGCGCCTGTGCACGGGCCCGCGCGCCCGCGTCCGCCTCGCCCTCGGCCATCGCGGCCGCGGCCTTGATGGTGCGCTCGGGCGAGGACATGGGGGTCGGGAGGGTCTCGCGCTGCGCCTGCTGGACGGCTTCCTCCGCCGGCCGTTCGACCGGCTCCTCGGCGCCGCCCTTGACCTCGACGATCACGTCGGAGAGGCGCGCGGTGACCAGCTGGATGGAGCGGATGGCGTCGTCGTTGCCGGGGATGATGTAGTCCAGCACGTCGGGATCGCTGTCGGTGTCGGCCAGGGCCACGACGGGGATGTCGAGCTTGTTGGCCTCCTTGACCGCGATCGCCTCCTTGGTGGGGTCGATCACGAACAGCGCGTCGGGCAGGCGGGTCATCTCCTTGATGCCGCCGAGGTAGCGCGTCAGGCGCTGGAGCTCCTTGCCCATGGCGATCTGCTCCTTCTTGGTGAAGCGCAGGATCGACTCGTCCTCGAACATGCCCTCGAGGTCCTTGAGGCGCTCGACGCGGGTGCGGATGGTCTTGAAGTTCGTCAGCAGGCCGCCGAGCCAGCGCTCGTTGATGAAGGGCATGCCGCAGCGCCTGGCCTCGGCCGCCAGGATCTCCTGGGCCTGCTTCTTGGTGCCGACGAACAGGATGGTGTTGCCGCGGCCGGCCATGTCGCGCAGGAAGTTGAAGGACTTCTCGCTCTCGACCAGCGTCTTCTGCAGGTCGATGATGAAGATCCCGTTACGCTCCGCGAAGATGTAGCGCTTCATCTTCGGGTTCCAGCGCTTCGTCTCGTGCCCGAAGTGGACGCCGGCTTCCAGCAGTTGCTTCATTCCGAGGTAGGACATCGCGTGTTCCTCCGTAGCGGGATGTTGAGGTTGGATTCGGGTGCCCGGCAGGCTTCTCACGCCCGTGGGGCGCCCCGGTGTCGCGAACGGCCGGGCGGACATCCCGCTACCGCCGGCCAAACCTCCGCAGTATACAGGAGCGCCCTCGTTCCCGGCCAGCCCCGGCTGACGCGCACGACGCAACGCGGGCGGCCCCGTGAGGCCGCCCGCGCGCACGAGCTCGCTCTCGGGTGAGGCTACTGCATCGAGCCGAGTGCGTCCTTTGCGGCCTGGTAGTTGGGGTTGATCTGCAGCGCGTGCTGGTAGGCCTGCTTGGCGTTGTCCGCGTCGCCGCTGGCGCCGCGCGCCTGGTAGGCCTGCCCCAGCCAGTAGTAGGCGTCGGCGCTCTCGGGCGGAAGCAGGGCGCCCTGCTGGGCACGCTTGACCGCCTCGTCGATGTTGCCGGTCTTGAGGTAGGCGCGGGCCAGGTAGGTGTAGATGGGCGGCACGAACACCGAGCCGTTGAGCTTGAGGGCCGCCTCCAGCTTGGGCACCGAGCCCTTCACGTCGCCGCACTCGAACATGGTGATGCCCAGCTGCGACACCGAGGACAGGGACTGCGGGTCGAGGCTCACCGCCTGCGACAGCTCGTACTCGGCGGTGCTGCAGTCCTTCAGGCGGTAGGCGATGTTGCCGAGGTTGTTGTGCGCCTCGGGATTGGTCGGGTCGAGCACCACCGCGCGCCGGAAGGCCTGCTCGGCGAGCTGGAGGTTGCCCTGGTCGCGGTAGACGCGGCCGAGGTTCACCTGCAGCGTGGAGCGCTCCGCCTCGGAGAGGCCGGCGTTATCGCCGGTGGACTGCGAGACGGCGTTCTCGAGCACCGTCCGGGCCTCCGGGAGGTTGCCCTGGTCGTAGAGGATCACGCCCTGGGTGTTCAGCACCTTGGGGTCGTCGGGTGCGAAGGCGGCCGCCTTCTTGATGGTGTCCAGCGCGTCGGTCAGGCGGTTCGGGTAGCTCTTGGCGTCCGCCTGGTACTGGTCGCGGTAGGTGAGCGCCAGGTGCACGTAGGCGAGCACGCTCTTGGGGTCCTGCTTGATCGCCGCCTGGAAGGCGTCGATGGCGGGCGCGTCGGCTCCCTGACAGGTGAGGGAGCGGCCCTTGCCCACGAGCGCGTCGACGTTGTTGGGGTCCTGCTTCAGGGCCTCCTGGTAGAAATACTGCGCCAGCGCGCAGTCGCCGTGCTGGATGTAGAAGTCGCCGTCGCTGATGAGGGTGGGCACGTCCGGCGTCTTCGCCTGGGCCGTGGCCTGACCGGCCGACGGCGTGCCTGACGGGTTCTGGTCGGACTGTGTGGAGCTCTGAGCGAACGCCGCCGTCGCGGTCAGGCCGACCACGAGAGTGGCCAGCAGCGTCCGCCCCCAGGCGCCGGTGCTCTTGTTCAAGGTGCTAATCAACGTATCCTCCGACGATTCCTCCGGTATTTTCCAGGGTTCGGCGAGTGTACCATCCGGCTCCGTCCTCTCCCGCCCGACCGGCATGGTCGCCGGGGGAGCCGGGCGCCGGGCATGCCCGCCCTCGCCGTGGCCCCGCCGTTGAAGCCGGCACGGGCTCGCGGCCTGGGCGTCGCCGCCATGCGTCCATTGCCATCCATGATGACCAGCCACTGTGAGAAGGAGGTGTGCAGCACGGGAGTTACGCCCCTTCCGGGCGTGGCGGCGGGCGCGCTCACGGAAGGTAGTCGAAGGCCGGGGCGACGCGGCGCTTGAGCTCGAAGCGCTCCGCCAGCTCCACCCCCGCCTCGCGTCCGAAGGCGCGTCTGGCGGCGATGAAGTCGTCGGCGTTGGCCGGCCAGCCGTAGAACTCGGCGTAGAAGCCGAAGAGCTCGCGAACGAGCTCGCGCCGGTCGCTCACGTCGACGCTCACCTGCGGCCTGCCCGAGCCGTGGGTGGGGTACTGGTAGAGCCGCACCGGCTCGCGGTGGGGCGCCAGCGCCTCGCCGGACTCCGCCAGGATCTTGGGGATGCGCGCCAGGGTGATGGCGTCGAAGGCGATCTTCGCGGTCATGCGGTGGTCGGGGTGCGGGCTGTCGTCGCTCCAGGTGATCACCGCGTCGGGCTTGAAGCGCGCGTACAGCGCGGCCAGGCTCAGCGCCTCGTCGCGGCCGCCGGTCATGCGGGAGTCGCCCATGTCGAAGAAGGTGAACTCGGCGCCGACCCGGCCGGCGACGTGCGCGCCGTGCCCTTCGCGGACGCTTCGCACCTTCTCGGCGGACGCGTCCGCGAACTGGCTGGCGAGCTCGCCGCGGGTGGTCCAGGCGAGCATGACGGCGTCGCCGCGGGCGGCGTGGCGCGCGAGCGTGCCGACGCAGCCGAGCTCGTCGTCGGGGTGCGCGAACACCGCGAGCAGCCTCATGGGCGGCCTCCGTGCGGGGGCCGGCAGCCGCGGGCGGCGTGGCGCGCCTGGCGTGGCGGGGTCGTCGTCGCTGCTGGTGGCACGTCGCGGACTATACCGCGGGCGCCGTGGCGGGCGGCGGGTGTCGCCGGTGCGCCCAGGTCCGTGTGGCCGGTGCTAGCATCGGCCCATCGAACCCGGCCGAGCGGAGCGGACTGGCGGTCTCGCGCGCGAGGCGGTAGCATCGGGAGGTTTCGGGACATCTGTCCCGGAGCCCCGCGTTCGTGTTCGGTTCCCCAGCCCGTTCGGGGGCCGGCGGGGATCGCGGGAGAGAGGATGCGCATGGCCGAAACGAGGCGACCGTCTACTCATCTCTTGGCCTGGTTCGCCCTGGTCGGCAACGCTCTGGTCATCCTCCAGGGCGCCTTCGTCCGGGCGTCGGGGTCCGGCGCCGGTTGCGGGGGCCACTGGCCCACCTGCAACGGCGAGGTCGTGCCCCTCAACGCCGGCGTGCACACCCTCATCGAGTTCACCCACCGGATGCTGGCGCTCACCGTGCTGGCGCTGGGGGTGTGGCTGGTGGTGCGGGCCTGGCGCGTGCGCAAGGAGCGGCCGGGGTTCCGCGCCTTCGCCTTCGCGGCCTTCTGCTTCCTGATCATGGAGGCGCTGCTGGGCATGGTCACGGTCGTCTTCGGCCTCACCGGGGACAACCAGAGCCTGGCGCGCGGCGTGCTGGTGGCCGTGCACCTGGTCAACTCGCTGCTCCTGATCGGCACCCTGACCGGCGTGGTGGTGTTCTCGCGCGGCCGCAACGCGCCGGCGTGGCCGCTCCGCATCGGCCGGCAGGGGGCGCTCGCCACCGTGCTCGGCCTCGGCCTGCTGGGCATGCTGGTGCTGATCTTCTCGGGCGGCATCGCCGCCATGGGCAACACCATGTTCCCGTCGGAGTCGCTCAAGCAGGGCTTCGCCGCGGACTTCAACCCCGCCTCCCACACGCTCATCCGGTTGCGCATCCTGCACCCGCTGATCGCCATCACCGTCGGGACGTACCTGTTCGTGGGGCTGGGTCTGTCCTGGTGGCTCAAGCCCACCCCGGCGGCACGCCGCACCGCCCAGACGCTCTTCGGCGTGTACGTGGCGCAGCTCGTCGTGGGCACCGCCAACCTGGCGTTCCTGGCGCCCATGGCGCTGCAGCTGCTGCACCTGACCATGGCGGTGCTGGCCTTCTCGCTGTTGACCACGTTGTCGCTGGAGATGCTCGGCGGCGTGGCGGTGCCGCGCAGGGCCGAGACGGCCGCGGCCGGCGCAGGCGGGTCCGGCGTGGGCGGGTCGGTTGCAGGCGGGTCGGTTGCAGGCGGGTCCGCGATGAGCGGGCCCGGTGTCGGTGGAAGCGGCGGCGCCCAGGGGCCCGCCATCGAGGGGGCAGGCCGTGGCTGACGACGTTACCGAGACCTCGAGCGCCGGGCAGGTGCCGGCCGGCGGAGTTGCCCGGGCGCTGCCGCGCGCCACCGTGCGCGACTACATCACCCTCACCAAGCCCAAGGTCATCAGCCTCCTGCTGCTCACCACCGTCGGCGCGATGTTCATCGCGGCGCGCGGCTTCCCCGGCTGGCTGGCGCTCGTCGGCGTGATGCTGGGCGGCTACATGTCGGCCGGGGCCGCGGGCGTGTTCAACATGGTCTACGACCGCGACATCGACGAGCGCATGCGCCGCACCGCCAAGCGTCCTACGGTGACGCAGGTGGTGCCCAGCCGCAACGCGCTGGTCTTCGGGGTGGCGCTCACGCTGGCGTCCTTCGTCTCCATCGCCGCGACGACCAACGTCCTGGCGGCGCTGCTGTCCTGGGCGGGCATCGCCTTCTACGTGATCATCTACACCATGTGGCTCAAGCGCACCACCTGGCAGAACATCGTGATCGGCGGCGCCGCCGGCGCCATCCCGCCGCTGGTCGGCTGGGCTGCCGTGACCGGCCACCTGAGCCTGCTGGCGTGGGTGCTGTTCGCGCTGGTGTTCATGTGGACGCCGGTGCACTTCTGGGCGCTGGCGCTGATGATCAAGGACGAGTATCAAATGGTTGGCGTGCCCATGGCGCCGGCCGTGATCGGCGAGCGCGCCACCGTCATGCAGATGGTCATGTACGCCGTCCTCACGATGGTGCTCACCGTCCTGCCCTTCTTCCTGCACGTGTTCAGCCCCGCCTACTTCCTGGCCGCGCTCGGCCTCAACGTGGTGCTGATGGTGCGGGTGCTGAGGCTGTTCCAGATCGCGCGCACCGGCACGCCCATCGACAAGATGATGGCGTTGCCGCTGTACAAGTACTCGATGACCTACCTGGCGCTGGTGTTCCTGAGCATGGCGCTCGACCGGATCGTGTTCTGAGGGGGCGAGGCGCGACGACGAAGGAGCGGCGCCCGTGACGTCGGGCTGGAACTGGCGCTTCCTGCGCAAGCCGCGTTGGCTGATCGGCACGGTCGTGCTGCTGGCCGCCGCCTTCGTGATGATCAACCTCGGCCTGTGGCAGCTGCGCCGGCTCCACCAGCGGCTCGAGCGCAACAGCGCGATCGAGGCGCGCATGAACGCGCCGGCCGTCCCGCTCGCCCGGGCGCTCGCGCGGTTCGATTTCACGGTGCCGCTGGGCGCGGCGGACTCCGCGGCCTACCGTCACGTGGAAGCCACCGGCCGCTACGTCCCCGCCGACGAGGTGCTGCTGCGCTCGCGCAGCCTCGGCGGGCACCCCGGCTTCCACGTGCTCACGCCGCTCGAACTCCCCGGCGGCCGCGCGCTGCTCGTCGACCGCGGTTGGGTGCCCTACACCGACAACGACCCGCCGCTGCCGGACGCGGCTCCGCCCGCCGGCGAGGTGAACGTGAGCGGCCTGCTGCGCGACCCCGACCCGCTGCCGCGGGGCGAGTTCACGTGGCTCAGCCCCTCGGACCCCGTGAGTGGCCCGCTCAGGAAGACCTTCTACGCCAACCCGCAGCGCCTGCAGCCGCAGATGCCGTTCCCGCTGGTGGGCGGCTACCTGCAGCTCGTCACGCAGTCGCCGGCCCAGCCGGGCGAGCTGCCGGTGGCGCCGGGCGCGCCGGATCTATCCAACGGCCCGCACCTCAGCTACGCCATCCAGTGGTTCTCCTTCAGCGCCATCGCGCTGGTGGGGTACGGGGCGGTGTTCGTGCGCCGGGCGCGCGACCCCGAGAGCGATGCGGACGCGGACCGCGAGGCGGAGGAACGCCGCCGGCGTGAGGCCGCGGCCGGCGCGGGGGACGACCCCCGCGGCGACGGCGGCGGCGCCGTGCCGAGCGGAGACTGAGCGGAGACTGAGCCGAGACCGGCCCGCGACCGGCGCGCCGCCTGCCGC
>Ga0209919_1001535_pt1 | contig 11109 bp, 12 predicted proteins | sample SalPon2A_C_D2_MG_FD_185721 | JGI IMG/M metagenome (GOLD analysis project Ga0209919, IMG submission 185721) | Soil microbial communities from South San Francisco under conditions of wetland restoration - Salt Pond MetaG R2A_C_D2_MG (SPAdes)... | ecosystem: Environmental > Terrestrial > Soil >... | reverse complement strand
ACCTGACCGCGCCGCACGGGCTCGGCCGCAGGCAGACCCTGCAGGATGTGCGCTCCCTGCTGCCGGGCAGGATGTGCGTGCTGTATGCCGATTTGAAGTTCTGCTCCGATGATTGCGCCGCCATGCTGGCCGATCTTGCTGCGCAGGCCGGTATCCCGGGTATCGGGGATATGGGTCAGCTCGTTGAGGGCCTGGCGGCAAGCCCTGATCCGGCACTGTTGATCCTGCATAATTTCGATCTGCTCAGAAGCCAGCCGCACGATCCGCTTTTCGATGCGGCGCTGCTGCCATATCTGGTGCAGTTTGCCGGGTATGCGCAGCTGGCGTTGCTGGTGGTTTGCGAGGATGTTTATCCCGACTGGCCGCTGCCTTGCGAGCAGCTGCCGCTGCCGCCGCTGGAGAATAGCTGACCAGGCCCCTATGTTTTATCGGGCGTTACACGATCGGATGCAGGGTCATGCAAGGGGTCGGCATCATGGACAACGATGGGAAATGAAGCGCCGCACTCGGTGCAGCGCACCTTCGTGCCCATCGCATCCTTCATCTTCTGATTTGCCGCATAGCGTTTATGGCAATGAACACATTCGATATATTGCATGGCCCTCTCCTGCTATCCATGTTTTAGCAGGTTTTGGATTACATGAACAACCCGGGTTTACGAAACCTCTTTCTGCATGTCCCCGAGTTTGGTCAGGATTTTCTACAATCAGATAATTTCTGATATGCGCCGCGAAAGGGCTCAAGCCATCGCAAGACGGATGTTTGTAGGGCATCATTGTCCCGCTGGAGGCGACAGGGTGATGAAAGAGGGGAAGGCCGGATGCTGATCATTCCATTTGCATCAAAGATGACTTTCAAGCCGGTGCCGTGGGTGACCATTGCGCTGGTGGTGATCAACTGCTTTGTACTTTTCTTTGTGCAGAGCGGGGATAGCAAGGGCTATGCCGCTGCGGTCCGCTATTATGATGCATCGGTGCTGCCGGGGCTCGAAGTGCCTGCTTTCGCCAAATTCCTGGATCAGGAAGGGCGCAATGATGAGGCGAAAGAGCTGCGCAGCGCATCGCCTAAGAAGGTTGCGCAAGGCGGTTTCCCGATCATGCTGCAGCGCGAATATAAATTCATCCAGCAGCTGCATCATGACGAGTGGATCAAGCCCGATAACGCCGGATACGGGCAATGGAAGACAGCACGTGCTGAATTCGAGGCGCTGCTCTCGAAGGTCGTGTCCGAGGAATATTCGTTCAAGCCCGATGCGCCCGAAGCCATGGATATGTTCACGCACATGTTTTTGCACGGAGGCTTCGACCATCTCCTCGGCAATATGATCTTCCTTGTCCTGCTCGGTTTTGTGGTCGAGCGCCTGATCGGTTCGATGTTCTATTTACTGATCTATATCGTTGGCGGCCTGTGCGCCGTAGCAACCTTTGCGCTGGTCTCGGCAGGCAGCGGGGTGTCGCTTGTCGGCGCGTCCGGTGCCATCGGGGCGCTGATGGGTATCTATGTCGTGCTGTTCGGCTGGCGCAAAATACCCTTTTTCTATTCGCTCGGGTTTTACTTCGATTATGTTAGGGCACCGGCCCTGCTGCTGCTGGTGGCATTCCTGGCCAAGGAGCTCTATTTCCATTTCACCAGCGATAATCATGTTGCCTACATGGCGCACTTCGGCGGCATCCTCTCCGGAGCGCTGTTCGGCATCATGCTGAACCGGATCAGGACGATTCCGGTCGATGACATGCTGGCCGAGCTGGAGAAGAGCGAACAGGCTCATATCAAGCCGTGGCAGGCGGAATTCGACCAGGCGATGGCCATGGTGGAGAAGCTGAGGTTTGAGAAGGCAGGCGCGATCTTTGCCCGCCTGCACGAGCAATATCCCGATGAACACGGCCTGCTGCAGGAGTGGTACAAGGTGGAGCGCAACATGCCTGCCGGAGAGAGCTTCCATGCGGCGGCGCGCGCGATCATGCTGGGTAAGCCGAACAGCCCGGCATCCGCCAGCGAAGTGCATGATGTGTATAACGAATACATCAGGCTGGCGCAGCCCGGGCCGCGCATCGATCGGGCGCTGCTTCTGTCGCTGGCCCGGACGTTTGCAGAGAGGGGCTTTCTGGATGATGCCGAGAAGCTGGTACGGCTGCTGGTCAGGAAATCCGCCGATGCGTCCGATCTGGCATCGCTGGTGCTGGTGCTTGCCCGCAGACTGCGCCAGGGCAACCAGGCGGAGAGAGCCGTGCCCTATCTCAAGTGGGTGGCCGGGCGTGCGGATCAACCGGCCCTGGCCAAGCAGGCGCAGGCACTGCTGAAGGTCTAGCGCTCAGGCGGCCGATCCTGTCGGGCGCTCGATCAGCATCAGGTTGTGCCGGGCCTGCTGGGTGCGTGCATCCTCCGGATAGCGCTTGATGATATAGAGCAGGACCTTTTTGGCTTTCTCAGCCTGGCCGAAATGGTGCTGCAGCGATTGCGCGGCCATGAGCAGCAACTCGATCGCATCGGGATAATCCGGATGCTTCTGGATAAAGCCATTGAGCAGCGAAACAACAATCCTGTGCTCATCGGCCTTTTTTGCGGCCGTGGCCAGCTTGTGAATGTCTGCCGGCCGGGCCAGACGGAAGGCCGGATCCATCTCGATGCAGTCGCGGAAAATGCCGAGCGCCTGTTTGCCCTGATTGTTGTCCAGCAGTTCGGGGATGAAGGCGCTTGCATGTTCCAGCGCGGCCTCGTTCTCCTTGTCATTGACCAGCATCTGGTGATACAGCTGGTGCATCTCGATGCGGGCATTATCCGTTTCCGCCTGGCGCATCAGCTCCTTCTTCAACGATGCCTTGGCGGCCTGTTGCATGCCCTCCTTGATAAGCAGGCGCACCCTCTGCAGGGCCGGATAGGAGGCGCTGCCCTCGCTGCTGCTGGCCCTGGCACGGGCCGGAGGCTTCACGTCATATTCGACTTCCGGCTTGATGCCCAGATGCTCATGGTACTGGTACACCACATAGCCCAGCAGATGGAACGTCACCACCGTGAAAAAGCCCATCATGAAGACATTGAGCATGGTCAGCAGCCACAGCGGCAGGATATTGAAGAGCAGGAACTGGGCCGAAGCCGGGCCGCCGCTGAGCAGCAACAGAACGCCGCAAAGGGCCAGATAGGGCAGGCCGATGGTGGAAATCACGCTGCCGATATCGACCGGATTGATGGCCCTAAAAAAGCTGTTGTGCACGGCCAGCAGCACCACCATGGCCGGCAGCACCAGCTGGTTGAGGATAAAGGCCACCGCCTCGATGACATTCGGATTAATCCCGAAGGGATAAAGGATCAGCGCCAGCAGAAAGCCCAAGGCCATGATGATGGCGAACAGCTTCAGGGGCAGTGCCAGCTCGCGCATCTGGAAGTTCAGCGACAGCTTGGGCGGCGTGAGATGGCCCATGGCGGTGTGTTGCAGCACCGAGAATGCATAACGCAGGATCATCAGGGGCAGCATCAGTCCGGCGACTACGACAACAGGCCACAGGGGCACGAAGAACAGCAGGGAGAAGCATGCCAGGCCGATCAGATAGGTGAGCGAGCCGCCGTTGAGCGGATAGCGGAACGTGGCCGGCATGCGCTTCCAGAACGGGGGGATGGCATGGGCGGTGCTGAGCTTGCGCAGGGCCTTGTCGCAGGCGGGGCAAACGGTCGTCTGGCCTGTTTGCCGATCTTCCATCACACAGTGGGAACAAAGCGCGATCTTGCAGCCTGTGCAATACCATTTGGCAGGAATGTCCGCATGATATTTACAATAGTTGTCGTTCGTCATGGCATTCCCCTTAAAAAGAGTATGGGGACTTTAGGGGGCAGCGGACCTGCCCGCAATCAGACTATTTCTGATATGCGTGCCTGCAGCAGCGGGGGCCGGTTGAGGGGCTCCCGTCCCGCACGCCGGCATGGTCTATTCGATGCTCAGCCTTTGCCCAGCATGCCGCGAATGGCCGCAGGCAGATCGGCAGGCAGCAGGATGGTCTTGGTGTTTTCCGAAGCCGAAACCGAGCTGATCGCATCGATATAGCGCTGGCCCAGCAGATACATGGCGGGCAGTTCCTTATCCTGAATGGCACTGGTCACATTCTCGATCGCTTCCCTGGATGCGTTGGACAGGATTACCTGGGCTTCCGCATCGAGCTTCGATGCCTCCATGCGGCCCTGCGCCTCGAGAATCGCAGCCGATTTTTCACCGTCGGCCTTGGTCACGGTGGCGCGCCGCAGACGCTCGGCCGCGGCCTGTGCTTCCATCGCCTGCTGCATGGTGGTGGATGGCTTGATGTCCTGGATCTCGACGTTTTTCAGTGTGATGCCCCAGTCGGAGATGTTGTCGGCAATGCCTTCCTTCAACTTCACCCGGATTTCCTCGCGCGAGGAGAGGGCATCATCGAGGGCCGTGCCGCCGATGATGCTGCGCAGCGTGGTCTGGATGATATTCACAATCGCCTGCTCATAATCCTCAACGCCGTAGATCGCCTGATCCGGCTTGGTGACCTGGATAAAGGCAACCGCATTGGCAATGATCACGGCATTATCCTTGGTGATCACTTCCTGGCCCGGAATATCGAGCACGATTTCCTTCGTGGTCACCCGGGCTGCAACATCATCGATAAACGGGATAATCAGGTTCAGGCCCGGCTTCAGCGTTTTGAGATACTTGCCCAGCCGCTGCACAACATAATTGCTTCCCTGCGGCACGATGCGCACACCCAGCCCGATTGCGATAACAAGCACCGCTCCGATAAAAAGCATCAACAAGGTTCCTGCAGGTATATTTCCTGCCAATACGTTTTCCACAATTATTCTCCTGTTTTCTCAGTGATGATTACGATATTTCCCCGTACATCAGCGATCGTGATGCGATCGCCTTCCTGCACGGGCTGGTCGGATTTGAACATCCATTCGCGTGCGCCCAGAAATGCGCTTTCAAGCGCCACCCTGCCGCTGCGGCCGCCTGCCTCGATGCTTTTCACCGTGCCCGACGGCGCGTCGGCCAGCGATGTGGCGACATCGCCGGTGGTGCTCTGTGTTGCCGTTCTCTTCTGCAGCATGCGGATCGGCACAAACAATGCCGCCCCGGAAGCCGCAAACAGCAGCCCCTGCCCGGCCAGCGATGGCGGCCAGCCGGCAAACAGCAGGCTGAGGAATACCACCGCTGCCGCAACGGAAAATACCAGCGCCACGGATGTGAAGGTGGCGGCTTCCGCCAGCAGCAATATCACCGCCAGCGCGCCCCAAAAGTAGTAACTGTTTGATACGATCTGTTCCATGTCCCTGCCTCTGTTCCCGGAATGACTTGCAGCCTTCCCGAAACCCTATCCGCATGCAATCAAAAGCCTTCAATAAATAGAAGGGCAGCTATTCAGCAGCTGATTGAATGAAGTGTTGTCTCCCCGGAAGGCTGCCTAAGTTTAATAGGTATTGTGTCCCCGGAATGGGTGTTACAGGCAACATTCCTTCCCGCAGCCAGGTTGAGGCGTGGCTTCAGGAGATGGAGCCGTCCATCACGCATGGTTGAATATCGCGGCACTTACGCGGAACATCTCGAACGCCTGGGCGTGGCCTGAGCGCAGCAACAAGAGGAGAGAGAGCATGCAGCAGAAAGCGGAGAAGAAAGACCTCTCATGGATCGGCTCAGCCACCAGCCTGCTTGCCGTGGCGGCATGCTATGGCACGCTGGCAGCGGTTTCCCTGCTCTCCCTGATCGGCATCAATCTGGAGATTGAAGAGAGTGTGATGGTAAAACTGGTCAGCGCCCTGCTTGTTATCGCTCTGGCAGGCATGGCCTACTCCTTCAGCAGACATCGCAGGCCCGGCCCGCTCATGCTGAGCCTCGCCGCCGCAGCCCTGCTGTTATGGGTATTCTTCGCGGCCTATTCCAGGCCCCTCGAAATGCTCGGCTTCGCCCTGCTGATTCTCGCCTCGATATGGGATTTCATCGCCAAAAAGCGCGCCCGTTCATCTACCTGCAACCAAGCTTAACCCTCAAGACCAAAGACCCGAGTATCACAAAATACTGGTGCTTCAACGCGCGAATCAAATAACTGCTTTTTTTAAAGTACCGTACCCTTGGAATTATAAACTATACAAGTCACATAACTGTCTAGAAAAGTCTTTTTCGCCACCGTAACTTGGATGCCGAACCTTTAGAACAACTTTCGATGGAAAGATTTTTGAAGCGCATTTAAAAGCGTCATTGCCAATAGCAACTATCCTTTCAGGAGATAAAAGAGAAACCAAAGCCTCTAATATTTCTGCCCCTTCATCTCTTTCCTTTGCTGTATGACTTCGATTGGTTAATTGGTTCCCTTTTTCATATGGATGAAAAGGAAATACATTCCACATGAAAATATTCTGATCAATACGATTAATAAAATCCCATATGTTCGCAGCCGTTCGCTCAGAAAAAACATTGCCTTTTGTTGCTTGCAACAACTCTACGTCCCATTTCTTTCCAGCTGTAACTAAATGCGCCTCGTCGGTCAACGCCAAGCCAGTTCTCCTTCCTCCTCGATGACCTAAATCTCTACCAATCCACAGAGAATCAACTCCTGAAGACAAGAAAGAATCTATTGTTGCTATTAAGTTTTTGGTTCGAATTTCAGCAGCGTTATATTTATCAAAAAACTCGCACGTATCTGTATAAGGATTAAATACATTTGACCCTTTATAGCTTTTTAACTTGGAAACAAATCTCTGCTGATTCAATTAGTATGTCCTTTGTATCTAAGAGTTCTGTCGATTCGATTTCCAACGATAATCCCTCCATTATTTTTGACCACATTCCTGAATACGTCATAGCCAGTTAAAATCGCTTCCTCCCATAGAATCATTGGACATTCATCCACTTCAAATCCTTTAACTATTTGGGTTATGTTTTTTAGCATATCAAAGGTTAGGCTTTTTTTGTGTTCAAAATAGTTGTTTTCTTTTGCAATATTGAATATCCAAGCCGAAAGACCTTCTTCTACCACAATCGCTCTGCCACCATCTTGAGTATGATCAATTTCTGGATTGCTTTTGCGTTTATGTTTAATCAGTGCCCTAATCGTAGGAGACCAACTTAGAATGGCTGCGTAGGAAAAATGGAACACATCATGGAATCTATATCCGTCAATATCCTTGATACTGTCTGTTAATGGGTCTCCGATAAATACACCATTCCAACGCATTGCCTGTTTCTCTTTTGTTCTCTGAACAAACTCGATTTCAAATTCGACAGGTAACCTTTCAAACTCAGGAAATCCATCATCAAATAATGGTAACGAAGAATTTTCTGGTCGAATAAATCGACTCGAAATTTTATTGATATTCCTATCAATTACGTTTGTGAAACTGATGTTCAAAATGCACAACGCAGAAAAATAAGTTTCTAGAAAATGCTTAATTTTTTCAGCGGTCTCGTTTTCGATGTATTCAACGCTTAGAAAGTTTCCAGTAAGTTGGCCTAACTTCACAAGGATATCATCAAAATCATGTTCGACCGATGGATTGAATGACAAGACTAATGGAGCAATATCCGAACCTAACAATATTTCCGCATTGGCCCTATTGCTATGTGTCAATTCGACCAAAATGGCTTGGATATCAACATTCAAGCGAGCAGATAAGCAACATAAATACCAGAAGGCATCCCCGAATTCTTCGATAACCACGCTATCGAATCCTGTATAGACATTCGGTTCTCTTTTGATTTTTTTTGCGGCAGTCATCAGACCGCCCACCTCTCCAAACAAACCATGAAGTACAGGGGCCAAATCATTTTTTGGTAACCGATCAGTATCTTTAACGAATTGTAAGTAATCAGAAAACACAAAGTTGTTTTTCTTCATTGAGTATCACTCCAATCAAAAGGATGGCTAATAAAGCCCTTTTCTTCGAAAGAATCATACCATTCGATAAAACCCATAATCATTGCTCTGTCGGTTGGGTTTTCACCTGAGAATTTACTTTCACTAATTCCTTTGTGACAAAGAGGTTTGCCACAACTTTCAAGCTCTTCAGGGATAAAAGGGCCGTCTTTTCCAAAGTAAATAAATTCTTCGCTGATAAGAACTCGATTAGTGTTTGTGTCTCTATTTATGTGATCGCTATTTGCGCTTCCGTCGTCATTACTGTGGAAAGAATCCAACTGCGTCCAGCCCTTTGAGGCAGTATTATAAATATTATCGCCTCTAGCTTGTTTCCGGCTTCCATTAATTATTGGTTTCTTTAACTGAAACCTTTTATCTGAAAAATATTCATTAAAGCTTAGTGTTTCAGACACCTTCATTGCATATACAATTCTCCCTCCTTGGTTCACTGATTTACAGGCGCTTCCAACACCAACAATCCAGTCACCAATTTGAGCACTTTTTCTTATCCTAGGTTTACAGGTAGCTAACGTACAAAATCCATGAAAAGGATTCGGGGCAAATCCACTGTCATATCTAACGACATACGAATACAGGTTCACGTATGTAAAAACGCGCTTAACATGGGTGCCTCAAAATGCTTCTTCGTGGCCGTGGCGTCCCATCAGGATTTTCTTGTATGTGATCGTCACTTAATATCGCATCAACGATACTGCTTCCATGCCAACCAACTAAGGCATCCCTATATTCCTCCAATGCCTCTGGAAGGTCACATCCCTTTTCTCCGTTTCCCCAGACCCCAACTATCCTTTTGTCTAACTTGTCTGCATATTCAATTTCCCAATTTACATACTCACTGTCTTTCGTGTCCTTGCTGATGTAGACCACTAGAACACTGCACTGCCTAATTTTAGGGGCTAATATTTGGTTCTTAATATAGTCCTCGCTTTTTGCCCGATTTGGTTTGTCCGAGTTGATTGAATAATCCTTTGCGTCGATGCCACTTTGTGAAAGCAACCTTTTCAATTCTCCAAGCTTTGAATCGTCCTCATGAATATGGCTGATAAATACGTTTCGTGTTTCATTTGCCAAAATTAATCACCCCTCGTATATACATTTCTACCGAAAGCCAACTCCCTCATTTTCTTTCTGTACCCAATCAGATTTTTATTTACAGTCAAAAGGTTGTCAGACAACTCTTTAAATTGAGGAAATGCGTTCTGAATATCTTGTGGAGTTCTGTCCAAATTATCTTTTTTAGATAGCTCCGCCTCATACCATCGTCGAAACTTTGCTTGCCATATCGTGAGATGTGGGCGCACACCTCTATTTAGCACATCAATTGAGAGTTCGATTATGCCAATCGTATCTTTTCGTTTTAATTTTGAGGCTGGTATTTCCTTAATCAGCTCTCTTGTCACAGCAAAGAACTGATACCACGAATCATATATTTCGGTGAGGACGTCGGATTCTAAGTCTACCGGCAAACCTATTTTTCTAGTGCTTAACTCAACCCATATTTTATATGCAATATGAGAGTCAATGTCGTTTGGCTTTAATTTGATTTTTTGATTTCCAATGCCAAATTCTGCTTCATCAATTTCCATAGCTCCAAAATTTTGGAAATCTATTTTGATTACAACCAATGCAATTAATAAGAGGATAAGGATACCAATTAATAAAGGTGCTCCAACATCTAACGAAAGACTCCAATCACTATTAATTATGAATTCGAACATTGGCGCACCATCGCTAAGTGTTTGCGAAGGTGTGGATGAGTGTTCTGAAATCGAACCAGATGCTGCCACCGCGTTAACCAGCACTGTTGATCCCCACGATACTTAATTTTCGATCCATCACTGGCCCCCTGTTCTTCTGAATACTTCTGGGCGTAATTCTAGGGACACAATACCCATCTCCCTCCGAACATGACGCTCAGATGAAAAAACTTGATTAGAACTGTTGTTTGAAATCATTTCCTCGTCCCCTTGGACAATATGAACCCAGCTTACGCGCCTTGGCGTCGGTCAACAATGCAGCCAAGTCAAAATAAGACTTTTTCTTAGCTCATCGTGTGTGCCTCAGAGCTGTGAATGGAGAAGCTTGAAGCTGGCCGCTCAGCTGGCTGGCGGCTTGAAGCGGGTTTGCAGCGCCAGCGTCACGATCAGCAGGACAGCACCGGTCTCGACAAAGCCGCCTGCCAGATAACCGGCAAAGCCGATGAAAAACGGCAGTTCGGCCACGGCCAGGCCCGGCATCATCGCGGCGGTGACCCGCTGCCAGTAGGCCGCATCCCGCTGCATGCCTCTCGGCAACGCCACCGCCTCGCGGAAGCGGCGCATCATCGGCAGGCTGATAACAGCCGCAGCAAGGCCGCCGGCGAGAAACCAGATATCGGTGTCGGCCGCCATGCCGCCGATGCCCGCCATGCCGGCGAAGAAATGCACCGGCAGCGCAATCATGACGGGTGAGGCCAGCATTGAGGCCCAGATAATATTCAGTATCTGTCCGTTGGGCGCGTTGTCCGGCTGTTGTGCCATCATTGCAGTCCGGGCCGGAAGGTATCTGCGGAAGGGTGGATGATCATGAAGGCGCAACCGATGCCGGAATCAGTTCTGCGCAGAGCTGCCCGCCATGCGGGCCTTCAATGCCTTAAAATAGGGGCTGATGTTTCTTGGGTTGCAGAATTGCGCCACCACGCCCCGGGTATCTTCATCGACCTCGAAGGTGAACTGGCTGGGCCTGTTTTTATAGAAATGCTCCGAGTTGGTGATGGCCAGGCCTTTCCCGGCTGAAGCCTCTGCCCGGTGCGCCATGATGATGGGGTGCCTTCCGTTCTCACAGGTGCGAACCTCAAGCTGATAGGTCTTTCCCTTCTGCATCAGTAGTTGCGTCGTTGTCGGATCCGCTTCCGCTGCCAGCGCCGGAAATGAAACACAGAGTGCCATCGATGCGAGCGTTACCTGGATAATTATTTTCATGCTTCCTCCCCGGGTTGTGCAAACAGGTACAGATATTTCCTGTTGTGGTAAATATTCAGGCGCCATCCTGTTTCGTTTCTGTGGCATCGCTTGCCGGGTCATGCATGGGATCGGCATCGTGCACAACAATCGGGAATGAGCTGCCGCACTCGGTGCAGCGCACCTTCGTGCCCATCGCATCCTTCATCTTCTGATTTGCCGCATAGCGTTTATGGCAATGAACACATTCGATATATTGCATGGCCCTCTCCTGCTTTACCATTTGT
>Ga0209919_1001534_pt1 | contig 11112 bp, 7 predicted proteins | sample SalPon2A_C_D2_MG_FD_185721 | JGI IMG/M metagenome (GOLD analysis project Ga0209919, IMG submission 185721) | Soil microbial communities from South San Francisco under conditions of wetland restoration - Salt Pond MetaG R2A_C_D2_MG (SPAdes)... | ecosystem: Environmental > Terrestrial > Soil >... | reverse complement strand
GTGACAACACCAGTGCCTGGCGGCGCAGGTCCGGGGTGAGATAAACGTTTCGTGAACTCATCGCCAGACCATCGGTCTCCCGAACAATCGGCAGGCCGACGATTTCAACCGGCAGGTTCAAATCAAGTGTCATGCGGCGGATCACCGCCAGTTGCTGAAAATCCTTCTGGCCAAAGAACGCGACCTGCGGCTGGACGATGGCAAACAGTTTGCTGACCACCGTGGTCACGCCGCGGAAATGACCCGGCCTGGCGGCCCCGCACAAGCTCTCGGTCAAGCCCTCGACATCGACGTAGCTGGCATAGCCGCGTGGATACATCTCGACCGCATCCGGCGCAAAGATCAGGTCGGTCCCGACGCTTTCGGCCAGAGCGGCATCGCGGCTCAGATCGCGCGGATAGCTTTCCAAATCCTCGTTTGCCCCGAACTGGGTCGGATTGACAAAGATCGACAGGACCAGGACATCGCCACGCCGGCGTCCTTCGCGCAGCAGCGAAAGATGTCCCTCGTGCAACCAGCCCATGGTCGGTACGAAAGCGATCTTTTTCCCGGCTCTGTGCAGCTTCAGGCAATTCTGCTGCATCATCGAAACTGAAGTGATGATCTCCATAGAGGTGCAAGGATTGAGGTGCATGGGCAATGGAAAACAACATGCTTTCTACCCTGGACCTTCATCCATTCATCCTTTCTCCACCGTTATTTGAAACTATGCTCCGGACCGGGAAAGCGCCCGCTCTTCACGTCATCGATATAGTCCGTCGCCGCCGCAGTGACGATTGTGGAAACGTCGGCATAGTGTTTGACGAACTTCGGCGAGAATTGATCGCACAGACCGAGAATGTCATGCAGTACCAGCACCTGGCCGTCGCAGTCGAGACCGGCACCGATACCGATGGTCGGGATCGTGAGTGAAGCGGTAATCTCGCTGGCGAGGGGGGCCGGGATCCCCTCCAGCACCAGGGCGAAGGCCCCGGCTTTCTCGACCGCGCGGGCATCGGCGAGCAGTTGCCGGGCCTGCTCCTCGCGACGACCCTGCACCCGGTAACCGCCCATGCGGTGGATCGACTGCGGGGTCAGGCCGATATGACCGACGACCGGGACGTCCATGTCGACAATCGCCTGAATGGTTCCTGCGACATGCACTCCCCCCTCCAGTTTGACCGCCTGGGCCCCGCCCTCCTTGACCAGTCGACCGGCGTTGAGCCGGGCGTCGCGCAGGTCGACCTGATAGGAGAGAAACGGCAGGTCGGCCACCACCAGAGCCGAAGATGCGCCGCGCACCACTGCGCGAGTGTGGTAGATCATCTCCTCAAGGGTGACCGGCAGGGTCGTGTCGTGACCGTTGACCACGACCCCGACGGTATCGCCGACCAGCAGGATGTCGATGCCGGCGGCATCGAGCAGTTTCGCAAAGGGGTAGTCGTAGGCGGTCAGCACGGAGATCTTCTCCCCGTCATGTTTCATTTTCTGAATATCGAGGATCGTCTTGCGCTTGTTCAAAACCACTCCTTTTTTTCAGCTAACGAAAACGCCTTCCGGTACAGACCGAAAGGCGCAAAAAGAGTTCCGTAGTGGACTCCAATTCAGCTGCTCGCCTTCCGTCCCGGTCCGGCAGATCCAGGCGGTATGTGAGAATATAAAACCGACGCCATGCGGCTCCGGAGCGAGTTCCGGGCCAGCGTCGACCGTATACAAAAAAGCGTTTTATTCTATAGCATGCAGGCTTAAAAACTGTCCAGCGATTTTTATGCCTGCCCGGGCAGCAGGATCTTGCCGGCCTGGTAGGCGTCGGCCACCTTCTCGCCCAACGACCAGTATTCACGGATACCACCGAGGTACACCAGGGGATCAAAGCAACGGGCATCTCCGTTCGGATGCTCGTCAAAAGCCTGCTCGGCAGCGTGAATCTGCAGGATTTCACCCAGCACCAGACGGTACTCACCCAGCTCGAGTTCCTGGGTAACCCGGCACTCGACGTTGAGCGGCGAATATGTCAGCAAGGGGGGAGAGACTTGCTGGGCGGCCTCCAGTTTGAGTTGGCAAAGTTGCGCCTTGTCCAGATCGCGACCGCTGCGGATGCCGCAGAGATCGGCCTCGGTGGCGAGTCCCGTCGGCACCAGGTTCACGACAAACTCTCCGGTCTGGCGGATATTGTTGTAACTGAGGCGATTGTGATTGAAGGAGACCGCCATGGTCGGCGGAGTCTTGCTGACGATCCCGGCCCAGGATGCGGTCATGATATTCACGTCACCATCCAGCCCGATGCTGGTGATCATGGTGGTCGGCTGCGGGAAAAAGGTCACACAGGGACCAAGGGCGCGTTTTTTCAAAATCGGCTCCTACATGGCAAGAGGTTCGGTTGCCGGGATTATACCGCCAGACGCCTCAGGCTGCCAAGCAGTACGACGAATGGATGCAGATCGGATGGCAGTTCCTGGGCCAGTCGCTGTTGCAGGACGCGGTAAGCCTTGACGATCTGGCGGCGCGGCTGGAAATATCCGGCGACGTCCGCTTCAGCAGTTCCGGTCTGGTCGAGAATCAATCCGGTCAGATCGAAGGTTAAGGCCTCGAACTGGCCGGCCAGGGTGCGGGCCGCCTGGCGGTCCCACTGATCGTGCATGACGACCCGATCGATCCCTGCCAGCAGGTCATCGATTTCCAGGAACTGTTTGACCTCCAGGTAGCTGGCCGTCACCTTGGCAACTTCGATCTGACGCTGCCGCGCCAAGGCCACGACCGGGAGAAAATCACGCAATTGAGCCAGGCCGGACAGCTGGGCTGCCACAGTTTCCGGCATCCCGGCAGCCAGCAAGTCCGACACATCGGTCCCGGCGGCAGAGGTGACTTCGGAGCGGAAATCGCCCAGCTCCCGGTGCAGGGTCGTCACACTGGCCTGATCCAGGACCAAATCGAAACCGTTGGTCAGCCCCCAGTGGACCATGTCCGCCAGCCTATCTTCGACCGCCAGCAGCCATTGATGCTGCCGTTCCGACGGCAGCCGGTTGTCAAGCTGGTAGATATCCCGCCGCAGACGTCGCGCTTGAAGCATCTGGTCGAGAACCAGGTAGGCCATGGCAATCTGCGGCAAACCGCAACCGCTCGCTCGTGAGAGCCGGTCACAGAACGCGGCCCCGGCGCAATCCACCAGGTGATTGGTAACCATCGTGGCGGCGATCTCCCGACCCAGCGGGTGCTGGGCAATATCCTCGGCAAACCGTTCCTGGATGCGCTCCGGGAAATACTCGCGCAGGAAAGACTCGGCCGTCGTCGTCAAATCGAGTTCACTCTCCAGCAATCCCTGGTAAAGCTGCATTTTGCTGTAAGCGAGCAGAATTGACAGCTCCGGACGGGCGAGGCGCTTTCCGGGCCGTGCCTGCAGCTCCTTGTTGCCCGGCAGCACTTCGCCGCCACGGTCGAGCAATCCGACATCACTCAATCGCGCCATCAGGTCGGAAAACTGGCCGAGATCGCGCTGACAACGCAGCTGCTCGAGCGACAGGCAGAGGCTTTGCGTATAGTTGTTGCACAGCACGGCTCGGCTGACCTCTTCGGTCATCTGTTCGAGCAGCTCGTTGCGCTCTTCCAAATCCCTGACCTTGCCCTGCTCCATCAGGTAATGGAGGAATATCTTCAGATTGACTTCATGGTCGGAACAATCGACACCGGCGGAGTTATCGATGGCATCGGTATTGATCCGGCCGCCGGCCAGGGCATATTCGATCCGGGCCCGCTGGGTCATGCCGAGGTTCCCCCCCTCTCCGACCACCCTGGCCCGCAGCTGCGTGGCATCGATGCGCAATCCATCGTTGGCCCGGTCGCCAGCATCCTGGTGTTTCTCACTGGAGGCCTTGACATAGGTGCCGATCCCGCCGTTCCAGAGCAGATCGACCTCTGACGCCAGCAACAGTGAGATCAGCCCCTGCGGGTCGATACTGCTGTGACGAACCTTGAGCCAGGCCTGCACTTCGGCAGAGAGCGGAATCTCTTTGAGCTCGCGCGCGAAAATACCCCCGCCCTTGGAAAGTAACGAGCGGTCGTAGTCGGCCCAGGAGGAGCGAGGCAGATGAAACAGGCGCTGACGCTCCTGCCAGCTCGCTGCCGGGTCGGGATCGGGGTCGAGGAAAATATGCCGATGATCAAAGGCCGCCACCAGCTTGAGGGCCTTGGATAACAGCATGCCATTACCGAAGACATCGCCGCTCATGTCGCCAATCCCGACCACCGTCACCGAGTCGATCTGCACATCGATACCAAGCTCGCGGAAATGCCGCTCGACACACTCCCAGGCGCCCTTGGCGGTAATGCCGAGTTTCTTGTGGTCGTAACCCTGCGAGCCGCCACTGGCAAAAGCATCCTTGAGCCAGAAGCCGTAGTCGGCACTGACCCCGTTGGCGGTATCCGGCAAATGGGCGGTACCCTTGTCGGCAGCCACCACCAGGTAGGGATCGTCGTCGTCGTGAGCAACCACCCGCTGCGGCTTGACGATCCGGTTGGCAACCCGGTTGTCGACCAGGTCGAGCAAGCCCCGCATCAGCGTCTGGTAAGCCGCTTTCGATAATTCTCCCCCCTCCTCCCGGGTGGCGAACGGGGTTTTGACGATGAAACCCCCTTTTGAGCCGACCGGGACGATCAGGGCGTTTTTGGTCATCTGGGTTTTCATCAGCCCGAGGATTTCGGTCCGGAAATCGTCCGGGCGGTCTGACCAGCGGATCCCGCCCCTGGCAACCATGCCGCCACGCAGGTGGATCCCCTCCATGGTCGGAGAATGAACGTAGGTTTCGAACAGCGGCCGTGGCGCCGGCATATCGATGATCCCGATCGCACTGATCTTGAAGGAAACGAAATAGTCGGCCTGGTCCCGGCGCAGGAAGAAATTGGTTCTGACCGTCGAATCGATCAGGTTGAAAAGAATCCGCAGGATATTGTCCTCATTGACATCGCTGACCTGGTCGAGGGCCTCGATCATCTCCAGGCGCACCGGCATCAGCGCCTTTTCCTCGCGTTCCAGCAGGTCGGCGTAACCGCTGTCGGGATCAAAGCGGGCAGCGAAGTAACGGTACAACAGTACGGCGAGAGCCGGATTATTGATCAGGGCGTTGGCCACCCGCAGCTTGCTATAGGGCGAACCGAGCTGGAAATAATAATTGCGATAGGCCCGGAACAGGTCCACCTGCTGCCAGTCGAGTTGCGTCAGGACCATCAACTTGTTCAGGGGATCATTTTCGAGCAGCCCCTGGCGCAGTTTGGTCAAGGCCTCGAGCAGCGGTTCACGGATAGTCCCGAGCGGCAACCCCCCGGGTCCGTTGCGGACGGCGAAACTCTTGATGTAGATGGACTGTCCCTCGACCGGCAGGACAAAATCGACCTCGTCAATCACCTTGAGGTAAAAATTATCCAGGCACGGCAGCAGGTCGTTCAGGTAGCTCGGCGCCAGGCTGTAGTACTGCAGGCGGAAATACGGCTCATCCCCGCCGAAAGGGCCCCAGAGATCAAAGCCATCATGGCCGGTCTCGGTCAGGGTCGTGAGATTGACCAGGTCCCGCACGGCAAAGCGCGGATGAATCAGGTGCTGGTATTCCTCCGGCAGGTGACTGCCAAAACGGCTCCAAAGCTCCTTGCCCTTTCGGTTCTCGACCCGCCGATCGAGGAGTTTTTTCAGCGTCTGGACCCAGGGACGGGAGATCGCGGTCAGGCCATGTTCCAGGCGGTCGGGGTCGAAACTGAGATCGAACGCATCGGTCTGGATGGTGACGTGCAGACTGAGATAGGTGCGGGACAGATGAATAATCCGCGACGTGACCAGGTCGGCCTTGAAAAAACGGGTCAGAAAGGACTCCATCCTGGCCAGGCTCGCCTGTGTATAAAATTCACCCGGCAGAATCACCAGCAGGGTCAGGCCGCGCACCGCCAGACTGTGGGCCGGGACCACCTTGACCGCACCGTGCCGGTAGAGATGGGTGAACGAGCGGACAATCTCGAGGATCTCGCTGTCCGCCATGAAAAACAGCTCGACCTTCGGAAACGAGTTGAAGATTTCGATGGTCTTGCGATAGTCGTGACAGCCACGCGGGATTGACAAACCAGTCAGCGCCGCCTCGATCCGTTCGTTGAGAAAGGGAATCTTCAGGGTCGGATCCTCGATCGCCTTGACGGTAAACAGGCCGAGGAAGGCATATTCGATCTGGCAGCCGTCAACCTCGTCGCGCAGGCCGATATAAGTCAGGCGCTGATCCTTGTAAATCGGGCTGTGGCGATCGATCTCTTCAACAACAATCCGGGTCGGCCGCAGCATCCGGCCGCGAAACTTCTCATTCAGTTCGGCCAGCGGGCGTTTCTCGCCCGGGACGATGTCGACGATTTCCCATTCCAGGCCGAGTGCGGAACCGGGATCCTCCATCGCCCAGCTGATGGTCCCGGCCTCACCGCCCAGCCGGATCTGGCGGAAGGAAAACAGCAGGAAGTTTTCGTCCAGCAGCCAGTCCCAGAACGCCTGCTCGGTGGGGCTGCAATGGGCGGCCACCTCGCGCACCCGGGTGACCAGCGCCTCCTGATCCCAGAAAACCCCCTGCACCGAGACCACGGTTTCGCGCGCGGCGGCAACGAGCTGATCCGGCGTCAGCGATCCCATGTTGATGATCTCGATAGCGATAAACGATTCCGCCGAGCCGAGGCTGCGCTCTGTTCCGAGGACTTGCAGGACACCACCCGAATTCCTGGTCACCTGCAGGATCGGGTGACAGACGACCTGGAAGTCGACCTCGAGCCGACCGAGGCACAATTGCAGAGAATGCAGCAGAAAGGGGGCATCTTCGGTCAGGCAGAGCAGAAACCCCCGCTCATCAGCCTGGGCAATAAAATCGACCTGGATGGCGGCACGACGCTGAGTGATGAAGGCCAAAAATCGCTCATTCCAATCGAGCAGCAGCTCGACCGAAGGTGCAATAAAGAAGCTGTAGGGCGTATGTTGACGCAGGATGTCGGCCAGGGCGAGTTTTTGCTCACGCACGACGCCCTCCTCAGCGTCCAGCCGGGCCAGGACCTCATCCAGCTTGGCATCGAGGGACTGCAGGCTCTCGCGATTACCCTGGGCGTCGATAATCATTTTCATGCGTTTTTCTCCGTGTTTCGAATGACTTCAAAAAGTCAGTATTCCTCGATGCTTATTCTCAGTAAGTCTAGTAGACCCGGCTAGGTTTGACAAGTTGCTGGCGGACGAAACAAAAACGGCGCACCGAGGATTCGGTACGCCGTTGCAACCCGGACTGGTGGAGCTGTCTAGGCGTCGAGCATAAACTCGATGGTCGCCTGTTCGCGCAATGACTCGACCCACCCCTGCAGCAGCTTGGCCCCCTGCTCATTGCGCAGGAACTGGATAATTTTCGGCCGGGCCTCCTCCAGGGTCAAGGCGACATCATCCTCTTTATCAAGCACCTTGACCAGGTGGATGCCGAATTGGGTCTGGACCGGCCCGGCAACGGTTCCGATCTCGGCGTTGAATGTGACCGCCTCAAACTCCTTGACCATATCGCCACGCCGGAAATAGCCAAGATCACCGCCCCCGGTCGCACTTGGACATTGTGAATACTGCTTGGCCAGCGCGGCAAAATCTTCATCCGCGGCCCGCTGCTGCAATTCGCCGATCAGTTTAGCGGCGGCGGCCGGGTCCTTGTCATCGGTTCGCACCAGGATGTGACTTGCCCTGACCCGCCCGGACCGAACCATCTTTTCCGGATGCTCGCGGTAAGTCCGGCTGATCGCCACTTCGTCCGGATCTGTCACTTCCCGGAGTTTCGCCTCGGATGCGAGGTTGACCGTGACATCCTGACGCAGCATCCGGTGGTAATCCTCCGGGGTGATGCCCCCCTTGGCGAGGGTCGCGTAAAACTCCTCCTCGCTGGGGAAATTGGCGATGATTTTCTGTTTTTCCGCGCTGATCGCCTGCTCATCGGCGATCACGCCCTTGGCCAGGGCCTCCTGGAAAATCAGTTCACGGGCCAGCAGCTTCTCCAGCGCAAAATCGAGTGCCGCCTGCAATTCCTCGTCGGTCAGCTGATCCATGGTCTTGCGGTGAACCTCCATGGCATAGCCCTGAATCGCGTTATCCAGATCAAAACGATTGATCGGCCGTCCGTTCACTCTGGCCACGATCTCGTTCTTGGATTTCATCACAGCTCCTTCAAGCTAATCAGTCGCCCCGGGAAGCTGATCCGCCAGTCGGGCAAACTCAGCAAGGGACAGGGTTTCGGCACGGCGCCCCGGGTCGATGGCGACCTTCTCCAGGGCGGTTGCAATTTCGACACTGCTGAAGCCACCGGTTTTCAAGGTATTACGCAGGGTTTTGCGCCTCTGGGCAAAGGCACTCTTCACCACCCGTTTGAATTGCCGCTCATCGCCTATGGCAACCCGAGCCTGCGGCAAGGGGGTAAACTTCAAGACCACGGAATCGACCTTCGGTGCCGGGGTAAAGGCCTGTGGCGGGACCTTGACGACCCGCTCGATATCGAACCAGAGCTGGCTGAAGATCGACAAGGCCCCATAATCGCGACTCCCCGGACCGGCACAGAGCCGGTCACCGACCTCTTTTTGAAACATCAGGACCAGCCGGCAGAACCGGTTGCGCTGCTCAATGATCCTGAACACCACCTGGGACGAGATATTGTAGGGAAGATTGGCGACCAGTTTCCACCCGGTCCCGGTCAGCAGCTCGGCCCAGTCCAGGGCCAACACATCGCCACTGACGATTTGCAGGTTCGGCTCGTTGCGCTGTTCCCAGTTGCCAACCAGGTCACGGTCAATTTCGATAATCAGGACGCGCCCGGCAGTTTTCAGTAACCGGTCGGTCAAAACCCCGAGACCGGGGCCTATTTCCATAACCCGGTCGGCGGAAGACAGCTCAGCGGCGGCAATGATCTGGTCGACGACCTGGCGGTCACGCAGAAAATTCTGCCCGAAACGTTTCTTGGCGCGGTGATGCGTCATTCGGAGAGGTGCTTTCTACGTTTTCTGGGCCAGCGTGTAACCTTGATCTTGCGCGTCATGGGGGTCAGTTTCAGACAGAGGGAATAGGCGAAGATCCAACCGAACACAGCCCAGACCAGGCTGCCCAGCAGCAACGGGATCAAGACCTCCCAGCCAAGCCGGCTGAAAGCCTCATAGGTCAGGGTGTGCGGAAATTCAGCGTGGGGAAACTGCAGCATGGCCCGCCCGGTTTCATACTCCAGAGCGTAGATAACCGGCGCGGTGACCGGGTTGGTGATCCAGACCCCCAACACCGCCGCAACCTTGCTTTCCTTCAGCATCCACGCGAACACCACCGCCAGCAGCATCTGCACGCCAAAGGTCGGGGTCATGCCAATGAAGATCCCCAGGGCCACCCCCTTGGAAATCTCGTGCGGCGTCCCCCGCAGACGAACAAACCGGAGAAATTGCAGTTTAATTTGTCGGATAATCCTCCAGCGACGCCACATCCAGCTCTACTCCTGCTCCGAAAGTCGACTCAGATTTTGTCCATGGGCCAATTGGAGACTGCATTCATATCAGCCTGACAGGCATCACCCCGACGCAGATAAAAATCACCGGCGACGCCCAGCATGGCGGCGTTATCGCCACACAAAGCGGGGCTTGGGAATACGACCCGGCAGCCGTGCAGATCAGCCAGTTCGGCAAAGTGCCGGCGCAGGCCGCTGTTACAGGCGACGCCACCGGCCACCACGATCTGCGTCAGCCGCTGCTGTTCGGCAGCCTTGAATGCTTTGCTGCCCAGCACTTCGACCACCGCCGCCTGAAATCCGGCCGCGATATCGCGCAACTCTTCAGGGCCGGGCTCGTGCCCAAGCCCCTTGACGTAATTGAGCACCGCAGTCTTGATCCCGCTGAAGCTGAAATTGAGATTAGCTTTGTGCAGCAGCGGCCGCGGAAAACGGATCGCGTCCGGATCGCCTTCGCTGGCCAGGGCGTCAATTTTAGCACCACCCGGATAGCCGAGACCAAGCAGCTTGGCGACCTTGTCGAAGGCTTCGCCAACAGCATCGTCGAGCGTCCGGCCGAGCGTCGTATAGGAGCCGATGCCATCGACCCGGTACAGGTGGGTATGCCCGCCCGAGACAGCCAGGGCCAGAAACGGAAATTCCAACTTCGTTTCCAAAAGTGGCGCAAGGATATGTCCCTCGATATGGTGGACCCCCACCGCCGGGATGGCGCGGGCCAGGGCGAGGGCCTTGCCGGTCGAGAGTCCGACCAGCAGGGCGCCGATCAGGCCGGGGCCGCGGGTCAAGGCGAGCCCCTCGACGTCAGCAAGCGTGCAATCGGCTACGCGCAGCGCCTCATCGATCACCAGCGGAATCGCCTCGAGATGCTTACGCGAGGCCAGTTCCGGGACGACACCGCCATAGCGGGCGTGTACGTCGATCTGCGAGGCGACGATGTTCGACAGGATCTGCCGGCCGTCCCTGACCAGGGCCGCCGACGTTTCGTCACAGGAGGTTTCAATGCAAAGCACTAACATACAATCAATCTTCAGAAAGCCGGGTTCCGGACCCGGGTTGACAATTCCAGGTTGATGATTCTTAAAACAACCCCTGCTACAGCAGGTTTGCCGCCAGTTCGGCCAGGCAGGAACGTTCTCCCTTGCTCAGCGTGACATGCCCGGCGATCTCCTGGTCCTTGAATTTTTCGACAACATAGGTCAAGCCGTTACTCGACGCATCGACATAGGGGTTGTCGATCTGGTAGGGGTCGCCGGTCAGGACCACCTTGGTCCCTTCACCGGCCCGGGTGATGATGGTTTTGATTTCGTGCGGCGTCAGGTTCTGGGCCTCGTCGACGATCAAGTACTGATGCGGAATCGAGCGGCCGCGAATATAGGTCAGCGCCTCGATCTCCAGCAATCCCATGTCGACCAGTTCCCGGTAGCCGCGTTTTCTTTTCCCCCCCTCGTCGACGCTGCCGAGCAAGAGTTCGACGTTATCGAAGATCGGCTGCATCCAGGGCGCCAGTTTCTCCTCGACATCGCCGGGCAGGAAACCGAGGTCACGGCCCATCGGAAAGACCGGCCGCGAAACCAGCAGGCGATGATAGCTGTTGTCATCGGCGGTCATATGCAGCCCGACCGCC
>Ga0209919_1001532_pt1 | contig 11119 bp, 8 predicted proteins | sample SalPon2A_C_D2_MG_FD_185721 | JGI IMG/M metagenome (GOLD analysis project Ga0209919, IMG submission 185721) | Soil microbial communities from South San Francisco under conditions of wetland restoration - Salt Pond MetaG R2A_C_D2_MG (SPAdes)... | ecosystem: Environmental > Terrestrial > Soil >... | reverse complement strand
ATTATTTTGTGCCCTACTCACTGGCATTCGATGAACTGCGCAAGCCGGTTCCATATTACAATGCACAGGGCATCCACCTTCCGGATGTTTATGAATCTGATCGCGGTGTAACGGGCATTGACCGCTATCGTGCCGCACTGGCACACATGGCGGCGCATCGCCGCTGGAGCCGGAAGATGGTTGCCGACAACAGAAGCCCGTTCCAGCGCATCGCCATCGAGATGTTCGAGGATTGCCGCGTTGAATATCTGGCCATGCAGCGCTATCCGGGCCTGCGAAAACTGTTCCTCGCCCTGCATCCGATGCCGGATGAGAACGGGCTGGAGGAAGAAGGGGTTTCGCTCATATATTTACGATTGGCCATGCTTTCCAGGGCGATTCTTGATCCAGGCTATGTATATGGGAACAAAGACATACATGAATTCGTCGACCGCTTTTTCGCAGCGATGCAAAACAGTGAGTCCACCAGTTCGGACATGGAGTCCCTCGCGATTGCCTTCATTGCCCGCACGCACAGGCCAACCGATGCATCTGCAAAAATCTACCTGGACAATGTGAAGGTGGATTACCGGGATGATAATCGTCACCTCTGGATTCATATCGGAAGCGGTGATGAAGACTCATTTGATGAAACCAGGCGTAAGACACCACAGGAGGAAGGGAAAAGCGGACCTCCACTGCGGCGCTACCATGAGTGGGACTATAACCACCAGCATTATCGACCGGACTGGGTAAGTGTTTATGAAGCGATTCACCCCAGCGGGGATGCAGCGGATATTGATAACCTGCTGACCAAACACAGGGGCCTGGCCAAGCGACTGAAGCAGTTGCTCGAGATGCTCAAGCCGCAGGACCGGGTACGAATTCGCTATCAGGAAGAGGGTTCGGAACTGGATCTGGATGTTGCGATTCGCTCGCTGGTTGATTTCAAGGGCGGCGCAAGCCCCGATCCGCGCATCAATATATCCCATCGCACCGATGGCCGCAGCGTTGCCGTTACCTTGCTGCTTGATCTGTCGCAATCCCTGAGTGAAACGGCAGATGGTTGCAGCCAGACAATACTCGAGCTGTCACAGGAGGCTGTGTCGCTGCTGGCCTGGGCCATTGAACAGGTAGGCGATCCATTCGCGATCTCAGGCTTCCACTCCAATACCCGGCATGATGTGCGTTTTCACCATATTAAGGGATTTTCCGAGGGTTGGGATGATGCGGTGAAAGCGCGTCTGGCTGCAATGCAGGCGGCTTATTCGACACGCATGGGTGCTGCGATGCGACATGCCGCTCATTATCTGAAGGCACAGACGGCTGATAAGAAGCTGATGCTGATTCTTACCGACGGTGAACCATCCGATATTGATGAAGATGACGATCAGTTGCTGATTCGGGATGCCAGGCAGGCTGTGAAAGAACTGGATCGCGATGGTATTTATACCTACTGCATTAATCTCGATCCAAAGGCGGATGAATACGTTGCTGATATCTTTGGGCGCCAATACACCATCATTGATCATGTGGACCGGTTGCCGGAGAGGCTGCCGGAATTATTTATTTCACTTACGAAATAACAGTAACGTCTCGATCTCAACCTCGGATTAAATTGTCAGAAATGTAATCATTTGCTGTCCGCAGGAGCAGCATCGTCTCCCCAATCATCCTGTTCCCAATCATCATTTGCGCCTTTCGGCTTGGGCGGATTGCCATCGTAAATCAGGTATTGGCGGTTCTGCATCCAGGCTTCGCGGGTGAAAACATAGGGGTCGAGTGCGAGTTCGTCGCGCATATTCGAGGCTTGCAGCAGCTGCTTGCGCTTGTCGATGTATTTTAGGGCCGCGATAGCGAGGGCTGTCTGTGGGGAGATGCTGAACGAGGCCCAGAACAGGGGATCGGTCGCCGTGGCCGTGATGAAATCCGGCGTTTTGCGTACTGAATTCGGCCCCAGCAGCGGATACACGATATAAGCGCCCTGCGATGCACCCCAGACAGCCAATGTCTGGCCCAGATCCTCCTGATGTTTCTCCAACCCCATCGGGGTGGCCACATCAATCAGGCCGACGACCCCTAAAGTGGTGTTGGCCAGAAAGCGGCCGAAGTCGGCAAAGCCCTGCTTGCCTTTGCCCTGCAGGAAGTCATTGAGAACGGTGTTCATATACGTACTGTTGTCGAAGAAATTCGAGACGCCGGTTTGAAGTGCATTGGGCGTCAGATCGCGGTAGGCAATAGCCAGTGGCTTGAGGGTCACGTTATCCAGCTTGTCGTTAAACTTGTAGGTCACGCGGTTCATGCCTTCAAGCGGATCGTAGTGATTCTGCGGCGTTGCAGTGGCACAGGCGGAAAGCAGGCCCAGCAACAGCAGGGAGAGTATCATGGATGCTGGCGTCGATGTGCGATCCGATGTCATTGTCGTATTATGCCGCTTTGTTTTGTGGTAGCCACGAATATTTCACGGGCACGGATTTGGGCAGCGGGCGTGGATGGCATCGATGCCTGCCAGCACTTCTCCGGAAAGGGTTATTTTCATACTGTCGATATTCTGCTGTAACTGCTGCATGTTGGTTGCACCGATAATGCAACTGGTGACAAATGGCTGTTGCAGGATAAAGGCCAGTGACATCTGTGCCAGCTCAAGCCCGTGTTCACGGGCAAGTTGTGCGTATGCATCGGTTGCCTGATCTGCTTCATGGCCTGAATAGCGGGTGTAGCTTTCAAACAGGGTCAGGCGAGCACCTTCCGGTTTCTTGCCGTTGATGTATTTGCCTGAAAGTACGCCGAATGCGAGCGGTGAATAAGCCAGCAGGCCGACATCTTCACGGCAGGCAATTTCTGCCAGGCCGATCTCGAAGGTGCGGTTGAGCAGGTTGTATGGATTCTGGATGCTGGCGATGCGCGGCATGGAATGGTTTCCGGCTGACTGCAAATGACGCATCACGCCCCACGGCGTTTCGTTGGATACACCGGCATGCCGAATCTTGCCTGCCTCAATAAGGCGGCTGAGCGCTTCCAGCGTTTCTTCAACCGGCGTTGCCTGTTCATCGGACGCATGCCGATAACCGAGCTTGCCGAAATAATTGGTATTCCGATCCGGCCAGTGGGTCTGGTAGAGATCCAGACAATCGGTTTGCAGGCGCTTCAGCGAGCCTTCACAGGCAGCGATGATGTTCTTTGCATCCAGCTTGGCCGTGCCCTTGCGGATATGCGGGCACCATGCTGTCGGGCCGCAAACCTTGGATGCGAGCACCAGCTGATCGCGGCGCTTGGTTTTCTTCAGCCAGTTGCCAATGATGGTTTCCGTAGCGCCATAGGTTTCGGCACGCGGTGGAATGGCATAAAGCTCGGCGGTATCAAAAAAGTTGATGCCGCAATCCACGGCATAATCCATCTGCCGGAAAGCTTCATCCTGTGTGTTCTGCTCGCCCCATGTCATGCTGCCGAGTGCGATGCGGCTGACTTGCAGGCCGGTTCGTCCGAGTTGTCCGTATTTCATTAGCCCTGTCTCCCGTTGTAAATCACGCCCTCGTTGCTGGCATACAATTGCAGGACATCTGCCGCATCCTGCCTGCAGATGTCGGTTTCAACAGTAATGCCGCGGTTTTCCAGGGCCCCTTTCCAGTCAGTCATTTTCGGACCTTCGTCAAAACCGATGGCGCGGGCATCTGCATCGCGGGCGCCGCATACCAGATGCCGGATGCCGGACCAGGGAATGGCGCCGAAGCACATAGCGCACGGCTCGCAACTGGTCACCAGTTCATAAGCTTCGACTCCGGAGCCGAGGTCGAATTGTCCCAGTTTTTGCTGGGCGCAGGCAATGGCAACCATTTCCGCATGCGCCAGCGAACAGGATGCCGGTACCACCAGATTCATGCCGACAGCAATCAGTGTGTGCGTATCGATGTTGAATATTGCGGCTCCGAATGGGCCGCCTGTACCGTGCTTGATGTTCATGCGCGACAGGTTGATGGCCAGTTGCATGCGTGATTCGCGCTCAGGGTAAGTCGTGTGGGCATCCGCCAGCAGACCGGCAGCCCAGTCAGGAAGTTGAATCGAGATGGCGGGTGCGGGGAGTGTCATTAGTGCTTTGACGCGGGGGAATCAGGATCAGGCACGATCAGCGGGCGCTCATATTTCAGATCCACCTCGCTGAATGAGGCCAGCGAATCGTTGCGGATCTTGCTCCAGAAGGCGTGGTCGATCTTCAACCAGCGCCTGATCAGCTCTTCGGGCACCTGTTCCTCTTCCAGTGATTCGCGCAGGATGCTCTGCCGCAGTTTCAGTAGTTCCTCGGGGATGTACATGCGGCGGTGGGCCAGTTCCAGCTCCTGCCCGGGATAACGGATATCCGCACCGAATTTTTCGGCCATGAACTGGGTCTGGCGCAGCTCGATGGCTTCCTGGGCATGGCCTTCGAAAAAGCGGCCGAGCCATGGATGGGCATAAATCTTGTCGTAAAAGCGCTTGTGCACACGCTCAATCAACGGCAGGCCACCGACCAGTTCAAACAGCGGGGCTTTCTTGCTCAATGCAGGCTGCCCGGACAGGTGCCACCGCCACAGGCGGGAGCTGGCGAGCAGGGGGCAGAACCACAGGCGGTGTCCGGCATGCCGCTGCCGACGGCATGGGCGGAGATCAGTTTGCTCAGTTGTGTGCCGCCGCAGGCAGGGCATTGCACCGTCTCCGATTTTCGCAGCACCAGCGTTTCAAATCTATTGCTACAGGCATCGCAGTGATATTCGTAAATCGGCATGGCAACCTCCGTGATGGCCCGCATGCTAACGCTGCGGCACGGCTGGCGCTATTTGCAGGTAATCAGCGGATAGCCGAAGCGTTGGCTTTGCGGTTGCCGGGTGGTCGGGCGCGCCAGCGTGATGGCCGGTCGGATGATGCCGTTGCCGAAGCGGTTGCGAGCTTCCTGCATGGTCTGCCATAACGGCAGGGATCGCTCTTCACCGGTGGAGGGCTCGAACAGGCTCTGCTGGCTTTGTCCTGCAGGCGAGATGTCGGATGCAACGATGCCGCAACCGTTGATTATCATATTCGGCTGCAGCAGTGCTGCGAGTGCGTTGCCGGCGGCACGCTGTATATGTTGCAGATGCTGGGTTGGCGATGACAGGTGAATCGTATGACTCAGGCGTTCGAAATTGCCCAGTCGCAGCATGACGGTGAAACGCCGGGCGACGAATTTCTTCGCCACCATATCCATGGCCAGTCGGAAACAGTGATGCGACAGGTGTGCGCGTACCAGCCGGATATCGGACGTCCGTTTGCCCGTGCTGGCTGTGCGCGCCATGCTTTTGGGGATGGATGATTCGGTTTCGATACCGAACATGCTGTGTCCGTTGAGCTCCTGCCATAGGTCGGCGCCGCCGCGACCCAGCAAACGACGGATCAACGATTCAGGAGCGCGGGCGAAATCCAGCGCCGTGTTGATATTGAATTTGTTCAGCAGGGCACTACGGCGACTGCCGATGCCGGGGATTTCGATAACCCTCTGGCCGGACAGAAATTCGGCGATATGCCGGCCGGACACCACCGTCAGGCCATCCGGCTTGTGCGCATCCGAAGCCATCTTGGCCAGCGTGCGTGATACCGATACGCCGACAGATACGGTGATGCCGATTTCTTCCCGAATGCTCCGGCGTATGGCATCACCTATTTCACCATAGCCCATGCGCCAGTAGCTTCGCAAGCCATTCAGGTCGGCAAATCCCTCATCAATCGAATATGTCTCAATTTGCGGTGAGTAACGCTGCAGGATGGCGAATATCTTGCCCGATATCAGGCCATAGAAACGAAAGTCGGCCGGCAGGAAGACGGCATGAGGCAGCAGCTTCTTCGCTTCCCAGACCGGCATCCCGGTGCTGATACCGGCAGCCTTGGCATCATACGTTTTGGCAACAATGCAGGCATTCTGGCTGGACATGACACAGATCGGATGGTCTGCCAGGTCGGGTCGACGCAGGCGCTCGCAGGAAGCGAAAAAGCAATCCGCATCGATGTGTGCAATCGCCATCGGCCAGTCGGAGATGATCATGGCTGATGCGTGTCAGGGGTATTTGCGGAACTGTCCGGTTACCACACCGAAGATCGTCAGTTCACGCTCCGGGCGCAGTAACGAGTAATGCGGGTTGGCCGGGCGAAGCAGATAGCCGTGCTTGTCGCGATCCAGATATTTGATGGTGAAGTCGCCGTCCATGATGGCGACAACAATCTGCCCGATATCGGCACGCTCGCATTTACGCACAATGACATGGTCGCCCGGCTGAATGCCGGCGCCGATCATGGAGTCGCCCTGTACCTCGATGAGCACCGTGTCCGAGGGATGTTCGATCAGGTAATCGTCGATACTCAGTGCATCGTTGAGCATCTCCGCAGCTGGACTGGGAAAACCGGCAGGGGCCGAGCCGACACGCGGACGGGCGAAGAATTGTGCCGTCGGCGCCAGCCTGGCGCCGGGAGACATCTGCAAATAGCCATCACGCTTGAGGCGGAATACAAGTTTGGAAACTGCAGCCTTGGAGCGCATGCCGCAGATATCGGCAATCTTTGCATACGGCGGTAATGCCTTGTGGTCCGCATAAAAATCCTGCAGGCGGCCGAGATGGATGTGATCGTTGTTGTCTGCCATGTCACAAGCATAGGTGAACGTTCGTTCACCGTAAAGCAGGCGATGTCATCATGGGTTGAGTGAATGCCTGTTCGTGCCACCAGCAGTCACTCGCGATGCATGTATATAACCTATGAATCGAGTTGTTTTTTAATCAACTGGCTAAGTTGTGAAATATTGAAAGGCTTGGGTAGAACGGCATATTCATCTGAAGGCATTTCACTCTTTAATGTCTCGTCTCGATCATAGCCGGTAGCGAAAATAACTTTTATGTCCGGACGAAGTTTTTTGATACGTTCAATAGCCTTTACGCCCCCCAGTCTTGGCATCACAACATCCATGATAATGAGTGCAATGTCATCCTTGCTGGCAGTAAAGGTGTCGACGGCTTCCAGCCCATCAACAGCTTCCAGCACCTTGTAATTGATGCTTTCCAGAATGTTCTTGATGGTCATTCTTATATCGGCATTATCGTCCACGATCAGGATTAATTCGCCGTTGCCCGACACTGTTTCCATCTTTTTATCAGAAACAATATCGATTTTTCTCTCTTCCAGTAGAGGGAGGTAGATATGAAAGGAGGTCCCCTTTCCAAGGGTACTGTCCACTTGCAATACCCCATGATGACTTTGAATCACCCCATATGCCATGGAAAGCCCAAGTCCGGTTCCATGGCCAACCTCTTTGGTAGTGAAAAACGGTTCAAAAATATGTTGTTTGTCAGCATCGTTTATTCCAGAGCCGTTATCCCGGACAATGATGTGTGCAAACAGGCGGCCATAAATATCGGGATGCTGATTGATAAAGGTATCATCACCTTCGAATTCTTCGATGCTCAGGGATATTGCGGGTTCCGGTACACCCGCCACTGCATCACGGGCATTATTCAGCATGTTCAGCAGTACTTGCTCGATCTGGTTGCTGTCGCCTTTAACGACAAGCTCCTCGTGGCAGAAATCGCAGTGAAAAGCGATGTTTTCCGGGATGCTTGTCTTGATCAGGCCGGAAATGTTTTCCATGAATGAGATTAAGCCGAATGGTTTCTGGGTAGCCACCCTTTTGCGCGAAAATACCATCAATTGCTTGATCATATCAGCAGCCTTAAAGCCAAGGTCTTCAGCCACTTTCAGTTGACGGGTCACTTCAGGAAACTGCCTGGTTTGATGCAGGGCCAGGTCAATATTGCCTGTGATGCCGGTTAATATATTGTTGAAATCATGTGCGATACCCCCGACAAGCGTACCAATGGCCTCCATTTTCTGGGACTGATTGAATTGCTCTTCAAGAATATTGTGATCGGTCATATCCTGCTGGACGCCCACGTAGTGGGTAATCTCTCCATCGTCATTATGGATGGGCGAGATCGTCAAAAGTGCCGGGTATTGTTTGCCATCCTTGCGGCGATCCACAACTGCACTTTTCCAGACATTTCCGCTGGATATGGTGCGCCATAGTCGTTTGTAATATTCGGCAGGCTGATTGCCACTCTTCAGAATTCTCGGGTTTTTCCCAAGCACTTCTTCAGCTGTATAGCCTGTGATTTTTGTAAAAGCAGGGTTTACATATTCAATGATTCCCTGCGCGTCTGTAATCATAAAAGATTCGCCTGCCTTCTCGATAGCCTGTGAAAGTTTGCGCAACTTTTCTTCGGCCAGTTGGCGTGCAGAAATGTCGACGGCGATTCCGACAACACCTATCACATTGTCGTTTTTGTCCCTGACTTTGGCTTTGGTGATTTCCATCAGGTGCCGTTTTCCATCGGCAAAGGTGATCATTTCGTGTGACAGGTGGGGCTCGTTCGCTTCAAGGCATTCACGGTCCGATTTCAGGCAGCCGTTAGCCGTTTCTTCACCGAGCAGGTCGGATAGTTTGGTGGTTGCCAGGAATTCGCTTTCAGGTACCCCGACAGCATCACAAAATGTCCTGTTCATGAAGCGATACCGACCATCGGCGCCAACCAGCCAGATTCCGATCGGCGCATTATCCAGAATCGCCTGCTGTTCCAGTTTGCTTTCCAGAATGATGCGCTCCTGCTTCTCGCTGCGCATGCGAAGCTCGATATTTTGTTTAATGTTTTGATGGGTTCTTAATGCGATCGCCGAGATCATGATTAAAAAAAGAGACACCATGAACCCCATCGTTTCACCTATGTCAGATCCAAGCATGAAAAAGCGGGCGATGAGTGGGGCCAGTGCGAGAAACAGGAAGCTGAATACAGGAAATAGCAGGGCAGATAGCGAGGTCACCGCTCCGGCACATACGCCGCCAATGATAAATGCCAGGAAAGCCTGATGGGGTATTGAGTTTTCCAAAAACATAAATAATGAACTGCTGCCCCAGAGGATGCCTGCAGCAACAGAACCTGTGAGAAAATATGCTTTCCAGTGAGCCGCCTGCTTGTCTTCAGGCTGGATATGACGATAGTAATAAGACAGTCCGAGCCGGAGAAGAATTACGACCGACATGCTGGCCAGCCAGGCAATCAGGGGCATGTGTTCCGTCACATTCCATTCGAGATCAACCAGAACAACCGCAATGAAGAGGGAGGCTGAAAGCGTGGCAGGGAGGGCTGCATACAAAAGTTTCACCTGCTCAAATTCCAGCAATTCCTTTTGCCCTGATTCTGATGAAGACTTTCGTAATCCTGTAGCTTCCATTGCCACCTCACTTTCCAACTATTAGACCTATGAATAAAAATTGCGTCAAGGTGTTTGCCGCGTTGAACATGCTGTTGGACTGATTATCCCATCTTCCATACGGAGAGCAATGTGTTTATATTCTGTTCTTGATCTATTGCATCGGGAGAGGCTCATGAAGAGGGGACAGGAGAGTAGTTTTCGCTCACAGATCCATATTGTACTGAGCTTGCTGGGGATTCTTCCTTTACTACTGATTGTCTACATTTTTATTCATGAGCACATGAATTTTTCTCAGGCCGTTCTGCTGGTGATGGCGATTGTTCTGTGTTTTCACCTTGGCGGCTTTTATCTTCTTCGCACCTTTTCAGATCGGCTCCTTCGTCTTGTGCGCGATATCGCGTCATCGTCGAGCATGCACAAGCGCGCGACGCTTCCGGAAGATGACGATGCCATCGCCGAAATCAAAGAGATAAGCAGCCGTTTCAACCAGCTGGTCACCGAGCTGGAAGAAAGCAAAAAAAACTTCAGCGATGTGACCATTGCCCTGATGAAATATAGCAAGGAAGCGTCATTGAACTACCAGAGCAGAATATCCGAGTCGGCGCAGCGCGAAGAGTTTCTGGCCCCTTACATCGGCTCAAATGTTATCGACCAGCTTATCCATAGAAAAAACGTTGAAGAGATTCATATCAACAATCGCAGGGAAGCGAGTGTCCTTTTTGCGGATATTCGTGGATTCACCACGATATCCGAGTCATCAGAGCCCGAAGACGTGGTATCCATGCTGAATGAATATTTCGAATCCATGGTCGAGGTCATTCATCTGCACAACGGGATTCTAGATAAATTTATCGGAGATGAATTAATGGCTGTCTTTGGGCTCAGCCCAAGCCCGAACGATATGGCGATCGATGCAGTCAATGCGGCTATTGAAATGCAGGTGGCGCTTCAGAAATTGATGAGAAAAAGAAGGCGTGAAGAGAAGCCCACCTTCTCCGTCGGCGTCGGCATCAACTCGGGCACTGTTATTGCCGGTGACATTGGCTCGAAAAAGCGGCGCGACTATACGGTCATTGGGGACAGCGTAAATGTGGCTTCCCGGCTGGTACAGATTGCTGGCGGCGGGGAAATCCTGATCAGTCGACACACCTATAACAAATGTCACAAAGCGTTTGTAACCGAGAAGAAGGGGAAGATTCAGGTCAGGAATCGACGGGAAGAAGTCGAGTGCTTCAAGATAATTTCCAAGGTTTCCAGCGTATAAGGCGAAATCGCACAAATAATATGTTGCGCAATCAGGCGAGGCGATCTGGTGGCTACGTGCCACCGCCGGATCAGGCCAGCAGAACCGCGACAATGCCTGTGAGAAAGATGCCGTCGAAGGTGCCTGCGCCACCGATAGAAGCGACGGGAGCTCCTAGCTTGGCCACATCCCGAAGTCGCAAAAGATCGGCACCCACCAGCACGCCCAATGTACCGCAGATGTAGGCCAGCGGGGCGGCAAGCTCGATGTTTATCGAGATGGCCACGATGGCGGCAGCAATGGGGGCGATGAGCGGTGGCATGCCGATGCCAATGCCGGGAACAGGCCGGCTGGTGAAATAGCAGACTGCCGCGACCAGGCAGATCGCGATGGCCACCTCAGGCCAGCTAAATGGAAACCTGTGCAACAAGCTGGCCGAAAAAACCAGTGGCACCATGCAGCCGCCGACATTGACGGCGATTAGCGTGTGGCCGGTAAACGGCAGTACCGGCATGCGCAGAAGGCTTTTCGGGCTGGGATCCTGCAGGACAGGTTCGGGACGTTCGGCCTTGATCGAAAAAATTCGCATATTGATGCCGCTGCCAAGCAGCGAGGCAAACAGCAGCAGCATACCTTGTT